>Ga0206840_1053_pt2 | contig 22551 bp, 16 predicted proteins | sample Alteio_BWOrgCont_24_FD_152633 | JGI IMG/M metagenome (GOLD analysis project Ga0206840, IMG submission 152633) | Enriched cells from forest soil in Barre Woods Harvard Forest LTER site, Petersham, Massachusetts, United States -... | ecosystem: Environmental > Terrestrial > Soil > Temperate forest >... | reverse complement strand
ATGAGAGCGCTCTTAAATTCATGACCAATTACTTTCATTTTATTGATACAATGCCGGACGCCTATTTCAATACCGGTTGGGCGGCTGACCGCTGGGCGGACAACCTTAATAGCGTTTACTGGCTTTATAACAGGACGGGCGATCAGGGCCTGTTGGAATTGGCTAAAAGAATTCACCAAAACAGTTCAAGCTATATGCATGCGGGGCCCAACGGTCAAAATGTGAATCTAGCGCAGGGTATTCGTGAGCCTGGCGAATACTGGCAGCAAGCCATGGACCCTGCGCTATTGGACGCGACCGAGCAGGACTACGAGAGGATTATGAATACCTATGGTCAATTCTCCGGTGGTGGATTTGCCGGAGACGAAAATACACGGACCGGGCACGGAGACCCCCGCCAGGGATTTGAGACCTGTGGGATCGTCGAGTTCATGAAGACGTTTGAAATCATGTCCCAAATTTCCAGCAAACCGGTTTGGGCGGATCGCAATGAGGAGATCGCCTTCAATGTTTTTCCCGCGGCCTTATCCCCGGACCACAGGGGAACTCACTACATTACGACGGCGAACGGCGTTCACCTAGACAACGAAAAGAAGACACACCAGCAATTTCAACGTTCACCGATGCCTCTGCAAGCCTACATGCCGGGCATTTACCAGTATAGATGTTGTCCGCACAACTATGGAATGGGATGGCCTTACTATGCAGAGAATCTTTGGCTGGCGACCTACGATAATGGACTCTATGCCTCGCTCTATGCGGCTTCGGAAGTCCGGGCGAAGGTGGGGGACGGGACCGAAGTCAAATTCACGGAAAATACCGATTACCCGTTCAACGATACGGTGACTTTCAAATTATCGACTCCAAAAATGGTGGCCTTTCCGCTTTATCTTCGGACGCCCGGCTGGTGTGAGAAGGCAACGTTGCAAATCAATGGAAAGCCCGTCGATGTGAAAACCGTTCCCCTTTCCTATCTCAAAATCGACCGCCTTTGGGCCAACGGGGATACTGTAACTTGGCGAATGCCGATGACTGTGCAGGTCAAAACATGGGATAAGAACGAGAACTCTGTTTCAATCGATTATGGCCCGCTGGCCTTTTCTCTGAAAATTGGAGAAAAATGGGTGAAGACCGGCGGAACGGACGAGTGGCCTGAGATGTCGGTCTATCCGACCACGCCTTGGAACTATGGACTGGTACTCAACCCGTTAAATTCCACTCGCTCTCTTACGGTAACCCACAAGCCCGGGGCACTCGCCTCCAATCCATTCACGCTTGAAACTAATCCTCTCGAACTCCACGTTGAGGCCCGCAAAATTCTTAACTGGACGACTGATGACGAAAATATTGTCACGGTTTTACAGCCAAGTCCCATTCATTCCACCGAACCGGAAGAAACTGTGACGTTAGTTCCCATGGGAGCCGCCCGTCTTAGGATTACCTCCTTCCCTACGATAGGCCAGGGTGCGGAAGCGCATGACTGGATACCTTGGCGGGAAATTCCCGAGGTGACCGCTTCGCATCCGAATAATGATCTTGAGGCATTGGTTTCCAATTCAACTCCTCAGTCTTCCGCGGATCCAACCGTGCCCCGTTTTAGCTGGTGGCCGCAGAAGGGAACCGAAGAATGGGCGCAAATCGAAACTCATCAACCCCGGAATGTATCTGCTGTCTCTGTTTATTGGTTTGATGACACCGGATCTGGCGAGTGTCGCGCCCCCGCTTCCTGGCAGGTTTTCTACAAGGACGGCGATAACTGGAAGGCCGTGGAAAACGGCTCCCCGGGCGGCGTCGCGGTTAACCAATTTAATCGCGTCACTTTTACTCCGGTAAAAACCACCGGACTGCGTCTTGTGGTGAAGCTGCAATATGGCTCCTCTGGTGGAATCTTGGGAACGAGAGTTGAATAATCCTCTCGGGGCGAAACATCATCAAAACATCCCTGCCCGGTTATTCGAGTAAAAGCGGCAAAACGAACCTTTACGGAACGGGACATGAAACGCTAAAAATATAGCCTCCTCGGGCAATCATGCATTTCATTCAAGCTTTTCTTCTTTGGTTTTTCGTTTCCAGCCTAATGATCGGCGGGGCCTTCGCTTTTCGTTATTTTTTTCCGCGGGAATCTCCCTGGTTCGGTTTTTTTCATTCCGTCGCCCTGCCAAACCTCTTGCCGCTTTCGCCCGTGCTGGCCGGTCTCTTGGTTTGGCTAATTGCCAAGCCCGGATATTCCAAGCGCGAACTTTTATTGCCATCGCTGGTTTTTTTGGGGGCGTTTGCCTTTACCTTTGGAGTTCGTTGTTTGCAGCCAGATATTGTTTACACCTCGGATGGTCTCGCCGACCTCAACAAGATCAATAATTATTGCCAGGGCGATACGCTGCCGCCGATCGATACCTGGCTCCCGCCCTATAAGTACGAATGGTATTATTCGCTGCAGCATTACGCAGCTTCGATCATCAAACGGCTCTTCGATATCAAGCTGGGCACCTCCTACAATGTTACCCATGCCTTGTTGTCCGCTTTGACCTGTGTCGCCGGCGCCGCTGCTGCTCATCGCATCTCTGGCGGCAAGACGTGGATTACCCTGGCGGTCCCGTTCCTGATCGAATCGGCTGCGACGGGAAGCTCCGCCTACATCCAATTGACCATGCATGATCCGAACCTTTGGCTGGCCGACAATCTTGCTGGAGGCTACGACGACCTTGCTCATAACAATCCCAGCAATCCGATCTGGCAGTGGCTGGCCGCGCCCCACCACGAACGGCTTGAGTTGCAGGTGCCCGGCTTCTGGACTTGGCGTGATGAATATCACGCCAATGCGTCCGGACATTTTTTGACGCTGTTGGCGGTTTTTGTCATTTCAGAGCTGGCCTCTCTGCAAAAAGCTGTCTGGCCTTGGATCATGGCCGTACTTATACCGTTCATCGCGGTGGTTGCCAGCACCTGGGCCTACCCAATTACAGGTCTGCTCTGCGCGGGAGGAATAGTTATCGCTCTTGTAAGTGGAAGACGCCCTGCTTCCCTTGGCCTGACCGGGCTGCTGATCTTTTCCGGGCTCATGTTACTCTGGCCTGCTTGCCACGACGTAACCTCGTCACCGGTGGTTCCCGACATTCTCCGGACGAAGCCCGAAGAGCGCGCCCCCCTGATCGAATTCCTTATTCAATGGTGGCCGGTCCTTTTGCTCTGGATTTACGGCTGTTGTCTCTATCGGAGGTTATCGCCGACCATTCGCTGGGTCCTCGTCGTGTTGCCCGTGATGTTGATCGCGGTCGAATGCATTTCCGTCGAGGGGAGGTACAATACGGTGGAAAAAATGTGGGGCTACACCTATGGGGTGGGGCTGATCGCGCTGTTTCCCGTCGTGGCCTCGCGCGCCAGCATACCTTGCCGGGCGCTTACGCTTATTTTATTGCTCTCCGGGCTCATCAGCCTGAGCGGATGGCTGCGGAATGCCAACGAATGGATGCCATGGGGCGAGTGGTCGGACGCCGAATTTGATTTGCAAGGCACTCACTATATTACGGTGGACGACCAGAAAAAAAGGATGCTCCAAGTCCTGGCCCGAATGAAGCATGCAACATTCCTGACCGGTAAATGCGTTGCCTTCAATTACTATGAGTCTCCGGCCCTGGCCGTCTTTACCGAAAACAGGAGCTACGCGACCTGGACCTACTTCGAGTCGGTAGCCAATTATCCCGAAGTAGCTAAATACAGGGAAAAACAAAATAATGATTTTTATTCGGGTGCCATGCTCAACCAGCTGAAATTTCTCCAGTCGAACAATATTACGGGAGTGATCATCTGGCCGGACGACAATATCCCCAATGATTACCTCGAGGCCCTGACGAAGGAGCTCGATCCTTCCTACGAGTATATCGATTGCCGGGGCGATGGAGACAAAAACGCGGGGGTCTTCCTGCTGCGCTCTTTGCCTCAGGGCGGATAAGAGCGATCCGAAATCCCAGTCTGCCCGGCAGGCAATTTCTGATTGAAAAACCACTCGCCTTCCGTCGGGCAGGAACAGTTATCCTTTTGGAGCCGGTTTGGCCACCGATGACGCAGGCAGAGCCTGGGTTTCCGGCAGCGGGACGGACGCGGGGCCGCCGGGTTGGCGAACGAATAAGCCTGCATTGTCAGGAAGATCCATCCGGCAATCGATATAATAATAATCCTGGCCGATCTGCTTTTTAAACTGATTGAGGAGGTCGTCGGATACTTTGTCTTCGGGCCAGATGAGAACGGCGGATATGTGATTGGCCCGAAGGAAAGGAAGCGGATCCGGCATGTTCCCGGCGTAAAATGAATTATTGAGGTTATCCCGATATGCGGCCTCATCAACGCGGCCGTACTGTTTTTCCTGGAATGACCAGGCGATGTAGCACTTGTTTTTCGAAAAGCTAATTGCGGCGGGCGCCTGGTTATAAGCCCAGACTGATTTTCCCGGGAGGAAGGTGAGCCCGTGCATTCGGCTCATGACCTCGAGCAGGCGCTTCTTCTGCGGGTCACCCACGAGGTACTGATTGCCTTGCAAACGGCAGAAAGAGGGTCCGTCGATGGTGCCGTAGTCCGCTTTCAACCACCAAGCCATGCTGATGGTCATTGTGCAAAGCATGAAAATGGTCAAAAAGCGGAAGCTCAGGTTTCGCTGCGCGAAGGCCAGGGGAACGACCGTGACCAAGCCGGCACCGTAGATGGCTCCCCACATCTTCTCGATTTGCAGTTGTCGGTCGTCGCCCACGGTCACGAACTCGAGCCATAGCAGGACAATAGGGATGGCGGCGTGGAACCACCGACCGGCCAGGCTAAGCCTGGTCCAGACGAAGCAGAGGAAAAGCCACGGAAGACAGACCGGCCAAAACTGCACCAGGAACATCCAGAGCGGCGTTCGCCAAGCCGGATCTGTCCAATGAAAGAGACTGGGAAAAGTCGGGGCCGAAATGATAAGGGAATTAACGGAGGGCCAGACCAGAACGAGCGAGATGAGGCCGCAAAGAACGACAAGCCTCCAGTTTTGAGGTCGTCGGGAAGCGATGAGGGCGAGGGCTGTGCTGCCTGCACAGAAAAAAAGGATGATAAAGAAGAACCAAGACGACGTGATGATGACGATCATCGGCATCGCGATCAGGCAAATCCACGGCCAGTTGGAATGTTCGCGCGAAAAGACCTCATGAGACGCAAGCATGGTTGCCATGACGATGAATGCGCCGCCCAAGTTGGCGTGATACTCGGAGTAGTAGAGGGTGTAGAGGGGCGGTAGAAGTTTCAGCCAGGGGTGATGCTGGTCGTGTGCGCAAATCTTCCAGAAGGGATTCACGTCCGGCTTATCCCAAGAATCATTGATCATGAGAGAGAGACAGTAGTTGGGATCATGCTTGCTGAGAAAATCCAGGAAAATGGAGGCGCCCGTCGATCCGGCCATCAAGACAAGCGCGGTCGCCGCCGCGACCCCGGCACTCTTTCCGCTGATCGAATAGGCGGCACCGGCGCCGATGAGTCCCGTCAACGCAGCGAGAAGGACGAAGGCTAAATTGTAGCCGGTGCCGATATCCACGGAGAACAATCGTGTCAGGACGGAGGCCCCGTAATGCTGGAACGAATAATAGGCTGCGTTATCATAAGGGGGCATCCAGACATCGGTTGGGGGCACCTTTTCGCCCATGCAATATTCCAGGACACGGGTCATGTCGTGGGCGCCTTCGGTCCAATTGGGAATGTCCGGAGAAATGCATTTCAGGCCCATGCAAAACGTGAAAAGGATGACAAAAAATAAGGTCGGCAGTTTGAGGCCCTCCCACGAGTAACCCGGCCGAAGCATTGCCCAAACCAGTCCGCTGAGGGTAAATGGCAGGAGGTATCCCAAATCGGGAAGCGCGATGTAATGCTCGATAAAATTGAGCGCGCTAACCAAGACGAGAATGGGAATAAAAAAGCCGAACCAAGGCGATTCTCTTGGAAAAAACCGACGAAAGAGCGTCGCCGCGCCAATCACATGGATGAGGATCAGAAATTCGAAAAAAGCGGCGCGGTATAAAGCCATGAGGAATCACTCGGAGGCCGAGAAAACTAAGCGAGGCGTTTATCAGTTAAATGGATAAGGGCGGTAAAAATAACTTAAAGGTAGAGAGTACAGGAAAGATGCCAAGAATAACTTGCGTCCAGGAGATCGAAAGCGGATTCCGTCGGTGCGAAGACCGGTTCTCATACCTGAGTCAACTGCTTCAAACCTTCGGCGAAAGATACCTTGGGCTCCCATCCGAGGAGCCGTCTGATTCGGCTGATATCGGCCAAGGTCACTTCAGCATCGCCTTTTCGGCGCGGAAGGCGCTCCTGATGGGGCGAAATCATGTCGGCGATTTCCTGGATCGAAATATTGGTTCCGCTGCCGACATTCATCACCGTGCCTTCGACGGCGCTGCGGTAGGCAGCCAGGTTGGCCTCAACCACATCGGAGACGTGAATGAAATCACGGCGCTGAGAGCCGTCGCCATGAACGGTCAGCGGTTTGCCGCGACGGCTTTGATCCAGAAAAATGCCGAGCACGAGCGCGTAAGCCCCGACGGAAGGTTGTCGTGGACCATAGACGTTGAAGTAGCGCAGCGAAACGGTGGGCAGCTGGTAAAGCCGGGTGAAAATCTCGCAGAACTGCTCGCCGACATATTTCGAGACGGCGTACGGATTGAGACAGTTCGGCAGCGCCGTTTCCACCTGGGGAGGAGCGCCGTTTCCATAGTAAGTGGACGAGCCGCTGTAGACCAGCTTGCGCACATGGGCGTCGCGCGCCGCGATGAGCAGGTTTTGGGTGCCGATGATGTTTTGTTCCGTGCAGAATTCAAATTTGTCAATGGAAGGAGCAACCTTCGACATCGCCGCGAGATGAAAAACCCCGGCGACATCCTCGCAGGCGCGTCGGCACGTCGCCGGATCGGTAAGGTCGCCCTCGATAAAATCGACCGAAGGGTGGACCCATTCACGGCGCCCCTGGCTGAGGTTATCCAACACACGTACCTCATAGCCGGATTGGTGCAGGCGCTCTGCCAAATGACTGCCAATAAAGCCCGCGCCTCCGGTGACAAGCATCGTTTCACTCATAGGACAGAAAGTTTGCTCCGAATAAGTTGCCGCGCAAAGGCGAGATCCTCCGGCGTATTGATGCCGATGGCTTCGGCGGGGTCATTGGTTTCGTACCGGTTTACCGGCCATCCGATCGAGGAGAGATGGACGAGAAAAGGAAGGAAATTAATTTCCCCGGTCACAGAACCGGTCATGCACTTCTCTCGATAAAGAGTCCATTCCCTGATCAACGCCGCACCACCGGTGAGGAGAAACACTCCGACGTCGGACAAGCCGCCGGGTTCGCACGCATCGCCTTCGCGCGACTGCCGGATGTGCGTCAGACGCCCGGAGGAATCAAAAACGTATTCGACGTAAGCGCGCGGGACGCGAACCAGGGGAAGAGTCAGCGCGGGTTTCTCATGACTGGCGTGGAGTTCGATGCAAGCATTCAAGGTCCGAAGCGAGAGATTGAACTGATCACCCCAAACAATGAGAAGATCGTCAAACTCCCGCCACAAGTCGGCCGCGCCAAAAATGGCGTCCCCCATTCCAAGCGGGGAGGATTGCAAGGCCACCGTGGTGTTGTTGAAACTTTCAGGTTTGAAGGCGGCAGGATTATTTCGCCGGTAACTCAATCCATCGGGAGAAAGAATAAGGATGATGGGAGTGGTCACTTGAAGAAGCTTGTCTCGCACGGCATCCCAGATCGTCAAATTCGGCAGGATGGGAACGAATACCTTGGGTACGTCCGCACTCAGTCGCGTTCCACGTCCTGCCGCCGGTACAATGGCGCAAATACGGCGGCGTGCTGAGGACGAAGAGGATTTCATGGGAATAAAAGCGTTGCGAAACTTTCGCAGTCATGGACATTCGGTACGCCCGGCAGTTCGAGTTGGGTATTGATCAGAACGGCATCGAGCCCTGCGGCGTGGGCGGCAATAATGCCATTTTCCCCATCCTCAACCACCAGACAGTCCTGTTTTTCCAAGCCATGGCTGGCGAGGGTGTAAAGATAGGCGTCGGGAGATGGTTTACCGGAATGGATATCCTCTGCAGTCGTGATTCCTTTGAAAAACCTTCCGAGCTTCGTTAATTCCAGCACCCGCTCGGTAGAGCCCCGGCTGGCACCCGTGACCAGGAAAAGACTGGCACCCTTTTGCAAAAGTCGCTCCAGCAGGAGCGTCGCTCCGGCAAAAACCTCGACATCGCCCCGCTCAATGGCGGCACGATAATGCTGCTGCTTGCGGCGGACCAATTCGCCCAGCTCCGGTTCATCGTGCAGGCCCAGGGCAAGAAACACCTCCCGGGTTGGGCGCCCCGCAAACTGACCATACTCGAAGTCTTTCGCGAGCAGCGGCCTGTCGGGGGCTAACGCATCGACAAAGGCACGCGCATGCGCCGCGGAGGAATCGACCAAAGTACCATCGAGATCGAACAGGAAGTGCCGTCTAGAAAAATATGCGCCATGCATTGCGAAAGCTCCGTAACAACCGCCACTTCGTATTGGTAAAACCTTCAAACGTTCGATAGGAGATTGGAATCTCTGCAATTTCACATTTGTTCTGCATGAGAATCTTGGTAATCCCGCTGGCGGAATGATCGCTGAGCCTGGAAAACTTCTCCAGCACGCTGGCGAGCGAACTACGGTTATAGAGCCGGAACCCGGTGAGCGGATCGGAAAAAATCACGCCAAATCGCAGTACAAACAGAAGTGAAAAAATAAACCTGCCCGCGAGGCTGCATACATAAAGTAAGGGGGATTCTCCATAGGCGGCATCGAGAGAATTATAGAATTGATTGTGACTCTGGTTGCGCGATCCATAAACAGCAGCGAAAGAGTGCTGCGTTAGAATTTCCATGCCGTTGAGAATGTCGCACAGCCGGTATTCGCCGTCGCCGGAAATCGTGGCCAGGTACTTTGAGCTTCTCGAGGACGCCCATTCGCTCAATTCGTGCACCTCCGAGAACATCTCGTCGCGTTTGACGGATTCGATGACCAGGTGTTCGGGAAGATTCAGGGGCGGCAATTCCACATTGTTGAAACGAAGCCGGACCTGTTTGAAGTAAATTTGCCAGGGCAGTTCAAGAAATTCCTGGATCAGTTGGCTCACCGCCAATGAACGTTTGTAGAGATTGACATAGATGTCGAGCTTTGGTTCAGCAGGAATGAGCGCATCCTCATAGGCGTTGAAGATTTGTCGTACGGTGAGATAGCCGCTATGCACGCCGGCTTTTGTCGGATTTTCAAATTCACCGTCGATCCATTTTAGATTTTCGATAAATTCTTCCGCTGCCGCTTCTCCGTGCGGGAGCAACGCTCCAGGCTGTCTGGAACGGTTCGTATAGAGCACATGGGTAATGGAGCGTCGTTTATTCTTCGGATCGTGCAAAAGTTCAAGCGCCTTCCTTACGATGTCCGTCGCGGAAAAAGCCTGGATGTCGTGATCGCGATGAATATTGGTAACGAAAATCTTGATGCATGCGCGACTGGCGAAGAGGGCTTCGTCGATCCCGGTCGTTTTATAGCTCGGTAAAAGCGACGAGAATTGTGTTCCGGGACCGTAAACGATGATGTCCGAATGGAGGAGCGCCTCTCGTGCTTCGGGCGAAATCGAGACCGGACGGTGCAGGGTTTGCAGCGCGGCTCTCTTTGCGGCGATATCCGGGAGCAGACGCAAGCGGGTCAATTCGTCCGGCGCGAGCGGATTCTCGAGGAAAAAGAAGTCGATGATTTTTGCTTCGTTTTGGGGGCTGACGATCTTCGCTTCGCGTTCCAAAATGGAGCCGTCCTCCTTTAGCGCGACGAGAATGCGATTCTCACCCTGGGTGACATTCAGAAGCTTGGCCCTCGAATGAAATTCCCGGGCGAGATCGGCGGCGGCGGCATTAAAATTACGATTATTTTTCAAGTAGGCACCCGCAAAAATGAGGTTGCCGATCGAGCAATTACCGAACTGGAACGCTTCGTTATGACAGTCCTGATATTCAAAAAACGCCGTCAGGTAGCCACGCACCTTGGGGCTCATTCGGTCCAGCTCCAGCATGACGGGGCGGAGCTTCTCCGATACCGTGGAAAGATTGTTATCAGAGCCCAATGCCGCCCAATCCTTCAGGCTCGCCACCTCCTTTTCCTGATCGATTTCCGGAAATCGGAATTCGAGCAGGCGTGTCAGTGCATACTGATAATTGCTGTGCCAGTGGAGGAAGTTTGCGAGATTTTTGCGAAAGTCCGACGGACCGAGCATGCCCGGAATGAGGTCTCGCAATTCACCTGTCGATAAGCCGTCGTCATAGGCGTTGATCAACGCGTTGAGTTCGATATCAGAACGGCGCAGGAATTCCCTGATCAAGTTCGACCCTCCCCGGCCTCCGCAGAAAACGGAAACAACGATACGTCCCGAATGATTCGACGCAGAGGGTTTCACAACGGCGAATAGGTACGGCGCTGCAACAGCCCGGCTTTGAAGAGCAATTGCCGCCAACCGATGTAGCTGACGAAGAGAAGACGATGCAGACTGCCACGCAACAAGGACCTGCTGCTGCGGCCTTTTTCACGCGCTCGATGCACGATGGCGATTTCTTTCATGGCCACACCTCGCTCAATGATTTTGGAGCTGATTTCGGTCGAATAATTCAAGCCTTTGGATTCCAGGTCAAGATCGCGCAGCAGCGTTCCATCGACAAGCTTCAAGGCACAGTTGAAGTCACGATACCGCGTGCCGTGACACCAATTGCAGCACTTCCCGCTGGCCCACGATCCAAACCGCGCGAAAGCGGAATCGGCCTTCTCCAGACGGTAGCCGATATAGGCGGGAACGGGCGTGCGTTCCATTTCTTGCAGGAACAAATCGAGATTATCGACGGGATATTGGCCATCCGAATCAAGAAGAAGAACCCAGCTTTTTGTCGTATGGTGGATCGCGGTTGTCAAGGCCGCCCCGGCGCCCTGATTGATTGCGTGACGACATGGCTTTACCGATGGATATACCCGGGTCAGTTGGGAGAGAATCTCCCATGTGTTGTCCTTGCTCCCATCATCACAAACGACAATCTCGAAATCTTCCGGCTTAAAGCGAGCCTGAAGAAAACACGCCCAATTCTCCACCAATTGATAAATACCTTCACCTTCATTATAAGCCGGGGCAGCGATCGAGAGGGTAGGAAGCATCGACAGGTATTAAGAGCCAGAACGAACAATAACTTTAAATACGTCCCATGGAAAGGAAACAAGGCCCGAGACGAGAACCTTCCGCCCCGCCACGAGCCTTTCCAGTTCGGGTGTTGGCAAAGTGTTAATCCAGGGCGGATTGATTCGAGCCACAGCTCGCGTGCGGTCGGTCGTGCGCAGTGATCGCGTAATTTGCTTGCCGCTCCCTCCGGGCAAGGCAACATGCTGTTTACGCAATCGCCGTCCATTTATTGGAAACCATGAGACTGTAAGGAGCTGTGGCCGAGTGGCTGAAGGCGATGGTTTGCTAAACCGTTGTACGGCTTTAAAACCGTACCGAGGGTTCGAATCCCTCCGGCTCCGCTCCAACGGAGCCCGTCGCGAAGCAACGAAGCTCCTTATCGCGAAGCCTCGACGCAGAGCCCGGCGCAGCCGGGATAATCCTTCCGGCTCCGCTTTTCTTTTGTTGATTTCCAACAATTTAGAAAAGTCGTTTCAAAAATCTGAAAGATCTAAACTTTTTTCACAAAGTTTGGGTTTCCGAAGTCGAAAAAGAGACAATTTTCTGGGCCTTTTTACGATTTTTTGAGGTCCGCAAAACGGGAAGTAATTGTGGGGAAGAGCGCCGGTCTGCTGGCGCAGGAAATAGTGAAAGAAGGAGGATGTCGCCAAAGGTGACCTTGAGGCTGCCTTTCGATACACTGCCTACATGAGCAATCCGTCCCGTCCAGCACCGGGTGAAATCTACGAGCACTACAAAAACAAGACTTACCGCGTCTTCTCAATGGGCCTTGATGCCAGCAGACAGGAGGACATCGTGATCTATCAGGCGCTTTATCCAACTGACTATGATTACTTTTCCCGTCCGCTGACAGAGTGGAACGATCAAATATCCTCGCTCGACGGCACCGGCTTAGTTCCGCGCTTTCGCAAAATCGAAGGCTGACGATATTCAAAAACGAGCCGCGTAAAGCTGCTCAGTTGCTTGCGAAAGCCGCATTCTACGGTAGTGGCCTCTTGTTGGTATTACACACCCGGCCTCTATTGCGGCTCCGCCTCCGATCTTTGACATTGAACCTTGCGACACCATGAATGCCATATGTCGTTCCGTTCCAACGCCTTCCGCCATATGGGCCGTGCGAGGTGGTAACCACCCATAACACCTTATAACACATCATAACGGTATATTCCCTGGCCCCCCCCGGCCTCCCTTTTGTCTCCCGCACGGCTGGGTCCGATGCCTTTGCCCCTGATCGACACCAGCTTGTCACCTTTTTTTCCTTCCAACCGCCCGTCGCTTGCGTCTAAGCTTCCCTTCCCCCGGCAGATCCAACTGGGACAATAGTCCTCTAAAAAGCGATCTGTCAGGCTGGTCCCGTCGTATGAGGGAGCTTGACCTCATCTTGAAATGAAAGATTGGCTCAGGAAGTGCTAAGAAACCGCTGCTCAATCTAGGAGTAATTTATGTCCACAAATAATCAACCCGCGCCCCGTAAAAAGCCTCCGCAAGTCACCCCGGCAGCCCGCCCGGACGCGTCATCCGCCTCCTCGCCCGCACCGGTTGTCTCTGCGGCAGCCTCGCAAGTCCCTCCTATCACCAAGTCCGAGCCCCTTCCGGCCTATGAATTTCTCGGCTACCTGCCCGATTCTTACGGATCGAAGAAGCTGTTCCTCGTCGCGCGCGATCCACATATCCTTTTCGCCTACTGGGACTTAAACCAGGGCCAGTATCAGGATGCAGCCCGCTCAGCCCATGATGGCAAGGTGTTCCTGGAGGTCTATGTCCCCGGCGAAGGCCGCGTGCAGCAGATCCACATCTGGGACAGCCACAAGAACTGGTACCTTCAGGTCAACCGCCCCGATACCAGCTTTGTCGCCCAGCTCGGCTATTACCGTCCCGACGGCGGCTTTGAAGTCATGGCCCGTTCCGCCGAGGTCCGGACCCCGCGCGACACCCTGTCACCCAATACCGATGCCCGGTTCGTGACCATTCCCTTCAACCTGCCTTTCCGCGAGCTCTACGAGATCATCGCGGCCCAAGTCCAACCCGGCGAAGAGCTGGCCGAGACCCTGGCCCGCCTCCAGAAGAGCGACTTCGAGCTCCCCTTCCAAGCCCGCGTGCCCCGCGACCTCACCCCGAAGGAAAGCGAGGAACTCCTCGGCTACCTCGGCGACGAGGAAGTCCGGCGCCGCATGGTCGGCTCCTTCGAAATCACCGAGATTCTCAAGAAGCGCTTCGAGACGATGCTCTCTTCCGGCCAATGGGGATCCAGCGGCAGCGCTTGGGTCACCAGCATCAGCAGCCCCTTCGGCGCCTCGTTCGGCAAGGAACGCGGCTTCCACATGCACGTCAACGCCGAGCTCATCATCTACGGCGGCACGACGCCCGACGCCAAGGTCCGCATCGACGGCCAGGACATCTCGCTCACGCCCGACGGCACGTTCTCGTACCACTTCGTCTTCCCGGATGGCCAGTTCCACATCCCGATCTCGGCCACTTCAGGCGACGGCGTGGAAAAGCGGAGCGCGCTCCTCTCCTTCCTGCGCATGACCGAGCTCGAGGGCGACGTCCGCAAGACCGGCCAGCCCAAGCTCGACGAACCGCTGGGCAAACTCTAATTCTGGGCCGCTGCCGGGTTGAAGGCGGAAGTCGCCTTCTCCCGGCGCACGCTTTATACCGGGGAGCGCCATGGATGGTTATCCCGTCAACCTCATCCTCACCGTCGCGATCGCGTCGGCCACGCTCTTTCTCGGTTTCCTGCCGACCAAAAAAATCCGTCCTGAATTCTTCGCGCGCGAAACGCTGTGGGCCGCGCTCGGGTGGCTCATCGTCGCCGTGCTCTCGCCGCCCGCCATCCTCCACTATCCGCTGATTCTCGGCGTCCTCTGCCTCGCCGCCTGGTGGCAATTCCGCGAGGACAACCTCTTCAAGGCAAAGATGTGGCTCACTCTCGCCTCGGCCCTCGGCATCAGTGTCGGCGTCATCCTTATCCTTGCCGTTACGCCCCGAGCGAATCCGCCCGGCATTCCTTTGCTTAACGAAACTCTGCTCCTCTCTTCCATTTATCTCGGCGGCGTCATTATCGGCCTCGCGTACGTCTGCTTCGCGCTGACCCAAGGCGCGAATGTGAAGTCCGGTATCAGCCACAGTATGGTGTACCGCCATGTCGTCTTGCTTCAGATTCTCGCCCTGACACGCGCCGCGGTCCTGCTCGGTTCCTGCTATTATTCGGACATCGGTTTGAAGCCGAGGCCCACCGGCTCTCCCTACCACCCCAGTCATTTTCTCCTCGCCTACGGTCCACGCCTCGAACTCCTGCTGCTCGGATTGGCGGTGGTCTTTTTGCCCGCTCTTGCCTTCCTGGCCAAACGCGCCGCCCATTTTTCCTCCCGGGTCCAGCCCATCCGCATCTTAATTGCCGTTTGCGCCGTGGGATTCCTCGCCGAAATCCTCGCCCGCCTCCTGGCTCTTTAAAGACACCTCCCCTCCGAAAAAGAAAAACGGCCCGGGATGCTTTCGCACCGCCGGGCCGCCCCCATTTCTCCTTTTCTCCTCAAGGAAAGTCGTGTGACCCGACCAACACCAACCCAATTGGCCGGATCAAAATCTTATGTCCAATGGGAAGCAGCCCACGGGCCAACCTTGCGCGATGCAATCGCTTTTTATGCGACACTGGCAAAAAGCGTCTTTCGTGACTCAAACCGCCTGCATGTCGCCCGCCGTCACCGCTTCCACCTCGCCCGAATCGGTCCGCAGCAACAGCGCCCCCGATTCATCCAGCCCAAGCGCCTGGCCATGCTTGCGACCGTGCGTCGTCGTCAGCGTCACCCGCTGGCCCAGTGTCAGGCTGCTCGCCGCCCACGCCTCGCGCACCTCGGCAAAAGGCCGGCCCAGCCGCCGCTCGAACCCGTGCAACAGCGCCACCAGCAAATCGGCCCGGCGATACAACTCCCCCGTCGCCAAATAAAGCGAGGTGGCCAATTCGCGCACCTCGGGCGAAAAATCGTCAGCCGCGTGCCGCACATTGATCCCGATCCCGACCACCGCAAAGCCGAGCCGCGACCCCGCCGGCTCCGTCTCGATCAACAAACCCGCCAGTTTTCTGCCACCCAATACCAGATCGTTCGGCCATTTGATCTGCGGGCGCAGACCTGCCACCGCCTCCACGGCATCGACCATCGCCACGCTGCTCAGGATCGTCAGCCGTCCCGCCTCGGCCATCGGCAGGTCCGGTCGTAAAAGAATCGAGACATATAGTCCCCTGTCCGCCGGCGATTCCCAATTCCGTCCCAAACGTCCGCGTCCCCGTGTCTGCCGCGATGCCGCCACGAGGAACCCCTCCCGCACGCCGCGACGACCCTGCTCCCGCGCCACGTCGTTGGTCGAAGGCGTCTCCGCCAGCAGGACCGGAGTCCACACCCGCAGATTTTCCCGTGCCGGGCAGCGTCCCTCAATTTCTTCCGCGCACCAGACATCGGGCGGCTCCTGGAGAATAATTCCGCCCTGCGGATGGAACTCGATGGGATAGCCAGCCTCGACATAAGGTGACAGCCTCCGCTCGAGATCTTCGGCCCGGACACCCGCCACTCGCGCCAGTTCCTGCCGCGAAACCAGTTGCCCTCGGGCCGCGAACAGCGCCCCCAACAGCGCCCCATCCTGTTGCCGGTCAGAACTCATGATAAACCCTTGCTTCAAGGAAGCCCCTTATCCCCAAGTTGTCGAGGAATCATCACAATTTCCCCTCTGATCGCACCGTTTCTCTCACATAGCTAAATCGTTTCTTGTCCGCCACACGTTTGTAACATTCGTTCTTCAGCCTCGCTGGCGAATCAACAACGCGCCAAGCGTCCCCGCCCGGTTGTCCTTTACAACTGAAGCATACCTTTGGCCGAAGAATTCAAAACCTTGGAACCTTGGGGCTTCAAGGCGCTTCCACCCTGAATGAATGAACCAATCCTGACTCAACCATGAAAAAACTCCTCGCTCTCGCCCTTGCGGCGGTCGTCTCCACCTGTTCCCTCCACGCCAGCACCCTCGTCATCAAAGGCTCCGACACCCTCGGCGCCAAGCTCGTTCCCCAGCTCGCCGAAGCCTACAAGGCCTCGCACCCGGGAGTCAGCTTCAACATCGCCGCTGAAGGCTCCACCACCGGCATCGCCGCCATCATCGACGGCACCGCCGAAATCGGCATGGCCAGCCGCCGCGCCTTCGCGACGGAAGTCTCCGCCGCCAGCGCCAACGGCCGCACGCTCAAGCCCACCATCGTGGCCTATGACGGCATCGCGGTCATCGTGAACAGCTCCAACGGTGTCGGCGCCCTGAGCAAGAAGCAGATTGAGGCGATCTTCACCGGCGCAGTCACGGATTGGAGCGCGGTCGGCGGCAAGCCGGGCCCGATCTCCATCTACACCCGTAACACCTCCTCCGGCACCTACTCCGACTTCAAGGGCATGGCCATGAGCAAGAAGGATTACGCCGGTACCGCCCAGAAGATGGCCGGCAACGAGGAAATCGCCTCCGAAGTGGGCAAGAACCCGAACGGCGTCGGCTATGTCGGCATGGCCTACCTCAATGCCTCCGGCGTCAAGGCGGTCGCCGTTGATGGCGTCAAACCCTCGATCGCCACCGTCCAGAACCACTCGTATCCGCTCTCCCGTTCCACGTTCTATTACACGAATGGCGAGCCCGCCGGTGAAGCCGCCTCCTTCCTCGCCTTCACCATCAGCTCCGCTGGCCAGAAGATCGTCCAGCAGGTCGGTTTTGCGCCTCTCAAATGAGTTTGCCTGACATTTGAAACGAACCCGCTGAATGAGATTCGTTCAGCGGGTTTTTTCTGGAAAATCAATCCATGTCCGATCCCGCCAAAATCCGCCGCCTTGACCAGCGCCCCCTCCGGGAAGCGATCACGACGCGCGGACGGTCGATCATCCCCGGCCTGAACAAGGACGAGTTGATCAAGTGGTTCTTTGGCGGCAATGCCTGGATCTCCATCGTCGTCCTCGGGCTCATCATGCTCTCGCTTTTCAGCCAGAGTATCGGTTTCAATCCGTCCCAGGGATTCTTCGGCCAGAATTACCGGAACAGGCTCGTTTACCGCCAGGCCGGGCTCGAATTTGTCGATATCATCAAAAAGGAAACCGGCGACTTGGACCAACTCAGCCAGGTCCTCGCCGACACCCGCCTCCAGGAACTCAAGCGTCTCCTCGCCCAGGGCAAAAGCCAGGGCAAGACCGAGGACCAAAGCACCGCCGACGCCACCGCCGCGCTCGCGCCGTTCGACGACTACGCCGGCAAATTCAGTGCCCTCAGCAGCGGGCTGGACGACATCGTCTCCAACCTCGGGGATACCGCGACCGCCACCCGCGACGCGCTCAAGATTGTCGAGGACAAGAAGGCTGAAAAGGAACTCTATCTCAGTGCGGGTAAAGCCGACCTCGCCGACAAAGTCACCTGGCAGGAAGTCGATCTCGCCGCCGCCATCAAGCCGCTCAAGGACGCCCTTCCCTCCATCCACGACGACAACGATAAATTCAGCGCGGCGCTCACCGCCTTCAACACCCAGCCGCCGCCCGCCATTGATGAAACCATGAAAAGAGAGCTGGGTGGGTTCAAGGGCAGCGTCCAGATCCTGATCTCCTCCATCCCCACCTACCAAAAGCAACTCGATGCCTGGGACCCCAACAATCCACTTCCCTGGTATGCCGGCATAACCGATTTCTTCTTCAACACCAATTGGATCAGCGCCAGCTCCTGGCAGAATTACTATGGCATTCTTCCGCTCCTGGTCGGCTCGGTTCTCATCTCCATTATCGCGCTCGCCATTGCCGTGCCACTCGGCGTCGGCGCGGGGGTCTATATCAACCAGATCGCCACGCCTTGGGAACAAAACTTCATCAAGCCCGCCATCGAATTCATTTCCGCCATTCCCTCGGTTGTCCTCGGTTTCTTCGGCGTCGCCGTCCTCGGTGAATTTTTGATCCAACTTTCGCGCTGGGGAATCCTGCCCCATTTTGAACAACGGCTGAACGCGATGACCGCCGGCATCCTCCTCGGCTTCATGGCCGTCCCGACCATTTTCACTCTCACCGAGGATGCCATCAACAACGTGCCCCGTTCCTTCAAGGAAGCCTCCTATGCCCTCGGCGCCAACCGCCTCCAGACCATCTGGCGCATCATCCTGCCCGCCTCGCTTTCCGGCGTCATCTCCGCCGTCCTGCTCGGCTTCGGCCGCGTCATCGGCGAGACCATGGTCGTCCTCCTCTGCGCCGGCAACCGTATCGCCATTCCCCCGATGAGCGACGGCCTCATGGCCCTCTTCCAGCCCGTCCATACCATGACCGGCATCATCGCCCAGGAACTCGGCGAGGCCGAAAACGGCAGCATTGAATGGCATGCGCTCTTCATGCTCGGCTTGCTTCTCTTCGTCATTTCACTGGGCATCAATTTCCTCGCCCAGCGCGTCGTGCAGAAATTCAAAATTTCCATCGGATAAAACTCCATGACCGCCCGCACCCATCCTTTTCATCGCAAGACCACCCTGGCCAGCTACCAGGAAAAGGGTGTCTTCTGGGCCTTGCGCGGCTTCACCTATTTCATCCTGCTGTTCGGCGTCATCATCTTTTCCATCATCATCTACAAGGGCGCGCCAGCCGTTTTCGGCGCCGAGCGCTTCGACGGCGCCTTCCCCTTTGTCCATAACGATTTTCTTTTCAGCAAGCCCCAGACCCTCCACGTCTTCAAGTATAAGGGTGAAATCAGGCAGATGCCCGCCGATGACTTCTACGCCTTCGCGGGCAAGGACGCGGACACCCCGGCCGCTGCCGGCGCTCCCGCGGCCCTTTCCTCCACCGGAATTAATCCCGCCGACATTACCGAGCACGAAACCTACAGTTACGCCGCCGGTGGCATCTGGCCGCAGATTGTCGGCACCGTCCTGCTCACCCTCGGCTCCATGGCCATTGCGCTCGTCCTCGGCATTTTCAGCGCGGTCTATCTGAGCGAATACAGCAAGCAGGGCCCCCTCATCAGCGCGATCCGCCTCGCCATCCTCAACCTCGCCGGGGTTCCCTCCATCGTCTTTGGCCTCTTCGGCGTCGGCCTCTTCGTCATCGCCCTGAAATGGAACGTCTCCCTCATGGCCGGCTGCTTCACCCTCGCCTTCATGGTCCTGCCCGTCATCATCACCGCCAGCGAGGAATCGTTGCGCGCCGTGCCGAAGGGTTTCCGCGAAGGTTCCCTCGCCCTCGGCGCCACCCGCTGGCAGACCATCTACCTTAACGTTTTGCCCTACGCCCTGCCGGGCATCCTGACCGCCTCGGTCCTCGGCATCGCCCGCGTCGCCGGCGAGACCGCGCCCATCCTCTTCACCGCCGCCTACGCCACCAGCGACAAGCTGCCTTGGGACATGAGCGGCACCGCGCAAACCCTTTCCTCCGGCCTCCTCGGCTACCTCGAGTATCCTTTTGTCTGGCTCCATCATCTCGCCTTCAGCGGCGTCAACGCGTTGCCCTACCACATCTATGTCGTCAGCTCGAAAATTCCGCAAAACGAATACACCGAGCGCGTGCAGTACGGCACCGCCTTCGTCTTTCTCGCCGTCGTCATGAGCATCGCCCTCGCCTCCATCCTTCTACGCATCCGTCTTCGCAGCCGCCTCAAGTGGTAATTTCAACACCGCCCCATCCATGAGCTCAATCTCACCCACAACTATTATGGACGAATCCACTCCCACCGCTCAAACTGCCCGGGCCGTGTCCACGCCGACTTCCTCTCCCCAGACTGCGGATAAAACCGCCGCGCGACTCAACGCGCCAACGATCATCGACATCGACAACGTCGATTTCTACTACGGCCAGAGCAAGGCGCTGCATGGCATCGATTTTGAGATCAAGGAGAAGCTCGTCACCGCCTTCATCGGGCCGTCCGGCTGCGGCAAATCGACCCTCCTGCGTTGCCTCAACCGGATGAACGACCTCGTCGATGGCACCCGCATCGGCGCGGGCTCGATCAAGATCTCCGGCGTCGATATTTACGAGCCTTCAGTCGATGTCATCGAGCTGCGCAAACGCGTCGGCATGGTCTTCCAGAAATCGAACCCGTTTCCGAAATCGATCTACGAGAACGTCGTCTATGGTCTGCGCCTCCAGGGCATCAATGACAAGGCACGCCTCGACGAGACCGTTGAGCGGAGCCTCCGCGGCGCCGCCCTCTGGGAAGAAGTCCGTGACCGGCTCCACACCAGCGCCCTCGGCCTCTCCGGCGGCCAGCAGCAGCGTCTTTGCATCGCCCGCGCCATCGCCGTCGAGCCCGAGATCATCCTCATGGACGAACCCTGTTCCGCGCTCGATCCCATCGCCACCGTCAAGGTCGAGGAACTGATCCATCAGCTCAAACAGGACTACACCATCGTCATCGTCACCCACAACATGCAGCAGGCGGGCCGTTGCTCCGATGTCACCGCCTTCTTCTACATGGGCAAGCTCATCGAGATCGACGCCACCGGCAAAATCTTCACCAACCCCACCCAAAAACAAACCGAAGACTACATCAGCGGCCGTTTCGGTTGATCGCTTCCTTCACCTGCATCCCTTATCTTTCCTAAATCTCCTATTTTTTTACCATGCCCACCAACGGTACTTCCTACTCCAACGGCCCCGCCTCCGAGCAGATCTCCAACATCCGCGAAACCCTGCTGATGATGGCCAGCCTCGCCGACCGGAATCTTTCCCTCGCCATGCGCGCGTTGGTCGAGCGCGATGAGAAGCTCGCCGATTCCGTCGAGGCCGAGGACTCGCAGCTCGACGAACTCGAGATCAGCGTCGATGAACTCGTCATCAACCACATGGCCACCCACGCGCCGGTCGCCACCGACTGCCGCTTCATGCTTGTCGCCTCGAAAATCTCCAGCAACCTCGAACGCATCGGCGACCAGGCCGTCGCCATCGCCCGCCGCTCACGTGAGCTGAACAAGGAGCCGCTCCTCAAGCCGCTCATCGATATTCCCCGCATGGCGCAAATCTCGGAAGGCATGCTGCGCGACGGCATCACGGCCTTCGTCGATCGCAAGCCGGAACTGGCCCAGGAAATCATCAAGCGCGACAAGGAGGTCGATGGCATCAACAAGCAACTCGCCCGCGAGCTCACCAGCTTCATGCTGGAGGATCCCTCCACAATCACCCGCGCGCTTAATCTCACCATTGTTGCGCGTTGCCTCGAACGGGTCGCCGACCACTGCAAGAACATCGCCGAGGAAGTCTATTACCTTTACCAGGCCATCGACATCCGCCACGAACGCACGCCAATCGGCAAGTAGGCAAAGTGGCTCCGGTGAAGATCACCGAAGCCATTCGGACAGCTAACTCAAAAGGCTACTTCGACCGACGGGCTGTTTTACGGCGGCGAACCACTCGTTTACCGGCCAGGACATTCTTGGTCGTTGCCCAGCCGTCGCTTTGGAATGCCTTGATCAATTGCCGCATCGCGTGGGCATTTTCTGCCGCGCACCGCGCCCAAACAAACCGCGTTTCAATCCGGCTATCGTCGATGGTTGCATTAGTCATTGTCAGCCTTTCGTTCGTTTTCGTTGGAGTGAGGCAGCATCCATGCCAACCCGGAACTGATCCCGGGCCGCGCATCCGCTGCCAGAGGTGATACCTCTTTAAAAAATATTTTCTGCCCGCCGTCAGGCTGGGGCGCGCCCTGCGTCGCGATCTGCAAATTGCAAAAGGCAATTGCGCTTTTGGTTGCTCCCGGCTTTCTCATCTTACTTATAAGACGCGGGGGCTGGCGTCGCCGTTTAAACCCTTCACAAACATGAGCCACTTGTAACGTGGCGTAACCGCCGTTCATGGTTAAGTTATCTTCCATCCAAGGGAACCTTATGAAAATCCTCCTCCTTGAAGACGACGCCAAGATAGCCGCCTTTGTCGCCAAAGGCCTCCGCGAAGCAACTTACCTTGTGGACCTCGCCACCAATGGCGAAGAAGGCTGCGAACTCGGTCGCAAAAACACCTACGACGCCGCCATCGTCGATCTCATGCTGCCGAAGCTCGACGGCCTCAGCGTCATCGAACGCTGGCGTACCGAGCAAATCAAGCTTCCGGTCCTCATCCTCAGCGCCAAGCGCTCCCTCGACGACCGCGTCAAGGGCCTCCAGCGCGGCGGCGACGATTACCTCACCAAGCCTTTCTCCTTCGCGGAACTCCTCGCGCGCCTTCAGGCTCTCATCCGCCGCTCCGGCTCCGCCGCGATCGTCACCAGCCTCACTTTCGCCGATCTCAAGATGGACCTGCTTACCCGCGAGGTATGGCGCGGCACGACCAGGATC
>Ga0206840_1055_pt1 | contig 22567 bp, 26 predicted proteins | sample Alteio_BWOrgCont_24_FD_152633 | JGI IMG/M metagenome (GOLD analysis project Ga0206840, IMG submission 152633) | Enriched cells from forest soil in Barre Woods Harvard Forest LTER site, Petersham, Massachusetts, United States -... | ecosystem: Environmental > Terrestrial > Soil > Temperate forest >... | reverse complement strand
ATATACATGCAGGTATCCATTTCGTTGGCGTAGGATACACCTTCTATCCATTCTATCCGCAAGCTAATGCCTTCTTCATTCGGTTTATCGGTCATTAAAAATGCCGAAGCGCCGTCTGACAGCATCCACCGTAAAAAATCTTTTTGAAAAGCGATGTAGGGGTTGTCCGAAAGTTCAGCCAGTTTATGCGCCTCTTCCTCAAATACATCCGATACCAGCAAACCCGAAAAACGTTCTGAACCCGTTGCAACCGCCAACTTCACTTCGCCGGTTTTAATAGCGAGGTAGGCATATTTTAAAGCGTGCATCCCGGCGCAGCAAACACCCGCAGGCGATACCACTTCTATCGCTTCCGCTTCAGGCAGCCAGCCGTGCGTCATTACGCCGTGGCTTGGCATCATCTGGTCGGGCGATGAGGTTCCGCAGGATAATAACTCCATTTGTTTGATCTTTTCGGAGTCATTATCAAACAGTTCCTTTACCGCAAGCGCTGTCATTTGCGCGTTGGTATGGGTAGATTTTCCGCCTTTCTCCAAAGCATAATAGCGGTTTATAATGCCGTTATTGCGCAACACAATAGGCTTCGATTTGGAGGGCTTACCATTAATATAACCCAGGTAAAGCTCCATATCATCGTTAGCAACGGGCTGGTTGGGGAAATAAGAGGAGGTTTTATTAATGTAAACAGGCATGTCTTAATTTAAATTTAAATAATATTGTTTTTTTGCCCTGATCCGTTTGGGCGTAAAAAACCTAAAAAATATTCCGTCCAATGTTATTAAAATGGGCGCACCTACAAAAAAAGCAATTAATAAGTAATATTTAAAGGCACTTATCCAGGGTAATTTGTTTTTTCTTTTAGCTATAAAATTGGCCCAAACCCTGAATATTTTACTGGCCGTAGATTCAATAACCATTAAGTTATAGTTCAATACCACTGCTTTATTATTATCCAGTTCATCCTGCAAGCCGTCCCAGTTATTTGTTTGCAGGTGGCTTAAAACGCTTGCGCCAAACACTTTCGTATGTTCAATGTCTGCAGCGGGAACACCCGGAGGGGGGAAAATGTTTAGATACCGGTCTTTTTTTCCGTGCAGCATCCAATGGAAGATGGTTACAAAGCTCACCGGGTTGGGATGTGTATCAACCAAAGCGATGTTGCCCACATGATTTGCCTGTGCAGCTTTTATTAGTTTTTTAACCCTTATAAACGCGCTCAGCCACATATTACGGGCACCGGTTACGGTTATTACCGGCGTATCTTTCAATACTGACTTTAAAGTGGAAGTATTCATCAACGAATTAAACGGAATACTCGGCGAGAGGAACCAGGCCTGGTATCCCAATATCACTAAATCGTATTTGGTTTCCTTTAATTCGAACGGCTGCAATTCAACCGGGACATCCAACTGGCAATTGGGCATTACGCTAAAAAAGCTGTCGCCCGTCCAGGGGAAAGTAAAATCTGTTACTGGCTTCACCCGCACTTTTTCGACGGATACGCCTTCGGCGATCAATGGTTCGGTCAAATTATCAATGATCTCGCCCAACTGACCCGATTGAGAATAATAAATAGCCAATACCTTTTTACTCATGCTTGCTTAAAAATCTTGTGTATGCAATACTTTTGAAGTTTTGCTGTAATCCATGATGGCGTTCTGTATAACGGCCGGTAAATTTTTATAGGCTTTTATAACTATCTGTTTATCCGTGTCAAGGTCGTTGCTATACTTCACAACTTTGGGGGCCTTTTCTTCAATTATCAGGCGCAAAAAATGATATTCGGCGTTGTCATTGTCGCTTGATAAGGCTGTTTCAAACTGGATACGCCCGGCCTTGAATAATTTTAGCTTTTGGGCAGGCAGGGTTACCAGGCCGGCTTTTCGCATTAGTAAAAAGCCGCTGTAGGCATCTTTTTCGCGTATATCAGATGCGGCTACAACATCTATTTCCTTATCTATTTCCTGCTTATTGCCGGTTTTTATAACGGCATAAAAGGCGGCCCTGTCGAATTTTGCAAGTATAGATTTAGCTTGCGCAGCCGTGTTTATCAATATAAAAACAAGAGCGAATATTAGTTTATATCTCATATAATGCCTGTTGACGGTATCTCACAAATATAAAAATATATGCGAAGGTACCGTTGATTATGATAGTTGAATAATGCCTAAATCAATTATTTTTGCAATAATATGCCGCTCCAATATTATTAATAAATAAAATAATCTTTCAAAACAAAACAACTAATTATATATTACCACATTAAATAATTGTTAAGTGCATATAAATAATAAACAGTTTACGGGTAACTGGGCCGTCATATTAGGCGGATCGAGCGGATTTGGTTTGGCGGCGGTTGAAAAACTGGCGTCGCACGGTATGAATATCGCCGTGCTGTATCGCGAAACGGCTGTATCAGAAAGGATACTTAAACAAAACCTGGCAAAACTGGCGGAAGAAAATTCCATAACCATCGCACCGTTCAACATCAATGCACTTGACACAAAAGCCCGCGCCTCATTTATCCAAAATCTCTCAACCCTGGCTGCAAATCACTCCGTTAAGCTCTTATTACACTCTATTGCACGCGGAAATTTAAAACCCCTGGTAGCAGATGATAAAAACGATGAGCTTTCCATCGATGATATCCAGCTAACCACCTACGCCATGGCAACCAGCATTTTGGATTGGGCGCGCGATCTGTTAAAAGCAGAAATGTTTAACGCTGATGCCCGCATCATAGGGCTAACCAGCGAGGGCGCTGATAAATACTGGGAGGGTTACGCGGCTGTATCCATCGCCAAATCATCGTTAGAAAGCCTGAACACTTATATGGCAGTTGAATTGAGTAAATACGGCATAAAAACCAACCTGATACAGGCCGGTATAACCGAAACGCCATCATTAATGCGTATACCCGGCAGTGAAAAGCTATTAGAGACTGCCATCAATCGTAACCCCTTTGGCAGAATGACAAAACCGGGCGACGTGGCCAATGTTATTTACCTGCTTTGCACCGATGAAGCCGCGTGGATAAACGGGACAGTAATTCATGTTGATGGCGGGGAGCATTGCAGGTAGAGATTAGTGGTTAGTGATTGGAGATTAGTTGAATAATTCAACAACAATCCGGTGGGGTGTATTTGGATCAAAGGAAGCGAAAAAATCTATACATTGACATCGTCTACTATGCCCACCTATAGATCTTTTCGTTTTCGCCCTAATAACAGCGCTATTAATTATTATTCTGCTGTCTTCGCCGCTTTGGTTGGCGATACATCAAAAGGCACCACTACTTTAAAGCTGATATTTCGCCCCATATTAAAAATACCGGGCTGCACGCCTGCAGGAACGGTTTGGTTGTCAAAATACTTTAGCCGGCTCATGTTCGACTGGTAATTTACATTGCCCAGGTTAGTACCTTCAATAAATACGCTCATCACCGTATTGCCCGCTTTGTTGATGATATTGCCGCCAAAGCCCGCGCTTAACAGGTTATATCCGGAGGTATAAGTTTCTGTGCCGTAGGCTGCAAAAAATTTATCCTGGGCGCTGTAATGGTCAAATCCAACAAAGGCATATAATCCTTTAAAGTTGCCGTACGTTTTGGCAAAATTTCCGCGCAATTCAGAGTGGGTATGCAATGGCGGTATAAACGGCAGGTATTTTAAGCTATCGGGCACTTTGCCGCCGTTACCCAAATTAGTGCCGTAAGTTAATGACATGGCGTTTTCAAAATGCAGCCATTTGGTTGGATGGATATCTAAACTGGCCTCGCCGCCTTCGATCCGAGCATGGCTTTGCACATAAGTAAATTTACTGTATTGGCCGGTTGGGTCAATGGTGCCATCGGCATCAACACGTATCGCATTGCCGCTTGCATCCAGTATCTGCTCCTGGAAAATATAGTTTTGAATATTATTGGTAAACAACTCTACACTTGCCGAAACATTTGGCAGCGTTAAAAACGCACCTATATCTTCCTGCGTGCTAAACTCCGGCTTAAAGCTGCTGTTCCCTACGTGGTATATCTGCGAGCCCGGATCGGGGCCATTGGCGGATAATTCCGCAATACTTGGCGCTCTGAAACCACGGGCTATATTGCCTTTCATCAAAAACTGGTCAGAGAAGTTATAGGTTGCTCCAAAACTTCCCGATGTACCCGTGAACACTTTATTTAGCGCGGCAAATTGTTGGGTAATGCCCGCTGTTCCGGTTGGGTTGGGGCCCGTATAAAGCGTTGGGTAAGTAGTGCCATTATTTACATAAGCCGCCTGCCCGTTAAAGGTGCGGCTATCATCCCTGATACCGCCTGAAAGATCGAGCTTGCCAAAGGTTTTCTTAATGGCGATAAAAGGGCCAATATCAAACTGGTGATAGGCCGGTATAGGGAAGTCTGTACTATAACCCAACGTATTATTTTGATACATCCCGTTTACACCAATAGTAGTTTCATAAGTGTCAGCTATATTAAAAGTGTATTTTACGTCGTAAGTATAGGTTGTTAATTGCAGGTTTAGGCCCGGTATAGTTGCATCTGTTGGATGGGTGTACTCTCTTCTGTGGCTGTATTGATAACCTAAATTAAAGATGAGGTTGCCGCCCCATAAATTAAAATTGCTGTTATTATAAATACGGTACAACTGAACATGCTGGTGCAAAACGGGTATGCCATACGAATTTAACTCTGCATTCGACACGATAGGCCTGAACAAGTCAGCTTCGGTAATTTGTTTGGTAAACTTACGGCTGATCGAATCACGGCTGCCGTCAGGAATAGCCTGCAAGTCGTCAAATAACGATGCGTTAAAGTGCGAGTATCCCCACGATTTGTTAAGTCCCAGGTTTATCCTTGCATCTTTTTCCTCAAAGTTGGTTGCCCACACGCGGCCATCATGCTGGTTCTGGTAATCCTCTGCGCCTTTAGCCGAAATGATTGTGCCCCATGTCCACGCGCCGGTGTTACCCTGTAAACGGAACGAGCCGTTATATAAACCGTTATTGGTGCCATATATACCCTGCACAGAGCCTAATATCTTACCCTCTGGCACAGCTGGCGGCGAGATCAGGTTCACAACACCGCCAATAGCATCAGATCCATAAGTTAAACTGGCAGGGCCTTTAATCACTTCTACACGGTCTATAGAATTTTGGTCTACTTCAATACCGTGCTCATCGCCCCATTGCTGGCCTTCCTGGCGTATGCCGTCCATCAGCGTGATAACCCTGTTATAGCCCAGACCGTGTATAATGGGTTTGGAAATGTTGGGGCCGGTAGTTACCGCGCTTATGCCCGGCAGGTTGGCTATCTCATCAATAACATTGCCCGATGCTGATCGCTCATCCAAAAAAGCCTTGCTAACGGCCACCATGGGTACCGGGTTGCGTTTCAACTCGGTGGCTTTACTAACGCCGGTAATAATTACCTCACTGGTCTCAATCGTCGAGGCTTGCATTTGAACATCAACCACACTGGGTTTCGAAAAATCAATACTCCGCGTAATAGTACCGTAACCTATAGAGGTATATTGTACCAGGTAAACGCCGTTAGGTACATTAACCAGTGTGTATTTCCCGTCAATATTGGTAATGGTAGATACTTTCAGATCGGGAATGGCAACGGTTACGCCCGGCATTGGCGATTTATCAGCCTTATCGGTTATTGTTCCCGTTATTGTTCCTGTCGGCGGGTCGATACGTGAGGCTAAAGTTATTTTCGGGAAAAAGGCAATGAAAAGTATATATACTAAATTGGATAGTCGGCGTGTCATATAAATAAATTATGTAGATGAACCGGGATGGCTTATAAGCTATAACCCGTTTCAAAATGATTAAAATTGAATAATGATTCTTGTGGAATTAGAAAAATACGCCAAGCCGCGATCTAATAATAAATCATAACGTACCGGGCGCTTGTTCTATTTAGCAGGAAAGAAAGGTAACAGGGGGAGCGCGCCCGGCAGAATGTATGAGCGCGATACTTATAAAATTATAATCGCCGGTTTTATAAACACGGCTTTGAACAACAACCGGGAAATAGTAAGCATGATGGGCAATAACCATAGCTGTATTATGCATGGCATCGCACATATAACATTTTTCCTGGACGGTAGTGGTTGGCTTCGACTGGTTTTTAGAAACGTTGATGCTGCTTGCGCTTCTTCGAAGGACATTATGCTGGTGCGCAGATACCATATATTGGCCCGCTACAAAGCAGATCAGCAATACCCACGCGCGGAAAATCCTATATTTATTCTTTTTCAAAACCGGGTCAGTTGCATTAATGGTAATGCATTGTAAAATTAGTTAATAAACTGTTAAAAAAACGCTTCAATCGTAACAATGTTGTGCAGTTTAGCATATAATTTGCGTTCGGTGTAAAATCGGCACATTGCAAACTGCCTACTGCAAACTGCCAACTTATAGTATATTTGCCTATATGACCCCGGCACAAATAAATTTAAAGTGGACAGCGCTACAGGAACGCATAGCAAGTGAGTTTGATAATGAGAAGCCCGATATTAAAGTAATGCTTTTCTTAATAGGTGTGCAGGAACTTGGACAGGGACCAAAAAAATTCAGTAAACGCCAAAAGGAAGAGTTGATGCACATTGCCAATTGTAAACTATTCAGCATGATGGGGTTTTACGAACTGGAGGGCCTTGACCAGGATGGCTGGCCGCATTGGAAACTGGTAAAAACCGTACCCAACTATACTTTATTGGAGCAGGAGATGGTACTCAAATCATTGATTATTGATTATTTTGAGGAAATGGAAGCGATATAAACTCAACTCATCATATGAAAAAATTCTTTACCCTAATCCTATTGTTAACAACCGTCACGGTAATTGCCAAGCCTAAAAACTACTATGTGCGCATTAAAACCGCCTATGGCACCTGCATTATCCGTTTATACAACGAGACGCCCAAACACCGCGATAATTTTATCAAGCTCACTAAGCAAGGTTTTTACAACGGCACCTTGTTTCACCGCGTGATACAAAACTTTATGATACAGGGCGGCGACCCAAGTTCAAAAAATGCAAAACCCGGCGAGGAGTTGGGTAACGGCGGCCTGAAGTATACTATCCCCGCAGAGTTTAGGGATAGCCTGTTCCACAAACGCGGTGTGTTAGCTGCCGCGAGGGATAATAACCCGGCTATGGCATCAAGCTCGAGTCAATTTTATATTGTTGAGGGAAAGCGTTTAACCGATGAGGACCTGGATAAATTAATTGCAGGCCGTTTAAAAGGCCGAAAGATCCCCGAATCGGAAAGGGAATATTATCGTTCGGTTGGCGGTACACCGCAGCTCGACCAAACCTATACTGTGTATGGCGAGGTTGTATTCGGCCTGGATATGGTTGACCGCATTGCGGATGTAAAGAAAGATAAAAAAGACCGCCCACTGGCTGATGTACCTATGACAGTAGAATTATTGAATAATCGCGAGTGCCGGCGGCTTGACAAAATATTAGAACTGAAGTAAATCTTAAAAAATAACGAACACCGAATGTCGAATTTTGAATAATGAAGGATTTTAGTTTAGGAAATTTAACTTCATAATTCGATATTCAAAATTCATAATTCGATATTAATTAACTTTAAATTCCCCTATAGGGGGTTAGGGGGCATGAAAATCATTACTTATAACGTAAACGGCATCCGGTCTGCCATAAATAAAAACTGGCTGGCGTGGCTACAGGCTACCGATGCCGATGTAGTTTGTTTACAGGAAATAAAAGCCACACCCGACGTGCTCACCGATCTGCACCTCGTAGATGCCCTGGGTTATCAGCACTACTGGTTCCCGGCAGAAAAGAAAGGTTATAGTGGTACTGCTATTTTCACCAAGCGTACGCCAAATCATATTGAATACGGATGCGGCATCGAAGATTTTGACCGCGAGGGCCGATGTATCCGGGTTGATTTTGATGAGGTATCGGTAATGAGCGTTTATTTTCCGTCGGGATCAAGCGGCGAGGACAGGCAGGTATTTAAGTTCCGTTTTTTAGATGAATTTGGCAGGTATTTGACGCTATTAAAAGTTGAACACCCGCGCTTAATTATCTGCGGCGATTATAACATTTGTCATCGGCCTATTGATATTCACAACCCGAAATCAAACGCCAACTCGTCCGGCTTTTTGCCTGAAGAGCGCGAGTGGATGGAAAATTTTATTGAATCGGGGTTTGTGGATACCTTCCGTCACTTAAATAAGGAACCACATAATTATACTTGGTGGAGTTTCCGTTTTAATGCACGCGCAAAGAACCTGGGCTGGCGCATCGATTACGCCATGGCGAGTAAGGAACTGGAAGAAAACATTAAACGCGTAGCCATATTACCCGAAGCCAAGCACTCGGACCATTGCCCGGTGTTGTTGGAGATGGAGTTTTAATAACAAGTTTTGTAAGATGCGTGCCCTTTTTAAACATATTCTGCTTTTTTTATTAGTTCATGTATGCATCCGTTCGTTTTCGCAAGTAACAAATGAAATAAAAGAAACAAAGGCTTACGATTACCCTACCACATTGCGGGGCGGTTATAAAATTGTATTCAAAACCGATATTACCAACCACCTTTATTTACAAAAGCAAAATAAAATAATCGCTTCCGTAGCCGACGAGGATACATCATTACTGTATAAAAGTTTAGGGTATATACGCGCTGATTTTGAGAGATACTTTGTTTTGGCCCATTCATTTGGCGCAGGCAACCCAACCGAAATAGAGTTGCTTAAAAAAGCAACCGGCAAAAATATTTTAAAAAAAGAAGCCTATTTTATCGATGCTATCGAAACTAAAGAAATTCTATTGTACTGCGATGTTAATGTTCCGACAGCAAAACAAAAATTAGCGTTATATAACCTAAGGACGATGGAGGTGAAACTATTCAAATTCCCGGAGGATATTTTTGATGAACCACAAATCTTAAACCGTATTAAAATAGCCAGTCTGACCGACAGATCCTTCACCATAAAATATTGGGCAAATGGGCGAGATAAAACTAAAACCTATTATCGTTAGTAGAAAATATAGAACTTAATTATGGAAAACCTACCCTTAGTCGGCGGCATATTTTGTTTAGTAATAGGCATATTTTTTGTAAAGGTACAGGTAAACCGGTTAATGAACCGCCAGCCGGGCGGCCCGGGTTGGAATTTCAGGCTGATGCTTTATGGTATCGCATTTATTATTGCCGCCATCCTGCTGATATTAAGGAGGTTTTGATAGCGTTTTAGCAAAAGTAAAAACGCATACAAGCTCTGTGTTTCTCTGTGCAACCTCTTGTGGCCTTTGTGGTTAAATTAACCACAGAGAGCACGAAAAGAAGGCACAAAGGTCGCGGAGGAAAATTTGTTAAGTCTTTTCTGCTAATGATTTCCTCACCAGCGTTAAAATAGAATTTAGCCCGTTAATTTTTATCTCGTAAACACTGCCCAGCATCATGCCCAGCTTGCCGGGCGGGAAGCCTTTGTTGTGCAGCCACTCTAAATAATACACCGGCAAATCGGCAATTAAAGTGCCCTTGTATTTACCAAACGGCATTTTGGTCCGCACAATTTCTATTAGTATTTTAGAGTCAACGTTAACGGGTTCCATGCAGGGTTACGTTAAAAATATTTCGTTTTTCACTTCGGGTATTATGCCCTTTTCCAACGCTGTATCAAAAAGTAATTTTATCGCTTTCCTTCCCTCTTCACCCAGATCGACCGAATATTTGTTTACATATAATTCGATGTGCTTATACATTACTTCCTCGCTCATTTCCTGAGCGTGGCTGCGGATATATTCCAGTCCCGATTTTGGGTTGGCAAAAGCAAACTCAACCGATTTTCGTAATACCCTATTAATTTTATGCTGAATATGCCCCGGTAAATTGCGGTTGGCTACAATGCCGCCCAACGGAATAGCGCAGCCGGTTTGTTTTTCCCAGTAATCGCCCAGGTCGATGATCTTTTTTAAACCTTTATCCTGGTAAGTAAAACGGTTTTCGTGGATGATCAACCCAGCATCCACCTTTCCGTCCAATACGGCGTTCTCAATATCAGAAAAAACAAGCTCTACTTTATTGGTAGCCTGCGGAAAAGCCAATCCCAATAAAAAATTAGCGGTAGTATACTTTCCAGGTATGCCAATTTTTACACTTGATTCTTGATTCTTGATTCTTGACTCTAAAACCGTAGGATCGCCTTTACAGATCAGCATTGGGCCAACGCCGAAACCCAGCGCGCTGCCGGCATCCAGCAACACGTATTTATCGGTAATGTAAGCGAAGGCATGGTAGCTTAGTTTGGTAATATCCAACTCGCCGCGAAATGCCTTTTGATTAAGCGTTTCCACATCATCATAAAACACCTCAAACTCCAGTCCTTCCGTATCAATTTTATGATGGATAAGCGCGTCGAAAATAAAGGTATCATTGGGGCAGGGCGAAAAGCCGAGGGTTAGTTTCATGTTTAATGGGTATTGTAAATAGCCGGTTCGTTCTTAAATACAGAGGTTGCCTTCGAGCACAATAATTGCCTGGCTTTTGATCAATACGCTGTCGTCCTTTAATTCGATATACATGTATCCTGTACGGCTTGAAGATTGAAAAGCTTTCATGCGCGTTTTGTTAAGCCTAACAGACCAGTACTTTGCCAAAAATGTTTGTACGCCGCCGGTTACGGGGTCTTCGTTGGTTCCGGCCCAGGGCCAAAAATAGCGGTAGTCGTAATCGTACCCGGCTTTATTTGATTTAGCTGTAACCAGTACCCCATTTATCCCGGTATATGAATTAACCAGGGCGTTAAAATCGGGGCTCAATGCCGCCAAATGAGCAGCAGCATCAATCTCTAAAAGGATTATTTTATTTTGTTTGTTATAAGCTTTATTATTAACTGTTTTAATTTGTAAAGCATCTAAAACGGCCTGCGGCACTTCGATATCAACGGTTTCATATATGGGAAACGTCATGGTGATCTCGCCATCAGTTTCTGTTACCGGCAGGTGTACGTTTTCAGCCGTAACAAACAGGACGTTTTTTACCCCTGTTTTTTTAAAGAGCACTTTCGCTGATGCCAGCGTAGCATGTCCGCATAGCGGAATTTCCTGTTTAGGCGAAAAGTATCTTATCCGGTAGCTGTCGTTTTCTGCCGACAACTTCACAAAAGCTGTCTCGGATAATCCGAGTTCTCTGGCAATAGCAAGCATTTTGTCATCGCTGATTTCCTGTTGAGGGAAACAAACGCCCGCCGGATTTCCTTTAAACGCCTCGTCTGTAAAGGAATCAACAATATAGGTTTCCATTAATGGTTAAACTAAGTTTAAAAAGTTAAGCGCAAAGTTATTCAGATTTTTGACGGCGAGCCCTATCTGCCAGTTATCGCGGTTACGTTTTTCCACATAATTTGACACTGCCCTGATTTGTAGGCAGGGCACTTTTAATTCGCGGCAAGCGTAGAAGAACGCGGCGCCTTCCATACTTTCCAGTTGCGGGTTCAGCCGTTCGGCAATAGCGGCTATAGAATCCTCATTGCCATGGACGGTATTAACGGTAATAGCGGTGGCTTTGGTTAAGTTTATTTTTTTGGTGAAGTGACCAATACCGCTTGTGGGTTTAAAAATCCCCGCGCCGAAACCCAATTTTTCAATACTGATGAATTTTTTATCATCTTCGGCGCCTAACTCTGCGAAGGTGTCTTCGGTTATTTCAACTACATCGCCCAAAGGGATGTTACGGTCAAAACTACCGGCGATGCCCACATTGATAACCAAATGATAAACATTGCGCGGCAGATGCCGGGCCAGTGCAAACGCGGTTGGCACCATGCCAACTCCCGTTATTAATACCGAGCAGTTGGCAAGCGATGCATGGCGGGCGGTGTACAGGTTGGGCTCGTCTGCCGACTGGTGCAGGGATAATGCCTCCACCAATGGCGTAATTTCGGGCAGGGTGGCAGCAACAAGTAATATCCGCATGGTATTAGTTTTATGCTAAGGTAATCAATTCAGTTGGCAGTAAGCAGTGGACAGTTTGCACTGGGCATTAAATATATTTTCAACTATAATAACTGCAAACTGTCAACTGCGAACTGATTAATTATGGTATCTTTAGAAAAAACGTGCTGCCATGATATTATTCTCCCGGAGAAACCTGCATTATTCTGACTATAAATGGAGCAATTATGCTGCTAACGATCCGCATGTAAACGGCAAGCCCGACGAAACCTCTTTTAATAAAGAAGAAGGCAACGAAGTTGTCTACCTGATCAATAAGCTGATGATATTATGGGATTACCGTTTTGCCAACACGGGCAATAAAATGGAAAAACTAATCCACGATAAGCTGCCTGATGATGTTAACCAGCAGGCAGCAGTTTTGATTTGGATAAAGGAAAATTTGAAATTTTAATTCTGTGTCATTTCGATAGAGCAGCCGGGCAACGTGGGTGGCGCGAAAGAGAAATCTATACACACGCAAAGCTGCCTTACTTATGTATAGATCTCTCACTATCGTTCGAGATGACATTTGGATAGGGATTAGTTTATCACATCCCCCTGTTTTATCTCATCCGATGGATGGTCGATTACTTTATCGTCGGCTTTGATATCACCAAAAACTTCTGTTGCGTCATCGCCGGTTAAACCTGTTTTGATGTTTATCAATACCGCTTTCCCGTCGCGCACCGCAATAACATACTCGTGTTCTGTTGATCTGACGATTGCTGTATTTGGCACCAATAATGATTTTGCGCCCGATAGCATGGGTATTTTAACTTCGGCATACATACCGGGTTTTAACGCACCGTTTTTGTTATCCACATCGATCTCAATCGCTTCCGACCGCATACTGCCCAGCGCGTTTGCCGAGCGGCTTATTTTGGCCTGTTGTTCCTGGCCGGGCATGGCGTTAAAGGTGAATTTTACAGGTTGTTTAAGATCGACCTTATCAACATAATCTTCGGGGATATTAACTACCAAACGCAGTTTGTAATTGTCCTGCAGGATAAGCATGGGTTGATCGGTAGCTTTGCCGGGCGAAACCAATGCGCCCGGCGAAACATTACGCTGGATGATCATGCCGTCAAATGGCGCATAGATATTTAAATAACCCTGCATGGTTTTTACCGATGCCACGTTGGAAAGTTCGGATTGCGCCATTGCTTCATCAGCCTTCATTTTCGAATTGGCGTTATCGAGGTCCAAAGGCGAAACGGAGCCGGGCTCGGCTGCCGCTTGTTTGAGGCGCTGATATTTTTCTTTACTGGCAACAGCGTTTTCCTGCGCCTGTAAATAGCGCGAGTTGGCAGATTGAAGCTGTGATTCCATTTCGGGCGCTTCGAGTGTAACCAATAACTGACCTTTTTTTACAATCGAGCCGCGATCGACAAACATGGTTTTTACAAACCCGTTTACTTTGGGGAACAGGTTTACTTCGTTATAAGCATTTAACTGCCCTGGCAAACGCGCGGTGCTTGATAACGCTTTTTCGGTAACGTTGACCAATTGATATTTATTGGCATTGGTTTTTGCGGCGGCAGGCTTGGTTAAATCCACCGGTTTTTGATTGCCGGAGCAGGCCGCGAACAGGCAGGCTACAGCGCCTATGGTATATATTTTATAGTATTTCATGATGCGTAGTTATTTGAGTTTTCTGGTTGGGTTAATTCTTCGGGCATTAGGGATGGTTCGTCATACGTGGTTTTATTTTGAACCCATGCAAACACCATTGGTAATATAAATAACGCGGCAAGCGTTGACGCGAATAAGCCGCCAATTACGGCACGACCCAATGGCGCAGACTGCTCACCCGCCTCCCCCATGCCTGAGGCCATTGGTATCATACCCGCTATCATGGCAAAGCTGGTCATGAGGATAGGGCGCAAACGTATGGATGCGCTGGTGATGGCCGCTTTGGTTGCATCTTTGTAGTCCAATCGCAGTTTTTCGGCGTTGGTGACGATCAATATCGCATTGGCTACCGATACACCGGTGGACATGATCATCCCCATATACGATTGCAAATTGAGCGTCGACCCGGTTATGAGTAATGCTGTTATTGAGCCCAATATTACCGCCGGTATAGTTGATAATACGGTTAGCGATACTTTAAACGATTGATAATTGGCTGCCAACAACAGGAAGATAACTAAGATGGCGAAAGCCAGCCCATTTTGCAGGCTGCTTAAGGTTTCGGTTAACAGGCTCGACATACCGCCTATGGATGCGATCAACCCCTTTGGCGGCTCACCTGCGGATTTAACCGCTTTTTGTACCGCAGTGGTTGCGGTACCCAAATCCATTTTGTAAATATTGGCGCTTACGGTTATAAACCGCCGTGGCCCGGTACGGTCATATTCGCCTGCTGCGGTGGTGTCTTTAAAGGTGGCAACATCGGCCAGTGTAGGGCTGCTTTGGCCTTTTACCAAAGGTATTTCCTTAAGCTCATCCATCGAGTTCATTACGTACTCGGGTATCTGTGCCTGAACCTGGTAGGTGTACGAGTTTTTTTCATCCAGCCACAAGTTTTTCAGCGTAAAGCGGCTTGATGAGGTACTGGCGGTAACCGACCGCGCTATATCGCTCACATTCAACCCCAATTGCGAAACCTTTAAACGGTCGAGTTTGATGGCTACTACCGGGTATTTTAACGGCTGGTTTATCTGCACGTCGCGCAGGTAGGGTATTTGTTTTAGTTTGGCTAAAACGGTATTGGCGTAGGTTTCAATCTGCTGCATATCCTTACCGGCTACCTGCACCTCTATCGGCGTGTTGGCACCCTGGCTCATGATCTTTTCGGTCATGTCGATAGGTTCGAAGGTTATGGTCATTTCGGGTATGGCTTGCCTTATGTTTTTCCGCAGGGCGTCTTTTAACTCGTCCATGTTGACTTTGTAGTCTTCATCCAGGTTAACCTGCAAAACTGCCTCGTGTGTGCCGGTGTTAAATACATATAAGTTACTGCTGCCAAAGCTGCTGGGCACCAAACCAATATAGCCCGATGTGATCTTTACATGGTTATTTACCGTTTGATCAATAATATGCAGCACTTGTTTAAACTTGTCTTCGGTGCGTTCCAGGCGTGTTCCCTGCGGCTCTTTTAACCGTATCTGGAACTGGCCGTTGTTGAGTTTGGGCATCATGTCTTTGCCGATAATGACAAAGCCGACACCTGCCAATACGATCACTACGACCAAATAAATAGGCACCAACAGTTTTTTGCACGGCATTAATACGGTAATGATGTTAATGAAACGGCTTTTTACTTTTTCGAAAAAGTTATTTTGTTCGGGATGCTCTAATTCTTCCTTGCGGTGGCGGTTTACCTGGCCCTCTTCGCGGTTATCCAACGATTCGCCGGCGTGTGCGTGTACTTTATCGTGGTGATAGGTTTGATATTTTTCGGCCTTTATCATCCAGTTGCTTAGGATGGGTACTAAGGTTTGAGCGAGTACGTAAGATACGATCATGGTTAAACCGATAGCCATTGATAGCGGCAAAAACATCGCTTTTGGTACGCCATTCATTAAAAATGACGGCGCGAATACGGCGAGGATACACAATAAGATGAGCAATAAGGGGAATGATATTTCCTCGCAGGCATCGTAAATGGCGAGTTTTTTGGATTTCCCCATTTCGAGATGCTGGTGGATGTTTTCGATAGTTACCGTTGCCTGGTCCACCAAAATACCGATGGCTAATGCCAGTCCGCTCAACGTCATGATATTAATGGTTTGGCCGAATAAGCCGAGCAACAATACGCCGATCAATATGGAAACGGGTATCGTGATCACCACGATCAAACTGCTGCGCAGATCGCCCAAAAACAATAAAACCATTAACCCGGTAAGCAAGGCACCGAGGCCGCCCTCGGTCATTAAGCTTTTTACGGCGTTTACCACGAATACCGATTGATCGAACTCGTAGGATATTTTGACGTCGTTGGGCAGCAGGTTCTGCATTTCGGGCAGTTTGCTTTTCAGGTCCTGCACTACGGTCCAGGTAGAAGCGGATGCGGTTTTAACCACCGGGATATAAACCGAGCGCTTGCCGTTAACCAATGCATAATCTACGGTTACGTCGGCAGCGTCGGTTACGCGGGCTATGTCTTTGACATAAATGGGTACGCCGTTTTTGGTGATGACCGGGATATTGCCAAAATTTTCGGAGTTTTTAACCAGCGAATTCATCGTAGTTAAATACATGGTATTATTGATACGCAGGTTGCCCGATTGCGACATTACATTGTACTTCGCCAACGCATCCACCACCTCATCCGGCGTCAAACTAAAACTGCGCAGTTTATCCGGGTCGATGCTGAAAACAATAGTTCGCGCATTGGAGCCGAATGGCGGCGGGGCAGACAAGCCCGGGATGGTTGAAAACATGGGCCGGATGCGGGTTGCCGCCAGATCGTAAATATCTTTCAACCCCTCGGTTTTACTGTCTAAAACCAACTCGCCAACCGGTAACGAGGAAGCATCGTACCGTATTACCTGCGGCGGTAATGCTCCCGGCGGGAAGAAACTTTGCGCGCGGTTTACCTGCAGGGCCACCTGTGCGGACGCTTCGGCCATGTTGGTGGTTTCATAAAAAGATATTTTGATGATAGTTAGCCCCTGTATGCTTTTACTGCTGATGTTTTTTACCCCATCAACATATAAAAACTGGTTTTGCAAGCCGGTGGCAAAAAAACCCTCCATTTGTTGCGGCGACATACCGCCGTACGATTCGATAACGTATATGGTGGGCAGGTTTAGCTTGGGGAAAATATCTATAGGTATATTTATTGCACTGATTACAGCAAATATTAAAAGGCTCATGGTTACCACGATAACCGTGATGGGCCTTTTCAGTGCGGATGTGACCATTGACATGATTATTGATTTAAAAGGTTTAAAACTGCGCTAACCGTGTTGCCGGTTACGGCTTTCTGGAACAGCGCGTTGGTATAGGCGTATTTGGCCTGTGCGTAATCCGTTTCTGCGCGGTAGAGGATGTTGAGGGCCGCATCCAACTCAACAATATCTGTCAGGCCATTCCTATACAGGGATAGCTTTTGGCGATAGCCCGCGTTGGCGGCGTTGAGCTGGTTGGGAATCTCCTGCAGACGTTGCAGGGCGGTTTGCATTTCCACATCGGCCTGGCTGGCGCTAACGGCGAGGAGTTGTTTTTGCTCGTCCAGTTTTCGCAGCGCGTAATCGGTACCGGCTTTTTGGGTGCTAAGTTTTAGCTGCCGCCTTTTTATATCGAACAGATTGTAAGATATCCCAACGCCAACCAAATAGTTATCCCTGTCGAACCCGTAACCCGAACCCAAACTGCCATAATTTCCACCGGCATCAATACTGGAGCCACGGCCCCATGCCGCGCCCTCGACCAAAATTTTAGGGTTATAGCTTTTCCTGACCAGGCTTTCGCGTTCCAGGCTGTTTTGGTAAACAGATTTATAATAATTAATCAATGGATGATTAGCAGTATCCAAACGGATAAGCAACGCGGAAGGTTGATCGATCAGTCTCTGTTCGGCTGTGGTATCCGGAATTATGGATTGATAGGGCAAGCCTGTAACCGATGAGAGTTGTAATTGCACCTGCTTTAACTGGTTGGATATTTCGATATAGTCCAAACGCGCTTTAGACAGTTCTGCTTCAGCGATACTGGTATCAACGCCGGGACGTACCCCACTTTTGGCAAGTGACTCGATAGAACGCCGTATCTCGGTATTTCGTTGGATATCCCGCGATTGTATGGCCAAAAAATCCTGCAGGCGAAGCAATTGCAAATAGTTGCCAATAGTAAATGCCTGTAACTGGTATTTGGACTGCGCAAAATTGTTTTGCTCGACATTGACATCCGAATTGGCGACCTTGTTTTGCGCGCCATATTCGCCAAAGTTGTATACCTCCCAATCGAAGGCGGCGATACCCAAACCTGTGGAAGCCGTAGTGGTAACATTCGTTGCATGTACCCCGCCAGAACTTGACGGAATAATGCCGAAACCAAAGTACGGCCCGGTAACGTTGTTGCTGGTACCGACATCGGCCTGGTAGTTTAGCTTGAGGTTGGGCAGCCAGTTGTCGCGCGTTTCGGCAGCCTGCGCCTTGCGTATTTGTATGGCGGCGGAGTCTGTAAGCAATGAGGGCGCCTGTTGGTTAACCCGGTTTAGCAGTTCTTTTAAGGTGACGGGTTTTTGTGATTGCTGCGCATTTGCCGCTATCGCTGTAAAAAGCGATAACGCTATGCACGCGCATCTTTTAAAACTTAACATTTGATCTGGAATTAAATTAGAAAATAGAAAAAGGAGGCAGCCGGCATAAGCCGGGCCGTTCAAAAATTACCGCGGATAGCGATTAATTCCAGAAAGATCAGATGAGCAGCTGACCGGTAAACAGGTTTAACTGTTGCGGTTGCAGGCGAAGTTGGAGTTGTTGTAAATGTTGGGCAGTAATATCCTCGTTGATCTTAAAGGCCAGCGGGAAAAGTATCGCCAGTAAAAAAGCGAAGCGCAAAAACAGCGCAGATGCAGGATCTGTAAGTTGCTTTTGGATAGCGGTCATAGATGAACGGACATCCTCTATTTTGCGCTTGCTGAAAATTTTGACAAGAATGTTTGTTTTAACAGTTGATTTGATATAACCTGTTAATCCAAAACCAATAAACGGCTTTGCTGCAAAAATTAATGCTGCAATGCAGAAAACTATTTTAGCCGTTTGGATGCGTGTCATTTTTCTTTGTTAACTATTTAATAAACAACTTATATAAGCGTTTATTGTTGTTATTGTTTGGTAGTGCAAATTTAATCATTTTTTGTTAGCCGTTTAATTTTAATGAGGTTAGCATAGTTTTAGTAAATTTGTTTTTACAAACAAAACGTCAACGCGTCATTGTAAGTTAAAAACCCCAATGGGTCGTAAACTTGAAATGATCCAACGAGCGTTGTCAGTCTGAGGCACTCGAAGACAAGCGGGCAAAGGCCTTTACGCTCACCCTTCGAGTGCCTCAGGGTGACATCCAACGCGCCACGAGTAAACAAGGTGCGAAGCAATGACGTTTCTTGATTGTATTGAATAAATATTATCGAAAAGGTTTAACCAATACCCCATTATGAAAAATACAAGACAATTGCGACGGATATTTTTTTTAGTGTTAGGCGGCATATTGTTCGTCCATATATTATCTGCCCAAACCCTAAAAGTAGCCGCAGCGGCAAATTTGCAGTCGGTTATACAGGTGCTGCAAAAGGATTTTAAGCAAAAAACAGGTATCGAGATAGAACCAATCATCGGTGCATCAGGTGGGTTGGTGGCGCAGATGCATAACGGCGCGCCGTTTGATGTTTTTTTATCTGCCGATATGAGTTTCCCGAAAAAGCTATATGACGATGGCCTTACCGTAAACACCCCGGTGGTTTACGCCTTTGGCAGTCTTATTATTTGCAGCACGCAGGACCTGGGTTTTGAGAACTGGGAACGGCTATTACTAACACCCAAGATAAAGAAGATAGCCATTGGCAACCCCGCCATTGCGCCTTACGGACTTGCAGCGCAGGAGGCTTTGCAGCATAAAGGCATTTATGCCGATATTAAAGGTAAGATTGTTACGGGCGAGAATATATCGCAGGTAAATACTTATATCACTACCGGCGAGGTGGAGGTTGGCTTTACCACGCAATCGCTGGTAAAGGACCCGGCCAATAAAACCAGGCTGTACTGGAAAGCTATTGATGCTAAAATCTACGCGCCTATTGAGCAGGGCATGGTGGTGCTGAAAAGCAGCGCCAATAAAGCGGCTGCCGACAAGTTCTTTAAATACATGCAAAGCGCGGATGCAAAGAAGATACTGGAAGAATACGGTTATCATATCCAATAAATGACGGACCTTTCGCCCATTTGGCTCACCCTTAAACTGGCAGGTATTACTACTTTGCTGCTGCTCGTTGCCGGGTTGCCGGTGGCGTGGTGGCTATCAAAAGGGCGGTCGGTTTTTAAAACCATTATTGAGGCCATTATTACCATGCCGCTGGTTTTGCCGCCATCGGTATTGGGGTTTTATTTGTTGCTGGCGTTTAGTCCGCAGCGCGGGGTGGGGAAATGGCTGAATGAGGTGTTTGGCCTTCGCTTTGTATTCTCGTTCCAGGGGTTGGTGCTGGCCTCGTTTATTTACAGTATACCGTTTATGATCGGCCCAATAAAATCGGCGTTGCAGCAATTGCCGGCATCGCTGGCGCAGGCATCTTACACACTCGGCAAAAGCAAGCGCGAGACCTTTTTAAAGGTGCTGCTGCCCAATATCAAACCCTCGTTATTAACGGCAATGGTGCTCACCTTCGCGCATACGCTGGGCGAGTTTGGCGTGGTGCTGATGATCGGCGGCAACATTCCGAATGTTACGCGGGTGGCCTCTATCGCGGTGTATGATTCGGTAGAGCGGATGGATTATACATCGGCCAATACGTATTCGCTCATCTTGTTTTCCATCACGTTCATCATGGTGATAACCGTGTTTTTGTATAATAAGTACCAGGCTAAAAGTCCGTTGGAATGATCAGCATCGGCATAGAAAAAAGCCTGAAAGCTTACGCCGGGCAACGGACGCTAAAAGTGGACCGCCACTTTCCTATGGGTAGCATCACCCAAATTTACGGGCCATCGGGCTGCGGCAAAACCACATTCTTAAAATGTATTGCCGGGCTGGTTACCCCCGAAAGAGGCAGCATTATGGTGAACGAGCAGCTTTGGTTCGAGCCCCTATCCGGCATTAACCTGCCGCCACAAAAGCGCAGGGTAGGCTTTGTTTTCCAGGATTACGCGCTGTTCCCCAATATGACGGTGCTACAGCATTTGGAATATGCCACCAACGATGCAGCATGGATAAACCGCCTGCTACTAATAGGCAAGCTGGAAACCTTAACTACCCATAAACCCGAATACCTAAGCGGCGGGCAGCAACAACGCCTGGCCATTTTGCGCGCCTTAGCCATTAAACCAAAACTACTGCTGATGGATGAGCCATTCTCGGCCCTGGACCCGGAAATGAAAACGGCCTTGATACAGGAATTGAAAGCGCTGTTTGATGAATTGGAGATGACGGTTTTAATTGTGAGCCATAGTGGTGAGGAGTTGGCGGGGTTGGTTGATGGGGAGAGTCTGAACCTGGATTAAACGGATTTGAGGATTTACAGGATGGTTGATGCTGAGGATGGATCCGACGGATTATTATTGAGCCAAAACTAAAAAAGCCAAAAATTAGTTATATTTACATTAATAAATAAAAAACGCTATGCTTACTACAATAAAAGGCTATTATGATCATGGGCAAATCGTGTTGGAAGAAATGCCTCCGGTAAAAGATAAAACCGATGTTATGGTTACGTTCCTTTCCGATGAAATTGGGGGTAAAGTCGCAAAGAGAAAATTAGGCGGATTGGAGGGCAAAGTAACCTTACCCGATGATTTTAATGAGCCATTGGATGACTTGAAAGATTATATGTAAATGAACCTGCTGATAGATACCCAAATCTTGGTTTGGTCTTTTGATATAAATTCGCCGCTTTCGGACCATCATAAACAATTATTGGAAGATACCTCAAACCGAATTTTCGTGAGCCAGATAAGCCTGATGGAATTGGCAATAAAGAAAAACATTAATAAACTTCCCCACTTCATTCCTGATGTTAAAGTTGTTGCGGATCAATTAATAAGCAATGGATTTGAATTGTTAAAATTAAAGGATGAGCACATTTTTGAATACCAGCATTTACCTTTATTTGCAGAACATAAGGACCCTTTCGACCGTTTTTTGATAGCTATTGCTAAACACGAAAAGTTTATAATTATTACAACAGATATTAAGTTTCAATTATACTCATCGTTGGTTCAAACTATTTAAATATAAAGAGGAATGGCCGGAACTCCAACAAAACCTAAGCAACCGGATTTCGCTTTTCAGTTCGGCATATTTACAAGTTGTGTCGTTCTTTGGATTTACCTATACTCACAAATTGTTGATCTTACGACCCGTGATCCTGTTAATGCATCATTGTTTTACCTGGGGTTCACGCACTATATCAGCTTTTTATGTCTCCTATTCTCATTTATTATAGTTTTACGCCATTGTCTCAAAACTTGCGATGACACAGGCTAATTATAGTCGATTATCCAAATTTGACAAGATTGCCAATGATTTTGAGAAAATGCTTTATTTGTTTTGGGGACCAATGTTTATTTTCTGTATGTCATCATTATTTACAGTAAATCTTTTCTCATCAGCACAAATCAAAATATTGCGTGAGGACGGCGGTTTTATTATTGGTCTCTTGTCGGCAATTTTGCTATTAACAATATTACGGTTAAATATTTTTGTAATCCTCAGTCATATAAAACTACGTTACATCGTCGTTTTTATAGTAGTAGCTTTTTTTTACCCGTTGCTGATGAGTAATTTCGCAGCAGATGTTATTTTCACTACAGATAAGGCTTTTTATAAAGCAACCGATGTTGAACGGTTTCAGTTAAAACGTAAAGGTTATATTTTTCTCCCGCAAATTGACAACGTGGTTCACAATGTCCTAGATAC
>Ga0206840_1054_pt1 | contig 22727 bp, 16 predicted proteins | sample Alteio_BWOrgCont_24_FD_152633 | JGI IMG/M metagenome (GOLD analysis project Ga0206840, IMG submission 152633) | Enriched cells from forest soil in Barre Woods Harvard Forest LTER site, Petersham, Massachusetts, United States -... | ecosystem: Environmental > Terrestrial > Soil > Temperate forest >... | reverse complement strand
CTTTGTAAAAGCGGGAGCAGGAGAACTATGGCATCAACTAGTACTCTTTTGTATAGACAAAGGATTCGCCGGAATAGAAAATCTTTCTCTTATACCAGGCACTGTGGGCGCGGCGCCTATGCAAAATATAGGGGCTTATGGCGTAGAAATAAAGGATGTTTTTTATAACCTTGAGGCATTAAATAGTAAAGACCATTCATTAAAAATATTTACCAAAGAAGACTGTAAGTTCGGATATCGCGAAAGCGTATTTAAGAGGGAATTAAAAGGCCAATATATTATTACCACTGTTACTCTTAAGCTTAATAAGAAACCTGTTTTTAATACTACTTATGGAGCTATTCAGGCTACGCTTGACGAGATGGGAGTCAAAGAACTATCCATTAAAGCCATCAGCGATGCAGTCATTCATATACGGCAAAGTAAACTGCCAGACCCTGCACAGATAGGCAACGCCGGAAGCTTCTTTAAAAACCCCGAAATCACTATAGCCCAGTACAACGTACTTAAATCCAAGTACCCAGATATGCCTTCTTATAATACCACTCAGGGAATGGTAAAAGTACCGACTGGCTGGTTAAACGAACAATGCGGCTGGAAGGGAAAAGTAGTTGGCAATACCGGAGTGCATAAACAACAGGCGCTAGTACTAGTAAACTACGGCAACGCCACAGGTAGCGAGGTAAAAAAACTTTCGGAGGACATCAAAAAATCTGTAAAAGAGAAATTCGGAATTGAGCTGGAAACGGAAGTAAATATTATTTAGCGCAAAGATTCCGCAAGCTGTCCGTTGTACTTGCTTACCTCTACCCCAAACTTCCTTAAAAACTCTACTCCTTCATCTGTTGGTATACCCTTATACTCTGCATAAGAATGAAGGTAGAACACTTTTTTAATACCTGTACTGAATATAATACGCGCACAGGAAATACACGGAGAAAGAGTAACGTACAAAGTGCCTCCCGCTATTAATGTTCCATTTTTAACGGCGTATATAATAGCGTTCTGCTCTGCGTGCAAGGCCAGGCTGCAACTTCCTTTGGAGTCTTTAGGGCAACCTGTTTCGGGCCATTCTATATCGCAATTGTGGGTGCCCGAAGGAGGGCCGTTATAACCGATAGAAATAATTCGGGTATCTTTGGTTAGCACCGCTCCTACCTGCCTTCTAATACAGTGCGATCTTTTTGACAGATTTACTGCCAGTTCCATAAAAATATCGTCAAATGCCGGTTTCATAAGTTTGCAAATATACGTTTAATTTAGGTTTAATGATTACTATTGTCTGGTAAAAAGCTATATACGCCATTGTACTTCGTTTGTGTTTTATATTGATTACTAGTATTTTATATTTTTAATTAGTAGCGCCTGGTAATGCCTTTACTAAAAAGGCAATGGAGTAAATATACTTATTAAGGAAAAAGCTCCCGGGGTTTTGTGCTACTTATTGGTAGTTAAAAAATGCAACTTTTATTACACGACGCCCCGGATTTGGGGATAATTTCATTGATATGGCATTGTTTTGTCATTGATATTTTTGGGGGATGTAAGTTTTTTACCCGTTTTGACAATTGTGCCAGTTGGCACGAGAGTTTAAAGAAAAAAATCGATGCATTTAGTTGTGCCAGTTGGCACAAGAGGAGGTTCGGTTATATACTAATATAAAAAATTTAGCTTAGAAAGAAAAAAGTTTGGGGTTGAATTTTAATGTGGCCAGGCAGCTAAAAGTAGCACAAAAAGACCACCTCCCCCCTTCGGGGTACTCCTCCTGAAACCAGGAGGAGAGTTAAAAATTTACTACCACCACTTGCGGGTAGGTTATGCGATGTTAAATTTAAGCTAGTGGATGAGAGCAATTCTAATAGTAGTTTAGCTTGGGGTTTTAAAAAGTCTAAGGCTTTTCTTTAAGGCTCTAAGTAATGCTTCGGAAGAGCCAGAACAACGGAGGCAACCATTAAAACACCTCTTACGTTCACTTGTTCCGATTAATAATTATTATTTCAATTAACACCAAAATAGTATCTTGCTTTAAACTTTTAACCTTTACCTGGTATGCCTTTATATTTTGCTGAATTCAATCCGTTTCCCAATCAAGAAAATGATAATTATGGTATAAAAGGGACTACTAAATCCGTTGAGTTTGTAAATGAAGCTGATGGAAAAGAGTGGTTTAATGAGTTTTTGATTATTGTTGAGTGTTACCCTTTTGAAAGCAATGGTCATGCTGTTCTTTATGAAGAAGGAAATTCTAAGTCAATTGCGTCCAGCTATATTATAAATTAAGGTATATGTGTAGTCAAACCATAAGTTATATTCTTATTGGCGTCCCGACAGCGAGATTTTCCCCTATTGTTCTTAGGTCTTGGTTAGGCAGACATAGTACAACTGAGTTATGTGGATTACAAATCCACTACCATTAGGTCGAGATTACAAATCAGTACTGTCCGGTAAAAGTTTAAAAATTAATGGGTGGTTTTAGCCACCCATTTTTGTTGGTTAACTTTGTTAAGCACGACCAAAACAAAATTCCAACAATGAACAAAAGTACGTTTTTTACCTGACAGCCCATATTCCATCAATTAATTCAATTGATTCCCAAGGGTGAAATTTTAAAAATTTGCAGGCAGAATAAATCCGATCACTACTGCAAGAAATTCGATACATGGCATCATCTTATTACCATGTTATACAGCATATATCAGCAATGCACCTCATTGCGCGAGGTAGTTACAGGTATGCGTGCGTGCGAAGGTAAACTTCACACACTTGGAATAAAATATTTTCCTGCCCGTAGTACTCTTTCCGATGCTAATTATAAAAGAAGCCATGAGGTATTTGAACAAATATATTACAGACTTTATCAACACTGGAGGCATGTTTTACCGGACAGCCTAATGAGGGAAAAGCAGGCCAGGAACCTTATTCTGATAGATTCTACAACAATATCTTTATTTCAGGAGATACTTCGCAATGCTGGCAAATCTCCTGCCAATGGTAAAAGGAAAGGAGGCATTAAAGTGCATATGTCTGTCTATGCGGCAGAACAAGTTCCTTATCTGGTAAAAATGACTCCAGCTATCACGCATGATTCTAATTTTATGTATGAGCTTCATTTTCCCAAAGGATCAGTTGTTGTATTTGACAGGGCTTATCACAACATCAGCATTTTAAAGCAATGGACAGATAATGGTATCACCTGGGTAACGCGGAGAAGAGCAGAATCTGTCATTATAGAGGAAAGAAATCAGAAAATAACCTCTGAAGAAAAGAATAAAGGAATCAGGAAAGATACTTTCATACAGCTAGGTTCAAAGCAAAAAACACAAGCAAGAATAGTGAGGTATTTTGATGCAGAAACAAAACGCACCTTTGAATTTGTTACCAATAATCGAAAACTACCTGCTTTAACTATTGCTTCACTTTATAAGAAAAGATGGCAAATTGAGTTAATCTTTAAAAGGCTCAAACAAAATATGCCACTGAGATATTTTCTTGGAGATAATGAGAATGCTATACGAATACAAATCTGGTGTGCTCTGATTGCCGATTTACTTCTTAAAATAGTAACTATTGGATTAAAAAGGAAATGGGCTTTTTCAAATTTAGCAGCATTGGTGAGGCTACATTTAATGAATTATACAGAGTTAAGAAAGTTTCTTGAAAATCCAGAGAAGACAAAAATTACTATAGAAAACAAATTAACGACTCAACTCAAAATTTCTTTCTTGACAGGATAGTACTCCTGCTAATTATATAAAACTAAAAATCCCTTCAAAATCGCTGATTTTAGCATTTTGAATAGGAGTCTATTTTTTTACCGGACAGTACTGATTACAAATCTCGACCAGCGGGTAGCTTTCCAAAAGAAAATGAAATAATTCTTGAGCTAATTAAAAAGTTTCCCAAAATTGGTTGATGACAATATCTCCAGCAAATATTTTTTTTGTCACCAATTATCCCCTCTGTTCTAAGTTTAGTGAAACGTAACTTAGAACCTACCAGCGGCAAGACGCCCGCAAGAAATGAACGACGTATTAACATTAACCACAAAGGAACTTTTACCTCCCAAATCTGCTTTTTTATTAAACTTTCGCTAGCAATTGCTAACTTTGCGCCATGCTTTCTATTTCTAATTTATCGTTTTATTTTGGCAGTCGCGCCTTGTACGAAGATGTTTCCCTGCACATTAAGCCCAAAGACAAAATTGGCCTTATCGGGGCAAACGGTACAGGAAAATCTACTCTTTTGCGTTTAATTGTTGGGGAATATTCGCCAGATGAGGGGGAAATCTCTAAAAGTAACGACTGCACCATTGGCTTTCTTAATCAGGATTTGCTCTCCTACCAGTCTGAGGACAGCATACTTACCGTAGCTATGCAGGCTTTTGAACGCCAAAACGCGCTGCAAAAACAGATTGACAGTGTATTGCACGAAATGGAAACCGATTATAAGGATGAACAGGTAGATAAATTAGCAAAATTACAAGAAGAATTTGAGGCCCTGGACGGGTATACCATTCAGTCCAAGACAGAAGAAATACTGGAAGGGCTGGGCTTTACCACTGCCGACCTGCAAAAGCCCCTAAAGAATTTTTCAGGAGGATGGCGGATGCGCGTAATGCTGGCAAAACTTTTATTGGCAAAGCCTTCGTTACTATTACTTGATGAGCCAACCAACCACTTGGACCTACCATCTATACAATGGATTGAGAACTATTTGGAAAATTATGAGGGGGCTGTAATAATAGTATCTCACGACCGTCAGTTTTTGGACAATGCCGCAAAAACCATTGTAGAGGTTAGCCGTAGGGAGTTAAACGTATATGCGGGAAACTACTCCTTTTACCTGGAGGAAAAAGCGCTAAGGGCCGAAATTCAGAAAAGCTCTTTCGAAAACCAGCAGACAAAAATAAAACAGACCGAACGATTTATAGAACGCTTCAAAGCAAAGGCCTCCAAATCAAAACAAGTACAATCCAGGGTAAAAGCGTTAGATCGCCTGGACTTGATTGAAGACGTTGTAGATGAAACTGCTAAAGTAAACTTCCGCTTTAACTTTACTGTGCAACCAGGCAGAACTATACTTGACCTGAAAGATGTTTCCAAGTCTTACGGCGATTTGAAGATACTGGAGAAAACGCATGCTCTTATTGAACGCGGGGATAAAATTGCCCTGATAGGAGCAAATGGAAAAGGGAAATCTACCATGTTGAGGATAATTGCCGGAACAGAGCCTATTGGGGGTGAACGAACTTTGGGCTATAATGTGTTAATGGGTTTCTTTGCCCAGCACCAGTTAGAATCGCTTAATGTGGAAAACACATTGCTTGATGAATTGAAAGAATGCGGATCCACCAAAACAGAAACAGAGCTGAGAAATGTATTAGGTTGCTTCTTGTTTTCTAACGATGATGTTTTCAAAAAAATAAAAGTATTATCAGGAGGAGAGAAGTCGAGAGTAGCTTTGGCTAAAACTTTAATTTCCCAAGCCAACTTCCTGATGCTGGATGAGCCTACCAACCACTTAGATATACAGTCAGTAAATATACTTATGCAGGCTTTGGAGCAGTACGAAGGAACCTTTGTAGCCATTTCCCACGATAGGCATTTCATTAGCCAGATTGCCAACAAAATATGGTACATCGAAGATCATCAGTTAAAAGAATATCCCGGAACCTATAATGAGTACGTTTACTGGCAATCTCAAAAAGAACAAAGTAAGACGACTTCTGGCGCTAATACAAAACCAATGAAACCCGCCCCTGCAAAAGAGGTAAAAACTACTACTACCCCTGCAACCAAAAACAACAAAAAAGAAGTCCAGGCCTTGCTCGCCAAGTCTGAAGAAAAAATAACACTATTAGAACAGAAAATAGCAACTCTAGAAAAAGATCTTGCTACCCCTTCTGTTTATTCTGACGGTGAGAAGCTTGCAAAGCTAAACAAAGAACACAAAGCCCTAACCCATGAACTGGGCCAGGAGCAAGAAACATGGGATAAAGCCGCCGAGGAGATGGAAGCCCTGGATAAAAGAGGGTAATTTAAAATAATGGTAATACCCCAATTCTTTAAACAAACTTGCACAATATTTTATAAAACAATCTGTTAAGAAATATAAGAAAGTGTATAAGATATAATGACAGGTATTAACTTTATTTTAAAAAACATCATCTTCTGTGGTTTAGCCCTAATTCTAATAACCGCTACAACTACAAAGGCTGAGAACTGCGAAAAAGTATTTGCTACAGTAGACAGTGTTTACGAGGACCAAATTCGCACCGTGTTGTTCTATCCCGACTCACCAGCTAACGTCGCTAAAGATACTATTACCATGGATGTTTTCTTACCTCCTATAGTATCTATAGACCAGTCTGTTCCCCTATTATTAGAATTTGATGAACTTTCCAATACCACGCAGAACTACTACTTTAAAATACTTAACTGCCAGGCGGACTGGACTATTTCCTCCCTTAGCCCCATACAGTTCCTGGATGAATACAATGAGCTTTTTATTTCAGACCGGGAACTATCATTCAACACGCAATATAACTACGTGCATTATAAATGTTTTATGCCCAAGTTAAAGGTAAGCGGCAATTACATTTTAAAAGTATACAGAGGAAGCGGTAACGAGGACGACTTGATTATCACCAGAAGATTTATAATATATGAGAACCTTATTATAATTACTCCTGAAATAAAAAGCTCATCAGTAGTAGATAAAAGAAACTCCTACCAACAAGTTGATTTGCTTATCAACTACCCAAATTTTGAAGTATTTAATCCTATGCAAAACCTTAAACTGGTAATAAGGCAAAACAACAGGTGGGATAATGCGCTTTATGATCTGAAGCCCATGTATGCTGAAGAAAACAACCAATATCTTAACTATGAATACTATGACCTTACTAATAATTTTCCAGGAGGTAACGAATATCGTCAATTTGATGTACGCAGCGTACGCCATAAAGGCCTCAACATTGCTAAAATAAAGCGCGACTCTGCAACTTTAAAATCCGAAGAGAGCCTTTTGGTTGATAAAAGCTATGCGCGAGATCCCGTGTACACGCAATGGAACGACCAGGACGGGAAATACTATGTAGAATTATATGAAACAAATGATACAGAAACACAGCCGGATTATCTATATGTAAATTTCACCTTAGAGGTTCCGCCAATAGAAGGTAAGGGTAAAGTATATGTTTTTGGAGCTTTGAGCGACTGGAAAATAGACAAGCGTTTTGAGATGACATACAACGAAAAGGAGAAAGCTTATACTGCGCGAGCTTTTTTAAAACAAGGTTACTACAACTACAAGTATGTAATTGTTTTCCCTGACGGCACACGGGATGAAACTTTTTTTGAAAACACTTTTAGTATGACAGAAAATATTTACGATTTTATAGCGTACTACAGGCCCGTGGGGGGGCGTTCTGACCGTGTGATAGGGTACATTTCTGTAACTTACTTAAGCCACAATTAATCAACAGTAAACTGGTAAGGAGTAGTTCTCTGGTTAGGGTCGGCATTTGCAATGTCCAACATACCAAAGCCTTTGTGAGTGAATATGCCAAGGCCGCAATCGAACACAAACTGTTGAACGGCAGGTACAGCATATAATACAAACGGGAAAGTATAACCCCTTACCTCATATTTTTCAGACTTATCAAAAGCGGGGAAAATGCGGGCAAACTTCTTCTCTTCTTCTTTAATTTTAGCCAGGTAGTCCTTATCCGGTACAATCTGGAATTTATAAAACGAAGTAATTTCTTCTACTGTATACCGTCCCGATTTTTCCATCCTGAACATTGTACTTTCATATAACAAATCTGAAAAGCTATCAGTAGTTGGGCTTAAAAACTTTTTGGCTTCTACCTGGTTATCAACGGGACTTATAATAACTAGGGGAGAAATGCAAATATACTTAGTTTCATTGCTCACCTGCGGCATCTGTTCCCTCTCCACATTAAGAGGTATAAGAAGTAATTTACCTATCTCTACCTGTTGCTGCTTAAAAATACTTTTTACTATAAATTCGATAAATCCTTCATTCGGGCTGGAAAACACAAGGGTAACTTTATTAGAATAAAAATGCAACCCCTCCTTGCCAACTTTAGTCTGGCCCTTTAACCCCGAAAAATTAAACAAATCAAAATTCCTATACTCGCTTTTGTACTTATCCATAAGCGAGTTTACCAGGTTCGATAATAAAAACTGGTGATGGAAGGGAACCGTAGCTCCTTTGTTTGTTAATCCGAATATTATTCTTACTCTCAAGACTTTAAAAAATGGTTAAAAAAATTAAAAACCTTAAAACTAAAGCTTAACGAGATAACCAAAGTCTATCCCAAATTGTTCAGACGTTGAATCTAAAATGCATAATATCTCCGTCTTGCACAATATAGTCTTTGCCTTCAACCGTCATTTTGCCCGCATCTTTACAGGCGGCTTCTGTTTTATATTTTATATAATCGTCAAGCTTAATAACTTCTGCCCTTATAAATCCTTTTTCAAAATCGCTGTGAATAACCCCGGCAGCTTGTGGGGCCTTCCAACCTTTCTTTATCGTCCATGCCCTAACTTCTTTAACGCCTGCTGTAAAATAAGTAACCAGATCCAGCAGGTAATACGACGCTTTTATAAGTTTATTAAGGCCAGATTCATTTAATCCATATTCTTTCAAAAATTCAATCTTCTCCTCCTCCTCCGTCAGTTCGGCAATCTGAGACTCTATAGCTGCTGAGATAATAACCACTTGGGCGTTTTCATCTTTCACAGCCGTTTTAAGAGCCTCCACAAACTTATTACCAGAAGTTACAGAAGCTTCTTCCACATTGGCCGCATAAATTACCGGTTTATCGGTAAGTAGTTGCAGATCTTCTATAGCCAGCTTGTCTTCAGCGCTTAAACTAAGTGTCCTGGCGCTTTTTCCGGCTTCCAGAACGTCTTTATACTGAATTAGTACCGCCAGTTCTTTTTTGGCTTTTGCATCACCTGCTTTTGCTGTCCGTTCTACTTTTGCTATCTTCTTCTCTACGGACTCAAGGTCTTTTAGTTGCAGTTCAGTATCGATTATTTCTTTATCTGCTACCGGGTCTACCTTCCCTGCTACGTGAACAATATTATTATCCTCAAAACAACGGACCACATGTATTATGGCGTCAACCTCCCTTATATTAGCTAAGAACTTATTGCCTAATCCTTCGCCTTTGCTGGCTCCTTTCACTAACCCTGCAATATCTACAAACTCTATAACTGTAGGCAATACTCTTTCCGGATGTACAAGATCTTCCAATATTTTTAGCCGCTCATCGGGCACTGTTATTACGCCAACGTTTGGCTCTATTGTACAAAAAGGGTAATTGGCAGCTTCCGCTTTGGCATTAGATAAAGCATTAAACAAAGTTGATTTCCCTACGTTAGGCAATCCTACTATTCCACATTGAAGGCTCATTCCTGAATATTTTTAAAAATTGAGCAACAAATATAAGCGTTGACTTGAGGTATAAAAAATAAGCCTTGCTAAAATAATAAGGCTCTTTGACTTATTTGCCTAAGAGCCTTACAAACAATAAATTAATATTTTTATTCCCAGGTAAGTTCTGTATCGCCGGCTGCTCCTTCTGTTGCCCCTTCCGTTTTTTCAGCATTTTCTTCAAACTTACTAAAATCAACCTCAGGCATCAATTCAGTTTTTACGTGATCAATAGTGCCTTTTAAGGCTTCCAGAAACTTATCAAAATCTTCTTTGTAAAGGAATATTTTATGTTTTTCATAAAAAAACCCTTCATCCTTAAATCTTCTCTTACTTTCTGTTATTGTAAGATAATAATCATTTGAACGCGTTGATTTAATGTCGAAAAAATACGTCCTTTTACCCGCTCTTACTCTCTGAGAGTAAATTTCTGATTTGTCCTGTTCTTGATCCTTATTCTCTTCCACAGTCCTATTTTTTATGTTATTTTAAGTAAAAGTATATTTTTTTTATTAAGTTTCAAAGAAAAACAATAAAATTAGATATATCTATAATTTTAGAAAACCTTATATATAAAGGGATTGCAAATGCATTAATTTCTATATCCTTATTTTTTTGTGTTATTGTCGCTAAAATCTTACCTGACTTTACCTAATAAATTTATACGCAAATAGTACTTGTAAGTTTATATAATGAAGGTTTAATTTTATACATCAGGAAAATAATAAAACTCAATTTTGCACATTATCTTTTACATTAGTATAAATTCTCGAAAGCGAACTATTAAAAATTAACCTATGAAAATTGATCTGGCGGCTATAAGGCAATTTGGCAATATCGAGTTCCTGGCAAAACAACTGGTAGAGGGTTTTATTACCGGCTTACATAAATCTCCATATCATGGCTTTTCTGTAGAGTTTGCCGAACACCGCCTTTACAACACCGGGGAAACTACCCGTTATATAGACTGGAAAGTATATGCCAAGACAGACCGGCTTTATACTAAAAGATACGAAGAAGAAACAAACCTGCGGGCTTTGATACTGCTGGATAAATCCCCCTCTATGTACTACCCACAGCCGTATAATGGTAAAATTACATTTAGCGTAATGGCGGCGGCTTCGCTAGCGTATATGCTGCAATTGCAACGGGATGCGGTAGGCCTTTGCACTTTTGATAACCAAATAGAGTTGATGACTCCTGTAAAATCAACTCCTACCCATGTGCATTCACTACTACTTCATTTGCAAAACCTGCTGGATTCTAAGCCGGAACAAAAGAAAACAGCGGTAGCCTCTGTTTTACACCAGGTGGCCGATAAAATGAATAAACGCTCTTTAATTGTGATATTCAGCGATATGTTTGAGAATGCAGCCGAAGCGGAAGATATATTCTCTGCCTTACAACACTTAAAACACAATAAGCACGAAGTATTAGTGTTTCATACCACCGACCCTAAGACAGAAGAAGACTTTGAGTTTGATGAACGTCCCTACGAGTTTATTGACCTTGAAAGCGGCGAGAAGGTAAAAGTACAACCCTCGGCGGTGAAGGACTACTACCGTACTACTATTAAGAAGTTTTACCACGACCTTAAATTGAAATGCAACCAGTACAAGATTGACTTTATAGAAGCGGACATCAACAAAGGTTTTGAGCAGATATTACTGGCCTACCTGGTAAAAAGAAGTAAGATTAAATAGTAAGGTTTACATTTTAGTTAAGCCCTAAACAGGATAGGATTGATACCAATTAATCCAACTAATTCCGCTATCTTTGCTACAACTAATCCGCAATAACATTGACAACATTTACCTCGCTGGGCATTTCCGAAATATTCCTACAAGCCCTGGAAGAAAACAATATTCACGAACCCACAGAAATACAAAAGAAGGCTATCCCTTTCCTCCTTACCAAAGGTACAGACATGGTGGCCCAGGCGCAGACAGGCACTGGCAAAACCGCCGCTTTTGGCCTTCCCTTGCTTCAAAAAGTAGACCCTAATAACAAAGCAGTACAGGCGCTTATCCTCTCCCCTACCCGCGAGTTGGGACAGCAAATCGCCAAGCAGTTGTTTCGCTTTACCAAGTACGGCCCGAAAGTGTATGTAGAAGCCGTATACGGCGGGGCTAAAATTGACGAACAGATAAAAGCCTTACTAAGGCCCACACAAATACTAGTAGCAACTCCTGGTCGCCTGATAGACCTGTTAGAACGCGGCGCGGTGAGCCTTGCTTATGTAAAAACTATTGTCCTGGATGAGGCCGACGAGATGCTAAGCATGGGCTTCAAGAAAGAGCTGGATGAGATTTTAATGCAAACTGCCGGAAAAAGAAATACCTGGTTGTTTTCTGCCACTATGTCTCCAGAAATAAAGGAAATCATTAACAAGTACCTTTCGCCCGATGCCTTTAAACTACAGGTAGATAAACAGAACGTTGTAAACAAAGATATAGAACACTTCTATACGGTTTGCGACGACAAGCAAAAGTTGGATACGCTACTACAATTCTTGAAAGAACAGAAAGAAAGCCGCGGGGTAATTTTTTGTAAAACCAAAGCAGGAGCAGAAACGCTTGCCAAACAATTAGCAGCTAAGAATATTGCGGCAGACGCACTGCATGGCGACCTGTTGCAGAAAGACCGCGACAAGGTAATGCGCGCTTTTAAAAACCTAAAGGTGCAAATACTTATTGCTACCGACCTTGCAGCCCGTGGTATTGATGTTGAGAACCTCTCTTACGTGGTGCACTACCAATTACCTGAGCAATTAGAATACTACACCCATCGCAGCGGGCGCACCGCCAGGGCTGGTAAAAAGGGTATTTCCCTCAGCCTGATTAATAACAAAGAAGTTGGTAGAGTAAAGGTGATAGAAAACAACCTGGGCATCTCCATGAGGGAGATATAAACCTCAACTCAAAAATTCCACCATTGCTGGCTGGGGTATATGGAATCTATAACTATCGGTTCCCCTATTTTGGGAGTAGTAATGGGCATACCATTCTCTGAAGCGCTTTTAACCACTCTTTTAATAGGCTCGTTCCAGTCGTGCAGCGCCAATACAAATTTGCCCCAGTGCACGGGCATAAGTCTTTTAGCATTTAAATCTTTTGCCGCCTGCACTGTTTGTTCCGGCAGCATGTGTATATAAGGCCAGTTTATCCCATATTGGCCCGATTCCAGGATAACCAGGTCAAAAGGCCCATACTTCTCGCCAATGGTTTTAAAGTGAGTGTCGTAACCGGAGTCTCCCCCTAAGTATATAGTATAACCGTCCAGTTTTAATACATAAGATACCCATAGCGATTTAGCCCTGGTAAACCCTCTGCCCGAAAAATGCCTTGCGGGTGTAGCTGTAAATTCAACACTAGGCAATATGCGACTGCTTTCCCACCAGTCCAGTTCAACAATCTTATCAGAGCTTATGCCCCAGTGTTCCAGATGCTCCCCTACCCCAAGAGCTACGCAAAACTTTTTTACTTTGGACTGTAACTTCAGAATAGTTTCATAATCCAGGTGGTCATAATGGTCGTGGGTTAGTACTAGTACATCCAGGTCTGGGAAATCATCGGTGCCATATACATCCGCCCCCGGAAAAGCCTTTGCAAAAAACGAAACCGGCGAGGCATGGCCGCTAAATACAGGGTCGACAAGAATAGTTGTAGTATTAGATTTTATAAGGTAAGAAGAATGCCCAAACCAGACAATGGTAGGTTTATCTGCCTGCAATGTTTTTAGGTTAGTCTGCACAGAAGGCATAGGGCTGGGCGGCTCTACTGTTTTGGGCCTTGTAAGCATAGCCTTAATCAATTTAAGGTAAGAAGCCCCCTCTAATAAAGTGGGGGTGGATGATAAATTCTGAAAGGCGCCATCTTTATAGTTTGGAGACTTCTCAATCCGTTCTAACCTTTTACCTGTAGGGTTTTTTCCAAATACTTTTGTTTGCATAAACAAAAATACAGTAGCCGTTAGCACGGCTATTACTAATACAACTATTATCATTATTTTCTTTATAAGGCGCATTTATCCGGTAAACCTAGGTGTAAATTAAGAAATAATAAAGTTATATTCTATATCAGTTATTAAAGCTGGTTAAGCCTTATCATTTTAAAGTTTTCTTCATCCCAAAGTTTTAGCTGGAAGCACTTCCACATATCTATCGGGTTCCAGGTTGTGGTTATAACACCGTGCAGTTCGGGCATATTTTTCATGGCTTCTGGCAATCTGTAAAAGGGTATCCTGGAATTTAAATGATGTACGTGATGATACCCTATATTGCCCGTTAGCCATTGCATCATAGGGTGCATTACCATAAAACAGGTAGAGGTCAATGCTGCATTTTCGTATTTCCAATCATGATTTTCACGAAATTGCGCCCCCGGAAAGTTATGCTGGCAGTAAAAAAGACAAGAGCCCATACTAAATGCCAAAAAGAATGGGATAAACCAGCTGATAAAGAACGTATCGGGGCCGCCAAAATTCCAAATTGCAATGCTGGCGCTTGCATGGAATACCAGAGCGGCAAGCGAATCCATATGTTTTCTTGGGCTTTGTAAAAATGACCTCACATTAAGCCAGTAAATAAACAACGTAAAATAACCCAGCAGAACGGTTAGCGGATGCCTTTGCAGCAAATACTTCTGTTGCTCTGCCTTGGTTAGTTTTAAGAAAAAAACTTTAGAGATAGTAGGGTAAGAACCAATGCCAGCATTGGTTAATTTTGAATTGTGGTTATGGTGGTGGTCGTGGGTACGTTTCCAGACGTTTTGCGGGGCCAGTATGTAAATGCCAAAAGCCTGCATTATAATAGTAGCCAGCTTCGATTTTTGCAAAATAGCATGGTGCTGGTAATCGTGGTAAATAATAAACATGCGCACATAAAGAAAGCCGCAAATAATGCTACAAAAAAGCCTTATGTAGACAGGGAAACTGACAAAAGTGGCAGTTAAAAAAACGCCTAATAGTACCATTGTAATTATGGTCTCAAACCAACTCCTGAAACGGTTTTCTTTGGTGTAATCCCTGCTTGCCAAAATCAATTCTTTTCCTGTACGCATAATTAAGAAGTAACTAGAAGTGTTTTATGATTTTATTAATGTATTAGTTAGTTGGGTAGCCGGACGAACATGTTTCCACCTGCGGTGCGACCATAGCCAGGTAGTAGGGTCTAGTATTATTTCCCGTTCCAGGCGTTTCGTAAATACCTCGCTAATTTCACCATCAGCCGTATTTTTAGGCTCTGCAAATAATAGTTCGGGTATTATCTCGTAATACCCCCTTTTTATTCGTTGTATGTTCATGTATACAATAGGATAACCAAACTTTTTAGCGAGCTTCTCCGGCCCGGTAAATACAGCGGTGTCCTGGTTCATAAAATTAGTCCAGTAGGCATTCTCCGGGCTTGCCGTTTGGTCTGCAATAAATGCGGTAGCAGTTACCTTTCCCCTATTAGCCACCATATCGCGCAGGGTCTGATTCACCGGAGTAATGCTGGTGCCAAATTTTGTTCGCATCCCCGATGTCATCTTTTCAAAATAGGGATTTGAGAGCGGACGATATATAACTACCAGTTGAAAGCCAGTGTTAAGCGTAAAGCTTGGCCCTGCCCATTCCCAGTTGCCATAGTGCCCCATTACTACCAAAATGCTTTTATTGTCTTCATAAAGTTTATCAAGCCATTCCGTTTTCCGAAAAGTGCAGTGTTCTTTTGCCTCTTTCTCGGTCATCTTCATGGTTTTAAGTATTTCCAGAATCAAATCGCAAAGGTATCTGTAATAGGCTTCGCAGGCTTGTTCTATTTCCTCAGGGCTTTTATTTGGGAACGAATTTCTAAGATTCTTTAAAACAACCTCTTTACGATAGCCGGAGAGCCTGAGGATTAGATACGCGAAATCAGAGAACACATATAGAATACTAAATGGTAAGGAAGCAATTAAGTAAATAAAGGGGTAAGTCAGGTAGAAAATGAGGGCTCGCACCCATAAACCTAGGTAGATAAAACGGGCTATCCTATTATATTCTTTTTTATCTGGCTTTTTATTTTATGTGGTGCAACATCTAATTGTTGGCTCTGCCCAAATTCTAGTAGTAGCAGTATAAATTGGCGTTAGTAATCGTTTCACCTATATTATGAATGATGTTGATACTTTGATAGCCTTCCCCACCCAAAATTAAGTCAACCCATTGTATGCAATCATTAAAACAGTAATACCATATAAACCCGCCAAATATATCCATTGGGAAAGTACCCAGCTTTGGTTAAATTTGGATAACTAACTAACATTTTTAACTTATTTTTTCTGAATGGCTAATTTTGAGAAAGAGCGGGTTGCAGAAACGCGTAATAACAGGGGTTGGAAAAAGTGGGGGCCTTATTTATCTGAGAGACAATGGGGAACTGTGCGGGAGGATTATAGTCCTTACGGCTCGGCCTGGGAGTATTTTTCATTTGATCAATCCAAGGGGCGCGCTTACCGCTGGGGAGAGGATGGTATAGCCGGTATTTGCGATTATAAGCAGCTTATTTGCTTTTCTGTAGCCTTATGGAACGAAAAAGACCCTATTTTAAAGGAACGGTTTTTTGGGGTTACCGGTAACCAGGGCAACCATGGGGAAGACGTGAAGGAGATTTATTATTACCTGGACAGCACACCTACGCATTCTTATATGAAGTTCCTTTATAAGTACCCACAGGGAGAATATCCTTATGGTAAACTGGTATCGGAAAACAGAAGGCGAGGCAAACACGAACCGGAGTTTGAACTGATAGATACCGGGCTTTTTGACGAGGATAAGTACTTTGATGTTTTTATAGAATACGCTAAAGCGGGCGCAGAGGATATTTGTATAAAGGTTACCGTACATAACCGGGGGCCGGAAAAAGCCAGGGTGCATGTGCTGCCTACTACCTGGTTTCGTAATTTTTGGTCGTTTTTAACGGATAAATACATTCCCACAATAACTGCCGGGGTAAATAAGTCTTTACACATAGAACATAAAGACCTGGGCCTTTTTCACATGCATTATGAAGGAAAGCCCGACCTATTGTTCTGTAACAATGAAACCAACCATGAGAAGGTTTTTGGCCATCCTCCTTCTGAGGGATACTGGAAAGACGGGATAAACGACTATGTGGTAAACGGAGAAAAGGAAGCTGTTAACCCCGATCTGACCGGAACAAAGGCTTCATTACGATACATACTGGATATTGAAGCAGGCGGGTCTCAGGAGATACGTTTACGGCTGTCGGACAAGCCATTGCTTAATGCATTTGAGGATTTTAATTTTATCTTTTCATCACGAATAAAAGAGGCGGATATCTTTTACCACGAGGTGACTAAAAACCTTCATGACCCTGAATTAAGATCAATACAACGCCAGGCTTTTGCGGGCATGTTGCTTACTAAACAATTCTACTATTTCGACGTCTCCCTCTGGTTAAAGGGCGACCCCGGCAGCGCTCCTCCCGAAGAACGGACGCATGGAAGAAATAAGGATTGGATGCATCTGAACAATATGGAGATCATCTCTATGCCCGATAAGTGGGAATACCCCTGGTATGCCGCCTGGGACCTGGCCTTTCACTGCATTCCCATTGCTATTATAGACCCGGAATTTGCCAAGAGACAACTTATACTACTATTAAGAGAATGGTATATGCACCCTAACGGACAGATACCGGCTTACGAATGGAACTTTGGGGATGTGAACCCGCCGGTGCATGCCTGGGCCTGCTGGCGTGTGTACGAAATAGAACGCGACCAGTTTGGAAAGGGTGATATTAACTTTTTAGAACGGGTATTCCATAAGCTGATGTTGAACTTTACCTGGTGGGTAAACCGTAAGGACAGCGAAGGTAAAAATATTTTTGAGGGCGGCTTCCTGGGGCTGGATAATATTGGGGTATTTGACCGGAGTAGCCCCCTGCCAACAGGCGGAAATATTGAACAGGCAGACGGCACAAGCTGGATGGCCATGTACTCGCTAAATATGCTGCGAATAGCCCTGGAACTGAGCAGAAGCAACTCGAATTACGAAGACACTGCTTCTAAATTTATGGAGCATTACCTGTACATAGCAGGGGCAATTGCCAACCTTAGGGGCGGGGGATTAAACTTATGGGATGAAGAAGATGGTTTCTTTTACGATGTACTGCATACACCAGACGGCGTTTATACACCGCTTAAAGTGCGCTCTATGGTAGGGCTTATTCCCTTATTTGCCATAGAAACTCTTGAACCGCATATCCTTGATAGTTTTCCTCATTTTAAAAGAAGGCTGGAATGGTTCCTTAATTACAGGCCGGAACTTGCAGGGCTAGTATCCAGCAAAATAGAGGCTAAAGGAATACGCCGCAGGTTTTCGCTTATACGGGGAGATAAATTGAGTAAGATATTATCCCGTATGCTGAATGAGACAGAATTTCTTTCGGACTATGGCATACGCGCTTTGTCTAAATACCACTTGGAACATCCTTACAGGTTCCAAACCGAGTACGAAGTGTTCAGCGTAAAATATTCTCCGGCAGAATCGGAAACCTATATGTTTGGAGGCAATTCCAACTGGCGGGGCCCGATATGGTTTCCTGTAAATTATATGATTATAGAATCGTTGAAGAAATTCTACGACTTTTACGGGCCTGAATATACCGTGGAATACCCAACAGGCTCCGGCGAATTTATGACTCTGAAACAGGTGGCCGATGAACTTAGCAAACGCCTGATTAGGCTTTTTACCAAAGACGAAAAAGGGAACAGGCCGGTATATGGAACCAAAAAGAAATTCCAGGAAGACCCCCATTTTAGAGATTATATTATGTTTTACGAATACTTCCACGGCGATAGCGGACGGGGCATTGGGGCATCGCACCAGACAGGCTGGACGGGGCTTGTAGCCGATTTGATTCATTCGCAGAACAGTAAAAAGACGGAGTAATTTTAGCGCTGTATTCATTTAAATAGAGTTTTTGTCTTGCTACTAAATTATTAAATGGGCGGGTAAGAGAGCGGATTTTGTGCTATTTATAAAAATGAAATAGTAACAGAAATATTACATGGCTAAAAATTTTTCCCTGTTATTTCCCTGTAAATTTTCCTGTTATCCTCTGTAAATTTCTCTGTTATTTTTTTGGAGCATGTATTATTTGCTCCGTTTTTGAAGTTTTTGCTGTGCCAATTGGCACGACGCCAAGTTTAAAGGTAAAAGTTCAGAGTTTAAAGAAAAAATTAAGAGCAGTTACCTGTGCCAACTGGCACAAGCGCTTACTCTTGCAATAGGTAATATTACTAGTAGTAAAACAAAAAAATAGTGGTTTTAGTTTACTATGGCAAAAAAAAATAAATGTAGCACAAAAGTTAGAAGGGTAAGGAAAAAAGATAAAGAAAGAAATTTAAAAGGCACAAGTGGACACTTGCGCCAGCGAAGCGTGCCAGCTATTTGTTTACTGTTATTATTAGTTAACTTTTATTGCGGCGGCTGGTTAAGTAGTAACCAGTACATTCCCAATTCTGATACGGCATTCAGGAACCCGTCGAACTCTACCGGTTTTACTATATAACTGTTTACGCCAAGCGTGTAACACTCTTTTATGTCCGGCTCTTCTTTAGACGAAGTAAGCACTACTACCGGAATAGCCTTTGTGCGTTCGTCTGATTTAAGCTCCTTTAATACTTGTATGCCCGAAAGTTTGGGCATTTTTAAATCGAGCAAAATTAATTTAGGCACATTTAAACCTTCTGGCGAAAATATAAAATTGAGCGCTTCGGCCCCATCCTCCAGGTGTAGCAGGTTGTTGGCAAGATTTTTTTTCTTTAACGCCCTAATGGTTAAATCAGCGTCATCCAGGCTGTCTTCTACCAGAAGAATTTCTATGATTTTTTTTCCGTTCATATATATTGGTCTATTTTTATTAATAAGGCAACGAAAAATAAAACGAAGCTCCTTTGCCTACCTCTGCATCCGCCCATACCAGCCCCCCGTGTTTTGCCACTATGCGTTGCACTATAGCCAGCCCCACGCCGGTGCCTTCAAATTCATTTTCTTTATGTAAACGTTGAAAAACGCCAAACAGTTTATCAGAATACCTCATATCGAAACCAGCCCCATTGTCTTTAATGTAATAAACAACTTTACTATCTTCATTGTAAGAGCCAATTTCTATAACAGCTTTCTCTCTAATTCTCGTGTACTTAATGGCATTGGATATAAAATTTTCCCAAACCTGCTTTATCAAATTCCGGTCTGCCTGGGAAGGGTCTAATAAACCAATAGTAAAATCAATAGTTCGGTCAGCTATCTGGTCATTCTGCTCTGTTAGTATAGTTTTAACCAAATAATTCATATCCACTTCGGTTTTCTTTAATTCTTTTCTCCCGATTTTAGAAAAGTTCAGCAAGTCGTCAATAAGCTGTCCCATTCTTTTTGCGCTACCCATAATCCTGTTCAGACTTTTTTTCCCACCCTCGTCAATTTTGTCATAATAGTCCTCTTCCAATATGCGCGCAAAGCCATGTATAGACCTTAAGGGAGCGCGAAGGTCATGAGAAATTGAGTAACTGAAGGACTCCAGTTCTTTATTTGCAGACTCTAACTGAGCAATATTCTTTTCGAGGTCTTTATTGAGTTCCGCTATTTTTTCTTCCGCTTGTTTTCTTTCAGTTATATCTATATAGTTTGTAAAAAAACATTCCTTTCCATCCAACTCGGCAATTTCAGTGTTATACATAACATCCCGCAATTCCCCGTTAGCAGTCCTGAGTTTAATTTCAACTCCTTTTTTAACGCCTGCTTTTATAGCTTTTACATAGCTATTCCTTGCCTCCTGGGTAACCATGTCTAACTCAACTGCAGTTTTTCCCACAGCTTCCTTTTCTGTTATACCTAATAGTTTTGTAAACGCGTTATTAACAAATATAAAGCGGCCATCCTCTACGCCTGAAATTACTTTTGCCTCCGGGCTTAAGTTAAATATTTTAAAAAAGTTCTCGTTGGATCTTTTTAATGAGTCCTGCGATTTTTTACGTTGGGTAACATCCCTAGCTACCTTTGTAAATCCTCTTAATTTTCCTAGTTCGTCATATAGTGGGGTAAGTATAATATTTGCCCAAAATGTTGACCCGTCTTTTCTAACCCGCCAGCCTTCGCTTTCAAAACGGCCGTTCTTTTCCGCCATCAATAAATTATGTTCGGGTTCGCCTAGTTGCTTATCCGCCTCTGTATAAAATACAGAAATATGCTTTCCTATAATTTCTGTGGCTGAGTATCCTTTAATATGTTCCACTCCCTGCATCCAGTTTTGCACGTTGCCATTTGTATCTAACATAATTATGGCATAGTCCCTTATGTTTTCCAGCAGCAGACGAAGTCGTTCTTCACTTTCTTTCAGATTTTTTAAATATATTTTCTCATACGATTTTGAAATGGCTAACTCCTCGGTCAGCTTATCAAATTCACGCTCCCTTTGTTTCAGGTACACAAACTCGCTAACGTCCTCTACTCTATGGATGATGTATTTTACTTCATTATCAGTTTCTAATACAGGGGAGTTTAATGGAGACCAATAACGTTCTTCAAAGCCCCCGCCTTGGGATTCGGGAAGGGGGATATCGTATTTCTGAACGGCCATTGCATCTGGTATTTTAAATTTAAGAACCCGGTTTAAAGAAGCTCTAAGGTTACTTACCCCGGTGGCGGTAAGGTCGTTTGGATTATCGGGGAAAACCTCAAATATACCTCTTCCCAAAATCTCTTCCCTTACCGTAATCGTTGCCTGTAAATAAGCTTCGCTAACTGCAACTATTTTTAAATCGGGGGCAAGTACAAGGTATAAGGCAGGAGATGATTCAAATAATTGTTGGAAATCTGGAAGCATGTAATTTTCCATTAACTTTTAAAGTTGTATAATTATTTTATAATCAATATTCTGACCAGTAGAAGTGGATTACTATTGAATACCTTTAAACGAATTAATTTTAAGCTTATTAATTAATAACTGATTTTGTTACAGTATTTTCCATAGCTGTTCCGGTAGCGCAAATATAACTACTTTATAATAGATTCAAAAAATATTTTGAGTTATATAATAGATTATCTGCGGGTTATATTATTTAAATTATTTATTGCTGATAGTAACAATTCTTATTGTAGAAGATTATAGGTCAAAAAATTAGAGAGAATAGGATATAACAAAAAAGGCCCCGTATGTGCGGGGCCTTTTACTATCAAATACAATTACTATTAATGAGCCCCTTGGGTCTGTTTTATAAGATTAAGCGCAGACCCTGCTATAAACCATCCTATCTGTCCTTCATTATAAGTATGATTGGCTTTAATCTCATCCTTAGAACCATCTTTATGATTTAAGACAATAGTTAAAGCTACTCCGGGAGTGAATTTTTCTAATCCGATAATATCTATGGAATCGTCTTCTTGCACCTTATTATAATCAGCCGGGTTGGCAAATGTTAAAGCCAGCATTCCCTGCTTTTTAAGGTTGGTTTCGTGAATACGCGCAAAAGATTTTACCAGTATAACTCTTACACCTAGGAAACGAGGTTCCATAGCGGCATGCTCGCGGGAAGAGCCTTCGCCATAGTTTTCATCTCCTACTACTATAGAGCCTATACCTTTAGCCTTATATGCCCTGGCAGTGGCAGGCACTTCGCCATATTCGCCAGTCAGTTGATTTTTTACTTTATTAGTCTGTTCGTTAAAAAAATTATTTGCTCCAATAAGCATATTATTGGAAATATTATCCAGGTGGCCTCTGTATTTAAGCCATGGGCCGGCCATAGAAATATGGTCGGTAGTACATTTTCCTTTTGCTTTTATAAGTAGCTTAAGCCCTTTTAGGTCTTTTCCGTCCCAGGCCGGGAATGGGTCAAGCAATTGCAAACGATCTGATTTAACATCAACTTTTACCTGCACTTTATCGCCATCCTCTGCCGGAGCCTCGTAACCTGCGTCTTCTACTGCAAACCCTTTTACAGGCATTTCTATTCCTTTTGGCTCATCCAGTTTTACCTGTTTGCCTTCTTCGTTAGTAAGCGTATCGGTAAGCGGGTTAAAGCTTAAATGCCCTGCAATGGCAAGGGCAGTTACTATTTCCGGAGAAGCTACAAAAGCATGCGTGTTGGGATTGCCGTCGTTTCTTTTGGCAAAATTTCTGTTGAAGGAAGTAATGATGGAATTCTTCTTTGTCGGGTCGCTGGTATGTCTTGCCCACTGGCCTATGCATGGCCCACAAGCATTGGCAA
>Ga0206840_1052_pt1 | contig 22759 bp, 17 predicted proteins | sample Alteio_BWOrgCont_24_FD_152633 | JGI IMG/M metagenome (GOLD analysis project Ga0206840, IMG submission 152633) | Enriched cells from forest soil in Barre Woods Harvard Forest LTER site, Petersham, Massachusetts, United States -... | ecosystem: Environmental > Terrestrial > Soil > Temperate forest >... | reverse complement strand
ACGAGCCCGGCTCGCACAACGCCCTGGGAATTTCCGGGTGGAAGGCGAGTCTTGAATTCTTGACCAAGGAAACCATCGTAAAAGTCCGCGCGCGCGACGAGCGCCTCACCGCGCAGTTCTTGGACGGAATCAAGGGTCTGAAAACGATCCAAGTTTACGGTACAAAAGACGCCGCCAAACAGGTCGCCGTGGTGTCCCTCCGGCTGGGAGAATTCGCGCCGCTGGAACTTTCCCACCGGTTGTATGAACGCGGCGGGTTGATGACGCGCTCGGGCCTGCACTGCGCCCCCGGGGCTCACCAGATGATCGGGACATATCCTCTGGGGACAACGCGCTTTTCCTTTGGCTACTTCAATACGCCCGCCGACATTGAGAAAGCCCTATCGGTTTTGACGGCCATCACCAAAAATCCCACCGTCGCGATTCACTAGGGTGCAATGCGATGCGCCCCTGCAACTCTGACTGGTTGGATCGCTTGATTCTTCAGTCGGCCTTAGACCTTGAACGGGCGAGGAAAACCATCTTTCTTTTCAGCCGATCGGCGCGGAATGTTCTAGCGAAATGTCCTGTCCAGGAGTGGGAGGCCGATGCCTGGGCGCGAGGTCTCAAGACGGGCCTGATCCGCTTGGAAGGGTATTTTTTTCGCGTCGGTTCCGGAAAGCGTTCGCCGCTTTCCTTTTTCATCCGCAACACGAGCGATCTCTATGTGGGCCTGCGACGGGAATCCATCACGCAAGCCGCCACGTTCGTGAGCCTCGTCACGGATTACGGATATCCGCGGCGTCAAACGAAGTTTGAATCCCGATGGATGGATGTGGCGGTGTATGGCGTGGAAGGGAAGGCGTGGATTTATGCCGAAAACAAAGCCAGCCAGAAAACGTTGGAAAAACTCTGCAACCGGCTCGCCACTGAATTTCAAAGCGGCGTTTCTCCCGTGGATCGCGACGCCAAGGGCGTGGACGACGCGCTCATGAAAGCTCACCACATTTGGAACAACCGGCCCCGTTATTTTTGGGGGGTGGCGCCTACCCGCCGCCAATCTTATGAGGTGCGCTACACCAGCCAGGGATTTCATTTTCTTCCGTCTAAGGAACTTCCGACGGCCTTGGAATGGAGTTGTTAAGCCGCCATCGCCAGTTGCATCCGAACGTGATGCGCTCCCAACATAACACGCACAACATCCCCCAGCAAATCTAGGAACGTCACGGGAGGGGTCGGATTTAGCCTTTCGGCGGGTGACCCGGTAGTTTGGGACGCGGATCCGTTTAGAAGATTTCCGGAGGGATCATCCGGAGGCGTTTCCGTCTCAGTGGGTGCATCTAAGGGCGTGCTTTCCAGAAGCGAAATAAAGTGCGCCATATCCTCCGGAGCGATATTTTTTGGAAGGAAATCCGCGTTCCTTGGGTCTCTGAGACCTTCCCGGATGATTCGCATCGAGTCGATCATCTTGGCGCGACTGGTTTCCACGCTTTCCGTAGCGCCCGTGCGCTTGTTGCGTTCGTAATAGACCGGCAGAGAGGTTAGCTTATAGGCGCCCTCTGAGTCTTTCACACAGCTCTGATTAATTAATGTTTCAAAGTAGTCGATCAGAAGGTTTTTGGCGATGGGATTTTTCACGTACTTCGGGGAGAATGCAATAGGAGCGATGTAGCGGATATTCTTGGCGATGGATTTGGAAGGAAAAGAGGGGCTTTTCTTCTCGACCTGCCAGATGCTTCGGAGATTGTCACGCTGTTCTTCAAATTTGATCAGCAAAAGGTCTGACAGCCCCCGTTCAATCAAGTCTTTCGCGTAACGTTCATAATCGTCATCATTGCTTAGGATTTCGATGTAATGAAGCACAATCGTGGGATAGCTTCGAATGCGCATAATGCGAGACTTGACGAGCTCTTTCGCTTCAGCCATGAGGGCCGTTTGAAGACGTTCAATTCGTGGTGAAGGTCTGGGCAGACCAGCCTGGGTGTTGAGCCAATCGAGTTTTTTCACCAATCTTGCAAATTTCTGTGAGGGTGTTTCCCCAGGCACAGCTTCCTCCGTAGAAGGCGGCAGATCCTTGAACAGAGCTATTAGCCATTCCATCTCCGGCAAAAGGTTCCTCTTCGAGGGGTTATGCTCAAAATGGCGTCGGTAACGCACCAGCAATTCTCTTTGCTTACGTTGGATTTTAGGATCGATCCGCTTTTCCGGGTCAGCCGCATCAAGACAAACTTCTTCCATCGCCGCCCAAGCGTTTTTTCCCGCATCTTCGATCGCATCGTGAAGGAGGGCCGTGATAATAAGGATTGCATTCAGTATCCCCCGCGCCAGCAAGTTGTAGGCAGTTCGCTTGGGGTGAAGGACATAAGGTTCATCGTTGGCTTTGCGTAGTTGAGGGACCGTCGGGAGCCATTCGGGACAAAGCCATGAGACATACCACTCTGGGGGAAGGATGCTTTTAAGCCCGGCCTCAACCCAAGATGGGATCCACCGAAACGCCTCTCGCGGACGGCCAACCGTATCAGGATCGGCGTTGGCGAGGTTCAGGATTTCGAGCCCCTTTTTAGTGTTATTAGTGAATTCGTCGTTAAATGGTAAGGGTGCCTCCGGTTCGAGAGAAGTAGGCTCCAAGACCGTTTTGTCGCCGGAGGAGGCGCTTTCAATTTGCTTAAGAATGTGGTTGGCCGCCCGCGCCGCATCGGTTTCCGAAATGTTTTCCGCCGCGATTTCAAGATTTGCAACAAGGGGATATTCCCAAAATTCTCCTTCTTCAACGTTCGTGTATTTAAGCAGGAGCAATTTATTTTTAAGCTCTTCGATGCCTGCCGGAGGCATAGACACTCGAAGTTCTACCATGCGTTTGGATTGGCCTTTGACGTAGGTATCTTGATGGCCTCGCTCAACTTGAACGTTCAACTCAGTCAAGGCTTTTGCAATTTGATCGAAGGCTCCAGAGACATCTTGAAGATAAAAGTTTATGGTGAGGGAACGGGCTTTTTTCTGCGGCAGCACCCTGGAAGGATAAACCTCCATTTTCTCTAGATTGATCCTTTGAAAAGCGGGACTATGCCGCACTTTAAAGACAATTTCGGTGGCGCCGTCATCGGCATTTGGCTGCTGATCGTATTCCAGGATGAAACAGCCATTCTCTACGAGGGCGGTCGTGATTCGTGACAGCGTGGCGGGTTGATGGAAAAGGTCTCGAACGCGGACGTTATAGATGTTTTCAAAAGGGTGTCCGGTGATCTCGGGGACGACCTTCACTTCCGGCGCCACATAATCGACCAGTTGGACATCGCGGGCGCCCCATCGCTGCGTCAATTGTTGCCGCATTTGTTCAGTCCTATGAAGATCGGCTATGGCTTCAGGACCGGCCAGCTCGCAAAGATAATAAGCTTTCCCCTCATAAAGGGTGGGGCGAATGCCTTCAATCCAAACGCCGGAGCTATGGAGAAGGTCAATCGCCTTTGCCAGGTCCGCCGGATGCGTTAGGCGAAGCAAAAGACGTCGTCGGTGGAGGGTTCCGACCTTGATCGGCATGCGTTGAGAGGGATCTTCGGTGAAGGAGGTTTCCGCTTGATCGAGAACAATATCGAAGCGATTAAATTGAGTGAGACTTGCGTCCTGCACGATACTGATCGTGACGTCCGCCCCGCCGTCCTTGAATCTCTGAATTGATAAACGCCGACCGATCTCATAATAATCTCTCAATAAACTCAGAATGTGACTCAACAGGCCGGCCGCATCCATTTCATGCGGGGGCCGAATACGGAGGATTCGAACGGCCAAGTTATCCCCAAGTTCATACGTAGGGATAGTGATGGGGGACCGGTCTGCAGAGCTGAATATGGCGTTGACGCGGGTCGCGGATATCAGGAATGTCAAAAGGGCCCAACGGACGGCGAGGGCAAATAAATCGGTTGAATGAAGCTGTCCTTGGAAAATGGGGGGAGTAATATTTAAGTAATACGCGATGGCCGCGGCAAAAGCGAAGACAGAACCAATCGTGAGAGCGATTCGGCTCGCTTGTGGGCCCGCGGCCAATACATCGTCATTGTCAATGACCGATGGAAAATTGTAGTAAGGGTCCGTCTCTTCCACGCTGCGCGAGTTGGGTATTCCGACGACCACCAAATTACCCCAATAATTGATCAGCTCTACATTCCGGTGGCTCTTTTTCGCTTCCCGAATATGGCCTAACCATTCGTGAATCCCTATGCCTAACCCCCATGCCAGGAAAGCTAAAAGGGCCGGCAGCAGGAACAAGTTGAGGTAAGCCGTCAAGATCGCACCTAAAGCGGCGGAATGTGAAAAATGTCCGGTGATAAAGGCGAGTGCAAAGCTGAATGCCGTGGCAATGTAGGCGTATAGGATGGCCTGCTTAAGGCCCGTATTTAATTCTTCCTTGGTGAGCATGGGCGGTCGTTTGGCGATACTCAATTGGCTAAGTCTTTCCAAGAAAATGGCAAGCGCGTCCCCCAGTTCATGTGGAAGAAAATCTTGTCCCTTCGGAGTTTGCGCCCAATCCCAAAAGGCCCTGGCCGCTAGTACCGCTTCGCCTAATATCGCTTCAACCCTCGCTTTAGCCCTCGTGCTTAATTTGCCTCGCATGGATAAGCGCGTTAAGGAGCCTTGCGCGGAAATAAGCAAGGCAACATAGCGGCGAATGGCCCAAAAATCGTACCGTCCCGTCTCGACAGAATCAGGAACTAGAACGGTCAAGAATCGAAGCGCATCGGCCCAGGCTCGGCTTTTATTCCGCGCCGAATGGAGTTGGATGGCGACATCGATCGCTTTGGCGGCCTTTAATCCATTCGATCCATAGCGTTTGATCGAATCGAAATTCTCATACGTCTGGTCGAAACCGCGGGTGGTCATCTGGATGTTGGCAATCAATCTTTCCGCTACAGTGGGCGGAAGGTTTTCTCTGAGACGCGCGCGGATCGGTTCCAGGCCCCTCAGGTCACCCGCGGCTGAGGCAAGAGCATTCTCAAAAAGCCTTAAGGCAACGCCGGCCAGAAGAGCGTCCGGATCGCGCATGTGAACGTTATTGAGGAGCTCCATGATGACAGCGGCCATGTGAGGCTCAGAAATATGGGTTTTGCTGATGTCCCATACCGTCTCAAAATTTTTGAGAAACGCCCGGTCTTCCCCGGGGATGTCCGATAAGAACCACAGGTCGGCTTCGTGGCTGTAGGGCTGTATCGGAAGAATAGTCCACGCTGATTTGGGCAGTGGACTGGTCCTGGCAACACGGATCAGATACTTCATCAGCGCGGCGGCTGTGGCTTCGTTGATCGGAGGATCCGGAGATCCGAAAGCGGCGGCAAAAGCCGGGTCGACGCCTGGGGGAAAGGGAATTGATTCCTCCGCATGGCCGCTGGTTTCCAAAGACGCATTTAAAAATTTGACCAATTCTTCGAGACGTCGATCAAATACACTCCTTTGAACCGGATCGACAAGATTGTCGAATATCGGTTGATTTCTGGGGTCAGATTTGAAAGCAATAAAACCGCTGACATACCACCTCAGATTCGACTGGACTAGTTCTAAAGATTCGCCAGGCTTAACATAGGGGACCAGGGCGGAGAGTTCGTTGGTTCTCAAGATCAAGGTATGAAGCAGATGCCGGCGGCTGAAAATGTATTCTTCGTAGTCCTCTGGATTCATCTCGGCCCGCGCGCGGTGCATAATGAGCGGCAGGAATTCATAAAGAGTTTGCGGAACTAGGATCGAGGCGTCTTCATGCGTTCGAAGCTCTTGCTCGGCCTCGGCCATTTTGGCCGCTTCGCGGCTGATCGTGCTGTTTTGCACCAGCATTTCGGCTGGACTGGCGTCCAGCTTTTTTATCGCTTCGATCAGTTCCTGACCGTACATTGGAAAATCGGCAAGAATCTGATTTTCAATTTCCGCGCCAGCCAGCGTCAGGATGTTTCTATGCAGATTATCCATGATAGGGGCGGAGGCCCGGATCTCGAGTGGTATATGGGCGGCCGCGATCCATGTCTCGGCATCAATGGTTTTAAAGCGATCTTTCAAGCGCCTCAAAATCGCTCGAAGTTGATCCTGCGATGCCTTCCCCTCCGATAAGCGCAAAGTCAATTCGGGGAGCACGTCTTCGGCCATTAAACGCCATACGTTCTCTGGACCTTTGCGGACGGCCGCGTACAGGAATTGTCGAAGGATCGTCCGCGTGTGTCTTTGTCTGGATTCCAAGATAAGAGCGTAGGTTGCGGCCATGGAATTAACGGCGAATGGCGCACCCGTTCTTCGGATCTGCCGTTTGGCCCAGACATTGCGGATGGCGGGATTGGGATGCCCTAGATAGCGGTAACTCAATCTCAAGGCTCTGTAGACATCGCTGACCAGGCCGTCATCAATCGGACCTTCTATTTTTATAGGAATAAAATCCGGGGGAAGAGGCGTTTGCTGCTCGACCGGGAATTCACCCGCAAATTCCTCGGGAATCGCGGAGCGCTCCCGTTGCATCATGGCGAGAAGCTCCTGGCGCGTGCTGTCGGTCATCGGCGCGTCGTGAATGTCGAACCGGCGGATGATGCCTCGGTCCTGCAAGTCGCTCATGGTCTGTTCGATCAGAATTCTCGCGTTTCGTTCTTGACCTTTTTTTTCTTTCAGCCGAGGAACAACGAGGGTGCAGGAGTAGGCATCATCGCCAAGGTCTTTCTCTGGATGTCCTTCTTCGATATCGATATCCAGGCGCTGCATCGTATCGGCAAAGCTTTCCAGCGCGTTCCTGCCGGCGTGGCGGGTGATTTCAAAGTTGACTTGCAGACGTCGGCCATCCTCAGGGGGAACCCGCTCTCCTCTTCTGCGGAAAAGTCCGGCCTTCAAGGCATTTTCGATTTTATTGGATTTGTCTTTGAATTGTTCTAGGGTGAGGTTTGCAGGCGCGCGACCTAGGTTGATTCTAATAATCCCTTCCCCAGGCGTGGAGGTGTGCTGTTCCCAGGCGACAACCTCCTCTCCGTTTTGGCGGAGGATGCGCAGGACGTCCGCCAAAATTCCGATTTGATCCTCATCGAACTTGAGTCGCACGATGATGTCGTCATCGTGTTTATAGGTAAAAGCCCCATATTGCACGAATTGTCGTACTAAGTGCGCATCGTAATCCTTCTGGAGCTGGATAAAGGGGGAATTTTGAGCGGTTTTATTTGCGCGTTTGTCGCGCTCCGCCAGAGCGATGGCGACATAAAAATCATCCAAATCGAGGAAATCCAACGCGTCGGCCAAGGGTTTAATGACGGCGTCTTGATACCTTGTTTGTTCTTCACGTTCCAGATTTCCCACCATCGATTTACGACCTTCCTGAACAAGATTACTGCGTCGCTCGTAGTCGGACGATGCCTTATCTAAATCCCGCAAGGCCAAATGTGCCCAAGGGGAAGTCGCCAAGTTCAGCAACGCGGTTGTGTCGAGAGCATCCGTCTCATTCGCTTGGTCGACTACAATCGTGTCGCCCCGCTTTATGGCGTCCGAGAGCGCGATAGGTTCAAGGTTGTAAACGATTTCTCCTCCAGGCGGCAGCCGGCTGGGGGCTGGGACAAGACGCCAGAGCTTTGGACGGCTGTTTAAATGCCCTCCCACGTTCGGATGAAAGACGACATCGGCGCCGCGCGCGTGATTCCGCAAATGCAGCGGATCCCACTCGACCGCTTCAAGATCATTCTCTTTAAGAGTTTGGTTTGCGATGGGTATCCGGCTTGTGGCGACGTCAACGTAAACATGTTCTTGACGGTCATCGGCTTTCGCTTCGACGTCCCGGTCAACGTGATCGGCTATCGCCTCGGCGTCCTGGTCAAAGTTCCCGGACAGAAGTGGATCGCGTTGATTGAATTGCTGGCCTTCCCCATAGGAGATTTTATGCTTACCGAACGCTTTGATATCGGCGTCGCGTTTGGCTTCAACCCACCAGTGCGGATAACGATAAGCGGCCGGCGATTGTCCCGAGATGTAGTGTCTGAAATGGTACTCCGCTGTCATGATTTGCAGCTCAGCCACAACCGTATGGCCCGGAAGGTAGGGATTTTCAAATTCAAAATTGGCAAGCTGATACACAATTCGTCCATCCGGACCGCGAATGACGCGAGGGGCGCGCTCCCGAACCCGTTTGGTCGGTAATTTGTCGGTGCTGATGTCTTCGTCCAATCCGTGTCGGAGTCGTTCCACCTCCTCGGGCGTCTGGACAACGACCATCCAACCGGCAAGATCCATTTGACCTGGAATGGGCGTGTCGCCGATCCCCTTTTGAGCGGAGCTCCAATACCATTTTTCCCTGCCGTTTGGATTGTCGCCCCCTAAAGGCGAGGTGCCCAATGGAAGGACGGCGGGCTCGATCCCGTACTGAGTTCTGACGACTTCATCCAAACGTTTGGCAATGGATGGGATCAGGGTTTGGACTTGCGCATGAGACATCCCTAATCGCTTGCGGAAGGCGGTCCGCGTGTCTTCATAAGCTGTTGGATCCTGGATTTTAAACACGGCATTCGCGAGTTCTCGTGCTAACCGCCCGCGCCCATGGCGCTCCGCCAAAGGGGCCAAAACGAATTGCATAAGCGAACTCGTGCGGTCTAATTGCCCTTTTTGGCTGATGGGATCGATGGTGGGCAGCGAATTCGAATTTTCAACCATGGTCAAATTGAGCAGCGACGGATAAGGCACTTTGAAATCATTCGCGACCAACCGAATCAGCTGAATCTCAAAGTTACTCTGGTATTGGATGGCGAAGTTGGGCCGGTCTTTGCGCAGGCGAAGATTCGATGGCTGTTTTTGGAGGAGGTTCAAACCTCCGATGAGCCCACAGATTTCAGCGACTTTGTCTGGATGGAGCCATGCATAATCAAGAAAAACGGCCTGCAGTCTGGCATGTAAGCCCGGCATCTCACTTTCCGGGATTTCCTGAAGAAGCGCCGCCGCAATGGTTGTTGCGCTTGCGCCGAGGAGAATCAAATCCCGCGTGTCACGGGTCGCTTTGCTGGAATAGCTTTCGCCGGATGGATATTCTTTATCCTTATTACTTGGCCGGTAAGACTTCTCCATCACCTGATAGGCGCCTTCGAGAAGGTGAAGCTCCCAATCCGCAGGTTTGCGTCGAAGGTACAGGTTTTTGAGTGTAGAAAAATCAATGGGCGGGGTCTTAACAAGCCTTTTTAGCTTGCCGCGAATGCGCCAATAGTAAAGAAACATCAGTCCTTTGGCTAACTTTTCAATTTGCGACTCCGCCGAATTGGCGCCGAAAAGCCTCGTCGCGGCAAGCAGGACGCGCACAAGGAAGCGATCCTTTTCGGTCTGGATCCAAATCTCCGCCTTTTCATGGCCGATAACCATTCCGAGAACCCGCCGGCGCAGCTTGACGTCTGGAATGCGATAAATGGACTCCTTAATGAAGATTGTCGTGGGATTATATCGATGACCGATTTGAATATCGGGCTCTTTGATCTCGATTTTCGAAATGGGGATGTAGGTAAAATCGCCTTCGACATCTTTGAGAGTTCCCAAGCGCTCTTGCGCCTCATCGTCAAAAACGATTTCCACCCGAATTCCTGCAATGTCCCGGGTTTGAGCTTCCCACTCGCCCTTTAATGCATTTGGAATTCTTCGATATTCGTCTTTAGGAGGCTGGGCAAGCTCATCATGCAAACCCATAAGAAACTTGAACCAATTTTGGAATCTCTCATAAGCGGGTCCGGGGATGATCTTCAGGATTCGAGCGGCCTTTAGTATGGTCTTTCCGGGTCGATGGAAATACCGAAAAGCTGCTGGGGTAGTCTCGGAAAGACGTGAAAATCCCTTTGCAAAATGATCGCTTTCAAGTTTGGGGCAAATCGTTTGAAGGCCAAAAATGGAAAGAGAAGGCGCCCCCATCCGAAAACGTTCAGCCGTAAAATTAAAAGCTGCAATCGTTCGGGCGGACGTCGAATCGAGCGTTAACGCGAGAAGCAGCAGGATGGAAACTGGGCGCTTTATGAATGATTTCATTGGGTAAGATTCTAGCGTGTTCAAGCCAGTCGGGCTATGGAGCGGAGGGCTAAAAAATGGGGTCTAAAGTACCTATAAAAAGATAGGGCCCAGGCGGTTGTTCCGTCGGAGGAGGTTTTATACGATGGCGGTAATGCAAACGTCGGACATTTATGCCGTGATTTTGGCGGGGGGTCGGAGTTCGCGGCTTTTTCCCTTCAATAAGGTTATTTCCGATCTAACGGGATCCGGAAGGTCCTTAATTCAGCAGGCTTATGATCGCATGCCGCGGTCGGTGCGCAAACAAATTTATGTCATGACTGCGCGTGATATGGTTTCGCCCATCCGGCGGCAGCTTCCCATACCCCCTAACCATTATTACGTTGATCCCGCCCGGAAGGGAACCTGGCCGGCGATTTTATGGGCCATGGCGCACCTGAGGCGGAAAAATCCTCATGCGGTCATGGCTGTTGTGACCGGGGATCATATCATCCCAAACATCGCAGAATTCCAAAAGGCTTTCGGACAGGCAGTTCAAACGGCTGCGCAGCGTCCCGCTTTCGTGATAATTCCAGTAAAACCATCCAAAGATCTAAACGAATGGGTAGGTTTTGGGATCCTTCAAAGGGAGAAGGGAGGGGGGAAGGCCTGCCTCATTCATGCTTTCGAAGAAAAGCCTTCTCTGGAGCGCGCTCGTCAAATGATTGAGGCCGGCGACTGGTTATGGAATGCGGGGATGTTTTTTTTCAGAATTTCGGCGGCCGAAGAGGTTCTCAATGTCTACCAACCCGCGATGTATAAAATCTACCGCGATATGGCGCGCGCCTTAGACCAGAAAAAGCCGAAACTCGCCGCGAAGATTTTCGAATCATTTCCTGAAAAAATTGGACATCCGCTGGTTCCGCGACGCTTGGTCGACAACACCATGGATTATGCCGTGATGATGCCCCTGGTCCTACAGCCCCACCCGGTAGCTTCGGCATGGGCGTCTCGCACAGCCTTAACGGATTGGACGGATCTGGGTCAATGGACGGCGCTTCCCCAGGTGGTCAGGACCGATTCTCAACGGAATACGCAAATCGGCGATGTCCTCTGCGATCCGTCGACGATGGATTGCATCGTGGCTGCGGACAAGGGGAACAGGGTGCGCGTGGAGGGGCTCAAGAATTTCGTGGTCGCGTTCTCCGGCCGGCTGGCGCTCATTCTTCCGGCGGGCAAAGTGCCTCGGATCAAGGAATTGGTTCGCGAAGCCGATCTGGCGGGAAAGCAGGTCGTTTCTTTTGGGATCGACGAAAAACGCATTCGAGTCCAGGGGCGCCGATTGTTTGTTTCCGCCGAGCGTGGTTTTATACCATGAACGGAATGACTAGTTCGACGGAAGCTTGGCAGAAAATCACGCGCGGCTGCGCGGAAGTTATTTCGGAAAAAGAGCTGCGCGCCAAGCTCGAAAAAGGCAATCCCTTGCGCATCAAGTTGGGGGTGGATCCCACCGCGCCCGATCTCCATCTGGGGCATTTGGTGGCGCTGCGCAAACTGAAAACCTTTCAGGAACTTGGGCATCAAATCGAATTTCTCATAGGTGATTTCACGGCCAGGATCGGTGATCCTTCCGGGCGTTCTGAGGCGCGGCCCAAATTAAACGCCCAGCAGGTCTGGGCATATGCCAAAACCTATCAGGAACAGGTCTTCCGTGTGCTCGACAAAGAGAAAACACACGTGGTGTTCAATAGCACGTGGCTCAACGCGATGGGAATCGAAGGAATCTTCGATCTGCAGCGGAGGAAGTCCGTGGCCCAGATGCTCAAGCGCGCCGATTTTGCGAAACGTTACGAGGAAGATCAGCACATTTCTCTTTTGGAGCTCGTCTATCCCATCCTCCAGGGTTACGATTCGGTCGCACTCCAGGCAGACGTGGAGCTGGGGGGAACCGATCAGAAATTCAATCTGCTCATGGGCCGCGAGCTCCAAATCGAACATGCGCAAGAACCCCAGGTCGTGATGATGATGCCTTTGCTCGAAGGCTTGGATGGCGTGAAGAAAATGTCCAAGTCCTTTGGGAATTATGTGGCGTTTAATGATCCTCCCAATGAGATGTTCGGTAAACTTATGTCAGTTCCGGATGCATTGATGCCCAAGTATTTTGAGCTATTAACAGACTGCGATACCAACGCTATGAATAAATTGCATCCGCGTGACGCGAAGGTGCTTTTGGCTAGAACGATAACGACTGATTTTCATGGGGCCAACGCCGCCATTGATGCGGCGGAGGAATTTCGCCGAGTTTTCTCAAACAAGGAAGTTCCAGAGCAGGTGCCGGAATTCCAAACCTTTCGTGGGACTCACCGGCTATCCGATATTCTGGTGGCGGCCAGCATGGCTCCCAGCAAAAAAGAAGCGCATCGACTCTTGAACCAGGGCGCCGTCGAGATGGACGGCAAGCGGGCGGGCGAAAAAGACGCGGTGGATTTGCAGGCTCCTGTCTTGATCCAGGTGGGGAAGCGGCGGTTTGTCCGCGTCGTGCCGATATGATGGCGCGCCCACCATTTATAATTGCCCTCATTTTTCTTGCCTCGTCCGCATGGGCGATCTCCCCCACCGTTTTGTTTTCGACGACGTCCCTTCTTCCCGGCGAAACGCTGCGCGTGGAGGTCGATGGTCTCGGGTCGACGGCCAAACTTAAAGTCCTATTTTTGGGACAGTCTTATCCGCTCTTTGTCGTGGGGCCCAATGCCGAGCGCGCGCTGATCGGAATTCCCTTAGACGCCAAGCCGGGGGCGCGCTCGCTTTCCTTTAAAAAACCGGCGGCGGCCGAATCCATTGAACTGCCGAAAGGGCCGTATGAGATTGAGATCGCCACGCGCATCTTCACGGTGGAGAATGTGAACTTTACTCCGGAGAAAACGACGCTCGCCACTTCCGAGCACCGCGAAAGCCTCTTGATCCATCGCGCGGACCAATACCTCTCGAGGGATCAGCAATGGGAAGGCGTTTTTATGTATCCCGTGGACGGTCCCGTCATCGGAGAATTCGGCTTAAAGCGCACGCGTAACGGCACGATTGACGTCGGATTCCACAAAGGGGTTGATCTGCGCGCCAAGAAGGGAACTCCGGTTTTGGCCGCCAATTCCGGAACCGTCGTGATGGCCAGCCATTTCAAGGCGCACGGCAATATGGTGCTGATCAACCATGGCCAGGGCGTTATGACTATTTATCTTCATATGCAGTCGATCAAGGTGAAGCTCAAGGAAAAGGTGCACAAAGGCCAGGAGATCGGGAAGGTGGGAGCCACCGGGCTAGCCACCGCACCGCATGTCCATTACCAGGTCTTTGTTCACGGAGTCCCCGTGGATCCCAAACAATGGACGGAAGCGGAATTCTAGTGAAGCCCGTTCCTCAGGAGATTAAAACCCAAGACGGATCGATCACCATTCGCTGGAGCGATCAGCATGAGAGCCGCTATGACGCCCGCGACCTGCGCCTAGCCTGCCGGTGCGCGGGCTGCGTGGACGAATGGACGCATCAAAGTCTTATCAAGCCCGACCTCATCGCCCACACCCTCAAGCCCAAGTCGATCGAAGTCATGGGAAACTATGCGCTGCATTTTGATTGGAGCGACGGGCACAATACGGGAATCTATACCTATGATTTTCTGCGGGAGGTCTGCGCCTGCGATGAATGCAAATCAAAACGAACATTTACCGTGTAGGGGCGGGGCACTGTCCCCGCCCGAAATGGCGGGTAGGCACGGTGGCCTGCCCCTACGAATTTTGATGGTTTTGTTTTTGGCCGTTCCCTTACATGTGGAGGCCCGATCAAACGCCGCAATCAAGGCTTTCAACGACGGCGTCCAAGCCTTCAATGCCCGCCAATTCAACGAGGCCATTCCTTCCTTCGACGCAGCGATCTCGGAGGATTCTGAGTTTGCGGAAGCGTATTTTGCGCGCGGGGCCTGCAAGTATTATCTAAAGTCGCTGGACGGCGCCCTTTTGGATTTGAACGACGCTTTGCGGTTAAAGCCCGACAATACGAATGCCCGGGCCCTTCGCGGCGCGATCAATTACGAATCGGACCGGTGGGATGACGCCTTGGAAGATTTCAACGCCGTGCTCAGCCAAAACCCGAAAGACGCCCAGTCTCTCCTGGGACGCGCGGTCATCTTGCTCAAACGGGAGGATAGGGCCGGCGCCGCGAGAGATTTTAAAGATTTTTTGCGCGAGCGCCCGAATGATCCACTGGCTCCTAAAGTCCAGCAGCTGCTGGCCTCTATGAAACGCGCGGGAGGACAGGGGAAACCGCCTCCGGCGCAAGAACAAGCGCCATCCAATGAGGCCGGGAACCCTCCATCCGCCTCACCCCGCAGCTCCTCTTCCGCAGCGCATCGGCCGACATCCATCGACCTCCAGAAATTGGCGGATAGTCTTTTTTCTCATTCATTATCGGATCCGTATGACCAGAAAGTTCTGCGCGGCGAAAAGGCGCAGGCCGTCGGCGACATTCACAGCGTGCCCGGAGTCCCTGGCGATAGCACGACTTCTGATGACAAGCCGCAAATTGTTGAACCGCAGTAGGAAATGTAGGGGCGCACCGCAGTGCGCCCTAACCATGGAATGTGGTGGCGACAGATTCATTCAGTGAAATGGATCGGATTTCGTTGGCAGGGCGCACTGCGGTGCGCCCCTACACTGCTTGTTGCCCTTGGTTTGTACGCGGCGGATTATCCTCGGGGGTTTTTCGTTGAGGATTTACGCCAAATTCCTCCTGTCCCGGCCTTCTATAATCTAGAGACTCATCGGGTGGAACCCTTTTTTTTCCGGCGGCCCTACTCGAGTTTCATTGATGTCACATGGGATCGCGACCATGGACGGGTGTTCTTTTCAGCCGAGCAGTCTCCAAAGGACCCTTATCGGGTCTATCTCAAAGCATGGCCAAATGGCGATGAAAGGGTGATTTATGACAATCCACTCGGGCCTTTTCGGTTCCTTCTTTCACCCGATGGCCGGCAGCTGGCGCTCCAAGTAATGGGACCCATGGCTTGGCCCGTCCTCGCGGTGCATGATTGGGAAGCCTCCCGTACCACGCTTTTGGGGGAAGGGTATTCTCCCGATTGGTCGACCGACGGCAAGAGGCTCCTTTTTCTTCAGATTCCCGGTTCCTTGCCGAGCTGGCTGGCGGAATACCGCGTGGATACCGGGACGACCACGGTCCTCATGAATGAGCCGGTCGCGGAAGCCGTTTATGCGGACAGCTCTAACCTAATTGTTCTCAAGACAGCCAAGCAATCCAAGACCTGTGACGTGTTTCAACTGTGGAACAGAACGACAGATTCGTTTGAACCGTTTTCGGTTGTTGGCGGCAAACAGCAAAGGAAACCTTGCGTTTCTCAACGCGAAATTAATGCGTTCCCTGGAAATCAGTTTCTTTCATTTAAGGAAAGTCCAGACTCCGCCGATTTCAGTGAGCAAACCCTTGTGATCACGGATGCGACCGGGGGAAGGCTGCAGACGATCGCCCATGAAGATTGGGACCCAAAAGCGACCCCGGTCGAGTCGATTACATTGGCCATCGGTGAGGATCCGCTGTACGTGATGAGTGCGGACGGCACCGGCGAAAAATTGGAAGTCCCTCAAGCCCGGTTCATCCGCCCGGCACATCTCGGTCAAAAATAATATACTTTCCGCCATGTTAGGCACCTATCACCTCAATGCCCTTTTTGAAATCCTCAACAAATTGCATTTTGTTTATGATCCCGAAAAGCTCTGGCAATATGTCCTTGAGCAAGCCTGCAAAACGGTTCAGGCGGAAGCCGGCACATTCTTTGAGGTGGCGGAAGGCGAAAAGGACATGCATATCCGCACCGCTTATGGGATTGACGAAACCCGGCTGAAAGAAATTTCTTTCCAGGTGGGAATTGGAATATCCGGATGGGTGGCCCAATTTCACCAACCGGCTCTCGTGTCGGATGTCCGGCAGGACAACCGCTTTACCAAAAACGTTGATCTCGTCACTGGTTTTCATACGCGCTCCATTTTGTGCGTGCCGGTGTTCTCGCAGAAACGAAGCTATGGCGTTTTGGAAGTGCTGAATCGTAAAAACGGGCAATTTGGTCCGCAAGATCAGGAATTCATGACGCTCCTTGGCCGCCAATCCGCCATCGCCTATCAAAATTTGCTTTTACTCGACGAAGTGTCTCACACCAAAATGCTTCTCGAGAGCCTTTTGATCAATCTCTCCGGCGGTTTGATTGCCGTCGATCTCAAAAACAGGGTGACGATCTTTAATCCGGCCGCCGCTTCGATTCTCCATCTGGCCTCAGACAAACATGTGGGCCAAGCGGCGCAGGAGGTGCTGAAGGATTTTCCGTGGTTTATCAAGATACTGCAAGATACGCTTTCCTCCAAGACGACGGTATCGCGCCAGGAGACGATGCTCCCCATCGCCGGAGAATCCGCCAAAGTGGGGTATACGACCATTCTCATCAGCGACCCTATAAAGATAGTTTTAGGGGCAGGCATTATCTTTCAGAGACTGGGCCAATAACCATGTGCTGCGAGGCCAGGCACTGCTAGAGTCCGAAGCCGTTTCCCGCTCCTTCGCCGCATGGATCCTTTCCGAAAAGCGCCGTCGGCGCCCCTCCAGCCTGTATGTTGTGGGCGTGAACGGAACACTCGGCCAAGGCAAAACGGTTTTCAGTCAAGCGGTCGTCAAGCACCTGAACACCCTCCTCTCTCCTCAAGAAGGACAAGCCTTCACGCGATCCCTGGATGACTATTATCTTCAAAAGGCGGAACGCTGCAGCCCGGAGTTCTTGAGTCTTGGGTATAACCCCGGCGCCATTCCTAACCGCGGACCGGCGGGCACGCATGACACCGCCCGTTTATGGAAAGATCTCGAGGCGCTGGAGATGAGCCGTCCGGATTCCGTCACCAATCTTCCCGTCTTTGACAAGCCATCGGATGACCGGTCTCCTGAACCTTATCGGATTCAAGGGCGCGTGGGAGTGTTTATTTTAGAAGGATGGTTTGTCGGCGCCAAGACCGACGTTGATCCTGCGCAGGCCCCGGCCGGGCTCAAGCGATCAGTGGCCACTGCCTTAAGGAAGTACAAGCCGATTTTTGATCGACTGGATGCGTTGTGGGTTTTTGAGCCTCCCAAGACGCTCGAAGAAATTGTTTATCAGCGCATGGAGCAACAAGAAACCCTGAACAAAGAAACTGGGACATCGGGCATGACGCCGGAGCAAATCCGACGCTTTGTGAGGTATTTTTATCAGGATTGTTGGGAGCCTGGCCTCACATCGCCTATCCCGCCGCCAGGACACATTTCATTCTTAACCGTCATGGATCGTGCGCATCGCATTATTCGAATAAGCCCGGAATTGAAATCTGCGCCCAGCTAGGCGGCTTGATTGGATTGGTCGATTTCGTAAGCGGCGGCGTCCTTGAGCATTCGCTGGGAGACCCAATGTTCAAGGTCTCGATAGAGAATAACCGTGGGCCATTGAGGAGATGATTCCAGCCGGCCGCGAAATGTGAGGTGGACTACCGCAAAGGCGGCGATGGGGTGATCTTTCAACTGATACAAAATATCATCGGTGTGGCAGGTTCTGGCAATGGCGCGAGCTTTGACCCCATAGAGCGGATGGTCGAGACGCACTTCCATTCGCAGTTCATAGTCGTACGCTTCCCGTCCGCGTTCGGAGACCGGGATCCAGGGGTCAATCCAAGGGAAATCTTTGAATTCCTTCATGTTCATGACAAGCCAAGCATAGCGGTTGCCCGGAAAATATCAAGGGAAAAATTGCATACTAAGGTTAATGCACGGTTTTTTTGTATCGCTGACCTTAACGTTTTGGGCCGAGATGGGAGACAAGACCCAGTTCTTGGCCATGGCCTTCGCCGCCCGCTATAAGATCCGCCATGTGCTGCTCGGAATCGCCTGGGCCATTGCGCTCGTGCTTCTCCTGTCTGTCGGGATCGGACACTATCTCTCGCGCTGGGTCCCTGTCGGATGGACTCAGGTTTTGGCGGCTATTTCATTCTTCGCATTCGGCGTCTGGACCCTGCTCGAAAACGAGACGCCAGGAGGCGAGGAGGTGGAAGGGAGGCGGATTCACCCCATCTGGCGGATCGGGACGGTATTTTTTCTCGCCGAGATTGGGGATAAAACAATGTTCGCGGCGATGACCCTAGCTACGGCATGGGGGTGGTTTCCTGTATGGGTGGGCTCGTCTATCGGTATGGCCGCCGCCGACGCTTTGGGCCTGTGGTTTGGGATGGGTCTCTTGCAGAAAATCCCCGAAAAAGTTATGAAGGCAATCTCCGCGGCCTGCTTCTTTGGTTTTGCGGCTTGGAGCGCTTGGCAAGCCCGCCATAGTTTTTGATATTATCTCGCGTCTTCCCGAAGTTCATACAATACATTTTATGGTCCCGCCGCAGAGTTCAACCACTATTTGGCGGCATGTCTATGCTGGTACGAGCCTGGCTATTACAATTCTCGTTCTTACGTTTGCAGGCTTATGGGTGGATAAGCATTGGGGAATAAGTCCTTGGGGAGTCATGGGTGGAGCTTTCTTGGGAATTGGGGTAGGTCTTTACAACTTTATCCGAGAGTTTACGAATGAACCGGACAATTCAAACTAAAGGTTCTTATGCATTAGGCGCGGCCACCGCTCTTTTGCTGCTTGTGGCTTCTTTTAATATGGGAAAAACCGGATGGTTGGTCCCGGGGATTGTATTGATCGTGGGGATTCAAAGTATGGCGGCTTTTTGGGCGCTTTTATGGGCATTACCGAAATCCAACAGCGCTTTTTTTTCTATTTTTGTCGGTGATGCTCTGTTGCGCTTAATAGGCTTGGGTCTGGCGACGTGTTGGTTGTGGTCGAGGCATCTGCCTTATACCGGGCCGCTTCTCACGCTCGCTTTTGCCTACTTATTTTTATCCATGATTCAAATTCCGTTTTTTCATAAGGCACGGTAATGGATTTTGTTGAAATTCTTGAACATCACCTTTTAGACCATAAAATCGTCCGGCTCTTTACCCTTGGGAACACCACGGTCTACTTAACCATGCATAATTTAATGATGACTATCGCAAGCTCCCTTCTCTTGGGGCTTCTTTTAATCGCCAGGCGTCAGTCACAGCCCACGGGCAACGGGGTAGCCGCTCCCCATGGATGGGCCAACTTCTTTGAAATCTTCATCGTTTATATCCGGGACGAGATTGTCCGACCCAATCTGGGCCATGCAGGGGATACCTATCTCCCCTACTTCTTAACCTTGTTCTTCTTCATCTTATTCTGCAATCTTCTAGGCCTGGTTCCCTTCGGAGCGACCGCCACCGGCAATATCGCAGTCACGACGGCGATGGCGCTCACGACTTTTTTCATGATCAATATCTCGGGTGTGCGGGAGCTGGGCTTGGGTCACTATTTGCACACGTTTATCCCGCCGGGCCTTCCTTTTTGGCTCGTTCCGCTGATGTTTGTCATTGAAGTCCTCGGCCTATTTACCAAATCCTTTGCGCTCTGTATCCGGTTGTTCGCCAATATGATCGCCGGGCATATCGTCATCCTCGCTTTCATGTGCTTAATCTTTATCTTTAAATCCATCTTCATTGCTCCCATTTCGATCGCCGCCGCCGTCGGCCTCGGCCTTCTTGAGCTTTTCGTCGCTTTCTTGCAGGCGTATGTCTTTACCCTGTTGACCGCCGTTTTTATCGGCGGGGCGGTGAATCCGCAGCATTGACAGGAGGTCGCACCACGAGCCCTGCCGTTTAGGGATTCGTGATTAAAGTTAAAGAGGAGATCACACATGCTGTTTCTTGGATTAGGTTATTTAGGTGCGGGATGGGGAGCGGGCATTATCATGTTGGCGGCGGCCGGCGGGATCGCGAAGCTTTCTGCGGCGGCGCTGGAAGGCACCGCGCGTCAGCCCGAAGCGGCCGGGAATCTGCGGACCTCCATGCTCATTCCGGCGGCTCTCATTGAAGGTCTAGGGTTCTTTGCTTTGGTGATTTGCCTGCTCGTGGCGCTGGCGCTCAATGGCGCAGTGACCAAGGGCGCGCCGGAAGCGCAGACGGCGGCGGCACAACATTAACGGCTTGCTCAAACCTCCTTCTCCCAACCTTGCGTCGGGAGAAGGTTGGGATGAGGGCAGTCGACTAAAGGAAACCATTTATGGAAAACCTCTTAACCCCTGACAAGGGCCTGATCATTTGGACCATCGTGAGCTTTGCCGCGTTGGTGCTTCTGCTGAGCAAAGTGGCCTGGAAGCCGCTTCTGGCGGCGCTTAAAGAACGCGAAGACGGCATTCGCAAGGCCATCGAGGATGCCACCGGAGCCAGAAACTCCGCCGAGCAGCTTAAGTCCCAATACGAACAGGACCTGGCCAAAGCTCAAGACAAAGCCGCTGATCTCCTTTCCCAAGCTCGCGCGGAGGGGCAAAAACTGCGCGATCAAATGCTCAAAGACACCGAAGCCGAGGCCCGCAGGCTAACCGAACAAACCAAACGTCAGTTGGAAGAGGAGAAAGAGAAACTGTCTCGCGAACTTCGGCAGGAGGTGGCCAGCCTCTCGGTTCGAGTGGCTGAGAAGCTTTTGCGGCATTCGGTCAATGCGAAGGAAAATGAAGCGTTGATTCAAGGATTCATTAAAGATCTCGATCAGGGGACGAAGACGAACTAATGAAAGATTTGGTCGTCGCTCAAAAGTACGCCCAGGCGCTCTTTTCCGAAGCGCAGGCCAAGAATGAACTTCGGGCTTGTCAGCAGGGACTCGATGAATTTGTGCGAGTGGCCGGTTTGCGGGGGTCTCTTACAAAAATTCTTTCCCATCCCTTTATCGCTGTGGATGAAAAAAAGCGGATGATTCATTCCGCCCTGGGCGAATATGCGACGCCGCTTCTGGAGCGCTTCTTTTTTCTGCTGGTCAGTAAGCGGAGACTCGAACTATTATTTGTGATCGCACAAGAATTCCAGACTGAAGTCGACCGGTTTCAAAACGTCGAGCCGTTGCGCGTCCGAACCGCCTTTTTGATGCCCGAGGCCCAGCAGAAACAGCTGCAGGTCAAGCTGGAAGGCTGGCTCAAGTCTAAAGTCCGCATGGACATAGTAGTAGATCCCCAACTGATCGGCGGACTCGTCATTCAGACCAGGGACTATGTGCTCGATCAAAGTTTGAAGGGGCAATTGAGGACGTTAGAAAAACAACTATCTCAATGAACACCTCTCCCCCTGTGGGAGAGGTCGACCCGCATTCTGTATAGCGGGGCGGGTGAGGGGTTCAACGGCATAATTGCCCCCCTCACCCCACCCTCTCCCACGTAGGGGAGAGGGAGAGCAGCGAAGGAGCTTGAATATGGCAATACGTTCTGAAGAAATTACGAGCGTCATTCAAAAGCAACTGGAGGGGTTTGAGGGAAAGCTCGAGCTCTCGGAAGTCGGCAGCGTCCTTCAAGTTGGCGACGGAATCGCCCGCATTTACGGTTTAAAGAAGGCTCTGGCCGGCGAACTGCTCGAACTACCCAACGGCGTTTTCGGCATGGTGATGAACCTTGAAACCGACACCGTCGGCTGCGTGCTTTTCGGCGAGGACAGCCTTATCAAGGAAGGCGACCAGGTCAAGCGTACCGGCAAGGTCATGGAAGTGCCCGTCGGCGAAGCGCTCATCGGCCGCGTCGTCAATCCCCTGGGTCAGCCCATCGATGGCAAAGGCCCGATCAAAACCACAAAATCCCGCCTCGTGGAAGTCATCGCTCCTGGCATTGTCGAACGCTCACCGGTTAAAGAGCCGCTGCAGACAGGACTCAAAGCCATCGATTCCATGATCCCTATCGGGCGCGGTCAGCGCGAGCTGATCATTGGGGACCGTCAAACCGGGAAAACCGCCGTCGCCATCGATACCATCATCAGCCAGAAGGGCGAGCCGGCCGCGACCCGTCCCATTTGTATTTATGTCGCTATTGGCCAGAAGCAGTCGAATGTCGCCCAGGTCGTCCAGAAGCTCGTCGATATGGGCGCAATGGAATATTCGATCGTGGTTTGCGCGACCGCCTCCGATCCCGCGCCGCTCCAGTACTTGGCGCCTTATACAGGGTGCGCGATGGGTGAAGAATATATGTGGGGGGGAAAGCACGTCCTCTGCGTCTATGACGATTTGTCCAAGCATGCGCAAGCCTACCGCCAGCTCTCGCTCCTCCTCCGCCGCCCGCCGGGCCGCGAAGCGTATCCCGGAGATGTCTTCTATTTACACTCGCGCTTGCTTGAACGCGCCTGCAAGCTTTCGGAGAAGAATGGTTTTGGCTCCCTGACTGCGCTTCCGATTATTGAGACCCAAGCGGGAGACGTTTCGGCCTACATTCCGACTAACGTGATCTCGATCACTGACGGCCAGATTTATCTGGAGTCGAACCTCTTCTACGCGGGCGTGCGCCCGGCGGTCAATGTCGGACTTTCCGTGTCGCGCGTCGGCGGCGCGGCCCAAATCAAGGCGATGCGCCAAGTGGCCGGCAAACTCCGCTTGGATCTCGCCCAGTACAACGAGCTCGCCGCCTTCGCGCAGTTCGGTTCGGATTTGGACAAATCCTCCCAGGCCCAGCTCGCGCGCGGCCAGCGCATGGTCGAGCTCTTAAAGCAGGATCAATACGTGCCGATGCCGGTCGAAAAGCAAGTCGCCGTTCTCTATGCCGGTGCCAACGGATTGGTCGACGACGTCCCCGTCGAAGCGGTGCGCCGGTGGGAAAGCGAGCTGCTCTCTTTTTTGGAACGGCGCAATCCCGAGCTCCTCAAAACAATCCGTGAAAAGAAAATCATC
>Ga0206840_1051_pt1 | contig 23589 bp, 20 predicted proteins | sample Alteio_BWOrgCont_24_FD_152633 | JGI IMG/M metagenome (GOLD analysis project Ga0206840, IMG submission 152633) | Enriched cells from forest soil in Barre Woods Harvard Forest LTER site, Petersham, Massachusetts, United States -... | ecosystem: Environmental > Terrestrial > Soil > Temperate forest >... | reverse complement strand
CAGGGCACGACGAAGCTGGCTTCGCTGAAACATACTCTCGTGCTCAGAAGGAGCGCCACCAGAACGCTGGTGTTTGAATTGGAGTTGAACAAGGTTTACAAGGGCGAGGCTTCAGATATGCAATTGCTCGCTGAAGATATCGTGTTTGTCCCAACAAGTAACGTAAAGAACTATGGAGCGATCGGCCTGCAAGGTGCCATTTCGGCTGCGGTCGCCTCTGTATATGTTCTCCGGTAGCAACAGTGGAATTGCGCGGGGGCGGGAGAGGAATGTCCGTGAGTTACTTGACCGAAAGCGGGTCTGAGGGCCGAGGTACGATGACGTCCATCAATAGTTTAATGAACGGACCGTCGCGAACTCCAGAGGGTTCCGGGGAAATTAACCTGAGCGATCTGGTTCGCATATTGCGTCGCCGCGTACGGCTCATCGCTGCTTCTCTTATTGTTGTTCTAGTCCTCGGGGTGCTGTATTGCGTGGTAAGGACCCGTCGATATGAAGCTATTTCCGAGTTGGCTATTTATCCTGAAGGGTCTGATGCCCTGGACATGGGCGACATCACAGCCAGCATTGGGGGCGGTGGGCTCGACTTTGACGAAAAGCTTGAGACACAGGTCCGAATCCTCAAAAGCAAGAGCATGGCCTGGAGCGTCATCAGCGAGTTGCGACTCGACAAGGAGCCTACATTTGCCGGCCATCGCAAACTTATTTTCTTGGGCCCGTACGTGTTGCCGGGCGCGCCTGAACAGATCGAGAAAACTGACTCGGAACGCAAGAATCAACTACTGGAAAAGTTCAGCAAATCGCTGACGGTGCAGACCATTTCTAGAACACAAGCAGTCGAGATTACCTTTCGCGATGCAAGTCCGGCACTTGCGCGGGAAGTTGTCAACCATCTGTCAAGTGCCTATGCACAGCGTAATTTTGTAACGCGCTTTAATGACACGATGAAAGCGTCGGATTGGTTGTCGAGCCAACTTGATCAACTCAAATCGAGGGTCGAGGAGTCGCAATCCAAGCTTGCTCAATTTCAAAAGCAGACGGGCATATTCGGAACCGACGAGAACGACAACCTGGTTCTCTCCAAGCTGGGTGATCTAAGCAAGGAGCTTACGGATGCTGAGGCGGACCGAATCGTAAAAGAGGCAAAGTACAGAGTAGCGCAATCTGGTAATCCTGAATTGATTGGCACGATCGTTCCTGACAGCGTACTTCCCGTTCTGCGGGGTCAGGAAGCTGATTTGAAAAACCAGCTTGCTCAGGCAAACACTGAGTTTGGTCCCCACTATCCGAAAGTCATCCAGATGCAGAACCAGGTGGCGCAACTGGATAAATCCCTGCACAAGGAAATCGCAGACATTCAGGAACGATTTCGCGGAGATTACGAAGCATCCGCAGCTGCAGAGAAGCAACTGCAGGCTTCTTTTGATCAGCAAAAGCAGAAAGCCTACGACATGAGCGAAGGGCTTAGCCAGTATGGCATTCTGAAGCGCGAGGTGGAATCAGGCAACGATCTCTATGAAGATTTGTTGAAAAAGCTGAAAGAAGCTGGAGTAGTTGCTAGCTTAAAGGCAGCCACGATTGATGTCATCGATCCTGCAACTCTTCCAACGAGACCGATAGAACCTAACATCCCGTTGGCAATGGCACTGAGTATGATTCTCGGTCTCGGTTCTGGTGTAGGGCTGGCTTTCATTGCCGAGAATCTGGACAATACGGTTCGCAGCACCGAGGATATCGAATCCCTGACGGCCATTCCTCTTTTTGGATCGGTTCCCCACTTTAAGTTGAATCAGAGTTCCCAGACTAAGAATCCTGGCTCAATGCGAAAGGCTTCGACAGAGACTACAACCCTCGTGCCGATTGTCCTGCTGCGCCCAAATTCGCAGATTTCTGAAGCGTTCCGTTCACTGCGAACGGCGCTTCTACTTACGTCGGCCAGAATGCCGCCTAAGGCGGTCTTAATCACCAGCGCCCTGCCAGGAGATGGGAAAACAACAGTCACGATGAATCTTGCCGCGGTGCTCGCCCAACAAGGCGCGCGAGTACTGTTAGTCGATGCCGATCTACGGCGTGGCTTAATAGCGGAACGGTTGAATCTAGATCGAAACTTCGGATTGAGTGGTTCCCTAGCTGGAGCTGGTGTATGGCGTGATGCCATCGAAACCATACCGGAAGCTCCAAACCTGTTCATTCTTCAGGCCGGGCTACGTCCTCCAAATTCAGCGGACTTGCTGGGGTCCACTAAAATGCATGATCTAATCGAGGATTGGCGGGCCGAGTACGATCACGTGATTATCGATAGCTCTCCTTGCCTGGCTATTACCGATGCTGTACTTGTGGCGCAAAAGACCGACACCGTTATTCTGGTTACGAGAATTGCCCACACCCCGCGTGCCAGCTTGCGACGTGTCAGTGAGCTGCTTCAGTCCAGCAATGTTCACGTTGCCGGCATCGTCATCAACGATGTCGGTATAACTGACGACTATTATGGCTACGCGTATTCAAAATATGCCGGCTACTATACAGAAGATGGAACCTAGTTAGCGCTGTATACTCGCGGGTTACGCTAGATGAGTTGTCATACTGCTTCACGATACTGTCCGAATCTGTTTCGCCTGCATCGTACTCGACTATTCAGTGCGTTGCGGATTCTTGGATTTCACTAGTTATGAGCGATTTTCGCGTCAGTATGGAAAGCAAAAGACAGACGATCACACACCAGATAGTTCACTTCGAGTGAATAAAGAGACGGTAGGCATGCTGAAATTGGCTTTGGTAGTCGGTGCACGTCCGAATTTCATGAAGATTGCCCCGATTCTTTCCGAGTTGAATAGATATCCTGAAGAGTTTGAGCCGTTCCTGGTGCATACAGGGCAACACTATGACACGAAAATGTCAGGCGTATTTTTTGACGATCTGGGACTTCCCACTCCGGATGTTTTCCTCGGAGTGGGGTCGGGCTCGCATGCTGTCCAGACAGCCCAAACCATGATTGCGTTTGAGAAAGTATTGCTTGAGCATCGCCCTGATTGGATCGTTGTGGTGGGAGACGTGAACTCTACAATCGCATGCGCGCTGGATGCAGTGAAGCTTGGGATCAAAGTCGCGCACGTGGAGGCAGGACTTCGCAGCCGCGATCGTTTTATGCCAGAAGAGATCAATCGTATCTTAACTGATAGCATCTCAGACCTCCTGTTTACATCATCTCGAGATGGTGACGCCAACTTGCTGGCTGAAGGAATTACCCACGAAAAGATTTGTTTTGTAGGAAATGTAATGATTGATTCGTTGCGGAGATTTGACAACTATGCCTCACAGACAAATGCTCTGGACGCAATAGGGGTCCACGTCGCCGAATATGGACTAGTTACGCTGCATCGGCCATCCAATGTCGATCACCCGCAACAATTGGCGTCGATCCTGAATGCGTTTGAGGAAGTCCAGAAAAGAGTGCGCCTTGTCTTTCCCGTTCACCCTCGCACCCGGAAGATGATGATCGATTTCGAGTTGATGGAGCGCGTCGACCGCATGACTGGATTGATGTTGGTAGATCCAATTGGATATAAAGATTTCCTTCAGCTCGAACGTAATTCTCTGATGGTCCTGACAGACTCAGGCGGTATTCAGGAAGAGACTACGGTTTTTGGCGTCCCATGCCTAACACTACGAGAGAATACCGAGCGGCCAGTGACAGTCGAAGTCGGTACAAATACTCTGGTAGGCCTCGACGAGGAAAGAATCGTTGCGGAGGCTCTCCACATTGCTAATGGACATGGGAAAAAGGGCCAGATTCCCGAGGGCTGGGATGGCCGCGCTGCCGAACGAATCGTGCAGGTGTTTCGTAACCTCTCACTATCGCCGAATTGCCAACAACTTGCGGCGGCCAGAGGACAACTCTTAGCGTAAGGCCACCTAATCAGGAGAGTCTTTGTTGCCTGCCGAGAGCCAAAGAGAAGTTAGGTTCAAGCATCTCGATGGATTGCGCGGCTTGGTTGCGCTTGCGGTGTATAACCTTTGATAAACGAGAATCTTGGCATGAGAATAGTGTTGTTAGTCGAGGTATTTTCACCGCAGATGGGATATCTGGAGAATATATTGCCTAGATATCTGTCACGTCTAGGTGCAGATGTGCACCTCATCACCACTGAACTGCAACCCTACTACTACATGCGAGATGTCAAAAAGACCTATGAGGATTTCAACGGGGACTCGCCGGCACTCAAGCCGGGTACGATCGAGCGACTCGACGGGTTCACCTTGCATGTACTGGAGCACCGCAAGACGTTGGGGTATGTCCGGATGTTAGGGCTTAGAAATAAGCTTCGGGACATTCGTCCGGATATAGTGCAAACTGAGGCTGCCATTGGCTGGTTGCCTCTTGATGCCGCGATATTGAAGCTGCAACTCGGCTACAAGCTGTTTACGGGGAGTCACTACCATGCTTCGGTGTTCCCATTGGCCAATCGGCAACACCATCTCTGGGATCCGGAACGTTTGCGTGTCATCATGACGCGCTCTTTGCCGGGCCGTGCCGTTAGTCTTGTCGCAACCAGGTGTTTCCCCACTTCAGACGATTGCGCCGATGTAGCAGTACGATTTTTTGGAGTGCAGAGGGGCAAGATTGAGGTTTGCCCGCTTGGAGTTGATCTAGATCTATTTCGGCCCATACAGAATGAAGGCGATGAGCGCGAGCGCCGAGAATTGCGAGCCCAACTCGGCTTTGCAGATCAAGAGATCGTTTGCATCTATACCGGGCGCTTTTCTCAGGCAAAGAACCCGTTGCTACTGGCGAAAGCGATTGATCAACTGGCTGCGAGTGGTGAGCCCTATCGAGGACTGTTTATAGGCAATGGATCTCAGGGCGATGCAATCCGGCAACAACGGAATTGCTACGTGCACCCATTTGTAAACTTCCGCGAACTTCCGCGGTTCTTCCGTGCTGCGGATATCGGCGTGTGGCCTACGCAGGAATCCATGTCTATGCTCGACGCCGCTGCGAGTGGATTGCCGATCATCGTCAATGATACGGTGAATGCTAAAGAACGAATCGAAGGGAACGGTCTCTCTTATCGACTCAACGATTGCGAGGATCTTGTCAGGATACTTGCCTCACTTCGTACACCCGAGAGGCGGCATGAACTTGGTCAGTGCGGTGCGGAAAAGATTCAACGGCAATTCGGCTGGGACTCGATTGCGAGGCTTCGCCTTCGCGGATATGAAGCTGCCATGAACGGTAAGATACAACAATGAAGATTGCCTTAATTGGGCGGTGGCTTCTCCAGTTCGAGAAACATTTTGAACCTGTCAACAGAGTTCGGGATAGGCGCAGATTTCTCGAATGCGCCGCTGAACTAACTGTCACGCTTTCATAAGCCGGGCCCGCACTAACGATGAAAAATATGCAAGAGACACTCAGGCACCTTTTAAATCGGTGGCTGCCGCGTGGCGGTTTCGCGAGAAGCGTCTCAATTCTCGTCTCCGGCACTGCGTTGGCTCAGGTGATCGCTACTGCTGCGTCTCCGATTCTGACACGCATTTATAAGCCCGCAGATTTTGGCGCATTACAAGTATTTAACTCTTTGGTGCTACTAATTGTGATTGCTGCCAGCGGCCGATACGAGTTAGCAATTCTTCTGCCCGAGGATGAACAGAGCTCCATTGACATTCTTGGTCTGGCGATTCTCTGCGTTTTTCTCACGACAATGATAACTGTGGCAATCGTAATTATTTGCCATTTCCACTGGATGCTGCCCGCGAGCATGTCTGTTCTGAGAGGATACCTTTGGCTTCTCCCCCTCAGCGTGTTGGGTGGAGGCTTATACCAGGCGTTGAGCTATTGGGCGATGCGGCAAAACGATTATTCGCAGATTGCCAAATCGAAGTTTACTCAGGCAGGATCCCAGGTCGCAACCCAGCTCGGTGTCGGTTTTGTAGCTCACGGCCCGCTAGGCCTGCTCGTGGGCGATAGTATCGGACGCATGGCGGGAAGTGGTCGATTTTTTCGCGATCTCTGGCGGAGCTCTTCAGACTCCCTCTACGCCATTCGTTTCTCGCGGATGATAAAACTTGCGCGACGATACCGTGATTATCCGCTGATTTCAATGTGGGGAGCGCTCATCAATCTGTCGGGACTGGCGCTGCCGTCATTGTTTCTGGCTGAATACTTCGGCGCGCAGGGCACAGGATGGTTTGCGTTAGTCTACCGTGTCTTGGGCGTTCCTTCCGCGCTGATCGGGCTAAGTATCTCACAGGTCTATGCGTCAGAAGCAGCAAAGTTGTCGAGATCGAATCCCAACCGCCTCATGTACATATTTCTCAAGACAACCCGTCGCATGATCTATCTTGGGCTGGCGCCGTGCATTGTGTTCATGATCATCTCTCCTTGGGCTTTTCAACTCATCTTTGGCCAGCCTTGGCGTGAGGCCGGCGTGTATGCTCGATATTTGACATTGATGTTTTTTACGGGCTTTATTAATTCTCCGGTGCAATGGACTCTAGTTATTCTTGAACGTCAGCGCGCGCAGTTCACCTGGGACATTTCCAAGCTAGCGATAACTATTTTTACAATGACCGTACCCCATTACATGGGCTACGGTCCGCGAGTCGTATTACTATCCTTTGGCTCTGCAATGACAGTGATGTATGTGATTCATTGGACTCAATCGTATTTTGCGATTGGACACCGTGTGAAACTCGCCGAGGTAGAGTTGGCAAAGACAAAAGCTGTATGAGGCGGATCGAACGACTGGAACGTGATTTTTCGACCATTAAAATGTTTCTCGATCCTCTGGTTAGCCCTCCAACTTCCATGTACTGGCTCTTTTTCATACCTCGTCCACTCGCCCACACAACTATGAAAGAACTCCGGTTCTAACTGGCTGATTTTTTCGGGGGCAGGTCACATCACCGTAATTGTGGTCTTCAGGTCGAGATTGGACCCGATAAAGGCGTGGACTTATCGACTTATCTGAGCATGCCGGACTTCAGATATAGACTGAACAAACCCATGTCGCCGCGCTGGGCACAACTGGAGAAGATGGAAGTTTGAAAGCGCCACGCTCACCGCGTTAGTGGTGCTCACCCAGGATTGCCATGTCAAATCTAAGCCTAGCGAGTCCTGTGCGAACAACTAATCCCATAATTACAACAGCCGTGCCAGAGACCGTCATTGTTTGCGTCTGATTACTATTTGCCACGATTGATGTATACGTAAGCGTCGCTGAAACCAGTGACCTGCGTTGTTTTGATGGCGTATTCATAGGGGTTTGCATCAGCAGGTCTGGGATGGACGCTGCTCTTGGTGGCAGCGAATGAAAAGCTTTTGCAGGAGGAGGTATTAACCAGATAAAATCGGTGCTGGTGAAGACTCTTCCTAGTTTAATGCTGACCATAAGCATGGCAGGTTTCCTTGCCGTGTCTTATATCCCGGGCTTTCTGCATTTGCAATCTCGCGCCGCTACAGTGCCGTTCAGGGCTCTTGTTCTCGGGATGCTGATCATTACTCTATTCAGGATCTATCGCTATGCCAGCATTAGAATGACGCCTACGACGATATTGGCCGCATTTTTCATTGCTGCATATAGTCTCCGCGTCATTTATGACGAGATGTTTCGCGGGATTCGCTTGGATGCCGAGCCGTGGGAAATCGTGCTCTATCTATTCGGCATGTGCATCCCGGCCTTTGTAGTCTTCTACCTCATCAGAAACATTTACTCATATCGCAAAGCGCTGGTTTGGACATTGATCACTGTCGCAACTTGCTGTTTTCTTTCGGCCTTGACCACAAACGCAAAAGAGATCAAGATGCAGGGCAACCGCTATGCCGGTAATGCCGTTCTGAACCATGTCGAGTTCGGCCATATGGGCGTAACGGCGATTATCCTTGGACTCTTCGTGTTTCTCGGAATCGGCCGCAAATACTCGCCAGTTCTTCGGCTTATTGGACTCGGCAGCATAGGCCTTGGAGCATTCGCTCTGCTTTCGGCCGCTTCCCGGGGGGGCGCTTGTCTCAGGAGTCCTTCTTGTGATCCTAATTATCTTCTATGCATTCTTTCGCGGCTCTAAGATGCTCACCATCAGCATCTGCTTGGGGGCCGTCTTGATGTTCGGGTTTGCCGTGGAGTCGCTTAGAGAAAAGGGCGTCAACCTCGATCCGTTGCTTATGATGTCCGAGGGCTATACGGCCAACAACCAATCGACATTTACCCGCGAATTGCTCTATCGTGACGCATGGCAGCAGTATCTTAACAATCCCATTGTTGGGAACTCATTCGTAGAGGAAAATTCTCTGCTTTACCCGCACAACATCATTATTGAGTCTTACATGGCAACAGGCACATTCGGCGGGGCGGCTTTTACGTTGCTGATTCTCATATCCCTCTGGCGCTCGATACTGTTGCTTATCCGCGCACCAGAGATGGCGTGGGTTCCGATCTGCTATTTGCAATATCTGTTGGGAGCCATGTTTTCAGGTGGCATTTATGCCAACGTGCTGCTGTGGGGCATGCTCGGCATCATCCTCGGGGTAGATATTCCAAAGGCTTCAAATGTGGTTTTATATCGCGTACATCGCCGGCGCCATGCTGTTGGTCGACTGGCTAATCAAATGGGACGAGAGGCAGGACCAGCCGCAACCTAAGCCGCCATTCATCGAAATACTTCTACCGGAGCGCAAAGATTAACGGTTTGCATTTAAAAATGCTAGCGTCGCTTTCCACCAAGGGGCTTGATCGTTCCATTTCTGGGATTTCTCGCCTCCCCAAATAACAATCCCGTCAGCGTACTTTCGCGCCGTGTCCAGTTCCATGCGCCAGAAATCAGCGGGCAGATATTTCCCCGAGAGATCAGCGTACTCCGGCCAGAGGAATACATAGACTGGCTTTCCGGGTGCGATGCGCCGCGCTTCTTTGATTTGTGCGATCGCGTAAGCCTTCCAGCCGGCCTCGTCATTGTAGAGAGTGTAGAGCGATGGGAACAATACGTTGGCTTGCTGCGCGATCGGAACGACAGTGTTATTGCGGGCCTGCCATGACTTGTACTGAGGCATTTCGGATCCCTTCAGAGCATTCCAGTAGTCACGGATGGGAACCTCGCCGTAATAGCCGAACTTAACGGACGGGTCTGCCTTTTTGAATTGTTGAAGAAGGGATTGGTATTTGGGGAGTCCAGTCTGATCCAACGGCCAGTGCTCGACATCGATCACGCCGATCCCAGAGGCCTCCGCCTTTTTCGCAAGCGCAGCTATAGTTGCCGCATCCGGTATGTTGTCGCGGTTCATGTCCTTCCAAAGATCGCCAGAATAGATGATTGTGATCGGCTTCAGAGGAAGTTGCGGCTTTCCCTGGTAGAGCGTCCCATCGAACACTGGGAAAGTTTGCCCAAAAGCGATCGATGAGAGAAGCAGAAGGAATGCGGGGAGGATGCGCATCCCCATATTATAGCTAACTCGCATTATCTCGTGACGGTCGGCGACCAGTTGGCATCGTCGATATACATAACAACTCTAACTCTCGTAGACTACTCAGCCACGACTGAATAGGTAGGGACAAATTGGACGGTTGAGGGCATGCTCGCGATGGTCGTCTTGCAGGCTGCTGCTTCAGTGCCGTTGATGTACTTCCATCTTGAATCATGGTAAGGCTGATCTGCGATGTCATAGCGGCTACTCCAGAGTTATTCATTACGAACCCTACGACCGAGGTTTAAAAATACCCGTCAGGCGTCTCGAAATGAGTCTGCGATATCGTTTGCGGTTACGAAAGAATAGAGGCAGGATTAGCCGATGCTTTTGGGCATCTGCTAGGGGGCAGACCAACGCACACTCAGGTGAACACGGCACGCGGCAGCGTTTGCCGGGGTTTACGTCTCGCCAGTATGCAAAATAACGCCCATTCTAAGATCACATTATGTGATAAGTTACGTAGAATCAGCCGGGCGAGGCTAAGAGATAAGGGGCACACTCGTGAGCGCGACTATTGGCGGCCTGTACCACGGTAGGCACGGGTTGCGCTGCGGATAAGCAAATTGATGGAGAAAAGGATTAACGCGATATATCTCAAAGCAGCCATCTATGAATCCTTATGAAGTGATTTTGCCGATTTAATGAAGCCGTAATCAGCAGTTCAAACCGCAAGAGTGGAAAGTGCTTGATAATCAGGAACTGAGCCTCGTATCGCCTTGCGCGCCGCGGCTAAGCATCGATGATAAAGTCGTTCGTGTTGGGTGTCTTTCCCGGTGCGACTATTGGTGCGAGTTCGCGACCGATACTCACGATAGGCGCCTATTTTCTCTACGGTGCTTGTTTGCTGCTACGCAGAGACAAAAGTGGTAAAAAGGATCAATGTGATGATCTCAAAGCAGCTACCTGTGAATCCCCATGGAGCAATTTGAGTACAACCGCAATTGTGCTGCTTTCATGAAACCATAACTAGAGTTCAAAACACAGGAGTGAAAATTGCTTGATAATTTCAAGAGTCGGGTTTCGCATCGCCTCGCGCGGAGGAAATATGCGCCTGTGATTGAAATTCAGAGATCCACTGAACTGCTTAGACTTGGAAGCTCTTTTGGGGGGTGGACATTTGAGCCATCTGCTGATCTTCAACGCTCGGTGATCGTGAGTTGCGGCTTGGGCGAAGATGCAAGCTTTGATATTGAATTTGCTTCCAGATTTTGTGCGAAAGTCATCATCATCGATCCAACCCCGCGCGCGATTCGTCATTTCGAAGCAATCCAAGAACGGGTTGGTCAACCAGCAGTCCGAAGCTATGTAAAACAGGGCCAACAACCCGTAGATGCCTATGACCTCCGCAAAATCACCGACGAGTCATTGATTCTCGAGCGCTCTGCACTTTGGATAGAAAATGCAAAGCTTAAATTTTTCGCCCCTTCCAATCCTGGTCATGTCAGCTATTCGGTTATTAACTATCAAAATAATTACTCTCAAGAAACATCGCATATCGAAGTGGCATCCATCACGCTCGAAGCGTTGTTTGCAAAATATCACCTGCATGGGATACCCCTGATTAAGTTCGATATAGAAGGCGCGGAAATACAGGTCATTCGATACATGTTGGAGAAAGCGATGCATCCTCGCCAACTACTCGTGGAATTTGATGAAATGAATTCTCCATCCGATCGGTCGAAACAGAACGTAGAAGAAATAGATACGTTATTGAGACGCGAAGGGTACAGTTGCCGCTATTTCGACGGTCATACAAATTTTCTCTACATGTTGCGCCCTTGAGAAACAACACGGCCAGTCCTTTTTAAAGCTAAAAGCCAGTTTTCACAGGGACGAAATATTCATTACCATGTAAAACAAGAAGTGCGCCCTGGGTCTAATATTTTGTCATAAAATATACGTCCCATTCAGTATTTACTTGCAACACGTAATCTGGTCAATCGCATCTTATTAATGTTTTCCCCTAAGAAATAGTTGAGCATAACTAGGTGCGTGTTGGAGGCATATGACAATCAGTGCTGCATTGAAGGATCACTATGAACGCGGGTATGCTGACTACTCTCGAGCCGACTGGCGGGCCCTGGGCGCTCTGCATAAGGCGGCAAATATTATGCATCTCTGTGAGTCGCTGCCGCATGAGAGAATTCTCGAGATCGGCGGAGGAGACGGCGCAATACTTGAATGTCTGCGGAAGAATAGCTTCGGCCGCGAATGGCATGCGCTGGAGATCAGCAATTCTGCCGTCCAATTAATGAATAGTAAGGGATTCCCCTCCCAACTCTTCGACGGTGAAACTTTACCGCATGCCAACAAATCCTTCGATATCGTAATTTTATCGCATGTAGTGGAACATCTTGAACATCCGCGCATGCTTCTGCAAGAGGCTGGACGGGTCGGAGCGCATGTATGTGTGGAGGTTCCGTTGGAGCATACGATACGGATGAAGGATGAGGATGTCTTCCGGTCGGTTGGGCACCTAAATTATTTCACCCCAAGTACCGCGAGGATGTTAATGATGTCAGCTGGATACGATATAGTCAGCACTCGACTCGATAACCCATCGCGTAAGAATCTTGCCTTCAATCACGGACCATGGAAGGGCACACTTATCTGGTCAATACGTGAATTAGGGCTGAAATTGGTGCCTGGGCTCGCCACGAAGATTTTCCAATATCACTATGCATTGCTGGGAAGGCCTAGGTCTACCGGAATTACACTCAATCCAGGGACTTGATCTCCTGTCGCTAGAATGAAAAATAAACAGGCTATGAATCCGCAGTAAGTCTCACTCGATAAATGAGGGGCTACTTTAGAAGTTTGGTTGTAGCGGATGGAAGCGTGAGGAGATCAATGATTCGCCATGTCTGAACTGGCCGCAGCAAACGGAAAATTGTCTGGCAATATTACGGTGATTCAGATGGCTCCGTCGATCGCACCCGAGTCGTTTGGAGTGGGGTATGCAGCGTTGAATTTAGCTGCCGCGCTCGAACGTGCGGGCGTGAACGTATTTCTTGTCTCGATAGATGAAGAGAAGGATGTATATGAAGCCTGCGCAGAAGCAGGGCTTTCTCGCGAGAGATATGTTCGCGGATCGCTGGTGGGCCCTCCTCGACTCCGGTATTCGCCGCTATTGGTTCGCCAGTTGCTGAAGATGCTCGGAAATGAGCAAGTGATTCTGCATTCGCATGGCGTGTGGACGTACATGTCTCGTGTCGGAGTGACGCTAAGAGGTAGGTTGCGATGCCCATTGGTTGTTAGCCCGCATGGATCGCTTGAACCGTATGCGCTGACAATCTCACCAACGAGGAAGGCGATCGCTTCGCTGCTCTATGAGCGTCGAAACTTGATGACGGCATCTTGCCTATGGGCGCTTTCCGAACAGGAGAAGTCCTCGATTAAAGCCTACGGCTATTCCGGGCGCGTAGCGGTTATTCCCAATGGAGTGAATCGAGCAAGCGTATGCGGCGCCGAGGAAATCGCCGAGTTTCGACGAAGAAACAATGTAGTTGCGGGTTCCAGGATAATGCTGTTTCTCGCACGCATTGCGCGGAAGAAAAACCTGCCGTTGCTGCTGAAAGCGTTTGCGGCGAATGTGAAAGTGCGGCCCGAATGGGTGTTGATTATCGCGGGAAGTGACGAGCGTGGCCATCTTCAAGAGGTTTTGGCTCTAATCCGCGACCTGCAGATCGAAGAGTCCGTGCGTCTGATCGGACCCGTATCTGGAAGGGAAAAGGTATGTGCGTTCGCTTCGGCATCCGTTTTTGTATTGCCTTCTCACAGCGAGGGGTTACCAATCGCCGTGCTGGAGGCGATGGAATATGGCAAGCCTATTGTAGTGACCGATGGTTGGACTTTGCCGGTAACTACAAGCGTCCGATACGGCTGGAGAGTCCCGGCAGATGAGGGTCCATTCGAGGCTGCCCTGCTCGAGGTAATGACCACTTCCGATGACACCTTAGCGGACATGGGCAGTTCAGCAAAATCCATTGTTCGGGAGCACTTCGATTGGGACGTCGTTGCTAAGCAAGCCTCATCTCTCTATGCATCTTTATTATCCGATGACCAGGATGGCACAAAGCAAGAGTATAGCGACGATGCCTGAAAGAAGGAATAAAATCAATAGAAGGTAGCGTTCTGCAACTGAGTCAATGCTTCGCATGATTGGCATGACAAACTGATGAACAGATGTAAACAGAGTATGTCACTGATTTGCCGGAGTGGATGCTGGTTCAAATGAAATGTCGTCTGAGGTTGATGTGCCCTTAGACTCCTTCAAATAGTTGATTGATCGGGATATCATGACCAACGAGACAGACTTAAGTATATTTGCTGGAAAGACTCTCTTGATCACCGGGGGCACAGGTACCTTTGGCAATGCTGTCGTTGATATGGCCAGTAAGGCAGGCTTTGGCCAGATCCGAATCTTCAGCAGAGATGAAAAAAAACAAGATGACATGCGGAGCCGTCTTAAGGACTCCGCGGTGCAATTTTATCTCGGAGACGTGCGAAATTACGACAGCGTTCTCTATGCGATGCGCGGCGTCGACTTTGTTTTTCACGCGGCAGCGTTGAAACAGGTTCCATCCTGCGAATTCTTTCCTATCGAGGCTGTGCAAACGAACACGCTCGGGGCTGAGAACGTAATGAAGGCAGCACTTGCCTTTAATGTCAGCAAGGTGATCGTGTTAAGCACGGACAAAGCAGTGTATCCCGTGAATGCGATGGGGATGTCGAAAGCGTTGATGGAAAAGTGCATGGTAGCTAAGGCTCGGATGTATGGAGAGAACTCTACTGTCTTCTGTGGAACCCGATATGGCAATGTGATGGCGTCTCGAGGATCGGTAATTCCATTATTTCTGAGCCAAATATTGGCTGGAGAGCCATTGACTTTAACCGATCCCAACATGACTCGTTTTATGATGACCATCGAGGGAGCGGTAGACCTAGTGTTATACGCATTTGCGCACTGTAAACCTGGGGATATTTTTGTACAGAAGGCTCCATCGGCCACAATCGGGACTCTGGCAGAAGCTCTGCTGAAGCTTCTGAATGCCCGGAACGAGATCCGGGTTATCGGCACAAGGCATGGCGAGAAGCTGTATGAAACGCTTTTAAACCGTGAGGAGATGGCCCAGGCCGAAGATCTTGGCGATTATTACCGGGTCCCGGCGGATGCGCGGGATTTAAACTATTCGAGCTTTTTCAGCAAAGGTAAAAAAGAGGTTTCCGAAGCGGCTGACTACAATTCCCACAATACGAAACTGCTGAATGTAGATGCCATGATGGACCTACTGTTGCAATTGCAGTGCGTACAAGACGCAATGAATGGGAAGACGGTGCTGGTATGACAAACGTCCTTATTATTGGTGGCAAGGGGTTTCTGGGGCGCAACCTGGCGGTTCAATTGTTCGAGCGCAAAGACTGTGAGACTACAGTGTGGGGTCGAGAAGATTCGGAAGAAGGTCTTCGAAACAGACTGCCTAAAGCTGATCTGATATTTCTCCTCGCAGGAGTCAACCGGCCGCTCGACCCCAGCGAATTTGAGAGCGGGAATGCGGGCTTTACTGAAAAGGTATGCCAGATGTTACGGACGGCGAAGCGCGCTCCCAAGATCGTTTTCAGCTCCTCGATTCAGGCGGAATTAAATAATCCATATGGCTTGAGCAAGAAAAATGCGGAAAAAATCCTGCTCCAGTTTGCCGCAGAAACCGGGTCCTGTGTCCGGATATATCGCCTGAAGAACTTGTTTGGGAAGTGGGGTCGCCCCAACTACAACTCAGTTACGGCAACATTCTGCCACAATATCGCAAATGATTTGCCGATTGACGTCTCCGATCCGGCCCGCGAGATCGACCTAACCTATGTGGACGATGTAGTGGCGGCGTTTCTCTCTGAGATTGATGGATCACGAAGCGGAGCCGAGTTGATTACCGATGTTCCGAGCTATCGAATCTGTCTCGGCGATCTGGCCGGCAGAATCCAGGCGTTTCACGATATGCGAGACACGTTAGTTGCTCCTGATTTTTCAGATTGGTTTAATCGAGCTCTTTATGCGACTTATTTGTCTTATGTTCCATCCGCCGTGCTGCGGCACAGTTTGGAAATTAAGGCGGATAATCGCGGTAGTTTGGCGGAATTTATCAAAGAAAAACATTTCGGACAGATCTTCGTTTCGAGAACCAGGCCCGGCATAACACGGGGCAATCATTATCATCACGCGAAAGTAGAGAAATTCTTTGTAGTGGAGGGAGAGGGCTTGATCCGGATGAGGGCTGTAGAAGGCGGCCCGATTAAGGAATATCTCGTCAAAGGCAGCGAATATCAGGTCATCGACATTCCACCCGGACTTACACACTCGATCACAAATGTAGGCTCGAGTGAAATGGTGACTCTATTCTGGTCAAGCGAGCTGTTCGATCCCGATCATCCAGATACCTACTATCTCCCTGTTGACTTTGAGGAACAGAGCAAGCCATTGGCACTGGAGAGCGCATGAAGATTGCCACGATTGTTGGCACCCGACCGGAAATAATTCGTCTTTCGCGGGTAATCGCCGCACTCGACTGCTATACCGAACATGTGTTGATCCATACCGGGCAAAACTATGACCATGAATTGAATCAGGTTTTTTTTGAAGATCTGGAAATTCGACGTCCGGATTACTTTCTTAATGCAGCCGGGAAAAACGCAGCTGAGACGATTGGGTTGGTCATTGGAAAGTCAGACGAGGTCCTTTCCGAAATTAAGCCAGAGGCGCTTCTGATTCTTGGGGATACGAACAGCACGCTATCCGCACTGGCTGCTAAACGAAGGAAAATTCCCGTATTTCACATGGAGGCGGGAAATCGGTGTTTTGATGAGCGGGTCCCCGAAGAGATTAACCGGAAGATTGTCGACCACATCAGCGATATCAACATGCCATACAGCGATATCTCCCGTGAGTATCTCCTGCGAGAAGGAATTGCGCCGGATCGAATCATCAAGACGGGCAGTCCGATGTACGAGGTATTGACATATTATCGTCATAAAATTGACCACTCCGATATCTTGGCCAGGTTAGGTTTGACCGAAGATAAGTACTTTGTAGTGAGCGCGCATCGCGAAGAGAATATCGACTCTTCAAGACAGTTTCAGAATCTGGCAAGGCTCTTGGAAGCGATAGCTGCGCAATATCAACTACCCGTAATTGTCTCTGTACATCCACGAACACGAAAGCGAATAGAAGCCGAGAATGTGAGCTTTTCTGAAAACATCCGCTTGGTAAAGGCAATGGGCCTATCCGACTATTGCCATCTCATGATGAAGGCTCGCACGACGCTGTCGGACAGTGGCACGATAACAGAAGAATCTTCAATTCTGAATTTCAGGGCTCTGAACATACGCGAAGCACACGAGCGCCCGGAAGGCATGGAAGAGGGCGCGGTAATGATGACCGGCTTGGATTCAAAACGCGTTTTGGATGCATTGAAGATAGTAGAAGCGCAACCCATTGGCGAACAACGGGCATTACGCATTGTGTCAGACTACAATGTGCCGAATGTTTCAGAGAAAGTTGCGCGAATCCTTCTAAGTTATACGGACTATGTCCGTCGTGTAGTGTGGCGGGAACAGACATGCAATTAGCTCAATTATCATTGCGGATGATGAGATAACACTAATTGACGGACTGTGGATGAAAATCTTAGTAGTTAGCTGTGTATTCCCGCCGGAACCTGTAACCTCCGCATCGACTAGTCATGCATTGGCATGTGAATTGGCAAGACAGGGCAATAGCGTTACTGTTATTACAAGTTATCCGAGCCGGCCAGGCGGACGACTTTTTTCGGGTTTTAGGCGACGATTTCTTGAGCGTAGCCAAGCGGAAAATAACCTTGAGATAGTCCGTTGTTTTTCGACGATCTCGCGTACTGCAACTCTTCTTAGCCGTTTGGCTGAAAATTTGTCGTTCGGATTCTGTGCCGGATTCGCTATGGCGAGGATGCCTCGTCCAGATGTGATCTATGCAAATACCTGGCCGATTTTTGCTGCAGGGATCGCGTCGTTCGTGGCGAAAACCAGACGAATCCCTATCGTAATCAGCGTTCAGGATATTTACCCGGAATCTCTGATTTCACTCAAGAAGTTAAAATCGGGTAGTCGCGCCGCACAGATGTTGAACTCCTTTGATACCCGCATAGCTCGAACCGCCTCCGCACTTGTGGTGATATCTGAACGCGCAGAACAGATTTACTCTCGCGAAAGAGAAATCCCACGTAAGCAAATCCACTGCATTGCGAACTGGCGAGCAAAAAAGGAACGCCCGACTGTAGAAATGGCCCGAAAGCAAAGAAATATTTGGGGGATTAAGGATGACACATTTCTAATTGTATTTGCCGGCAGCGTAGTGCCTGCATGCGGTCTGGAGGTTGTGATTCGTGCTGTTTCAAGAGTAAAGGACGAGCCTTTGGCTCATTTGATGATTGCAGGTTCAGGAAGTGCCCTGGAAAGTTGCAAAAGTATGGCGGAGCAACTCCAGACCAGGAATGTGGAGTTTGGTGGTTCTTTTCTGGAGGAACAGACCTTTGAGATCCTTGCGGCAGCTAACATTCTGATCTTGCCGACTCAAGGGGACCAGTCACTTGTCAGCATGCCATCCAAGCTGATCTCTTACATGATGTCAGGACGCCCAATTTTGGCTCTCGCCCGATCGGAATCCGATTTAGCGAGAGTTGTGAATACTTCCGGGTGCGGATGGACCGTCGAGCCCGAAGATGCCGATGGGTTAGAGCAATTGTTCAGAACTATCCTTCCTCTTGAGAGCTCTGAACTGACACGAATGGGGGCACTCGGTCGCGAATACGCTCTGGCTCATTTTTCAACTGAAGCGTGCTTGCCTAGACTAGTTACAGTTTTAGAAAATGCAGCGAAGGCTTAAGCAGCATAACTAAATCGCGAGTACCATGTGCTTGAGGATCGTTTGGACTTGCGCAGAATCATGCGGAGATCATAAGAGATGATCGACTCAGTAGGCTTAAAAATGAAATGTCTTCGGCCATTTTCTGAAATGACTGAGGAACAAGTGAATACGTTTTGTGTATTCAATTATTTGTAGCTGGTGCAGCGAGGGCAAGCAGTGGATTCTACAGGCATACAAGTCGAACGTGGAGCCGGCACTGTTGTCACGATTCGAGCAGCCACCCAGCAGGATATTTCAGAAACAATCGCTGTGCATAAAGCGGCGTTTCCAGGGTTCTTTCTAACCATGTTGGGCGATCGGTTTCTCCGTGAACTCTATCGAGGCTTTTTGCAGGATTCCGCCTCGATCTGGTTCATCGCCAGCCAGAACGGTCGTCTTATTGGGTTTGTCGTAGGGACGACTGAACCGGCAGGTTTCTTCAAGCGATTGCTCATGTATCGGTGGTACGCATTTATCGTTGCTGGAGCCGCTGCCTTTTTCCGGCGTCCTCTGCAAATCGTCAGACGATTTTTCGCCGCGCTAGTGTACCGCGGTGAAAAGCCGCGAGGTATCGACAAGGCAACTTTATTGAGCAGCATCGGGGTTTCACCTCACTATGCAGGTCGTGGTGTGGGCTTGTCGTTAGTCGAACACTTCTGTCAAGAAGCATTTTCCCGAGGAACGGATCAAGTCTATCTTCTTACCGACGATGCAAACAATGATGCAGCCAACCGCTTTTACGTAAAGTGCGGATTTTCACTTGAGAGCAGTCTTACACGAGACGGAGAACGAAAAATGAATCGATATATTCGTTCGTTCTCGGCGGAAAAACAATGAACACACAAAAAACTACAGCGATATGGCAGCCGTGTCTCTCAAGGGTCGTTGAGGTTTCCCGTTGGGTTGGCTTGATAAGTGAGATGAGTGACTGCCCAAAATTTCGAAGCTCCAGGTAATGAGCGTGACGATAAGAATTTCGCATTTGATTGTTAAGCAAAAACTTTTTAGACCATGTTGAAGAGAAGTTTCGATATCGTCGTGTCTGGGCTGGCGCTCTTGCTCCTGTGGCCTCTCATATTGCTTTTAGCTGTTCTTGTGCGGCTCGATTCCGCGGGGCCGTCGTTTTTTCCGCAGGTTAGAGTGGGTAGATATTTCCACTCGTTTCGACTATGGAAACTCCGAAGCATGACCCACGGAATTTCAGGTGCTCAAATTACCAGCGGACGTGATGCGCGGATTACACGGATCGGAGGATTCCTCCGTAGTTCTAAGCTTGATGAATTGCCACAGCTTTGGAACGTATTCTGCGGGGATATGAGTTTTGTCGGCCCCCGCCCTGAAGTGGCAAGCTTTGTTGAACAATTTCGAGCGGATTACGAAGAAATTCTTCGTGTGCGTCCGGGAATCACCGATCCAGCGTCGATTCGGTACAGACACGAAGCTGAGCTGCTGGGTACGTTCTCTGATCCAATCAAGCATTATATTGAGGTGATACTTCCGGACAAGATCAAGATCAGCAAAGAATATGTGCGCTCCCAGAGTTTCCGCAAGGATATAGCTCTCATTTTCCAAACGATCGCGGCTATTTTCCGTCCGGAGGAGTCAACCTCGCTTGCGTCCTCGTCATGAGATGATCCTAGAGAAACAACATATCGCTTATTTTATTTTTATAAACCTGCGGACTCTCGTTATGACTTAGCTTCGTTCGACTGCAGCGTATGCAAAGTATTCATGCTCGCCGTTAGATCCGGCATTGCACCCGGGCCTACGGAGTCTTTACATCGTAATCTTATGATTCTTGTTTGGAGTGCTGATATCAGATGACAAAAATCCAGGAACAGATCATTCCATTTCATTCCGCTGATGTAGGTGAGCAGGAGGCACAGGCCGCCGCTGCTGTGGTTCGCTCTGGCTGGCTTACCATGGGTGCGAAGACGATCGAATTTGAACAGAAGTTCGCATCGTACGTTGGCGCAAAGCACGCAGTAGGCGTCAACTCTTGTACTGCTGGCCTTCACCTTGCCCTGGATGCAATTGGGCTGAAGGAGGGGGACGAGGTTCTGGTTCCTACCACGACATTTACAGCTTCTGCGGAGGTTGTTGTTTACTTTAAGGCAAAGCCGGTCTTGGTTGATGTTGATCCAGAAACTCTTTGTATCGATCCAGTAGATGCGGAACGGCGAATTACTAGTAAAACACGTGCCATCATTCCGGTGCACTATTCCGGTCAGCCCTGTGACATGGATGCAATTCAAGATCTGGCCGCGCGTTACAAGCTACATGTGATCGAGGATGCGGCACATTCATTGCCGGCTTCATATCATGGGGTTCGCATAGGTGCTATAAGTGAACTCACTGCCTTCAGCTTTTATGCTACGAAAACGTTAACAACCGGAGAAGGCGGAATGGTCACCACAGACAACAGCGATCTGGCAGCCCGCATGCGAATCATGCGGCTTCACGGAATCGGTCGCGATGCGTGGAAACGGTACAGCGCCGAGGGCTCTTGGTATTACGAGGTTTTGGACAGCGGGTTCAAGTACAACCTGACCGATATTCAATCAGCAATACCAAGAGCCCTCGGCGCTGTACCGTTTCCACGCATCGCTCGCGAAAAAATCGCAGCCCGCTACACGAAAGAATTTGCTATGACCCAGACTCTGCAAGTTCCGACGGTTCGTGATAATTGCGATTCGGCATGGCATCTGTATGTGTTGCGTTTGAATCTGGAACAAGTTTCCATCACGCGCTCAGAGATGATCGAAAAACTTCGCGAACGCGGAATTAGCTGTAGCGTGCACTTCATCCCATTACATATGCATCCTTTTTATAAACAGACCTATGGATACAACACAGAAGACTTTCCGGTAGCCAGTGAGGAGTACATGAGATATTTCTCTTTACCGATTTTCCCAGGAATGTCCTCGACACAAATCGACTATGTGATCGAAAATGTTCTCGAAATTATGAAATCTGCTATGCGATAGGGCCGGTTCTTACAAAAGATCGTTCCACAGTTATATACTTGACTCAGTATCGTTGCTCGCGGACGAGAGTTGGCTACGTTTCATGACTTTGTTTCGCAAACTGGTCTTTATCGGTTTTGTTGCGTGCGGAGTGCCATGGGCGCAGCCGCAGTCAAATCCCAAATTACCGCAGCCTGTCTCATCGGGACAGATCGCACCCTCTGATAGCGAGATTCAATCAGGTTCCGCCCCGCAATCAGGTTCTGTTCCGCAATCAGGGCCCGTGGCGGTAGGAAAAAAGAAGACACAGAAATCCTCCAGCGTGAGCAATGCCAGAAGCATGTTAGCAACGGGCACGGTTCCGGGAGAATCACAGGATTTCTGTTTTCAGCCGGGCATTGGCTGGCAACGCGTTCCTCAAAATTCTGTTGAATTTACACAGAAAACTTCGGCCGTGGGTAGCAGTACGAACACACCTGAAGTGAGCGCGTCGCCTTCGGCACTGAACCAGATAAGCCAGGACCAATGTCCCGGAATCATAACGAATGCATCGGCTCGTGGCGCTGTCGTCGAAAACATCGTTGCTGGTAAACAATCCCATTCATCAGACTCCAATATTCGAACCACGAATGCGAACTTTGGAGTGCAGAACTGGTTGGATGTCGACACATTATTAAATCCGGCAAGCAGTTCCGCCGCAACACGGTTGACGATGGGGTTAAGCACAAATTTAACTGACAGTAAGCATTTCTCGCAGGGAACCGGGCCAAGTTCTTCCGCAAATTCCGTCCAAGAGTTTGAAAGCCATGCCTACATAAGTCCAATCAAGCTTCGTAAAATGATGCGGAATGCGCCTGACTTGGAAACGCGGCTTAGGCTTCGAAGACTTGAAGAAGAGCAGAAAAGAGAGTCAGACATATCCACGGATAACCGACTTCCGCTCAAGAATAAGACAAGCCAGACTATGCCCAGGAAGACAAGTAGTAATATCTACTTGGGTTCACATGCCGATCACTTAGGCCCGATGTAGTTGAGTGAAAACGGCTTAACTGTTACTTTAGATTCGTCCAAGAAGCAGTGAAAAGCACATTCGAGAAGATAATTAACATTGATTTAATTTTGTCCAATCGCTATTCAGGCATATGTCTTTTGCATCTCACTATGGAGCATTTTCAAGGGATTTCTATTCACGATTAAGCTCGACTTATGGAGGACTGTTTGATGGCTAAAAAGTGGTGGATCTTTTTTTTTCGGAATATTGATGCTGACGCCTCTAATGACATCGGCCCAGGTTGCACCTGCTCAGAATGGCGGTAAATTCAGCATGGCCGCGGGTGTCGGATTTTCAGGATTTGATACAGATTATTCCCCTAGCTGGATGTACGGTATCGCCGCTTATTATGATTTGGACTATGCCCGCTGGATCGGGCTTGAAGTAGAAGGGCGCACGATCCAGTTTAATCAGTTTGCAAATCTCCGTGAAGATACAATTGCGGCCGGTGGGCGCGTCAGGTTGCCACGTTATAGACGATTTACTCCATACGCCAAATTTCTAGGAGGAATTGGCAGTATAGACTTCCCCCCTTATGCCGGCGTTCCTAACTATAAGCATGACACATTTGGCTTTTATGATATTGGCGGTGGCTTGGACTATAAGTTAACACGACGTATCTACTTGCGTGGCGACTACGAATATGAATGGTGGCCTTCCTGGCCAAAGAACGGCTTAACCCCAAACGGGTTCACTATTGGAGCAAACTATCGTTTCTTCTAGAAGAGCCTAGATTATGAAATCGACTCACTCAAGCTATTCTTGATATACAACTGCGAAGACATTGACCGCCGAAGCAGGGACGCTTTAAGTGTGTTCACTGATTTCTGCTCCAAGTATAGCTACAACTGCCAACGCCCATTACTTTGAAGACAATCAGGCAGCTTATTTTTCAGGTTCAGTTTGCGTTGCTCCGCAACCAAAAATATTCAATAGTGCGGCGGCCGGCACGAATAAGAGTGCAGCGGGAATTATTTCAGATGGCGGCGGCTGTAATCGTTCCAATGTCACTGTTCGAACAGCGTGTCCATGATTGTTAACTCGTTGTCAAGGGTTTATCGATCCGTTTGCTATACCGATTGCTGGAGTAAAGCTACACGCTGCCTTGGCGGGCCTTCTCGTGGCTTAACTCTTACGAGTTTCGTCTACAGGTCGGTCAGAAAGGGAAAAGAATGCC
>Ga0206840_1032_pt2 | contig 23659 bp, 17 predicted proteins | sample Alteio_BWOrgCont_24_FD_152633 | JGI IMG/M metagenome (GOLD analysis project Ga0206840, IMG submission 152633) | Enriched cells from forest soil in Barre Woods Harvard Forest LTER site, Petersham, Massachusetts, United States -... | ecosystem: Environmental > Terrestrial > Soil > Temperate forest >... | reverse complement strand
GGGATTGGAAGCAGTGGGACTGCGATTAATACGATAGCTAACAATATCACAGGAGCAGTGACAGCAGCAGGTCTGATGCATTTAAGTAACAGTAAGGCAGTAACGCTGACAAGTTTAACAACAGCTAACGGTCCGATCATCGTCAATGCAGCAGGAACGATCATCGCAACAGATGTGGTATCAAGCACAGACAACAGTGCCAATCCTATTAGTTTGACAGCAAGCAGTGGGGACATCGATGCCGGGACAATCAATGGGGGGCCAAGTGCTGGTGGCGTGACGTTAACCGCAACCAACGGATCAATCCTGGATGACACATCCGCCCTGACAGGGAATACGTTAAATCTCACAGCCAAGAACGGGATTGGAAGCAGTGGGACTGCGATTAATACGATAGCTAACAATATCACAGGAGCAGTGACAGCAGCAGGTCTGATGCATTTAAGTAACAGTAAGGCAGTAACGCTGACAAGTTTAACAACAGCTAACGGTCCGATCATCGTCAATGCAGCAGGAACGATCATCGCAACAGATGTGGTATCAAGCACAGACAACAGTGCCAATCCTATTAGTTTGACAGCAAGCAGTGGGGACATCGATGCCGGGACAATCAATGGGGGGCCAAGTGCTGGTGGCGTGACGTTAACCGCAACTAATGGATCAATCCTGGATGACGCCTCAACATTAACAGGAGACGTGTTGAGTTTAACCGCAGCCAATGGGATAGGAACAAATTCGGCTTTACATGCGGTAAGTAACACGATTAGTGCAAATACAAATAATGGCAATATCGCTATTGATAATAATAATGCAGCCACCTCTACACTTAACTCAATGACCACAGGTATCGGCAATATTTTGTTCAGCCAAAGCGGCGGTGGGGCATTGAATGTGACAACAGCAACGACCAGTGACGGGGATATAGGAATTAATGTGGCGGGTGCCAATTTGACTGCCACGACAATCACCGCGGGCAGTTTTAATCACAAAGTCACCTTAACAACCACTGGCAGCGGGAACATGCTGCTTGGCGCCGTTAGCTCCGGCCTGGGAGAAATTGATGCTTCTTCAGCTGGGGCGATCTTGGATAATAATGGCAGCTCTGATAATCTAACAGCGCTGACTGCTCAATTATCATCCATGGGAAATATTGGATCAGCCATTGATCCTCTGAAGGTCTTGGCGACGACGATCAATGCCACAGTTTCAGGAGGCACCAGCTATATCATCGCAGAAGCCCTCTCCCAATTAGATTTGGATTCTGATTCTCCTGTTGGGTCTATTAACACCCCGTTTGCCATTCCCAAAGGAATCAATTCTCTTTTGGTTAACATCAGCGGAGAAGAAAACGGGGTCTCAGCCCTTTTAACGGGGGCTGTGCCGATTGGTCAAATCAATTTTTTAAATGTCCCTCCGGGCCTGATGCTTTTAAATAATAGTGTCATCGGAGGGGGGCCGGCTTCCAGTCTGCAATCGGCACGTTCTTTAGATCAACAACAGGTATTAGCTACGCCCTTGCCCGAGACGTCAAATCTTCCCACCTCGGGACTAGACAATATGATTCTTGCCGCCACCCCCGATATCAATCCTGATTTTATTTTGAACATGGTGCCGCCTGTCACAGCCCCATCAGGGACATCGAATCTTCCAGGGGCGACCTTAACCGGCAATACCAATCAAACAGGGCCGCAACAGGTATCCACCCCATGGGGAACAGGGGGCGGGCAACAGCTTCTTTCCGGAAACACCCAGCAGCAAGGAGAAAATGGGAAGTTTGGATTGGACCTTACTAATTCCGGCAATGGATTTATTTTGGGAAATAATGTCGAAAATATCGCCCAAAATGCATACGGTCAATATCAAAACCTGATGCAGCAATTGCCGGAAATCGGGCAGATCTCGACACAACAATCCATTTTGAGTAATGGGCAAGCAGGTCTTAGTCTCACGGGCTCCCAATTTCTCAATGATCAAAATATAAATTTCGACTTTTCTAAAGTCATACCCGCACAAGTGACACAGGCAGCTAACAATCAAGATATTGAATTTGGAACGTCATCATTCACTGACATTTCTAAAGGATACCTATCTTTGGGAAATGACACCAAGCAGACAGGAAATACACAGGCGGTGTTGGACCTGTCTCAAATCGGTAAAGGCATGACCGGAGGGTCTCTGGGGCTGAAAGACCCGACGGGACTCAATTTATGGGATGGTAATGACGGAAGCACACCGACGATATTGAGTATACGCAATGATACGGTGCAAGGCGGAAGTTCTCTTAATTTGGGTTTGGGGCAATTAGGGCTTGGCAACGGAGGAACAGGCGGGACCAACGGGACTGATACAGGCATTGATATCGGACTTGACATTGGAAAAGACACAGGGTTGGATATCGGGAAGGATACGGGATTGGATTTGGGGACAGACCAAGGGGTGGATGTAGGGACCGACAATGGCGTTGATGTGGGGACCGATGTTGGCGTAGATGCCGGAACAGACACAGGTACCGATCAAGGCACTGATGTTGGAACCGAAGGCCCGCCGGGAGGCGGCATTACATCGGCAGATTTGGTCTCGATTACCTTGCCGGTCTGCGGTATTACCGTCCAGGTCAAATATGGCCAGAAACCTGATCTCAAAGCCAACAAAAGCGGGGTCCTTTTCAAATCATCCAATTCATCAGAAATAGAATTGGAGGGGGCTAATGGTCAACGGCTTAATGTGATTGTCCAGGACACCCATCCTCAGGGCCAGGAAAGCAATCAAAATGCACTGAGCAATAAAATCAGCTGCAACGGCATCGATCTTCAAGATGATTCACAAGGGGCTGTTTTAATGCTTTTTAAGAAAGAACCAGGGGTCATTTTGCAAAAAGGCGCGGCACCAATGTATTCATCACCTGAAGTAGAGAAAGACAATTCCATCATTGTCAATGACGCGGGACAGATACAGTTTGAAGTATCGGGCATTAAAAATATTGTTTCATCGAACAGGAAATGGGAAAAGATCAGTCCGGAGGTGGTTATAGCGCAATACAGCCAGATGCTTAATGTCCCATCCGTTAAGGGCAACGGTTTGGCTGATTATGTCGGCTTCATCAGCAAGAACACGAAAGAATAGATGAAAAAAATACAGGAAATATTTTCGGTTGATTTAAGGACGCTGGCATTCTTCCGGATGAGTTTGGCGGCAGTCCTGTTCTATGATCTTTGCTGGAGGGCTGTTGATCTCTGCGCTCATTACACGGACCAAGGCATTATACCGCGTGCGGTCTTGCTGGCGAGCCCGTATTACCGGCAATTTTGGTCGGCGTATTTTATCGACGGGGGCACAAATTTTACGATTTTTTTATTCCTTGTGAATGCCGTTGCCCTGATCGTATTGTTTTTAGGATACCGCACGCGATTAATGACATTCGTCTGCTGGTTTTTATTGGTCTCTTTGCATAACAGAAATCCGTTGGTCCTCACCGGCGGCGACACGATTCTAAGACTGCTCCTGTTTTGGTCCATGTTTTTACCGCTCGGGGCTGTGTGGTCAGCCGATGCGTCGGCAAGTAAGGGGCCGGTGCCATCCTACAAATTCTTTTCCATAGGGACAGTTGCCTTATACCTTCAATTCCTGATGATTTATTTTTTTGCCTGGGCCAGCAAAACCGGGACCCAGTGGTGGCCTGAGGGGGCAGCTGTTTATTATGCCTTAAGCATTGAATACATGACCACCCATTGGGGAAGCCTGTTGCTTCATGCGCCGGGATGGTTATTAAAAACATTGACCTACGGCGTTTATTGGTTTGAATGTTCGGTGCCTCTTTTGTTTTTCATCAAGCGCTTCAGGATGATATTGGTCATTTTGCTTATGGCCATGCACACAGGCTTTGCGTTGGCTTTAGAATTGGGGATATTTCCTTTAGGAGGCGTCTTGACAGCTATTATTCTCGTTCCCGGATATTTCTGGGACAAATCCTTTTTGAAACAAAGGATGGAAAGATGGGCGGCATTCTTATCAAAGATGACCGGTCAATGGGCGCACAGCAGCGCTGAGGATTGTTTTGTATTAAATACCATTGAAAAAGGGTTTGTCATTATATGTTTGATCGCCGCTGTTTCGTTTAATGTGGAAGGCATGCAAAAATTTCCGCCTTTTCTTCCGCAGGCTGCCAGGCAATTTATCTATACGGTCAGGATCAATCAAAGTTGGGCGATGTTTTCACCGCAGCCCTCGCAGACAACCGGATGGTATGTGCTGGAGGCAGGCGAAAAAGACGGGGCCAAGATTGATTTGGCCAGCGGCGGCCGTGCGGTGTCCTATGAAAAACCGGCGGATGTGTCGCTACTCTACGGTAATTGCCGTTGGCGGAAATTTCAAAACAATATCGGCAGAAGGGAATTTGCCCGTTACCGCAAGTTTTATGCTGATTATCTGTGCCGTACATGGAACGCGCGGCATACAAAGGACCCTGTTGAAAATTTGTCCATTATTTATTTTGAGCAGAGGAATTTTGATGATTATATCCGTTCAAACAGCAAGCCGGTTGTCTTGTTGGACAATTATCAAATTCGGGAAAATCAATGAAGAAAATATATTTCGGTGTCCTATTGGCAGTTTTGGTCTTCGGAGTTACCGAGACACAGGGGATCCTTAAAAGCGAAAGACCCAAGAGATCATTTCTCATCGGCATCAGCCCCTGGCTTGTGCCTCAGTATGATAACAATGTCCAGGGGTTTAAAGACGCACTGGCTGAAGGCGGATTTATTGAGGGAAAAAATGTCCGTTTTATAGAGCAAAACCCGCAAGGGGATGTGCAAAAGCAGCAGGAAATTATCAGGTCATTCATCAACAGTAAGGTGGACCTTATTTATGTGCTGACAGCCCCTGGTGCCAAGATCGCTCAATCCCTGACAAAGGAGATCCCAATAGTTTTTTCATTGGTGCAATTTCCCGTTGAAGACGGGTTGGTCAACTCTTTGGAGGATTCAGGCAATAATTTGACCGGTACCAGGCATTATGTCCCTGCCGCAAAACAATTCTTTGCTTTTGAGAGGGTCGTGCCCTATATAGAGAAGATGGCTTTTGTGCATGAAAAAGGGGACGTCGATTCCAGGCAAGAACTCAAAGAATTTGAAGGGCTGCTGTCGCAACGGGACATCAAGGTCATTGATGTCCCTGCGTCAGATTTAGACGATCTTAAAGAAAAATTAAACAAACAAAAAGATGCATTTGACTCACTTTATTTGGCCTGTGATCCATTTGTTTCCAATGGGGCGGACAAGGTGGCCATCACCTTTGCCCAGGAAAATCACAAGCCGGATTTCGCCTGCAGCCTGGATGAAACACTCAACGGTGCATTGGTCGGTAATGTCGTTAATTTTTATAATGTCGGCAAAATGTCAGGTAAAAAAGCGGCGCTGATTTTAATGGGGGCCCGGCCGCGATGGATCAGGACACAAGCGCCGGAAGAATCTTTCGTCGTGATCAATAAAAAATCGGCCAAGGAGTTGGGCATTGAATTGCCTTAAGGGTTATGCGCATAAGAGATAAATTATTGTCCGGTTTTTTTCTGATGTCTCTGGTGGCAGTGGCTATCGGCGGGATTTCCTATTGCCGGCTAAAGGAGGTTGTTGGTCCTTTGCAGAATGACATCCCGCAAAGCATCGAGTCGATGCGAGAGCTCGACCATCTCGACCGTCAGGTGCAGCTCATGCGCTATGATGCAGAGGTCTTGTTCAACTGTGCCCAGAATTATGTCTCTTCGCAAAATGTCTGGTGGAAAGAACGCTATTACGCCTTTAAAGCGCAGCTGGACACTGTTTTAGCTGATGTCGTTTCCAGAAATGTAGGGGAATCCGCAGCAACTTTTAAGCAAATCCAAGCGGAGTACGAACAGATGGCCGATCTACAGGCAGAGGTCATCAAGACAGTGGATAATAAAGAAGATATCGAGGCCGAAGAGATTTTAAAAGACCGGAACTATTGGGAAAACAAGGGCCGGTTTGAGAATTTAATCGACGCCTATTTTTCTCAAAGGGGCAGTCAATATGAACAGGCTTTTGAATCATCCGTTGTGCTGATCAAGATCACGGCCCAAAAAGGTGATTTGATATTAAAAAACAGCTTGATGCTCATTCTGTTGTGGCTGGTGGTGATTATTATCGTCTCGTTGCTGATAGGCATGATTATTACCGACACGATTGCCGGGCCCATCGAACAATTGACACAATTCACCAAAAAAATCGGCCAGGGTGATTTTTCTAAACAGGTAAGAATTGAATCGAAAGACGAGGTGGGGGCTCTGGCCGGCGCGTTTAATAAAATGCTCAAAGATTTGGGGGAATATAGGGAAAAACTTGTCCGCAATGAAAAGTTGGCGGCCATGGGAAAGTTGGCCGGGATCATCGGGCATGAAATCAGGAATCCGCTCACCGGCATTGCCAATTCGGTCTATTTTTTAAAAATGAAGCTGGGAAAGAATGCAGATGAAAAGGTTTTAAAACATCTCAATATCATGGAATCTGAAGTGGCCAATGCAGAGACCGTCATTGAAGACACGTTGGATTTCGCCAGAGAAAAAGACCCTGTGTTGGAAGAAACCGGTATCGCCATTGTCCTGGAAAAAGCACTTGGAAGAAAAGCGATCCCTGAAAACATCAGGTTGACCCGCGATATCCCTGCCGATCTTCCGCCGGTTAATGTGGATGCCCCTCAAATGATGAGGGTTTTCTACAATCTTATCTGGAACGCCATTCAAGCCATGGCCGATGGCGGAGAGTTGAACATCAAGGTTTCCGTTGATCAAAGGGCCGATGAAGGGGATGTTATTGCTGTTGCTTTCATCGATTCGGGGTCAGGGATATCACCGGAGAATTTAAAAAAGATTTTTGAACCATTATTTACAACCAAAGCCAAAGGAACGGGCTTGGGATTGTCTGTTTGCCAGGACATTGTGAAGGCCCACCGGGGAACGCTGGAGGTCCAAAGTCAGGCGCCCCACGGAACAACCTTTACAGTCCGGCTGCCAGCGGCCTTAAATACGGGAGGGTAGTCCATGAACCAAAAGAATTTAATCTTTGTTATAGATGATGATAAAAATATTCAGGATTCCATGAGCGACGTACTTATGGAAAAAGGTTACAACGTCATGACTGCCGGAGATGGGAAGGAGGCTTTGGAGAAGATTGATAAACACCCTCCTGATCTGATCATTCTTGATATGAATATGCCGAATATGGGAGGGATGGCATTTTATTCGAGGATATGCGACAAAAATAATGTCCCTAAGTTTCCGGTTTTTGTTTTGACCGGCAGGGCTGAATTGGAAAGGCTTTTTAAAGATTTTATCGTCCAGGGGTTTATGACTAAACCGTTTAATTGGGACAAATTGCTTCATGAGATTGACCACATCGTCAACACCCAGAAGGTGGATAAAAAGATAAGATCAAAAGAGATTGTCATTGTTGATGATAACAGCCAGGTAAGTGATTTGTTGATAAATAGGTTTAAGCAGGCAGGTTATACGGCCACAACGATTAAGACAGGAGTTGATGCGATCCTTAAGCTTTGTGTTAAGCCCGAAGGGGTCGTTTTAATCAATCTGGGGTTAAAAGATCTGGCTGGAGATACGGTCGCCCTTCAATTAAAGAACATCAAAAGGACTTCCCGTTTGCAGGTGTTTCTTTACGTGCACCAAACAGATGAACTTCAACCGACGGTCATAGAACATCTCAAAGAAAAAAATGGCGTCCGGGATGTGATCGTTTTTAGGGAGCATATCGAAATATTTGAAATAATTGATCAAAGGATAAAAGAAGGTATCGAATAATTAGGCATACAAAAGGAGAACATATGAATACCAATAAGAAAATACTGATCGTTGACGATAAGAAGATCGTTGTGGAAACATTGTTGGATATTTTTCGAGAAAAGGGTTTTAAGAACGTGCTTACCGCATCTGATGGTAAAATGGGACTTGATTTGGCCAAAAAAGAATCTCCGGACCTGATTTTGATGGACATCGACATGCCCAATATGTCAGGAGGCGATGCCGTTGCTGAATTGCAGAAGAATTTAGACACCATGAGCATTCCTGTCATTTTTCTCTCCGGGATCGTCGGGAAAGACAAGGAAGGCAAACAGGCCGTTAACATACGGGGGCGGTGGTATCCGGCCATCGGCAAACCGTTTAATCCTGCTATCCTGCTCGAAAGGATCGAAGTCTATACTGGATAATCTTTGAATTTATGGTCAAAAACTCATCGACGCTGCATAAGTCGTATAAAGCTATGGTTATGGTAAAAGAAAAATTAAGCAGAACAACCATCCTGGTAGCATGCCTGACGCTTATGGCGCAGTTCTTCCCTCTGAATGCCTGGGCTTCTCATCACGATGGATGGCATGGGGGATGGCATAGTGCGTGGCGCCATCACGAATGGGGTTCTGTTGGCCTTTATTATGACTATGCGCAGGAAGAAGATGTCCGGCAACTGGTACCCAGCCAAAACCAGGGCTATCTGGTGGTTGGGCCTTTTCAGGAAAACCAAACGGCAAATGTTTTTTCCGTTGATGTGCCCAATAACCGGGGCGGATATATACAGGTGGTCCTCAGAAGATCAGGCAAGGGATTTGTAGGCCCTCAAGGAGAGTTTTACCCCCAGTTCCCCGAGCTTTCGCGATTGAAAGCTTTATACGGAAAATGAGACAAATATCACGGCCTGATAAGGGCAAGCCCTGATCCTTCTTTGCTATTTTAAAAGCATCAAAACCCTTGAGGTGCCTTAGGCCTCAAGGGTTTTTTATTTAACATATATGATTTAAATCAGGAAAAAGCCATATTTAACCCTATTTTAATCCTTAATTCATTTGAGAATTGCTATCCTAGCAGTGTAGTAAGGAATAAAACCAGGACCAAAGAGAGGAAAATGCCATGACAAAATTACATTCAGCCCAAGGAAAAATAGGGTATGCCCTTTTATGGCTCTTAGGGGTGCCATTACCGGTTTTATTAGTTTTTTTCCTGATCAGGGGACATTAATCAAGGAGAACGTATGATCATAACACTGGTAGGGCTTGTAATTTTCATTCTGGACATCATCGCTATTGTGGACGTTTTAAAAAGTTCAATGGATACAGGCAAAAAATTGCTCTGGATCCTTTTAATTCTTGTCCTTCCTGTGTTGGGCATGATACTCTATTTCCTGTTAGGGGAAAGAAATTAGTTATTGGAGGGACGTATGATTAAAACCGTTTTGCTTGTCCTATTTTTTACAGCCGTGGTCAATGCTGGCGCTGTCAGCATGGCCCAGGGATGTTCAACCGCGGATGTAGAATCCCAGTTCAGCCACAACGGCCTTGAGGCCCTTGATGTGGAGTCGACCTTTAAGGGGGCCTGGCTCAACGTCAGAGAGACCTATGCCACTTTTGGCGATAGCAGTGTTTGGTGGTAAGACGGACCCAGGACATAAAGCGAAATAAAAATTCCGCTGTAACAGGCGGAATTTTTATTTGACTTTTTTGTTTTATGATGTTACTTTTAAAGTAACATGAATAAAGACCAGCGTCTCTCTTCAGCCATCCATATTTTGATCGTCCTGGATTATGTGGGGGATTTTCTCAACAGCCGCAAGCTGGCCATGAGCCTGCAGAGCAACCCTGCCTTTGTGCGCAGGATCATTGCGCAACTGGCACGGGCCGGCCTGGTGGTGACCGAAAAAAAGAAGGCCGGAGGCAGTAAGCTTGCCCGTGACCCTGCTAAAATCACCATTGCGGAAATTTATCAGGCCCTGGGGCATAACCGCGTCTTTAAATCGTTTGAAAAGAAACCCTTTGAAAAATGCAAGATCAGCTGCTGCATCAAAATCTCCCTAGACCATGTTTATGGGGAAATTGAGGGCGCCATGCTCCAGAGGATGAAGAAGATCACCCTGGCTGCGGTCATCAAAAAAATGAAGTAGCCGGTTTTGGCATTTAGGTATTTTATAGTGTACACTTGAGAAATATTCTAAAGAAACTTTAATTGGGGAAGAAGAATGTTAAGAAATAAAATAATCGTCATCGTTGTCGCTGTTGTCATTTTATCTGCGGTTTGGGAAATCCATCATAACAGCATGGCCCATGCCAACGCGCCGGCAGCGGCAATGCCTGCTGTGCCGGTCTCGGTGGTAAGCATCCGGGAGAGGCCCATCCGCACCTGGTCGGAATTCTCCGGCCGCATGCAGGCCGTTGATTATGCCCAGATCCGTCCGGAGGTCAGCGGAAGGATCGTGGCCATTCGTTTCCAAGACGGGCAAATGGTCAAGGCGGGCGATGTTCTTTTTGTCATTGACCCGCGCACCTATAAAGCAGCGGTAGACAAGGCCCAGGCTGATCTTGATTCAGCCACGACCAACGCGGAATTTGTCAAAAAACAATTCCAGCGGGCCCAAGGTCTGGTCAATGCCCAGGCCATCGCCCAGGAGATTTATGACCAAAGGGCCAATGCCAAGCGCATGGCCCAGGCCGCGCTTGAGGCCGCCCGGGCAGAATTAGACCAGGCCCAGGCGGATTTAGACAGGGCTTATGTCAAGGCGCCTATTTCCGGCCGTATTTCCCGCCCGGAAATCACGGTCGGCAACCTGGTCAACGCCGGGCCTAATGCGCCGGTCCTGACCTCGATTGTCTCCAATGACGGCATTTACGCAGATTTTGAAGTCGATGAGCAGACCTATTTGCAAAGCGTGCGTTCGCACAGCCAGCGCCTGGAGCAGGAACAGCAAATACCGGTGGAGCTTACCATTGAAGGGGATAACCGTGTCTATAAGGGAAGGATCTACAGTTTTGACAACACCATTGACACCTCCTCCGGCACCATCCGCGCCCGGGCCAAATTTGCCAATGAAGACGGCAGCCTGGTCCCCGGCATGTTTGTCTCCGTGAAGATGGCCAGCAGTTATGAATTCAAGGGTATTCTGGTCCCTGAAATAGCGGTCGGCAGCGACCAGAATAAGAAATTTGTTTATGTCATTGATGGTGACAATAAGGTCGTTTACCGTGAGCTTGAACTCGGCCAGCAGGTGGATGATCAGCGCATTGTCATCGGCGGCTTAAAGGTGGGCGAGAAGGTCATTGTCGATGGCCTGCAGCATGTGCGGCCCGGCAGCCTGGTTGATGCCACGGATGTTTCCCCGGAGTCACGCGGCCAATGAACCTGTCTTCCTTTTTTATCAAGCGTCCTATTTTTGCCGGTGTCATCTCCGCGCTTATTTTCCTGGCCGGCCTGATTTCATTGTCCCAGCTTCCGGTTTCCGAATACCCGGAGGTCTCGCCGCCTTCTGTTGTTGTCAGCGCCCAGTTTCCAGGGGCCAGCCCCAAGGTCATCTCCGAGACAGTGGCAACGCCGCTCGAAGAGCAGATCAACGGGGTCGCGGACATGCTCTATATGCAGTCCCAGGCCTCTTCCGACGGGAACTTGGCCTTGACCATCACCTTTAAAATAGGCACAGACCCCGACCTTGCCCAGGAGCTGGTGCAAAACCGCGTCAATCAGGCCCTGCCGCGGCTGCCGGATGTGACGCGCCAGATCGGTGTCACCACCGTCAAAAGCTCGCCGGATTTGACCATGGTCGTGCATTTAAAATCACCCAATGAGCGTTACGACATGCTGTATCTGCGTAACTACGCGGTCTTAAACGTCGAGGACCAGCTGGCCAAGATCCCTGGTGTCGGCCGGGTGGCGCTTTTTGGTTCAGGGGATTATGCCATGCGCATCTGGCTTAATCCCGACAAGATCGCTGAGCGCGGGCTTACCGCCGATGAGGTGGTCAATGCCATCCGCAACCAAAATGTGCAGGTGGCGGCTGGTGTGATCGGTGGGCCTCCGTACAATGACAAGACAGAATTGCAGATGTTGGTCAATACCCAGGGTGAGCTGACCGACCCGGAAGAATTTTCCCAGATCATCATCAAGAATGAAAATAATGTCATCACCCGTCTTCATGATGTGGCGCGCGTGGAGATGGATGCCTCTGCCTACGGGTTGCGGTCATTGTTGGACAATAAGCCAGCGGTGGCCATCCCTATTTTTCAGGCACCGGGCTCCAACGCTATTGCCATCTCCGACCATGTGCGCCATGCCATGGAGCAATTGAAGAAGAATTTCCCCGAGGGCATCGATTATTCCATTGTCTATGACCCGACCGTGTTTGTGCGTGGTTCCATTGAAGCGGTGGTGCACACCATGCTCGAGGCCATTGCCCTGGTGGTGCTGGTGGTCATTTTATTTTTACAAACCTGGCGGGCCTCCATCATCCCTTTATTGGCGGTGCCGGTTTCCATCATCGGCACCTTTGCCATCATGCACATGTGCGGCTTTTCCATCAACGCGCTGTCTTTGTTCGGCCTGGTGCTGGCCGTGGGTATTGTTGTCGATGATTCCATCGTGGTCGTGGAAAACGTGGAGCGCAATATTGAAAATGGGCTCTCGCCCCATGATGCGACCCTGAAAGCCATGACCGAGGTCACAGGCCCTATCATTGCCATTGCGCTGGTATTGTGCGCGGTGTTTATTCCCATTGCCTTTATCAGCGGCCTGACCGGTGAGTTTTACCGCCAGTTTGCCCTGACCATTGCATTCTCGACGGTGATTTCCGCCTTTAATTCCCTCACCATGTCCCCAGCGCTGGCCTCGGTGCTGTTAAAAGCCCATGATGCGCCCAAGGACAAATTAACGGTGCTCATGGACCGGGTCTTTGGCCGGTTTTTTAAAGGGTTTAACCAGTTCTTCCGCGGCAGTTCCCGCCGGTATTCCGGCGGTGTAGGGGGCGTGATAGGCCATAAATCAGCGGCCCTGGGGGTCTATGCCTTATTGCTGCTTTTGACCTATGTCGGGTTTTGCCGCGTCCCGCCGGGATTTGTGCCGGTGCAGGACAAACAGTATTTAGTCAGCTTTGCCCAGCTTCCTGACGCAGCCACCCTTGACCGCACGGAGAAAGTGATCCGTCAGATGTCGGACATTGCCCTTAAAGAACCAGGGGTGCAGAGTGCGGTGGCCTTCCCCGGACTCTCGATCAACGGTTTTATGAATAATTCCTCGGCGGGCATTGTGTTTGTGACCTTGAAGCCTTTTGAAGAGCGCCGTTCCAAGAACCTTTCAGGCACGGCCATTGCCAAAAGCCTTCAGATGAAATTCATGGGCATCAAGGACGCCTTTATCGCGATCTTCCCGCCGCCGCCGGTCAGCGGCCTCGGCACCATCGGCGGCTTTAAGCTGGAAATCGAGGACAGGACAGGGCAAGGATATGATGCGCTGGCCTCAGCGATGGCACAGGTGACGGCCAAGGCTTATCAGACCCCGCAGCTGGCAGGGGTGTTTTCCAGTTATAAAACCAGTGTGCCCCAACTCTATGTGGATTTAGACCGCACCCGTGCCATGCAATTAGGCATTAATGTCAAAGATGTTTTTGATACCATGCAGATTTATTTAGGATCATTGTATATCAATGATTTCAATAAGTTTGGCCGCACCTACCAGGTCATTGCCCAGGCGGACAAACAATTCCGTTCCCATCCTGAGGATATTTTGAAATTACGCACCCGCAATGCCGCTGGTGAAATGGTGCCCTTGGGCTCCGTGGTGCGTATCAAAGAAATTACAGGACCGGACAACTCCATCCGCTATAACGGTTTTCTGGCCGCTGATTTAAACGGCGGACCGGCGCCGGGCTATTCGTCGGGCCAGGCCCAGCAGGCCATCACCAAGATCCTCGATGATACGCTGCCTAAAGGCATGAGCTATGAGTGGACTGATTTGGTCTACCAGCAGATCCTAGCGGGCAATACCACGCTCCTTGTTTTTCCGCTCTGCGTGCTCTTGGTCTTTCTGGTGCTTTCCGCCCAGTATGAAAGTTTTATTTTGCCGCTGTCGATTATTTTGATTGTGCCCCTGTGCTTGTTTTCCGCCATCATGGGCGTCTGGGTCACCGGCGGGGACAATAATATTTTTACCCAGATCGCCTTTTTTGTGCTCATCGGCCTGGCCTGCAAGAACGCCATTTTGATCGTGGAATTCGCCCATCAATTGGAACATCAGGGCCGCACGACCATCAATGCGGCCATTGAAGCAGCGGGCCTGCGCCTGCGGCCGATACTGATGACATCCTTTGCCTTTATCATGGGGGTATTGCCGTTGGTGACTTCCCAAGGCGCCGGTGCTGAAATGCGCCATGCCATGGGGATCGCGGTGTTTTACGGGATGCTGGGGGTCACTTTTTTTGGCATCTTTTTGACACCGGTATTTTATGTCTTGTTACGTACGTTAGAAAAAAGGTTTCAAAAGAAATGAAATTCAAATTTTTTTATATGCTGCTGGTGGTCGCATTTTTAAGTTCCTGCGTCCATACCCTGCCTTATCAGCCATCAGGGATCAATCCGCCTTCGTTCTGGAGCCGTATCAGGCATCTGCCGCCGCAGATCAATGCGATCATCATTGCCGATGACAATGCCCAGGTTGAGCAGCGTTGGTGGGGGCATTTCCAGGATACCACCCTTGATGCCCTGATCCAGGAAGCCCTTGTGAATAACAAGACCTTAGGCATCGCCCGGGCCCGCGTTGAGGAAGCCTTGGCGGATTTGCAATATGCCAATGCCAATCAATTGCCCCAGATCAATGGGGTGGTTGAACCCAGCCGCGGCAATCAAGGCCTGGCCACCGGTTATAAACCTATCAGTATCGTCGATGCGCAGTTTCAGGCCACCTGGGAGATCGATATTTTCGGCCGCAATCTTCCAAGGCTCGCCCAGGCCCAGTCCATCACTCAATATGCCGATGCCAGCCGCCAGGGGGTTTTGGTGGGTCTGCTGGCGGCATTAGGCCAGACCTATTTTGACCTGCAGAATGATAAGCGCCAGATAGCCATCACCGTCGCCAATCTCAAGAACCAGAAAAAGACCCTTGAGCTTATCAAGGCCCAGCAGGCAGGGGCCATGGCCAGCGATTTCGACGTGGAGCGCGCCGCGGCCCAGGTCTCGACGACAGAATCGAAACTGCCGTTGCTCAGGAGTGCCTATGACCAGGCCTTAAACAGGATCAATGTGCTTTTAGGGGCCATGCCCGGCAGCAGGGATGATCTTATCCAAAGCGTATCAGCGCCCCAACCTTTGGATTTGCGTATCATAGTGGCGGCACCGGCGACGGTGCTGGCCAACCGTCCGGATGTGAAGGCTGCTGAACGTAATTTTGCCGCCAGCATTTCCAATAAAGAATACGCGGACAAACAATTTTTTCCTGATATCTCTTTGCTGACATTTTTTGGCATAGAGAATTCCAATAAATATTCGACGGTGTTTCCCTGGAGTGTGGGATTGACCATTGTCCAGCCTATTTTAGATTTCGGCCGTATCCGTGCGCAAATTAATGTGGCCCGCGCCCAGGAATATCAAGCTTTCTTAAATTACCAGGAAACCGTGCTCGAGGCCGTGGAAGACATGGAAAATGATTTGACCCGTTACAAGAATGAAGTGGTCCGCAATCGATTGCTCAGGGCCTCGGTGAAACAAAACCGACGGGCCGCGGACCTGGCCCAGCAGCAATTTAAAAGCGGGTTTACCGGCCTTTTGGATGTCTTGGTGGTGCAGGGTAATCTCTTGGACGCTGAATCAGCCCTGGCAGATTCTGATACTGCCCTTAAAAAAGACCTGATTGCCATTTACACTGCCTCCGGCGGTGGATGGCAGGTCAATTAGGGATTTTTTTGTAATAGCGCGTGGGAGAATCCAGGAGTTTTGCGGGTGTGGTTTCGAGGGACTCTGCGATTTTGAAAAGCACCAGCAACGAAGGAAGGTCAATCTGCGAACGCATCTCCAGCCTTTGCCAGTATTTACCCGTAATACCGGCCTTTTCCGCGGCCTGGTCCTGGGTCAATGCCAGGCGCTCACGGTATTTCTTTAAATTGTTGACAAGAATATTCTTAATGGTCGCCTTCATAGTGTGAATGCCGCCATTATCATCTCAAATACAGATTAGGTAAACTCAGGCCTGGGTATGTTTATTGTTTACATTCCCTTGAGGTATGTTACTATGTGAAAAGTAAAGAAAGTAAATGGAGGCCTGAGGTGTTCGATCCCGTTACGGAAATAGAAATCAGAAAAAAACTCAGGCCTTTGATCATGAGGCTTATAAAATTATCTGAATCTGAAGAAAAAAGTGTTTCTAAGAATTCCGTTAAAGGCGTGCTGGAAGATTTGGAAGAACTAACGGGATTATTGAAAAGAATTTAGATTCCTGCAACTGCAACTTCAAATCAATTGTCCTACAATTTGCTTCAAATAGATACAACAAACTTTATTTGAAAATTTTCGCGTAGAAACCAGCCGTTCATCTATTCTTAATCTTTGCTTCATCCTTGATTTGTTATCATGCAAAACTGTGGGGGATTTTTATTTCAACCTTCAGTCGACAGGAGCTTTTATGTTAAAGACTCAAAATTTAAAAAGCATGGTCAACACGCACTACCATTATGAACCTGCCTACCAAGCCAGCATCGGACAAAGGCCTTATAGAAAACTCTCTCCTAAAAGAGAGGTGCGTGTGCATGTTTCAAACCGCGTCAGGAAAGGGCCGTTGGAATCTAAGGGATAAATGGACCCAGGCCCAGACAGATTTTATAAATATTTGAACCTAAATGGGTTATAAATTTTATGTATTGACCATTTTACTGCCAGATAGTATCATGACCGCGTTCGATTAAGATCTTTGGTCCTAACCCTTCTCGAAAAGGCATGATACTTTATTTCTTGAGCCTATTTATCTTGATCGCCGCATCCTCTTGTTTGGCAGAGGAAACTCCCGATTCAACACCCACCGAATTATCTCCTGTTATTATATCTGCTGATCGTAGCCAGCAGCCATCTGATCATGTGGCTGATGATGTTGAAGTTTATACATCCGAGGACCTGGCTGATTTGCCTGTCCATAATCTCGCCGAAGCCCTCAGTTATATGCCGGGCATTGATATTCAGACCAGCGGACCTTTCGGCCAGCCCACCGCTGTGTCCATCCGTGGGGCTGCCTCACGTCAGGTCCTGGTCATGGTGGATGGTGTTCCCTTTAATACGCAGTTGTCAGGCCAGGCCAATCTAAGCATCATCCCCATCGAAGATATCCAGCAGATAGAAGTCATTAAAGGGGCTGATTCCAGCGCCTGGGGCTCAAGCCTGGGGGGTGTGATCAATGTCATTACCAAACCTGTTGGAAATACATTGATGCCGCATGGCGATCTGACCACCAGCTTCGGCCAATTTGATATGACTAAAAACACCCTGGACCTCGAGGGAAAGGCAGGTAATTTCGGTTACAGCACCTTTGGCAGTTTTATGAACGCCCACGGTAATCTGGCGGATTCGCGCACCTATGAGCCAAAAAGTTTTTCTAAATTCCGATATGATTTTAACCAGACAACCAGCGTGGTCACGAGTTTTGGTTACACCGATGACCGCCTGCGTTATGGCCCCACGATCCTCGATTATATTTATCAGCAGCAGCACATTGCGCGTTATGGGGATATCCAATTAAATATTAATAAAGATGAAAATAAATTCACCATTGATTACAAGCTCAACGATCAAAAGATCCTCGCGAACACCTTGGATTCATCTGATTGGCAGGAAGATCCTTACGTACCCTCTGTCTTGAGTGATGATTTTTACCAGGGGATTAGTCTTAAGGATGTTTATCAAATCAGCAGTAATAAGACCTTAACAGTGGGGGAAGACACCAACTGGGACACGGTTAAATCGAACTATTATTTCATCCATTCCGAGTCGGTCAACACCGAGGCGCCTTATACTAATTTGCTCTGGAGCCTGGAGGATTGGGATTTGATCCCGGCGCTGCGCTATGACCGCAACAGTCAGTTTGGTTCCCAGTTAAGCCCTAGTTTCGGGACGGTCTATCATGTGCCGGGCTGGGAAGATGGCCTGGTGCGTTTTAAGGCCTCCAGGGTCTTTAATGCACCACCGGTGACCTGGGCGTACAATGATTTTTATTACCTAAATTATTATCATGACCTGCCCAATCCGGATTTAAAACCCGAACGGGCCTTGATGTATGAATTGGGTACTGAAGGCCGGCTTTTTGTCCCCGGGTTCACCGGAAAATTGAATGTATACCGTTCGGATGTTAAAGATGCGTTGGAATATAATGTAGATACGCTGGATGGCACGATTCAATATCAAAATGTCAGCAAAGCCGTCCGCCAGGGCGGGGAGGTGGAGTTGGATTATGACCTGACCCAAGAATGGCGCATCTTCAGCGGGGCTTCTTTTAATGATGTACGGGATGAAGCAACCAAGCAGATCATTCGGGATGAAGGGATCGCCCGTGAGAGTTTCAAGTGGGGCGTTTCCCGCAGCTGGGCCTTTGGCCTGAAGGCCTCACTGGAGGGATACTACAACCGCTGGAGTTCACAGCCCGGTGATGCCAATGACCGCAAGCCCATTTTTGATTTGAAATTAACGCAGGACCTCAAGAATATTTACAAGAAGGTGGATGCGCAGATTTTTTTCGATCTTTACAATTTGACCAATAGCAATTATTGGGCCGACCCCTCTTTTCCCTTGCCGGGCCGTCATGTTGAAGGCGGCGTGTCGGTCAGTTTTTGACAGCATAAAATATCAGTCCAAGATGCTATGCGGTCATGTGGTATCCATCATTTTTAAATAAAATATAAAACATTCGTATTCATCCAGACCTTTGCGCCGAACTCTTAAATTTTTTTTGTTTATGACAATGCTGTTGACTTTGTCCCCCACAGATCTCCAGCAGTCTGTCAGCATCGCCGCCAATGATCCCCGTTACGGCGGGACCCTGGTATGGGGCACCATCAACCCGCCGACCCTCATTAATCCTGTACTGACGTCACACAGTATTTCAGCCTCTATTCTAGAGCTTTTATTCGATCCCCTGGTGCATGTGGACCAGCATGGTCAGGTGGTGCCTGCCCTGGCACGCTCATGGGAAATTTCTTCAGACGGATTGCGCTATATCTTTCATCTCCATCCCCAGGTTTATTTTCATGACGGGGTGGAATGCACCGCTGAGGACGTCAAATTTACCTATGATGCCATCCAGCAGGCATCAAATAATTCTCCCGGACGTTCCCATACAGAATTTGTGAAAGAATGGCAGGTGCTCGACAGGTACACCGTAGAAGCTGTGCTTGAGCATCCGGTATCGAATTTTTTATTGGGCGTTTTCAGGGAAATTCTACCTAAGCATTTATATGAACATACGGATTTGGCGCATAATCCTCATAATTATGATCCTATTGGTACCGGGCCTTTTCGTTTCCAATCATGGGACCAAAGGACCAATGAAATGGTATTGACGGCCAATGAAGATTATTTTGAAGGCCGGCCTTTCCTGGATAAGGTCATTGTAAAAACCTATGCGGATAATTCAGCTTTGTGGGCCGCCTTGATGCGTGGAGAAGTGGATTTCGTCAATTTTCTTAATCAACAAGATTATCAAGTGTTAGGTAAAGACCGCGATTTTAGGACCTACCAATTTCCGAGCGGTTTTTGTTTTGCTGTCGATTACAATCTAAAAGACCCTATTTTGAGGGACCGTGAAATCCGTCACGCCATCAGTTATGCCGTGGACCGTGAAGGCCTGATGCAGGCCCTGGCCATCAACGGGATTGCCAGCAACGGACCTTTTTATCCACTGTCTCCTTGGTTTAATAAAAAAATTGAACCGGCTTTATACGACCCTGAACGGACGCAAAAGATTTTGACTGCCAGGGGATGGAAATTAGGTCCGGAAGGTATTTTTAAAAAAACAGGGCGTGCACTTATATTAAATATTTTAGTTAATCGTAACCGTCCGGATGCTCGGCAAATGGTCTTGATTCTAAGGCAACAATTATCCGAGGCGGGCATTGCCTTAAAACCTATTTTTTATGATGATGACAGCCAATTGACAAAAAGTTATTTAGAAAAAGTAAAGCCGCAAATGTGGTTCAGGATGTTTTATGGCTTAAACGGCGAGCCTTCCAAGAATGTGCTGAGCTGGTATTCCTCATCATCGGAATTCGCGCAGTTATGGCCATACCACAACAGTCAGATTGACAGGTTATTTAAAAAAGGCCTCGGCCTCCAGGGAGATCAGCGCATTAAGGTGTATCAAGAGATCCAAGATCTTCTTTATCAAGACCAGCCAGCCTGCTTTCTATTTTTCCCGGTTATTTATAATGCTGTGTCTGTAAGGGTCGAAAATACAGAAAAGTTTTTTAATGATTTCATGCCGGTTTATTCCATTAGAAAATGGTTTATTTTAAATGGAAAGGAGGTGGGATATGGAAATTATCAATCAAGGTACTGATGACATCAATCAAATGGCCGCTTTGACTTGCTGCTGGCCGCCGGGATCAGAAGTTCTTTCTTCTCCAGAATCATAGCTCCACGTCCGGGGGGAAACCCCCGGCGTGATTTAAACACGTACCGGTACCCCGAGGTGTTTATGCAATTTTCTTTCCATACTATTACTATCCCTGATTACCCTAATCCGCGCGAATATTTGTTATATAACACCCGCTCCCAGGCCATGGTCAAAATCAACCATGAATTAAAAGACCTGATCGACCACTTTGGCCATCCTGATTATTTTGCCCTGCGTTTTCAATATGCCGATGACATTGTCAAACTTCACACCATGGGTATCCTGGCTGAGAGTGAGGCCGAAGATCTGAGCAGGTTGAAATCCCACATGGACCAGGTTAAAAATGCGGTCGATACCAAGGTTTTTATTGTCACCATCCTCACCACCTATGCGTGTAATTTCAAATGCGTCTATTGTTTTGAAGAAAGCTCGCGGACCAATGAAAAGATGTCGATGCTGACAGCAGACCAGAGCATGGACTGGATCAAATCCAAAATCCTTAATTTGGGTTATCAAAGCTTGCTGTTGAATTTTTACGGCGGGGAACCGTTGCTTAATAAACCTGTCCTTGAATATGTGGCCGCCTCGATGAAGGCCTGGTGCAGCCGCCAGGGCATCAGTTTCAAGTTTATGATGCAAACTAACGGCTATTTGATGACGCCGGAGGTGGTGGACCGTTATAAAGAATTTGGCCTTAAGCAGGTGCGTATTTCACTCGACGGGGTAGGGGAAGACCATGACAAGCACCGGCCTTTACGCGGAGGAGGCAGCACCTTTGAGACCATTATGAAGAACATCACCGCCTCCTGTGAAAAACTGCCCATCGCGATTGCCGTCAGTTATGACAAAGGAAATATCAATCCCATTGAAAGGCTGCTGGCCTATTGCCATGACAAGGGGATCTTAAAGAAATTGGGCCGTTTTGTTTTTTCCCCCTTGCACCCGACTCTTGGTCCCGACGGCCAGACCGAGAAAATCCAAAACGCCCATTGTGCCTGTAATTATGAGGATGATGCCCTGGTCCAGTCCAATCGAAAAATCAGGGAATTAATGGCTGCTTACGGCCTTGAGATGAAAAGCGGTGTCTCTACCTTTGTCTGCCCGGTCACCCGGCATGAATCGGGGTTGACGATCGACCAGCAAGGTCGTCTTTTTAAATGCAATTCCATGCTGGGGCACCCGGAATTATCGACGGGTCATGTCAAAGACAACGATTATAACAAGCAGCATGAGACCTTTATCCATCTGGATGTCTATAATCAGTGCCCCCAGGACTGCGCCTACATGCCCATGTGTTCCGGCGGCTGCCGCCTGTCATCGTTTTTAAAGAACCAGAATTTTCGCACACCGGCCTGCCATAAGCCGTATTTGAACAAAATGGCGCCGGAGATCATTAAACAGGAATACCAGAAAAAAATTTCGACGGCCGCTCTTTAAGATGACCAAAAGTTATGTTTTGAGCCAGCAGAGGGTTTGTAGTAGACTATATGAGAAAAGTCCAATCCCTCAGAGGCCTATGCGTATTTATAAGTGGATCCCCCGACGCTTATGGCAGCAGATTTTCCTGATTTTTTTAGGTCTAATGATCATCCCCTTGGTCATTCTGGGCTTTTTATTGATCCAGATCAGCCAAAAAACCATCCAAAATACCATCGACCAGGATTTGAAACAGATCGTCCTCCATGCCACCGGTGAGGTCCTGGAAGATTACGAAGGGGCCTATAGGGCGCTGGATGCGACCGCATCGATTTTAGGCACCCTGCACGCGGACGCCTGGCGACAGGAGACATCGCTCGTCGAGTTGTCGTTAAAATACCCTGCTTTCCGTCATGTTTGTTCGGTGGACCTCAAAGGCAATCCCGTTGCCTGTTCGGATTTGGAAAATTTCCTGCCCGAAAACATGAAAAATGATTTGTCAGACTGCAGGACGGACCAGGCCCGTTGCGTTTCCAAGGTCTATGTGGCCGAGGACCATTTACCGGTCATGGATATTACCGTACCCATCCGCCGTTATGGGGTCATCGACGGCATGCTAGTGGCCCAATACAGCCTGCGCGGCATTTGGGGGGTGGTGGACCAGATCCAGTTCGGCCCCCAAAGCCAGGCCACCTTGATCGATGAACAAGGGCGCATCCTGGCCTGTCCCGATAAAAAGAATATTTTAAAGAATAAAATATTTGATTACCCTCCGGTGATCAATGATTTAAAGCAAGGCAAAAATGACACCCGTATTGTCAGAGAGTCCCGAGGCCGGCGAATGATCGTGGCATATTCTCCCATCAGTTCACTGGGTTGGGGATTGATTGTGAGCCAACCTTACGATTGTGCTTTTGCCCCGGTCAATCTGATGCATTACCATTGCTGGATCATTATATTTTTCAGCATTGCCCTGGCCGCCCTGGTCGCTTTGATTATCGCCCAATGGTTAAACTATCCCATGCAGGAAATCATCCAGGCCACCCGCCGGCTTTCCAAGGGGGACTTGTCGGTGTCCTTTCCCATCCACCGCCGGGATGAAATCAACCGTTTGAAATTCGCCTTTAACCATATGACGGTGCAGTTAAAAAAGGCGCGCCAGGTCGAAAAGCTTTCCATGGTCGGAAAATCCGCGGCCAGTATCGCCCATGAATTAAAAAACTCATTGGTCCTGGTCAAATCTTTTGTCCAGTTGATACCCCAACGGCATAAGGAAAAGGCCTTTGTCCGGGAGGCCACCGAGACCATCACCCGTGAGCTCGATGGATGGAATGCCATGTTGCGCAATATGATGGATTTTGCCCGTGAACAGATGCCCTTGAGCCTGGCACCTTTAAACGTCAATGTGCTTATTGAGGAAATCACCTTGCTGACGAGATTACGGGCACAGGAGCAGCAGATCGTTTTTTCCGTTGAAATCCAGGAAAATCTTTCTCTGGTCCAGGGCGATGAAATGCGGCTCAAACAGGTGCTGGTCAATCTGATCGCCAATGCCTTTGAAGCCACCCCGCAAAAAGGGCAGATCCGGGTGCGGACCTTTACCAGCAGTTTATCAGGCCATGCCTTTGCGGGTTTTGAGGTCAGCAATTCAGGTGAGGGCATTCCCTCGGATGAACTGGCTAAAATTTTTGACCCGTTTTTTACCACCAAGGACACAGGCCTGGGTCTTGGTCTGGCCATTTCCAGGGACATTGTCCATAAGCACCAAGGCCGCCTGGGAGCGGGTGTTATATAACAAATATTCGCGCGGATTAGGGTAATCAGGGATAGTAATAG
>Ga0206840_1049_pt1 | contig 23661 bp, 20 predicted proteins | sample Alteio_BWOrgCont_24_FD_152633 | JGI IMG/M metagenome (GOLD analysis project Ga0206840, IMG submission 152633) | Enriched cells from forest soil in Barre Woods Harvard Forest LTER site, Petersham, Massachusetts, United States -... | ecosystem: Environmental > Terrestrial > Soil > Temperate forest >... | reverse complement strand
GGCAACAGGTAGGCGAAGTGCTGGTCAAGATCGTTAATCGTGCTGCTGAAATGGTTATCAATTTGCTGTAACTGGCCCGAAAACCCGGCTTTAAGCGAAATTTTATCAGTAAAATTATAAGTTAACGCGGGGTTGAGGGTTTGCTGCCATACATATCGTACCAGATCGCTGCTTTGCTCCGTGTTAAAAATGGTATAGAGCCCGGTTTTAAAATCCTCGTCATAAGTCACCAGGTCACCTTCATTTTGGTCGTGATAGCCAATAAGGGCAACATCCAGCGATAGTTTTTTAGTTAGCGGGTCATGATAACCTGCACTTAAATTCGCACTATAATAAGTATTGGTGTTTTTTGACAAACGGCTTAAAGTATCCGAGGGCAATGCGGCACTATACGATATGAGGTTATTGAAATTATAATCAATACTTCTATCAGGATGGATATTCACAGTGTTGCTGATATTGAACGACTCTCCTTTTTTGTTTAAGCGCCGGTAATAGCTTAAGGTATGCTGATATTGAAAAGAATGATCGGTACTATGATCAGTGGTCATATTTTGGTTGAGCAATTCAACAAAATTGGTTGATGCCGTGCTGATTCCGCTGCTGTTATTGCCATTATAACTATAGCTCATGCTCGGGTAAAATTTGATGGTAGTAAGTGTATCCGGCGTCCAGTCGGCTTTGATGTGCAGCCCCTGGTCGTGCTCGTGCCCATGGCGGGTACTGCCCGAAACGGTATTAAATGTAGTGTCACCGATAAACTGCTGCTGTCGCCCGCTTTGCTGCGATGTGGATATCCTGTCATTTAATTCGTACTCAAAATTTAGTTTCAGATCCTTGCCTATCTTATCATTGAAATTAACATTTGCCAAATTTGCTTCGGAAGTGCCGCCGCCGCTGCCAAAGGTTACAGGCATGTGCGAATCCTGCAAAAACAGCTTTGTGCCGCTTAAATTATCGCTGCTTACCCGGGCGCTTAATTGAAACTCGTCCTGGAACCGGCTGAGAAACCCTCCTCCTTCATACCGGTCATCCGTACCTGCAGCGGCATCAACATTGCCTATTACGCTCTTTTTGAATGCCTTTTTAAATTTAAGATTGATGATCTTTTTAACCTCGTATTCGGGCACCAGGTGGTCCGGGTCATTTTCGCGGTCGTCGTAAACCTGTACTTTGGATATCATATCGGCATCAAGGTTCCTTGTGGCGATCTTGGGATCGTTGGCAAAAAAATCTTTTCCGTCGACTTTTATTTTAGAGATACCTTTACCATTAACCGTAATTACGCCGTTATTGTCTACCTGCACGCCGGGTAGTTTTTTCAGCAGGTCTTCCACGACGGCATTGGGCCGTACTTTAAACGCCTCGGCATTAAACTCAATCGTGTCTTTTTTTATGATGACCGGCACACGATCCGCTTTAATAGTTACTTCCTTTAATGTTTTTGAGGCGAGAAATACCTGGCCAAGGTCGTTGACAGACAGATCCTTTTTAAAATGCAGGCTGATATGCAAACTTTCGTACCCAACGCAGGATATCAATAATCGCGAGGGTTCAGTAGTATTTAAATTATGCAGTGTAAATGTTCCGCTTTTGTCGGTAATGGTATAGGACATCAACGAGGAGTCGCTTACTTTAAGTACCGCGACGGTAGCAAAGCCTATGGGTTGCTTGTTGACCGAGTCGAGAACCAACGCCTTTACGATGCCGCGATTCTGTGCTGCTGCGGCTATGGCGATAAAACTGATAAGGAACAGTAAGATATAACGTTTCATTCAAAGGATCAGATAGCGCAAGATAAATCAATATCTAATATCCTTTACGTTAATAAATGTTATCTTTTTTGAGTAGAAGTTTCCGACAAGGTACTATCGCTTCGCTAATATTTTGATATCCTTTACCTCCAGTATTTGCTTTTCATACCCAAGCAAAGCGGCGTTTATCATAGCCAGCCCCATTTCTTTTAAAGTACTCACTGTATTTGGGGCAATTGTCTTTAATATAGGGTACAGCCAGGTGATATACTTATAATATTTATTGGTGTTTTTTAAACCGGGAGTTGGGTGCATATAGCCCGGCCTGAAATTGTACTCCCTTTTAAAAGGTAATTTCGCCAGGTCGTTTTCGGTTTTGCCCTTTACACGGGCCCACATGCTGCGGCCTTTTTCGGTGCTGTCGGTTGACGCCCCCGAAATATATTCAAATATCATATCAGGATTCAGTCTTGCCAATGTTTCAGCAAAGCCAAGCGTGAGGGTGTAGGTTAGTTTATAATATTCCGGTTCCTTCATTGCTACCGAAGATACCCCGAGGCAAAAGAAGCAGGCGTTATAACCTGTCAATTGGCTTTCGATAGGTTTCAGGTCGAAAAAATCGGCGCATATAACTTCCTTCAGTTTGGGATGCACCACACCGCAAGGTTTGCGGTTTACAACCAGCACAGCTTCAACTTTTGGGTGTTGCAGGGCCTCATGCAATACCCCTTCACCCACCATGCCGGTGGCGCCTGTTATGATTACTTTGATGTTTTTATCCTGCATTAAGATTTTTTGCCTTTTATTTCTTCCAGCATCGAAATGATCTTGTCCAGTTTATCAATTTCAATGCTGTTCAGGAGTTTAGTCAGGTCTTCTATTTCTTTTTTGGCCTCACAATTGGTTTTGTAATCCGCATCTGCCTGGGCCCTGTCGCGATCGCTCTGGCGGTTTTGCGCCATCATAATAATAGGTGCGGCATAGGCGGCCTGTGTGGAAAACACGAGGTTTAGCAGTATGTAAGGGTAAACATCCCAGTGGTAAACAAAGCCTATAACGTTAAGGGTCATCCACGCGATAACTATGACCGTTTGCCAGATAATAAAGCGCCACGAGCCCATCCCGGTAGCTACGGTGTCTGCAAGTTTTTGTCCGAAAGTAGATGTATCTGCGTGGTGCTGGTGCCACGTCTTTTTAGTATGCCACATATTATCTTCCATAAAGTTTTAAAGTTTGTTTTATTTCTGATAAATATAAATAAAAGGTTCACTAAACATCAAAGCACAAAAAAAAGAGTTTTGAGCAATTGCCCAAAACTCTTATCAAACACTCACATTAATTAATCTGTTATCAAACTGATTAGTAACCGCGGTAGTAGTGGTGGTGATGATAACCCTCACGCACGATACACCCTGAAGTAACTGATATGATCAGGCTTGCCAACAATGCTAAGCCTACTATTTTCCTTTTCATGATATGTTATTTTAAATATCCAACCTGTTTGTGTTTTGCGGTTGTTATAGGTTTGATGGTATTTATGTCAAAAGGATTAATCACGTAGCTGAAAGAGCCCAATTCTAATGTGATTTTAATGCGATAATTTATTCGCTACACGTTTGGCATTATTTTTATCACTTTTGCAAACGCTATGCAAAAAGGCAAACTATTGATCATTGACGATGAGGAGCGGTTGCGAAACCTGATGGCACGCATTCTGCAGCTGGAGGGGTATGAGGTTATAACCGCATCGACAGCCCGGGAGGGCCTTAAGAAGCTGCAGCATGAGCCCGTACACGTCGTGCTGAGTGATGTGAAACTCCCGGATATCAATGGTATCGAGCTTACTGAACAGATCAAAAAAAACTGGCCCGCAACCGAAATTATTGTCCTCACAGCCTTTGGCACCATCAACGATGGTGTAAAGGCCATCAAGCTGGGGGCCTTTGATTACATTACCAAAGGCGACGATAACGAAAAGATAATCCCGCTGGTAAGCAAGGCGATGGATAAGGCACAGTTACAGCAGCGTGTGCAGGAACTGGAAAGTAAACTGAATGAAAAGTTTGGTTTTGACCGCATTGTGGGTAAATCGGCAGCTATTACGGATGTGATCAAACTGGCGCAAAAAGTGGCGCAAACCGATACGACGGTTTTATTGTTAGGCGAAACAGGCACAGGTAAAGAAATATTTGCCGAAGCGATTCACCAGGCAAGCAGCCGCAGGGGAAAGACATTTGTGGCCGTAAATTGCAGTGCTTTTACCAAGGAGTTGTTGGAGAGTGAACTGTTTGGCCATAAAGCGGGCTCGTTTACGGGCGCAACCAAGGATAAAAGAGGTTTGTTTGAAGAAGCTAATGGCGGAACGATATTCCTGGACGAGATGGGCGAGCTGGATATGGAACTGCAGGCAAAACTGTTACGCGTTTTGGAATCGCAGCAATTTTTAAAGGTAGGCGATACCAAACCCACACAAGTTAATGTACGCATACTTGCAGCGACGAATCGCGACTTGCAGGCTGAAATAGAAAACAATCATTTCCGTTCGGATTTATATTACCGTTTATCCGTTTTCCAGATCACCTTACCCGCTTTGCGCGAACGTAAAAAGGATATCCCTTTGCTGGCAGAATACTTTATGCAATACTTTGCGTCCAAAGTAAAAAAACAGGTTAATAAACTATCAAATTCTTTTGTTGAAAAACTGGAGGCTTATAGTTGGCCGGGCAATATCAGGGAGCTGAAAAATGTGATCGAGCGTGCCGTTATCCTTTGTGATAGCAATGAGTTAGACGAAACCCTGCTGCCCTATGAATTGCAACATTTGCAGCCGGCTAAATCCAACCAGGGTATTTCGGCATTTGACCTCTCATCTGTTGAAAAACTGCACATCCAGCGCGTATTGAACCATTCTCATGGTAATCGCGCCGAAGCCGCCCGGCTTTTGAACATCGGTATAGCTACACTTTACCGCAAGCTGAAAGAGTACGGGTTGGAGTGATGCAAATACTGCAATAATTGGTGAAATCTTGGCGTAAACTGGTATTATCTCAACAATTGTGGTTCGGAAAATTAGAATCATTTATATTTACCAGTACCAATTAAGCTATCATGAATTCACGCAGGGATTTTTTGCAAAAGTCTGCTCTCATAGCAGGCGGCAGTTTGCTCGCATCAGCTTTAGACAATAAGGCATTCGCTATTTTTAAAAGCCGTATGATGCCATCGGATCAATTAAACATTGGCGCAATAGGTATCAACGGCATGGGTTGGAGCGATGTTACCTCGGCATTAAAAGTGCCGGGCGTGAACCTGGTTGCCATTTGTGATGTAGATAAGAACGTGATGGACAGGCGCATGAACGACCTGGCGAAGATGAACTACGATACCTCAAAAGTGAGGCGCTATGACGATTACAAAGCATTACTGGATCAGAAAGGTATCGATGCCGTAGTTATTGGCACGCCTGACCATTGGCACGCCCTCATCATGATGCATGCCTGCGAAGCGGGTAAGGATGTGTATGTAGAAAAGCCGGTCGGTAACTCCATAGGCGAGTGTATGGCGATGGTAGCCGCACAGCAGCGATACAATAAAGTAGTGCAGGCAGGGCAGTGGCAACGCAGCCAGCAGCATTTTAAGGATGCGGTTGATTTTGTGCAGAGCGGGCAATTAGGAAATATCCGCACAGTAAAAGTTTGGTGCTATCTGAGCTGGGCAAAACCCGCAGCGGTAATTCCGGATACCACGCCGCCTCCGGGTGTTAATTATGCAGCATGGCTGGGCCCGGCAAAAACGGTCCCGTTTAATGCCAATCGTTTTCATTTTAATTTCCGATGGTTTTGGGATTATGCAGGCGGGCTGATGACCGATTGGGGCGTGCATTTGCTGGACTATGGGTTGTTGGGTATGAACTCGCCTATACCGAAATCTGTTTCTGCCGTAGGCGGGAAATTCGCTTATCCCGACCTCTTTGAAGAAACGCCTGATACCTTGACAACAGTGTACGAATTTGATGGCTTCAACATGGTTTGGGATTCGGCGATGGGTATCGATAACGGCCCTTATAACCGGGGGCACGGGATCGCCTATATCGGAAATAATGGGACACTTATATTGAATCGCGAAGGGTGGGAGGTGATTGAGGAAGGCTCAAGCAAAAATAAGGTGAGCAAGCCCTATGCTAAGGTACAGGACGACGGCGTGGATAAGCATTGGGTAAACTTTGTTGACGTGGTTAAATCGCGTAAGCTGGAAGACCTGCATTGCCCGATACAGGCTGGCGCTCACGTTGCTACCGTAGCGCAGATGGGTAACATAGCCTATCGCAGCGGTAGAAAGCTGGTATGGAACGAATCTGAACATGAGTTTACGGATAAAGCAGTCAATAAAGAATATTTAATGAAGGAATATCACAATGGCTATAAGCTGCCCAAAGTTTAAAGAGTATTACTTGTTTTTAGTGCAGGCTGAAATGTTCGGCCATTGGTCCTGCCATAAGGATCACGAATAATGATAGCGCACTTAGGATAAGGATCATAACCAGTAGGAATACGCCAAATGTTGCCGAATCGGTTTGTAATGTTCCTAAAGATGCGGGGATATATCTTTTCTGCTTCATTAATCCCACTATCATAAAAGCTCCTGCAATCGGTACAAAACGCCCCGACAACATGGCTATTGACGTGGTAAGGTTCCAGAATAAGGTATTGTTACCCAAACCGGCGAAGTTGGACCCATTACCGGCAGCCGATGAAACAAACTCATACAACATGGCGGTAAAACCGTGCGGCCCTTTATTGCTGAGCCATCCTAAGGTATCGCCGCCACCGGTTTTATTTACATAAACAAAGCAAGCTATAGCGGCAAGCACTACGGGGACAAGTACCTGTAGCACGCTGACACCCACCGCCACCTGCATTTCTTTGGTGCTGATCTTTTTACCAAACAATTCCGGCGAGCGGCCAATCATTAAGGTGCCTATAAATACCGCGATGATCAGATACATAAACATATTGATCCAGCCGGTGCCTAATCCGCCGAAAAAAGCATCTATTTGCATGCCTATCAGCATAGCTGTATCTGCTAATGGCATATAACTATCATGTACCGAGGCTACCGTACCGGCAGGTATAACTACATTTTCGGCGCAATAAAAAGCAGAATAATCGGCGCCGAAACGTACTTCTTTGCCTTCCATATTTCCTGCCGACTGGTTAATTCCCATAGCAGTTATCCTTGGGTTGCCTTTTGCTTCCTCTTTTACGATCGGTATGATAAGCAATAATAAACCTGCCGTCATTACACCAAAAAGCATCCACGCAAATTTCTTCCGGTTAAGATAATAGCCAATGAAAAATATAAATGCCATTGGTAATAGCAGTACGATGATAAAATGTATTACGAAAGTGGCGAAACCGGGATTTTCAAAAGGGTGCGCGTCATTTGCGCCGAAAAAACCGCCACCGTTGGAGCCAAGCTCCTTTATGGGTATCATTGAGGCAACCGGGCCTTTGGCTACTGTAACTGTATCGCCCTGGAGAGTAATTATTTTATGGGGCCCTTTGAAAGTCATGGGCATGCCGCCGGTCATAAATAGGATGGCTACGATGATCGATAGCGGCAGTAATATCCGCGTGCACGATCGCAAAAAGTCATTAAAAAAATTGCCAAGCCCTGTTCCCGGGTCGGCAGTTAAACCTCTTACTATGGCGACACCCGCCGCAAGACTGGTAGCCGCGCTTACAAATTGTAAAAATGAAAATACCGCTGTTTGTGAAAGATAACTGGCCCCGCTCTCGCCCGAATAGTGTTGCAGGTTAGTACTGGTTAAAAAGCTTATGGCTGAATTTAACGCCAGCGACCATTCCATGCCCGGTACATGCGCCGGGTTAAGAAACAGCTTCCCCTGGAGCATCAGAACAACAAACGCGGGAACTACCCATATGATCTGTATTATCAGTAATGCTATCACGTATTGCTTCCAGTCCATGGACTTTTCGGGGTCGATGCCGCATATTTTCAATATCCAATTCTCAACAGGTTTTAAAAAATCAAGGAGGCTTTTATCGCCATTGTAAACGCGCTTCATGTAAGCGCCCAGTGGAAGGGCTAATAGTAGTGTGATGAGGAAAATCAGGGCGAAGCCACAACTGTCAGAAAGCATTTATATGTTTTTTGATGTACTGTGTCAAAAACGGTGCCTTGATGCAGCGTGACTACCAATTGCAGATATGGCTTAAATTTAGGCGTTTTTGTGAATGGATGTACCGAAGCCGGCATCTCATTTTGATAAGGTAATTGCCATTTTGATAAAAAAATATTTCTAAACAGTGGGGTTGAATAATGTAAGCGCATTAGAGTACCCTAATCAACCAAAGCCCTATAGGGGGTATTTTATAAAACAATAATTGGTTAAAATGGAAAAAAGCTTATCAAAACGATAGGCCTTTTTAGTTTAAAAAGGAGTTGTCTCGGTTCAAATACGCCCTAATTAACGGCTAAAGTGCGCTTGAGACCGTTTAGACATAGAAAGGCACTCTTTTGGCATGATTAGATTTAAGAATATTAATTCTTAGTATAAATTAATTTATAAAATGGACGAAGAACGAATAATTGTGCGGCTTGCTGAAGCCGCCGATGTGATTTTTGCAAAAGAAATTACCGATGAAATGGAAGCCTCGGCTATTGCAAGAGGCTCGGGGATAGCCAAAAGATCGGCGGGATCAATTTGCGAAAAAATTCTGGCCGGTAAGGCCGTGATCGCAGTTACAAATTATGGTAACTGGGTCGGGTTTCAATACCTGGAAGTTTGGGAACAGGGCAAGTTTGTTTCCAACTCAGGCCTTATCGTTTCCCCAAAATACCGCAATGCCGGTGTCGCTACTGCGATAAAAAGAAAAATATTCCAGCTATCGTGCGACAAATACCCGAACGCGCACATTTTTAGCATAACCTCGGGCCTGGCCATCATGAAATTGAATACTGCTCTTGGCTTTGAACCGGTTACTTATTCCGAAATAACTAAGGATGAGCATTTCTGGGAAGGGTGTAAAAGCTGTGTGAACTATGATGTATTAACCGGCAAAAAAAAATGCAACTGCTTATGCACCGCTATGCTTTTTGATCCGGCGAAAGTAAAAGTGGCGAAAGAAGTAAAAGAGGAATTTCAGCTTCTGTATCATTAGACTTTAATTTTCTTTTAGAATAACCCTGACCTTATCACACTATTAAAAATTAAAATTTTTAACAACATGTATTTACAGCAAGATCGGTTAATTAAATCAGAAGAACCAATATCCAATCATTTATTGTATAGCGCGGTTAGCCTTTTAAAGGAGTTGATTTCCACCCCGTCGTTTAGCGGCGAAGAGTCGTTTTCAGCCACGCTTATCCAGTGTTTTCTTCAAAACAGGTGGGTTGAAACTCACCGGAAACTGCATAATGTATGGGCTTTTAATCGTTTTTATGATCCGGGCAAACCTACGATATTATTAAACTCCCACCACGACACGGTGAAGCCAAATACACAATATTCGCGCGATCCGTTCGATCCTATGGTTGTGGGCGATAAACTTTATGGGCTCGGGAGCAATGAGGCCGGTGGTTGCCTTGTGTCGCTGCTGGTTACCTTCCTTCATTTTTATAACCGGCGCGATCTTGCGTATAATTTGTGTTATGCGGCCACTGCCGAAAAAGAAACATCAGGAGAAAATGGCCTTAGGATGATATTGCCTGAACTCGGCCGTCTTGATTTTGCGATAGTTGGAGAACCGACTTTAATGAGCCTGGCTGTTGCCGAGCGGGGATTGATGGTGTTGGATTGTGTGGCCACAGAGGACACAGCCGGCGAAGAAGGCGACAATGCAATTTATAAGGCCATTAAAGCTATTCAGTGGTTTAGCAACTTTGTTTTTCCTAAAGTATCGGATACACTTGGTCCGGTTAAAATGTCCGTTACCACTATTAATGACAGAAGCCGGAACGATGTTGGACCTGGAAGCTACAGCTTTACAGCAGAAATACGACTAACGGATGCTTATACTCCGGATGAAATATTACAGATTATCAGGAAACATGTAAACTGCACCGTAATACCAAGAGATATTTATCTTAACCCTTCGGTCATTGATACAAATCATCCCGTTGTCCAGGCGGCGATGATGGCGGGTTGTAATACCTATGGGGCCGCTGTGACATCTGATCAGGCATTGCTCAATATCCCTTCTGTAAAGTTGGGACCGGGTGATTTTGCCAGGGCGCGCATGCCTGACGAATATATACACATCAGTGAAATTCAACAGGGTATAAAAGTTTATACCCAGGTATTGGAACTGTTAATCTTTAGTCTTATAAATAACACATCGAATTATGAGCCTTTGATCAGGGGAAATTAGATTCCGGCCAATCATTAATGCATTGAAATTTTAAGAACATAATCAAAATTAGAAATGGAAAAGTTTGAAAAATCTGATAATCAGCATATAAAAAAGGCAATGACCATAAAAAATGCCGGGACTTGGTTTTTTATAGCAGGAGTGTTAATAGCTTTAATTATCGCGGTGATCGCTGGATTGCATTATTTTAGAGCATTGTAGGTTGCAAAAAACTTAATTTGCAGTCTCTATCACAAAAATTATGTTAACAGTAGAAAAAATAGGTGGCACATCTATGAGTGCACTTCAGGATGTTATCAATAATATTATTTTATTTGAACGCACAGGAGACCGATTGTACAATAGAATATTTGTTGTATCTGCCTTTTCAGGTGTCACCGATATATTGCTTGAGAATAAGAAAACCGGGGAGCCGGGCGTTTATCACCGGATTGCCATGTACCAGGATTTTCACGAGCCTTTGCAGAGTTTGATTATCCGGCTAAAAGCAATTAACAAAAAATATGCAGGTTTAGGGCTTGATCTTACTGTTGCCGACGAATTTATTGAAAAACATGTCATGCAGGCACAAATTTACCTGGAGGACCTGGCTAACATACTGGCATCCGGTTATGTAAGTAAAGAAGGAATTTTGCAGGCCGCGCGGGAAATATTGGCTTCGATTGGCGAAAGTCACTCGGCTTTTGTCTTTGCCAATGTTTTACAAAATATGAATATCAATGCAACCCTTGTCGATCTGGGTGGTTTTGGAGATCATAAGGCCTTTACCATTGACCAGCGCATAAAGCACGATTTTAAAAATATAAATTTTGAGCATACCATCTGCATTGTAACGGGCTATGCCAAGGGTACAGAAGGTATTATGCGTGAATTTGACAGGGGATATTCGGAAGTCACCTTTAGTAAGATAGCAGCTTTTTTAAAGCCGCACGAAGCAATTATCCACAAGGAGTACCATCTTTCAACTGCCGACCCCGCTATTGTTGGTGCTGAGAACTGCACGCCGGTGGGATATACCAATTACGACATTACTGATCAATTGGCAGATGTAGGTATGGAGGCCATACATCCTAAGGCATCCAAACCGTTGGAAATAAATGGAATTAATCTGCGCATAAAAAATACTTTTCAACCATCTCATCCGGGTACATTGATAACGCGAGACTTTATATGTGAGCATAAGCGCGTTGAAGTGATTACGGGAACCGATAAGTTACTGGTGATAGATGTTTACGATCCCCTGATGGTAGGCAATGTTGGCAGCGACCTGAAGATCATGCAGATATTTTATGAACATGGCATAAGTTACACCTTTAAAGCAACCAGTGCTAACAGCATATCTATTGTGATTTGGGAACGCGACTTCCTTAAAAAATTAGTGGACGATCTTGAGGACGATTTTGAAAAAATCACCGTGGAGAAAGTAGCAATGGTTTGCCTGCTTGGGTCCAATATGGATCAGCCCGGCTTATTAGCTAAAAGTGCATTGGCCCTTACCGGAAAGGGGATAAATATAAAGTGCGGCGGGTTTGCTCTGCGAAAAGTGAATATCCAGTTCCTGGTAGCACGTGAACATTTTAAAATAGCCATTATTGCTCTTAACGAAGCAATGGGGTAGTTTTTGAGAGTTGAATAAACTACGTTCATCCCCGTAAATAATACACCTGGTAATGAACGCCTGGTTGTGAAAAATGGAAATTCGAATTAGTAATAACTTTTAGGCTGTTTGAAAAATTACGATCCCGTAAAATTAGGCTTCTTGTCATCTGAATTATTAAATTAATAAAAATGGCGCGCATTTTGAGAGATATTTTGTTATGTTTAATTTAAGGATGTATTTTATTTGTAATTTTAATAAAACTTCACCTATACTTAATACGTATTAATTACATTTGGTGCGGATTTGGTTCAGCCTATGAGCCATAACTATAAACCAATTATTAAATAACAATTACGGAATGATTTTAGATACGGGTTGTGTGTCCTGTTATCTGATTTATTATTAAAAATTATGCTTATTACAATTTTAGAAGTTGCAGCATTGCTCGCAATTATTATCGTCCCGCTGAAAGGGCCCTCGAAAAAAAAGGAAAAGAAAAGTGTGCTTAAAATCGACAGGGATGTCACCGATGCGCACTATGCCGTTAACGAACACGGATACCTTGAAGAAATACATGGCCGGGAATTATCCAGCCACGAACACTGATCTCTCTTAATTCTCAAATTTAACAGAAGCAAGCCTCCCGTACCGGGAGGCTTTTTTGTTTTAAACGTTTATCAAAATGATAAAACCCTATCAAAATGATAGGGTGTCTTAGGTACACTTTCTCAGGCCATTTTATTAAATCAGCTTCTTTTAATAAACTATTCGCACTTTTTCCATAAAAATATTTTCCGGGGCATCATTTTGGTAAATGCCTGCTCTGCTGATAAGGATGTAAATCATGAAAGCAATGATGGTTTATGGAAAATGAAAAGCAAAGCCCCAAAGCAACTATAAAGGATGTTGTGGCAATTGCTTTTATCTGGCTGCTGGTCATCTTCATCCTCTATATCATCTACTTAAAAATTAAGCTACTGCATTTCAACTAAGAATCACTAATAAAATCAATCAAAATGGATGTCATTCTCACTATCGCTTATGTACTATGCTTCATAGTCGTATTCTGGATATTCTTCAAAACAGTTAATTACTTCGAAAAAATCTAAAGCAAATGATCGCACTATTCATCGTAGCCATAGCCGTGTTTATTTACATGGTTTATGTGCTCCTAAAACCCGAAAAATTTTAACCATTATTCTCAAACACAATGAACACTGAATACATAGGCATTATTTCAATGTACCTGGCAATGGTTCTGCTGGCTATACCGCTGGGCAAATACATTGCAAAGGTATTTAAAGGCGAAAAAACCTGGCTCGACTTTATGGCCCCGCTCGAACGGTTGATCTTTAAGTTTAGCGGCATCGACCCTAACAGGGAAATGAATTGGAAACAGCATTTAAAGGCTTTATTGACCGTAAACGTTTTGTGGTTATTTTGGGCCTTTTTCGCCCTGCTTTTCCAGGGCCATTTACCGATGAACCCGGATCATAACCCAAGCCAAACACCCGACCTGGCATTTAATACGGCGCTTAGCTTTGTAACCAACACAAATATGCAGGATTATTCGGGTGAATCGGGTGCGACATATTTTACACAACATTTTGTGTTTATGTTCCTGCACTTTGTGAGCGCATCTACAGGTTTAGCGGCTATGATGGTGATCTTCAAAGCCATGAAGGACAAAGTAACCGACAAACTCGGTAACTTCTGGGATTTTCTGGTAAAAGGTATCACACGTTTATTATTGCCTTTAAGTTTTGTTGTTGCTGTGATATTAGCTTTTAATGGTACCCCAACCAGCTATAAAGGTAAAGACACTGTTATAGGCCTTCAGGGCGATACCATCCACGTTTCGCGTGGCCCGGCAGCAGCCATGATCGCAATCAAACAAACCGGCACCAATGGTGGCGGATGGTTCGGAGCCAACTCGGCACACCCGTTTGAGAACCCCAACTACCTCACCAATATGACGGAAGATATTAGCATTATTATCATTCCTATTGCTTTGGTATTTGCACTGGGCTATTATCTTAATAAAAAGAAACTGGCCTGGGTTATATTTGGTGTGATGACAGCAGGGTTCCTTATTATGGTGTTCCCCTCAGTCACGGCCGAGGTTGGTGGTAACCCTGCTATCGCACACTTGGGCGTCAGTCAACCCACCGGCTCAATGGAGGGCAAGGAAGTACGCTTCGGCCCTGCCGCATCTGCCTACTGGGGGATAACTACCACGGTAACTTCTAACGGTTCGGTAAACTCCATGCACGACAGCATGATGCCGGTATCCGGTATGGCGCAGATGTTCGATATGATGATCAATGCCTTTTACGGCGGGGTTGGCGTAGGTTTTATGAACTTTTACATCTTCATCATCATTGCTGTGTTTATATCCGGCCTGATGGTAGGACGAACCCCCGAGTTTATGGGGCGCAAAATCGAGGCGCGCGAAATGAAGATTGCCTCTTTGATTGCTTTGCTGCACCCTTTCATCATATTGGTAGGTACATCTATCGCATCGTATGTATTAGTTCATTACCCAAATGCCGACTGGGCCACTAAGCCATCTGCATGGCTGAATAACCCCGGGTATCATGGGTTTACCGAAATGCTGTACCAGTATTCGTCTGCAGCGGCGAATAATGGTTCGGGTTATGCCGGGCTAACCGCCAATAATATCTTCTGGAACTTTAGTACCGGCATGGTAATATTTGTCGGGCGGTTCTTCCCGATTATAGGCCCTGTGGCTATTGCCGGGATACTGGCGAACAAAAAATTTGTCCCCGAATCGGCAGGTACGCTTAAAACAGATACAACCACTTTCGGCGTGATGGTATTTGCCGTGATCGTCATTATTGCAGCATTATCATTCTTCCCTGCATTGACTTTAGGGCCGATCGCTGAACATTTTTCAATTAAATAATTAAAAAAAGAAATCATCATGAGATCTGATAAAAATATATTATTTCAACGGGACCAGGTAAAAGAGGCTTTGGTACAGTCTTTTGTCAAGCTCAATCCCCGGCTATTATTCCGTAACCCGGTGATGTTCACCGTAGAGGTCGGCGCGGCTGTAATGCTTGTGGTAACCATTTTTACCTTGTTCAATAAGGACCAGGGAAGCTTTGGCTATAACTTAACCATATTTATTATTCTATACCTCACCGTGCAGTTTGCCACTTTTGCCGAAGCCATCGCCGAGGCCCGTGGTAAGGCCCAGGCTGAAAGCTTGCGTAAAACCCGCGCAGAAACACCTGCCCGTTTGCTGGTTAACGGTACCGAAAAACTTGTTATGTCGTCCTTATTAAAGAAAGGCGATATATTCGTATGCGAAACAAATGACACCATACCTACCGACGGCGAGATAGTTGAAGGCATTGCCACTATTGACGAATCAGCCATAACAGGCGAGTCGGCCCCGGTGATCCGCGAAGCAGGTGGTGATAAATCATCCGTTACAGGCGGTACCAAAGTGCTGTCGGACCGCATTAAGGTCATCGTAACTACCCAACCCGGCGAAAGCTTTTTGGATAAGATGATAGCATTGGTTGAAGGCGCCTCACGCCAGAAAACGCCGAACGAAATTGCTTTGACCATCCTTCTGGCCGGTTTTACGCTCATCTTCGTTATTGTGTGCGTAACCTTAAAGCCATTTGGCGACTATGCAAACACCCCTATTACCATATCGGCATTTATCTCGTTGTTTGTTTGTTTGATCCCTACAACTATAGGCAGCCTTTTATCGGCAATAGGCATAGCCGGAATGGACAGGGCATTGCGTGCTAATGTAATTACCAAATCGGGCAAAGCTGTTGAAACTGCTGGCGACCTGGATACCTTATTGTTAGACAAGACCGGGACAATAACAATAGGCAACCGTAAGGCCACACACTTTTGGCCGGCTGAAGGGGTGAACGAAACAGAATTTATAAAAGCTTGTGTACTGAGCTCGCTGGCCGATGAAACACCTGAAGGAAAGTCGATTGTTGAACTGGCCGAAACGGGTGCGGGTAAGTTGACTTTCAAAGCGCCTGATAATGCCGTATTTATCAAGTTTACTGCCGAAACCCGCTCCAGCGGATTAGATACTCCCGATGGCATTCGTGTGCGCAAGGGAGCATTTGACTCTATCCGCAATTTGGTGCTTAAAGCGAACAACCCATTCCCTAATAGTGTGGAAGAAAGGGTTAAAACAATTGCATCCAATGGTGGTACGCCGCTTGTTGTATCGCAAAATGAAAAGGTTTTGGGCGTGATCGAGCTACAGGACATCATCAAAACCGGGATATTCGAACGCTTTGAGCGCCTGCGCAAAATGGGCGTAAAAACTGTAATGGTGACCGGAGACAACCCGTTAACCGCCAAATTTATTGCAGAGAAAGCAGGTGTGGACGATTTTATCGCTGAGGCTAAACCTGAGGATAAAATGAACTACATCAAAAAAGAACAGCAGGGCGGTAAACTGGTAGCCATGATGGGCGACGGTACAAACGACGCTCCCGCTTTAGCACAAGCCGATGTAGGTGTGGCTATGAACAGCGGTACCCAGGCAGCAAAAGAAGCCGGTAACATGGTCGACCTGGATAATGATCCAACCAAGCTGATCGAGATCGTTGAAATAGGCAAGCAATTGCTGATGACACGTGGCACGCTGACCACCTTTTCGATCGCGAATGATGTGGCCAAGTATTTTGCCATCGTTCCGGCCTTGTTTATGGTTTCGATACCATCGTTAAGGGCATTGAACATTATGGACCTGCATAGCCCGCAATCGGCGATTTTATCTGCTGTAATATTCAACGCCATTATTATCCCGCTGCTGATTCCATTGGCATTGCGCGGGGTAGAATATAAGCCCATAGGCGCCAGCGCGTTATTGCGCCGTAACCTGTTTATCTATGGTTTTGGCGGTATCCTGATCCCTTTCGTAGGTATCAAACTGATAGACCTTGCTGTAGCCTTATTCATATAAACCCTAATTGTTTAAATTCTAAATTCTAAGCTCTAAATTCTAAAAAATGTGTCTCATATCTCAAATCTAACATCTCATATCTAATCTTAATAAAATGAAGACTTACATAGTACAATCGATAAAAATAACGCTCATCCTGCTGGTGTTGCTTTCGGGACTATACCCGCTGGCTATTGCAGCAATCGGCAAATTGACACCCGGTCATGGCGACGGCGAGACCGTGATGTACAAGGGCCGTGTAGTAGGCTATGCCTTAGAAGGGCAAAAATTTACCAAAGACGAGTATTTTTGGTCGCGCCCATCAGCTGCAAATTACCAGGCTGATGCCGGTGCTGGCTCAAATAAAGGCCCAACGAACGCCGATTACCTGAACAAGGATGTTAAGGGCCGCATTGATACTTTTTTGAAACACAATCCAACTGTAAAAGTAGAGCAGATACCTGCCGAATTGGTTACGGCATCAGGCAGCGGGCTTGATCCTGACCTGTCGCCTGCCGGAGCTAAAGTGCAGGTAGCACGTGTTGCCAAAGCACGCGGTTTATCGGAGCAGCAAGTTTTAGCTTTGGTTGACGCCCATACTGAAGGCCCGCTGTTGGGACTATTCGGCCCGGCAAAAGTGAATGTGCTGAAACTGAATGTTGCATTGGATGAGTTAAAAAAATAATGAATACAAGGTAAGCATGGGCTATATTTATAGTTTGATTGATCGCTCATGCAAAAAAGGGGATGCTTGCGTCCCCTTTTAAAGGTTTAACCAATGGACGAAGAGAACAGTAAGGAATCCGTACAGCATTTCCTCGAACTGATAAAAAAATCAAGGCGGGGGAAGTTTAAGATATACATAGGCATGAGCGCCGGGGTGGGTAAAACCTACCGTATGCTGATGGAGGCACACGCATTGCTGCGGAACGGCATTGATGTAAAGATCGGTTACATCGAAACGCACATGCGCAAGGAAACCGAAGCGCTGATTGAGGGGTTGCCCCTGATACCCCGCCGTAAATTATTTTACAAGGGCAAGGAGTTGGAGGAGATGGACCTGAAAGCTATCATCAACCTGCGCCCGGAAGTGGTGATAGTAGATGAACTGGCACACTCTAACATTGAAGGTAGCCAGAATGAAAAGCGCTGGCAGGATGTGCTGGATATTTTAAATGCCGGTATTAATGTGATCAGCGCGGTAAATATTCAGCACCTTGAAAGTATTAACGAGGAAGTACAGCGCATAACAGGTGCTTCGATCAATGAGCGCATTCCCGACAAGGTATTGCAAATGGCCGATGAGGTGGTAAACATTGACCTTACCGCCGATGAACTGATCGACAGGCTGAAGGAAGGCAAGATATACGATGAGAAGAAAATAGCTACAGCTTTAGGCAATTTTTTCCAGTCCGAACGGATATTGCAGCTCCGCGAACTTGCGCTGAAGGAAGTGGCCCATCAGCTGGAGCGTAAGATAGATATCGAGATACCTAAAAATATCAAACTGCGGTCCGAATTGTTTTTAGCTTGTATTAGCACAAATGACGAGGCAGCAAAGATCATTATCCGTAAGACCGCCCGGCTTGCATCCTACTACCGCTCTAAATGGTATGTATTGTATGTGCAAACCTCCAATGAAAGCAGCGACAAGATCAACCTGGCTTCGCAGCGACATTTGATAAATAATTTTAAAAGCGCTACCCAACTCGGCGCCGAAGTGCTCAAAATAAAAAGCAACAACGTGGCCAAAACCATATGGGAAACGGCTGATAAATACGATGTTACCACCATTTGCCTGGGCAAGCCGCATTTCAAATTCTATCAGTTGGTAATGAAAACTGCCGTATTTACACAATTGCTCAATAAGATGTCTAAAACTGATATAGACTTAGTAATACTATCATGACCATTAAAAATAAACTTCGCGCGGGTTTTGGTTTCCTCTTCCTGCTTGCGATCGTTTGCAGCGGGCTGTCAATATATTATCTCAACCGCCTGTCTGCCGAATCTAGTGTTATCCTGAAGGATAATTACGAAACAATATTATATATGAGGAATATCGGCATTGCACTGGATGCAAATGAAACCGAACTCAACAAAAGTCAAATACAGGCGATTGAAACTAACCTTTTAAAGCAGGAACATAATATCACCGAACCCGGCGAACAGCAGCTTACGGATTCGCTGCGCTCAAAATATGAGCAGTTAAAACTATTGGGCAGTGATGCAGCCAGGCAAAGCGGGTTAAGACTACAGATACGCAAAACGCTTTACGGCATCATGAAATTAAACATGGATGCAGAAGATCATAAAAATGCGATTGCCAAAGGTACGGCAAACAGTGCCACTATATTGGTGGCGCTGATCGGCTCGTTCCTGTTCCTGGTCGCGTTCAGTTTTATAATCAATTTTCCAGGCTATATTGCCAATCCCATCCGTGAGCTTACCGAGCGTATTAAGGAAATATCAAAGCGCAATTATCATCAGCAGTTGGATTTTACTTCGAATGATGAATTTGGCGAACTGGCGCAGGCGTTCAACACCATGACTTTTAAGCTGGATGAATATGAACACAGCAACCTGGCGAGTATTTTGTTCGAGAAGAAGCGCATCGAAACCATAATTAACAGCATGCACGATGCCATTATCGGGCTGGATGAAAAGTCGCGCATTATTTTTGTGAATGAAGTGGCGTGTACGCTAATAGGCATAAGTGAAGCTGATCTTATAGGGAAGTACGCACCCGATGTGGCATTGGAGAACGACCTGTTCAGGAACCTGCTGGTAACCGACCAGAGCAGGATGAAAATTTATGCTGATAACCGTGAAAGTTTTTATTCGAAAGAGATATTGTCGGTAACAAGCGAAGAAAGAGTGATTGGTAAAGTGATCATCCTCAAAAACATTACTGAATACCAGCAATTGGATGAGGCTAAGACCAATTTCATTGCCACCATTTCACACGAGTTGAAAACGCCTATCTCATCTATCAAGATGAGCCTTAAACTGCTGGAGGATAAACGTATCGGCAATGTTAATACTGAACAGAAGCAATTGCTCGAAAATATTGATGACGACGCCCGTCGTTTACTGCAGATCACGGGTGAACTGCTTGATATGGCCCAGGTAGAAACCGGGAAGCTGAACCTGAATTTTGGCAGTACACATCCCAAAAACATTGTGGATTATGCCATTAAGGCGGTGAAATTTACTGCGGAACAGAAAGAAGTAGCGCTCAAAGTTAATTGCGATGACAGCCTGCCCGAAGTGCGCGCCGACTTGGATAAAACCACCTGGGTGCTCATCAACCTGCTTTCGAATGCTATAAAATATAGTCCCGAACGGTCGGAAGTACTGTTAAATGTAAAAAAAATCAAAGGTGATGAAATAGAATTTTCGGTTACCGATCACGGGCAGGGTATCGAAAGCAAATATTTATCGAGGATATTCGAACGCTATTTCAAAGTCCCCGGCTCTAAAGGTGAGCATAGTGGTACGGGCCTGGGCTTGGCCATAGCAAAAGATTTCATCGAGGCGCAGTCGGGTAAGATCGGCGTGGAAAGCGAGATGGGGGAAGGCAGCAAGTTTTATTTTACTTTGAAAAGAGTGGCAGTTTAATTGAAGCTATCTTAGATATCCGCTTTTAACTCATATTCCCTTATTAGTGAACCAGCGGGTAATTTTAAAAATTGGCTGAATTTTCGGATCATAGTTAGCGAAAGTGCTTGCTTATAATTTAGTACTTTGCTTATAGTGCCTTTGTCGCCATAAACATTGGCTAAATCGGCTGGTTTATATCCGAAATCATCGAGCCTGACCTTAATTAATTCAACAGGGTCAACTTCTGGCAAGTCTGATATTGATTTCTCGTATTCAGCAATAAGGTGTACCAGCAGCATTTTTTCTTTATGCTGTTCTGTTCCCTTTGCTGCATGCTTAACTTCTTTATACCGGTTAACAGCATCATTGTATCCCTCTTCGGAATCAATTAAAAACCATTGTGTATTTGTATTCATATCACTTAAATAGTTTCTGCATCAATGTTATCATATTCAGAATGTGTTCCTATGAACCTTATCTCTACAATTTCGTCCTCATAATCCACCTCAACTATCAGGCGGTATTTGTTTCCTGTTATTTTAAACCTTGCCCGGTCGCCTTTTATGATCTTGGCTGTAGGGAAATCATTTAAAACATCAGTGCTCTTTTTCCAAACAGCCTGCCCCGTAACAATTTGCCAGGCTTTTAAGCTTTTGCCTGAATCGGCATGTTTGCGTGCAAATTCGTTAAGTTTTGGTAAATAAATTATTGTCATTTTTTGAACTTTTATAGCTTCTTTCAAAGCGTTTTAAACAATATTGAAATTCATTGAATATAATTTTTACAATCAAATTCTATTAACATTTTCAAATCGCTTATAAGTTCAATACAAATATAAAGCATAGTTGGTAAATTGCCAACTATAAATGAAAAAATATTTCCTGGCAAATTATTGGCTAATATTTGGCATTTTTGGCTTGAAATGCCATGATATGATAAAACATCTACCAATAGTTATCTTATTTATATTGTTTTTTACCGCAGCTGAGGGACAAACAAAAGTTGATAGCGCGGGCAGTCGTCCCCGTGTTGACACTGGTGTTAAACATTTGCCTCATAAGATCGTCAGGCATTCGCCAGGGCCTTTGGTCATACCTCATTCGCCGGTAAAAACAATTAGTGATGCCAAATATAATATCCTGTTAAAGGGAGGCGATTTTGATGACATGACTTTGGCTGCCGTTATGAATCATTACCCGCTACCCGATAGTGCGCTGAAATACAAAGTTCAGATTGGATTAAATCCTGGGCAAATCACTAAACTTAAGGATATAGCCGCCGGGCTTCATCAAAAGAAAGTGGAGATGGGGGATAACATTATCCGGAATGAGAAAATGCTCGACAGCCTTTTTCATAGTCACGCGATAGTAGATGGTACGATCATATTTTATACCAATCGGTATGGCTTGTACCTGGGTGAGATACGAAATGCCGTTTTGCAGGCATGTTATAAAACAGAAGCTATATTAAGTGAGGTCCAGATCAAAAAACTGGAGAGTTTGGAGAAGTGAGTTGATTAGGTTAAGTAGTTGATTGACTCGTCCGGAAGTCGGAAAGTCCGCGTAAGTCCGAAAGAACTTATTCAACTTAATCTAACTTACTCAACTAATACCAACTTCATTTATTAACTTTGCTGCCCGTTACAACGCGTATGAAGATCACTTTTGATTTTGAAAAACCCCTGGCTGACCTGCAAGCGCAGATAGATAAGGTAAAACAGGTTGAGGAAAAGACCAAAGTAGATATGTCGGCAACTCTCAACGAGTTGCAGGAGAAATTCGAAGCGGCAAAAACCCAGATATATTCACATCTTACCGGTTGGCAAAGGGTTCAAATATCCCGCCACCCCGAAAGGCCCTATACTTTACAATACCTGGAGCTGATGTGTGATGATTTCATCGAACTGCATGGCGATCGTACAGTAGGAGATGATAAAGCTATCATAGGCGGATTCGGCTCGATCAATGGCGAAACAGCGATGTTTATCGGTCACCAGAAGGGCCGTAATACCAAGGAAAGACAGTACCGCAATTTCGGTATGGCTAATCCAGAAGGCTACCGCAAGGCTTTGCGCCTGATGAAACTGGCCGAGAAATTTAATAAACCCGTAATTACTTTAATAGATACCCCCGGGGCATTCCCCGGCCTTGAAGCGGAAGAACGCGGACAGGGCGAAGCTATTGCCCGCAACCTTTTGGAAATGGCCGTGCTGAAAGTACCGGTTATATGCGTTATTATTGGTGAAGGTGCATCAGGTGGTGCATTGGGACTGGCGATAGGCGATAAGGTATTTATGCTCGAAAATTCCTGGTATTCGGTTATCTCTCCCGAGAACTGCTCGACCATCCTCTGGAAAACATGGGAAAATAAAGAACGGGCGGCTGAAGTATTAAAGCTGAGCTCTCCCGAAATGCTGAAAAATAAGCTGATAGATGGTGTGATCAAAGAACCACTTGGCGGCGCGCACCAGGACCCGGTTGCAATGGCTACCATCCTTAAAAAGCATTTGATCAAAGATTTGAAAGAGCTTAAAGCCAAAGATGTGGATCAGTTGGTGACCGAAAGGATCGACAAATTCTGTTCAATGGGTGTAGTTGTTGAAGGGTAAAGTAATTTCTTTATCTTTCATTACTGTCATCATTTGTCAATTTTTCTTGTCATAAGGAATATAGTTTTCCCATTGCCAGGGTGTAAAAACATCACCGATCGCAACTGCTAAAAGCTCTTTAAAAATGGATTCACCATTGTCGCTATTGGTCATGATGATGATCGCTATTTTTTTCCCAGGATAACAAATAGTATAATGCTGCCAGCCGGCACCGTGACCTTCTTTGAAAAATGCTCCACCGTAAGGCGTAGTGAACACTCCAACCCCTAAACCATATCCCAATGCTATCGTATCGTTGTCCGGGCTGTCCTGGTTAGTGAGCGGGCCGAACTGCCTTTCGGATCTGATAGCCACCTGTTTCCGGGTCATTTCCTCGAAGTTTTGTGGCGTAATACCTTGATTGCCTATCAAGGCCGCATAAAATTTGGTAAAATCTTCTAAAGTCGTGCTCATAGAGCCCGCAGCGTTTGCTTCATCCCTTTTGAAAATGGGATAAGGCTTTCCTTTGGCATTGTATCCATAACAGATATTTTCGTCGAAACGCTGCTGCCAAACCTGGCTTGTGCTACTCATGTTTAAAGGTTTAAAAACGCGCTCTTGTGCCAGAGTTTCGTAATCTTCGCCTGTTATTTTTTCGATAACAAATTGAAGTAATTCGATCCCTTCACCCGAATAGCGGTACCTGCTGCCCGGATCTGTTATGAACCTTAGCTTTTTATCCGGCGTAAGCTCCCTGAAGTTGGGAAACC
>Ga0206840_1048_pt1 | contig 23826 bp, 15 predicted proteins | sample Alteio_BWOrgCont_24_FD_152633 | JGI IMG/M metagenome (GOLD analysis project Ga0206840, IMG submission 152633) | Enriched cells from forest soil in Barre Woods Harvard Forest LTER site, Petersham, Massachusetts, United States -... | ecosystem: Environmental > Terrestrial > Soil > Temperate forest >... | reverse complement strand
AACTCGCGTTGACAACGGTGACGATTTGTTGAGTGACGGCGGCGTCGGGAACCTGTCCGTTATCGAAGTACGGGTAAACGTCCACTTCCCAGATGCCAGGGGTCAATCCTGAGACGGTGTAATTCCCATTCGAGTCCACGACGCCGTATTTGTACTGCCCCACGCCGAAGCAATTATTGAAACCGCTCCGGTTGGCGTTTCCATAGGAGTTAAAATTCTTAGGGAACGCCTCTACGCGGACGGTGGATACAACGGCCGCCGTACCGCCCACGCATTGAAAGGATCCCCCCGCCGTACCGGCCATGGTCTGCTGACTGCCTCCGAGAATGAGCGTTTGCGTGGTGGCATTGCTTAAGAGGTCGGACAAGGTATTGATCGTGACGAGGGTATTGCTCGAATTTTTTATGGAGAAGCCGCTTTGGATGGAAAGACTGCCGGAAACGGTATAGACGGGCGCGCTCAGGTCCAGGTTGAGGGTTTGGGTTTGACCGTTCGACAGAAGGAAGTTCGTTTGAACCTGCGCTCCAGACGTCTGGTATGTGGCTGTCAGCGAATAGTTGCCCGTTCCTAAATGGTCGAGCGTGTACGCCGGTCCGGACGGCAGATCGACTTCTCTGGAATAAGGTCCTTGGAGCGATAAGTGAACGTTGGTGTAATCGCTCGGCCCGCCAAGGTTGATCGTCCCTGTGATTTTGCCGGTCACTTGGTTGAGCGCGATCGTGAGGCTGCCCGCGCCGTTATTGACCGTAACGGACGGAGGGGGCCCTCCGCCCGCATTTTCAAATCCTGCTAAGTAAGGAGGGTAAATCTGATACGAACCGTCCTGGAGACCCCCGATCTGGTAATTCGACGCTGTGGTAACCGAGCTCGTTGTCAGTTGAACCTGCGTGGACACATTGAGGCCGAGGGACGGCGAATAAGCGCTGATCCAAAGCGTGAAGGGACTGGATTGCCCTGACGTATCTCCATTGACGGTTACCGTGCCGCTAATCTGACCGCCGGTTGAAAAGCTTGCGCTTGAGAAATCCAAACCGCCGTTGACCGGGTCTCCGATATCCGTCGTCCCCACGCTGACGTTATTGATCGCGGCGGGAATATAATTATTCGGCCTGGCGTGAAAAGTATAAATACCGGCATCGACCCCATAGATGGAATAAACGCCGGAGGATTGCCCCATATTAAAGGAGGTGCCGCCCCAAACCGTTGGAGAACTTTGGCCTTGCAGCGTTCCATCGATCGAAATCCAGGCCGGATTCGATACCGCCGTTGGCAGGGTGACGAGTCCATAAATGTTGGCTCTCGAAATGAGCGAAATCACGACATCGGAACTGGCCGTCACCGATATATTGCTCGTCCCAAATCCCGGGATGAAAGGAGAGATGACATACGGACCCGGCTGGACATAAAGGACCGTCCACGATGAAGGGTTGAAGGAATCGCCGTTGTCCGAGGTGGTGGCGCCGGCGAGAAGACGCAGATTGCCGTAGTAGTTCTGGGAGTAGTCGGCGGAATGCACATTGAGAGACCCGTACTCCGTAACGGAAGAACTGCTCGAAAGCACCGCCGCCACACGCAGCACCGCGGGAGTTGTCAGGGTGAAGTTTTGACCGCTGGCCGGAGCTGAGACGTTGGAAAGCTGCCCGGCCACAACGGACTGATTCGCCGAGCTGACATAATTGGCATAGAGGTTGTACTGGAAGCCGGATCTTAAACCATTGAGAACATAGTTGCCGTTCGCATCCGTAAAGCCGGAACTATAACCGGGGGTATTTGTACCCTGGGCATTGACCTGCGCACCCACGGCAGGAGTGCCGCCGACCGTCACAGCTCCTGAGATTTGCGCCGTTTGGACCCCAATCGACAAGGACGTATCCGAGGTCAGCCCCACCACTTCGACTTTCACGGCGTATGTTCCGTTTGGAACAACTCCTGAATTCTGGAACATGTTGACGCCATTCCAACTCAGAGTCCCCTGAGGGTCTCCAGAACCCCACCGCTCAAAAACGGACGTTTGGAAGTTTGTGCTTGAGATCACCACATGCCACTGCGTCGTACTGTCCGACGGCGTGAAACGAATAGAGACGAAATTATTGGTTCCGCTGCCGTCCGGAGAAAACGTCACCGATTTTTGGCCCGCAACGGGAGCTCCGAGATCGACAGAAACATTCGAAAACGTGTACGCGCCGGACAAGACGTTGACGTTGCGCCAAATTTGCTGGGTGCCGCCGCCGGGGATGGGACTCAGATAACTGCCCACGACCCAAAGGCCGTTTCCGACGGTGGATGTCTGGTAGTAATACACCGTGCTGGAACTGGCCGCGGGAATCGCAACGGACGTAATAAGCGTGCTGAAATCGGAAGAGCCTGAGAATTTGGTTCCCGTATCGTTGGTTGAGCTGTCATTCAACAGTCCCTGCAGATTCACCGTGATGGATGAAGTCACAACCGTAGGCTGGCCGCAGTTGTCGTTAGCCTGTAGGACGATGGGGGGAGAGGACTGGTTGGAGGCGACGGTAAGCGTGTTCCAGGGGTTGTAGCCGAGCCATTGGACGGTTCCCGTCGCATAAGTTTGGCTGGGCTGGGTCGCGATATCGTTTAAGGCGCTCGCGGCGCCCATGGCGCTTTTGATTTCCCAGTAAATCAGCGTCTGCGACGGCGCCGGACAGTTCGGATGAACATTTTGGAAACTGACCTTGATTTTCGTTCCGGAAGGGACAAAGCCGGACGGCAGATTGACCACCACCACGCCCGCCGAGCTGGAGGCCACCGCGTTCACATTGAAAGCCGCTCCAGACGTGCTGGTCACGGTGATATATCCGTCCTGCGTTGAAATATTCGTTTGCGGGGCCGGCCACCAACCTGTAGGCATAACCACTTCAATCCGCCCTCCAGCATTCATCCCTACCGAAGGCACGATAAAGGTGACCGTCGCGGTGATCACTCCCCCTTCTGGGGCGGAGGCGGGTAAGACGGAGGCATTCCCCAGGCCGCTTCCGGCATTTCCCGCAAAACCGGCCAGAGTAAGCGTCGATCCGAGGTAGACGTAGTTGGGCGTAGAATTGAGGTTCAGAGCGCCAACCCGCAGGTAGTACGTCGTCGATGGGAAAAGACCCGATGGAGCGGCGGCATTACTTGCAAAATTGAGAATCGTAGAGCTGGTGAAGATACTGGTAAACCCGATGGAAGTAGAAACATCGATTTGATAACCGATCGCCTGAATCGAACTGAGCGGCGTCCAATTGACCTGTACACTTGTAGAACTGACATTCGTGATGCTGATCCCCGCAAGCGCGGGAGCTTCGCTGACCACCGATGACGGGGTGGCGTTGGCGTAGCTCGTGGTTCCGTTCCAGAGGCTCCCGACTCTCACAACATAGGTTGTGTTGGGCGTGAGCTGCCCTGGATTGAAGGTTAAGGTTGTCGCATTCCCATTGGCCGTCACGCTTAGAACCGTCATTCCGTCGGTGAAGTTCGTGCTTGAGGCTTCCAGGCTGTAGCCGCTGCTGCTGTTAACGCTCCCCCAGGTCACGGCCAGACTTGACACGAAAACACCGGTGATGGAGGGATTGGTTGGCGCCGGCTGCCCGCCGCCCGTGAGCGTCGGAGTGGATTGGATCGCGCTGAAGGCCGTCAAAAAATTATCTCCATTACGGGCGCGTACTCTCACAGCGTAGGTCGTACTCGGAATGAGATTCAGAAAATTCGTCGTGCTGCCGGTAAAGCCGGCGCCAAAGGGCAGCGGTGTGGAAAAGCTTGTGACGAAATTATCCGTCGAAAAGGAGACTTCATAAGGCGTATAGCTGGGATTGTTCGAGGTCGACCAGGCAACCGTAAAGGAACTCGATAACACATGAGAGAAGATGGGGTTTCCTGGAACGGCGGCCATCGTGTATGCGGTCGCGCTCGCCGATAGAGAACTGGACGAACCTGACACCACGGCATCGACCACCGCCCCATACGCTGTGTTGGTCGAAAGCCCGGTTTCCGAAAAATTGTTCGCGGCTATATTGCCGGCAATCACGACCGAAGGCGCGCTGGCCTCATAAAGGTCATACCCGCTCGCTCCGGCCACGACTCCCCAAGACCACGTGATGGTAGAAATACTGGTTGCATTTCCGACCAGGCCCGCAGGGCTTCCCGAGCCGAAGGTCTCGGTCGAGCCGAAAATGGAGAAATTGGGGGTCATGTTCCAGTTTAAAGCCCCCGCCCGGAGATAATAGGTCGTCGAAAGGCTTAATCCGCTCACGACGGCGGCGGAGTCTGAATACCCTAGGATCGTGGAACTGATAAGCACCCCGCTAAAGTTGGGCAGCGTCGAGGCGTCAACCCGATACCCAACCGCCTGCGTCGAAAGAAGTGCGGTCCAACCCGTCGTGATGGTATTGGACCCCACTCCAATCAGAAAGGGCGATATCAGCGGCGATAACGTTACCCCCGTCGATGGCACGGTTGGAGCAAAACCGGTCGTTCCGGCGGAAATCCCGCCAACCTGCGCGAAATACGTTGTGTTCGGGGATAAACCTATAACAGTGAGGGCATTCGCGGCGCCGTTGCTCGTGAAAGATGACAAAAGTGCCCCGCTAAAGTTAGACATCGTAGAGGCGTCGACCTCAAACCCGGTCGCCGTAGTCGTAGACGCCCACGTGATATTCATGCTCGAGAGATAGACCGCGGCGATGGAGGGATTACTCACCGTCACTCCGGCCCAAGTTCTGGAAGGCCAGCTCAAAACACAAAGCAAAGTAAGTACCGTCATTCCGGCTTTCGCCGGGGTGACGAAGGGAAGATTAATACGCATAGCTAAACCCAAAAAGATACGTCTGCGTGTTGTAGTGGTACTGATAGAGCAGGTCATCCGTGTTATTGGAATCGTTCCACCCGATCATGCTGGTCGCTTTGACTGAAAATCCTTTCGCGATCGGATAGGACACGGAAAGCCCCACGGTCGCGTAATCTACATTGGTGATGGCGGTTCCATAAACGCCGTCGGCGTCTTGGACGAGCCGATCCGAATAATGTTGACGCGACACCGCGCCGGTGAATTGAACCGTCCAGGGAGCCTCCCCGGCTAACAGGGTCCATTGCGTTTGGAGGGTGTGCGTCAGATAAGCGTAATAATCGGGATTAAAGAAGGTCTGTTCCGCATCGTAATGATTCTGGGACGAGAAGAGATGCGTCCGAACATAGCCCAGCGAACCTAAAAGCTTGCAATCGGAAGCGGCGTAAACCGGCCATGTCCCTTGGAGCGTCAGCATTTCCGTGCGGTCGGTCCGCGTCTCGGGAGTCAAGGTCCCCGTGAGATCAACCACATGCTGATCTCCGTAGGAGGTCCACGTATTGCTAAAGGAGGTTTCCAAGAGTCCTTCGCCGGGCAGAGCAATTTGGCCTCCGAGAGTGACCATGTGGTTGTGCGAGTCCAGAACGTTAGGCGCATCCAGTTCACGACCCTGCCCATCCGCGGCGGCCTGAGAAGAAAGGCTTTGATAATTCGGAAAGCGGATTGTGTAGTCATCGTACGCCAAACGGACATACTGTTCTTTAGCCCAGGTCCATTCGGCTTCCGTGCCAAAGGATAATCGCCGATTGTCATAGAGCCCTTGGCCCCAATTCTCGTCCTTGGTTTCGCGCAGGAGCTCGGCTCCATACCCGGTGACGGCTTTGAGTTTCAAGCCGTTGTCGAAAGACCGGATTCCCTTTAAAGAAACGTCATGGTTCTGCGAATCCTGGAAGAGGGTTCCTCCGCCGACTAAATCCTGCACTTGCTGGGTCCCCTGGTAGGTCCCGCTGTATAAAGGGACGAGACTCCACCGGTCATTAAACTTCGTATAAGGGGAAGCCAATAAGGAGGCGTCGGCCCCGAAGGAACTTTCGGAACCGTTAAAGAAATTCTGTCCTCCCAAAAGCTGCGCGTTCACCACCGGTTTCACCTCCACAGCCATCACAGGCCATGACATGAACACCAACCCAATCGTCATGAGGGCGCTATATCTCACTGGATAAGGCCGGACTCGATAAAGATCTTGGGTTCCACGACGAGGTCGATTTTCCGGCCTTGGAATTCCGTGGCCGTGTCGATTTGCTCATAGTTCCATTTCAGGAGTTCCCCTTTGTATTCCGACCCGGTTGACACGCCGGAGAAAGCGTTCAACGGAGCGAGGGATCCGTTGTTGTCGATCAAGGTCGTCCGATAGCTTTCAAAGGTGCCGTCGCCGTAATAATTGGTGATGGTCTCGTCGAAATTATTGGCGTCGAGCTTCTGGACGCTGAGTACAAATCCGCCCGCGTAGGTATAGGTCGCATCCAAGCTGGCCGCCAGAATGCTGTTCGTGCCGGACGGCTGGTAGGTGATCTTGGTCACATTGTCGATTTGGTGGAGATAATTGTTGAAGCGCGTTTCCCAAAGGGTGTCTCCCGGAGCGAGGTCTTTAAAGGTATCGTTTTCAGAGATATAAACGCCGAATTTTGTCGAGGAAGCCAAGTTAGCCGCGGTCACGGTAAAGAAGCTGTCCGCGATGGGGTTATAGATTTTGTACGTTCCATCGGTCTGAAGCTGCGCCGCTTGGATCGTCCTGGTATTGGAAGGGTTCGTGGGATCGGTTAAAACGTAGTTGCCGCTGGCATCGACGCTGATTTGCACCAAATGTCCCCCGGATCCCGTGTCATGGATGGAATCCTGGGTGTTGGATTGCCCCATTTCATACGCCGTTAAGTAGTAGACGGGCGCCGTCGTGCCCACGGTTCCCGCCAGACCTCTGAGCGCAATGGACAAATCCGCGGGAAGCGTTTGGTTGAAGGTGCCCTGATAGAAAAAATAATCGAGCCGCGCGTCGCGCTTGTCGAGGACCACCAGTTTAAATTGGTTGGGCTGCGGCCTAACGATATATTCTTCGATGCGGACGCGATTGCCGTTGACGTCGATCAGGCTTTTCCGCTCGCGGTAATCGGCCTGCCGTTGTTCCATGGCGGCCGACGCGATGATTTGGTTTCGCGTCATGTCCAGCCCGACTTCGTGCCGAGCCACCCGCGCTAAGGCGCTTTCACCCCGTTCGACACGATGCTCTTTCGGCATACGCCGAGGCTTTTCGACTGTTCCATTATGGACACTGGTCATTTGGCCGGCAGGAACCCGAATTTCGCTCTGCGACCCCAAAGCGGCGACCCCCACCACTCCGCGGTAGACCGAAACGAACGTTCCCCCTTCGCCGGCCACCGTATCAAACTCCGTGCCGCGCACGGCGCAGACGGCCGTAGGCGTTTGCAGCGCAAAACGTTCGTTGCTTTTGAGTTTATGGACTTTAGAAAGGACCCGGCCGCTTTCCAGCTGAGTCTTGGTTTCATCCGCCTGAAGAGAGGTGAACTCCAGAACGGTGTCGGAATGGATCAAAAAATGGTGTCCTTGCTCGGTGAGGATATCGGCGTCGGAATCCGGTCCCGTCTTGATGGCAGACCCTTCTTCCACTTTCTCGCCCGGGGTGACGCTCTCCCACCTGAACTCCCCAACGGCCCGCTTTTCAACGTCGCCGTGAGCATCCTCCACCCGGGCGGGGGCGGCCAAAGTGACGGAGCACAAGAGACCCTGCAGACACAAAAAAAGCAAGCCATTCGCCAGACGGCCGGCAAACAGCTTGAAGCTTGGATCCGTTGCCTTCAAATATTTATTCATTTTTCGGTAACCCCGCTGCCCTCGCTTCTGTGCGGTCGGGCCGGAGGCTTTACGTCGCCGGATTTCGCCGGTTATGCCTTTGTCGTACAGCGGTCATTTTTAGCGGACAATCAGAGGTATGTCAACGAATAAAAAAGCGCGTAAATTCATGTAAAAACAGAAAGCCCCGGCCGATGTCGGCCGGGGCTTCGTTTTGGTCTAAAAGACGCCTGCTTTAGCGGAACTGAATGCGCAGCCCGATACCGCCGCCAAGTCTATTCTGGCTGGCTATTTCTCCGTTAATTCCCAGTCTAACGAAAGGAAGGATAGTCATTTCGATTCCCGCCAACCCGCGAACATCCCATGGGTTCGGACGGCTCGAGGCGCTTCCGCCCGCCGCCACCGCTTGTGACGCCGTATCACCAAACGGATCGGTTAATGTCACCATTCCGACGTTATTAATCGATGAACTGACCGTCCCGGAGTTATGGTTGGCGCTCGCCCCGATGTAAGGGTTAAAGATCAGAATCTTCTTATTCAGGATCGCCTGAACTCCCACGCTGTTGGTGTTCCAATCGGTGCGTTCGTTCCCCGTTGCGTTCAACGTCGGAGTATAGGCCTGCCCATTCGGGGCTATGTAGGTGGTATTGGCCGTATACGGCGTACTCGCATCGATGTGGCCTTTCGCATGGGTGTAGTTCAGCCCCACCGTCAGGCCGAAGGGGCGGGTCACTCCCTCGTCAATAATTTTTTTGCGAAGATCCAAGCCAAAGATCGAATTGCTCATATCAAAGTGCGTGGTCCCATCATCGAAGCTCTTCGATGGGATGCCGCCGATCCGTACACCGGCATCTAAACCAAAAGGAAGTCCCACTTTGGCGTGGGCGATAACCGACGGAAAAGGCAGGTGGTCGTACATGCTGATCTTGTTCGTATCGATCAAGGTGGTCGGCAGTTGATGAAAACCGTCCACGTCGACCTTGCTGCTGGTGACTTCGCCTTCCACACCCGCTTCAATTCCAAAAATTTTAAGCTGCGAAGGAACCACATCTCCGGCCGTAGAGTTAAAGGCGACCGCGTCTTTAAACTGGTCATTGATCCATCCGCTGATCAGCGTTGAATCGTTGGACACTTGCCCGACCGCCGAGGTCAGGACGGACGCTGGTATGGCAAAGGTGACGGCTTCCACTGAATTTATAGACAATGACATGATGCAAAGGACAGCCAAACCGCGTCGAATCTTCATTTTTTCATCCTCCCGTAAATTTTTGGTTTCAGCCGTTCAACTTGCGCTATATACCCCCAGAAAAGACTCCTTTGCAAGGCTTAAAAAAAAGCCCCGGCTGAAATCAGCCGAGGCTTCGTTTTGACCTGAAAGACGCCTGGTTTTAGCGGAACTGAAACCTTAACCCTAGAGCGCCGGCCTCATTTTTATTGCCGGCATATTCCCCTTGGAACCCTAACTTCATAAACGGAAGAATCGAGAATTCAAACCCCGCCAGGAGGCGGACATCCCATCGATTCGGACCGTCGCTATTCGTTCCCACGATCGCGCCCAAATCCTGAGTCGAGCTGTTTCCCGCGTTGTCCGACATGACCAGATTTCCGGTCGTTCCGATCGATGAGCTGATCGACCCGGTATTTCGATTCGCGCTGGCGCCCACGTAAGGATTAAAAAACAGGATCTGCTTGTTGAGAATCGCCTGAATCCCGTAGCTTTTCACATCCCAGTCCGAATGGTCATGCCCGGTCGCATTTAATGTGGTGTTGTACGTCGTGCCGTTGACCACTGTGGTTCCGTTGGCTGTATAAGGGTTGGTGACATCCATGGAGCCGTTGGCCCTTGTGAAATTGGCGCCCACCGTCAGCCCCGGCAGTCCGATGCCCTCTTCGATGATCTTCTTCCGAAGATCAATACCGAAAATGGTGTTCTTAACGTCGGAATGAGTCGTCCCGTCATCTCGCGAGGTCGATGGAATGCCGCCGAACCGGATGCCGGCGTCCAGGCCGAACGGCAAACCCAACTTGGCATGGGCAAGGATCGAAGGCATCGGCAACCGGTTGACGGTGTCGATTTTATTGGTATCGATAATTGCCGTTCCTAAGTGACGCAGCCCGTCCTCATCCACGTGGGTCCCTGAAATGACGCCTTCAACCCCGAATTCGAACCCGAAGAGATCGAGCTGTTTCGGCACGACATTGCCGGCGGTCGCGTTAAAGGGCACCGCATTTCTCAACTGCTGCGTTTCCCAGCCGCTGAGAAGATTGGAGTCTCCCTGATATTGATTTATCGCGGCGGCCGTCACCGTCGGAGGCAGGCTTGCGGACCATCCCGAGGTCAAGGGCAAAGCGGCGGCACAGGCCGCGGCTAGTAATTGTCGAAGTCGCATACATTTCCTCCTATCGATTTTTTTCCCAAATCAAGCGCAACCCATCCAGCGTCAGATTCGGCAAAACTCGGGACACCGCTTTGATGCGAGGACCGATCACGAGAGACAACCCGCCGGTGGCCACGACGAACGGACGGACCTGCCTGCCGGCAGGCATGGCCTGCATTTCCTTTGTCAAGCGCTGCAGAAGACCTTCAACCAAAGCTATGTAACCGAAAAAAAGTCCGCTTTGCAAGCTTTCTTTGGTGGTTTTGCCGATCGCCCTGACCGGAGCCGAATTAAACGTAATTCTCGGAAGCTTGGCGGTATGGCTCGCCAACCACTCCCCCGCCAGTTCCAGCCCGGGGCAGATCGCCCCGCCAAGATATTCGCCCTTGGCGGTCACGCAGTCTAAAGTCGTCGCCGTACCGAAATCCACCACGATGGTCGGCTTCCTATACAAGGCATGAACAGCCACCGCATTGACCAGGCGGTCGGCGCCCACTTCGTCTGGATTTTTATAAAGGTTTCGAATCCCAAGGCGAGTTTGCGGTCCAACGAGGATAGGGGTCGTCCGGAGATAGGTCCGGGACATGGCCTTGAGAGGTTCATCAAGCGACGGCACGACGCTGGCGATGCATACGCCGGTCAACAAGGACGCATCGAGGTTTTTGGTCGCCAGAAGGTTGAGGAAATGAACGCCGAGCTCATCGGAGGTGTAATGCCGGTCGGTGTTTAATCGCCAGGAATGTTTAAGATTTTTTTCGCGAAAGAGCCCTACCGTAATATGCGTATTGCCCACATCGATCGCAAGAAGCATCAGACTCCCGTAATTTTTTGGAGTTCGCGCACGGCTTCGGCCGATTTGTTGAGCGCGGCCTGTTCCTCCGCCGAAAGTTTTAGTTGGAGAACTTCTTCTAACCCCTTGGCCCCAAGCTTGGACGGCACGCCGACATACACATCCTTTAAACCATACTCGCCCTGAAGCCAGATGGCGCAGGGAAGAATTTGTCTCTTATCGAAGAGGATCGCCTCGGCCATTTGAACCGCGGCCGCGCTCGGCGCATAGAACGCGCTGCCGGTTTTGAGAAGGGCCACAATCTCGGCTCCGCCGTTGGCCGTGCGCTGGACGATCGCGTCGATCTTCTCTTTGGAAAGCAGCTCGGGCAGAGGCACGCCCGAGACCGTCGTGTAGCGCGGCAAAGGCACCATGGTGTCGCCGTGACCGCCCAATACAAACGCGTTGATGTTCTTGACGGAAACTTTGAGCTCCTGAGCAATAAAGGTCGCCATACGAGCCGAATCGAGGACGCCCGCCATCCCGATCACGCGCTCCCTTGGAAATCCCGTGATTTGCCTCATCACGTAACACATGGCGTCGAGCGGATTGGAAACGACGATGACATGGGCGTTGGGAGAGGTTTTCTTGATCTGTTCGGCCACGGCTTTAACGATCCCCGTATTCGTCTTGAGTAGGTCGTCCCGGCTCATGCCTGGCTTTCGAGCGATGCCGGCGGTCACGATAAAAAGATCGGACCCGGCGGTCGGGCCGTAATCATTCGCGCCGATGATCGTCGAATCCGATCCCACCACGGGCCCCACCTGGGAGAGATCGAGGGCCTTTCCCTGCGGCATGCCTTCCACCACGTCCACCAGGACCACATCGACGGTCCCCTTTTCCGCCAGCCAAGCGGCTGCGCTCGCGCCCACGTTCCCGGCGCCTACGACGGTAATTTTCTTACGCATAATGTCCCTTCCTAATTAAAGAAATCGAATGTGCAGGGATTATATCGTCATTCAGCACAAAATGCCAAAAGACCCTGAAGATCGGCGGAAAGTGGGCCGGCGTCGAAAGGATCCGGCGTTTGACGGTAGAGATCAATGCCCGGCGAGGTTCCGAAACCCAACGGGCGACGGTCCAGCGACCGTTTCGTCCATGGAACGGGTCCGGGACTCGAATACATAGCGATCCATCCGGGGAACAGTTGGTCGAGAGATTCATAAGAGACTTTCGAATGATGTCCCGGTCGCCTTTGGCGCGCCTCCCACCGGGTGCGCGCACGGCATTCGACCAAAAGATGGCCGGCGTTTCGGTTCACCCGTTCATAACGAAAGCGGATCCGGTGATAGCGACCGGATAATTGAAGTTGCGGCGGCCACCACCACCAACTCACGTGCGAGGTTCCCGGATCGCTAATCGCCAATCCCAGCCGTCGATAGGACGGCCTATCACGACGCTCGCGCAAGCCCGCCCCGGCGGATTGGATCCCGATGAGCAAAAAAGCCACCGCCACGACCGCCAGCGCCCGGGCAAAAAGATAAACGCCAAAATTCAAATCAAGCCTCTTCAGGTCTCATGGCTTTCTCAATTCCACTATACCGCATTTCTCCGTAAAGCAATAACGCATACCCCTCACGGACTTGATGCATGAAACAATTAGTAATACGATCTCGATGAGAATTGGCTGACGACGTGGAGGCTCAATTGTGGCCTTGAAAACAAACGCTTTGATTCGCCTTGCCGCCATGGCGGGATTGGTCTGTTTTGCCGGAATACAGGCGGATGCCGTTACGAGAATCGAAATAAGCGACTTAAAAAACCATTCCGAGGTCAAAGATCTGATGCGCGACCAACTCATAGCGGCCCTCGTAAAAACCGGCCGGTATGATGTCGTGCGGCAAGCCACCGCTCGACCGAGCTACCACATCGAGGCGGAGCTGACGGATTACGGGTCCGGCGGGGAAGCCGACAATGGAATGATTCATGCGAAAAAGGTTATTGTCGGCCTTAGTTTTCGCATTACCGATTTGAGAACGAACCAGCCCGTGGATTCGTTTCAGACCAATGGAGAACGGTTTGACGGCGGGACGACGCCCGGAGACGAAACGGTCAGGGGCGCTGGATTTGGAACGGCGGATTGGTTTCAATACGATCCTCTCGGGCAGGCGACAAAGGACGCTCTCGATTACGCCGTGGCGCACATTCTCTCTGACATTCCAGACACCGGTGACACGGCGACAAATCAGCCCGCTGTAGCGCAACCGACCTTGATTTTTTCAGGCTATGTATGTCCGAACTCCGATCCGATAACAAGGTATTTGTCTGAGACCGCTGACGATTTTAAAGGCCAAAATTTCGTTGATTGTCGACCTCTGCAGGTATTGAAGGGTACCCATAGGGTGAAAGTTTTGAACTTAGGGGATGCTGAAGAACAAGTTCTCGATATGCACCAAATCAGAAGACTGAGTCCGTTAGACGGCGCGCCCGCGATAGGCGCGCAGGTGCTGGTCAGTTGCAACACGGAAGGCGTGATTCCTTCTGGCTCGTACTATATCGGAAAGTATCCGCATATTTATATCGCATGCAAAGTTGCCGATCTGTCGGATCAAGCAGCGATGTTAGTCTGCCACAAAGTGGATCTCACGATACCGTTCACTGCCTTATTTACGGCCAAACCCGTCGCCGACATCCAGGCGGCTGTGGCGAATCAATAACACAGCGCCGTCCGATCCAATTTCCCGCCCTCAAACCTCGTCCCAGATTTCGGAGGTGCGGCGGCCGCGCAGGATTTCGATCCAGTCCTGCACCTCGACTTGGCGTTCGGCTTCCGAAAGCTTCTTCTCAGGATGCAGCCGTCTCCTGGTCTTCCGGCATGATCAGCAATGGTTTACGTTTTTGTCGCATTATTTGGTTCGTGCCAAATGTATTTCCCACCACTGAGTCTTTGGCGGGTCCGCCGAGCCGTCGTGGCGGAAACTACACTTGTGACGTCGCAACTTCTTCGTTTTTCGAGCCCTCATTAGATTGCCAGAACAGTCCTCGAGGGTCGGACAGTTTTATTTCCGTGATTTTCCGGCTTTCAGTCGAGCCAGAACAAAGCGGTCTTGAGGTCGATCGGCGGCTGCCTTAAGTTTCAGCAGGTCCTCGCGGGCGGCTATACGAATGGGAACGCCGAAATAGCGGGCTCGCTTGGACCGACGCCAAAGGTCTCTGAAGGAAATGGCTGGAGTTCCGATGAGGAGGTCAATCCGATAGTCTGAGGTCGGCGCGCCAATGGAAATCGTAACCTCTGACCCGAGTCGCGGCGCCTTCCAGCGCGCTCCGTCGAATAAGAGAACCGGATCGGGGTGTCCAGGCCGCATCGCTAAAATGACAACTTCTTCCGGAAATCGAACCTGCCTTAATGCATGAATGACCTTCGTGGGCGACGCCAGCATCGCATCAAAAAGAAAATCCGAATCTTTCGTACCAAATGTGAGCGCGCGTTCTTTTTCAAGATACATGTTTAACGCCTCCATTCCGAAGAAGAGGAATGGGACTTTGCTGCGATTGAGGATCTTAAGGACGGCGGCGACCGTTTCTGGGAGCATGGACCGTTAAAGAAATAAGAAGGAACGCCGGCCTTGGGCTAACACCACAGACCCCCGCATTCGCGGCCCCACATCACCTAAATAGCTCTCGCTCAGAGGACGAGGTAAACGGCGAAGAGCGTTGGTTTTGCGGCGCATCGACAGGATGCGCCCACGACGCCGACGATAGTTTTTACGACCTGGCATAGTTTAGTTATATCAGGCGGAATTTTTTTTCACAAGGGGGCGCCTTGCCGCCGACCATGAGCCCAGGTAAGACGAAATCCGCGTCCGGGTCTTCCGGCATAATCCGCAATGGTTTACGTTTTGATCTCACAACTTGGCACGCGCCAGGTGTATTTCCCGCCACTGAATCTTTGGCGGGTCCGCCGAGCCGTCGTCGCGGAAACTACACTTTAGGCGACTAAACTTCTTCGTTTTCATTTGCTCGCTGGCACAAAATGACAGTTTTCAGCGATCCAGTGGAAATTTGGCTGCCAGATTCCGTTTTTTTGTTCAAATTGGCCGACAAGATTGAGATCTCCATCCATAGTGCCTCTGATGGTCCCCGTATCGGAATAAACATCATAAGAAAACCCTGATTGTCGTTTAGACCAATGGAAAAGAGGGTATTCCTACTTGTACTTTGTCATTATCGCAGACTTCCCAGTCGTCTTTTTCCACAGGTGCCCCACATGCGTCCCAAGGATTATCCAGTGGCGCTTCGTAAAGTTCTCCGTTAGAAGATAGCGCATAGAGGTGAACCTCCTGACGACCGCATGTGCTGTAAGAATAGCTTTGCTTTATTTCAATAAAATTCGCGGAGGTATTTAGAATCGACACATCAGTCTGATTTGCACTGAATTTCTCCAAAACTCGAAACCCTTTTTCAGTCTCCAAGCTGATCATGACAGGCATATCTTGATGTATCACACCCCCGCTGCTCCCAGAGAGATGTTGAGTTATCAAGACCGTTTTGCAGAATCCTGGACCACAAAGAGTGGTCGTGAAAGAGGATACGAGCTCGCAAAAACCATCCGGAATATCCTGCACTAACTGCTCTTTCGGATAATAGGCATCAGGCTTAGAGGTGCATGCACCATCCCATTGGCCTGGAACCTTTTTTCCATCCAAAGGGAAATCCTTAGGAATCAAGCCCCAGTTGTCCTTGAGGTTTGGATTGGCTCTATGCGCTATCAGGAAATCGGCTATTTCTTTATTCCAGTGATCGCATGCTAAATGTAATGGCGTTCGTCCATATTTGTCCTGTGCGTTAACATCCGCGCCGTGTTCGACCAAAATCTGAACAACTTCAAAGCAAGCCGGCAATTGCTTAGCAACCGGAAACGATGCCACACGGTGCAAAGGAGTTCGCCCGTCTGGGTCGCCGACATGGACATCCGCCTTATGGGAGAGTAACGCTTCGATATCCTCTCTACGGCAACTAGAAGCTGCATCAAGAAGGGCCTGCCCGTCATTGCTACTTGCAATTATTGGTGTTTCAATCGTGGTCTGGGCGTCTAATGCTCGGTCTGCCGACCAGCCGGGCAGGGGCCGCAGGAAACCTGCCAGGAGGAAGGGGATAAGTAAGATTCCGCTGCGACGCTGCATTTTTTCCATTTTGGCACTTTTTACCTCAGCAAACGCGGGAATATCCTAATTTCCGGTCTTCTTCCAGGTCTTTTGATAGGGAATAACTTTTTCTGCGAGGGTGGCCAAATCGATGCGGGATTCCATCCGGCATTGGATCTGGGTAGAAACACAGTTGTTCGGCGTGCCGTAATAGGAGGACAAGGGAGCCCGCACTTTGTTCCGTCCAACAGCGACGGCGCCCGGAAGCATGCCGAACGGAGCTCCTCCAGCCGCCGTTAAAGGATCGCAGTCGATGTAGATGCGCTTATCCCCGTGATCGCCGGCGTAGTAATAGTCCACTTCGACCTGGATTAGCTCGGGAGCGTCCTGCACCACCTGGATGTCGAAGATCTGATTCGGCGGCGCGGCGCCAGGCTTGTATCCGGCGACCGGTTTGACTTCGGTCGGCGCGACATGAAGGGTCGATTGTCCCGCTGCGGCGGTGAAGGATTCTTTTTGAAGGCGCTCCCGATTGGCCGCCGCCAGGGGTTCGAGCTCGGTCTCCGGATTGACCGGATCCAACTTCCGGAACTGGATTTTTCCATCCACACCGATGACAATCGTGGTGGGGTAGCCGGTCACGCCGAGAGCTTTCGTTAATTCTCCGGAATCGATGAGGATCGGGAAGGTAATGGCTTGGGACTGCGCAAAACCCTTAACCAGACCGGGATTTTCATCGACGTCGATGCCGAGCACGACGACCCCGCTCGTTTTGTTCTGGTCATAATAGCGGCTAAGCGCCGGCAAGTCCGCCCGGCACGGCCCGCAATACGTCGTAAAGAAGTTCAAAACCACCATATCCCTGCCGATGTGGTCCGCCAAATGGAAAGGCTCGCCCGTCAAAAGGGTCCCGTCGAAATCCGGCACCGACCGAAGATCACTGAATGTCGGCGCGTTTTCTTTTTGGTCTTGGAATGAAAGCAAATGGTGAATAAACCCATCCCGGTCCCAGCCGGCGGGGTCGACATGTTTAAAGACGACTTTTCCATTCGGAGCAACGACATAGGTGACGGGAAGAAGGTTTACGCTGAAATCGGCTGGGGCCGGGAGTTTAAAGGTGTAGATCGGGAAGGTGAAATGGTGGTTCGCGAGAAAACTTTTCACCTTTTCGGGATCTTCCCCAGAAACCACAACGATCTCGACCTTCTTTCCTTTGACCTTTTGATAAAGGCGCTCGATGGACGGCATTTCCTCTCGACTGGGCCCGCTCGACGTCGCCCAAAAATTCAGAAATACCGTTTTCCCTTTGAAATGAGAAAACGGCACGGTTCGCCCATCGAGGGTTAGGAGATTCCAGTCGCCGTTGGCCGCCGGCGCGGGTCTGACCACTTTTGGAGCGGGAGCATAAGGGGCCGTGCCATAAGGACCCGGCAACTCTCCGCCATGATGCGATACGCCAAAATCCATCCAGTCTCCCCGGTTGTAACCCTCGCCTTGGCCCAGGACGCTGAGACGGGCTCGCACTGCGGCTCCCCAATCCCCTTTTAACGTCACCGCTTGCTCTAAGATCGCCTTGGCTTTCTTCCTGTGCCCAGTGTGGTAAAGCGCTTCCGCTTCGATTAAGGCGATCAGCTGTCGCATGTGCATGTTGATACCGGTCGGATGGTCTCGATACAGTCGTTCCACGACTGGAAGGACCGCCTTGGATCGGCCCTCTTTGTTGTACCTTTGCGCTAATTGTTCGGCGAGCTCTCCAATCGTCGTGCCGTTATATTGTCCGTCATAACCGAGGTGATCGCTGTGCTTGGAATAATGCTTCAGCGCCGCTTCGATCAATTTATCGGCCGCCAACGAATCACGATCACTGAGGACAATCGATTCCACCGCCTCCAGGACCAGGTCTTCATCCTCCGGGTGATCGAGAACGGCTTGATAAGACGATTTGATCAAAGGACGGCCCAGCCCATTCCGGATGCGATAATTCTGCAGCTTAATTTTGGTGTGGAAGGCGGGAGCGGGAACGGAATCCCACCAGTCCGGCTTCGGGTAGGCGGCGACGAATTCGTCGCGAAAAGATTTGGAATCGGCCGGGGCGCCGGCCGCGCCTAAGCCGATCACCGCCAGCATGAGGAGCCACATTATTGTCGAACGTTTCATCAGAACCTCCTCCGCGAGCCGACCCTGTTGTCAGTGGGCTGGGATACCCGCTGACTCGTATACCCGGAGCGGACCCATAGAGGGATCATTTTGCTGAATGATGCCTTTTTCATCGACCACCAACGCTCCCGTCAACTGAAGGCGCTGGATGACGACTTCGTCGTCGTCAAACAGGAGATGGTCATAGAACTTGGCCGGCTCGCCATCGACCGCCTCCTGGCCTCTAATACCAATGATCAATACGCCGTTTTTCTGCAATGTCGGCGCCAATTGAGCCACGCTGGGCAAAACCCGTTGTTTATACCGAGGGTTTAAAGCCTGAATGGGATAGAGAAACGCTTTATGTCCTTTGATCAAGTGGGCGATGGATTGGACTTGGCCCTTGTCGTCCGGCAATTCGAAATCGATGAGGCGTTGCCCCACCTGAATGCCCGACTCGATCGGAACATCAGGCGCCGCCGGTTTCATGGCCGCTCGAATGGCCGCTTCATTGACGCCCCCGCGATACCGAATAACTCCTTCAGGTCCGATCGCGAAAACTGTAAATTCGGAGACCCCCAAAGCGGGTGGAACATTAATATTTTCATCGGCCAAAAATACTTCGTTGGGGAATTCAAGGGCGTCGGAGTGCGGACGCTCTCGATTACCCAGATATTCTAGGGCCAGGATCTTCCATCCTGCCGCTCGCAGCTTTTTAGTGATCGGCGCCAGAGCCCTGCGTTTCAATCGGCATTCCTCGCAGCCCCTTCGGAAAATATAAAGAAGCGTTCGCTGGCCGGCCATCAACTTGGACAGACGAGGAATGGCTTCCCCGTGGAACGATGAGAATTCGGGCATGCGCTCGCCGGGCCAGCGGCCTTTCCCTTGAACCGGCGAATACCCTGGGGCAGGATGCTGCTCAAGCCATCTTCGCCCATCGCCTTGGGCATTGTCTGCGGCTGGGCCGACATAGGCCACACGCAGCGCCTTAAGGTCCTGCGCCCAATCCCCCGAGAGTCGCTTGGTGACGCGCTCAATGACCTGGCCGGCCCGCGCTCGGCGGTGAATGTTATAGAGCGCCGTCGCCTGAAGTTTGGTCAATTGGTAAGCGGCGGCATCGCTGATCTGCTCTGCTCTCAATTCGAACACTTCATCCACCAGATCGATGGTTCGCTCGAAATCCCAATTCTCGTTATAGTCGTTAGCCATTTGGATCGCCGTTTGAGCGATGGGTTCGCCCCATTTTCTGGGCCCCATCGCGGCATTATTTGGCTTTCCCAGAAACTGACTCAGGGTGAATTCCTCCGCTTCGAGCCGCCAGGGGTAGTAAGGTTCGCCGCTGCGCATCGCTGCCAGTCCGTCGAAAATCAAATCCGCCTGTTCGGGATGAGCCGCGATGGCCTGATATCCATCTTGAAAGCGGGCATGCTTGTCGCCGGCATGGCGCGCCAAAATGGCCTTCAACTCCTCGGCGCTTTCTGCCGCTTGATTATTTGAACTGTCCTCGTTCCACCATGCAGGCCTTGGGAAACGCCGTTTGAATTCTTCTCCAAATCTCTTCCCCCGTAACGGATGCAGCGACGCCAGACGAATCCGGTGCGGATGCGAATAGTGTAAGCCTGGCCAGCGCCGCATCCCACGGTTCAGCATGCGCGACCGTTCCAGATTCCCCAGCGCATCCACCGCGGTTTTCCGGATCCCCTCGTTGGAATCCCACGCATAAGGCGCGAGCGCGCTCATGATCCGTTGGCTGGGAGGAAAAGACAATTTTAGGGGACCCATGGCGAGCCATTTAGACGCCGGATTTGGATCCTTCAGCAGGGATAAGAGGACCGTTGTTTCACGCGCAGAAAAGCGCGGCGCGGATAAGTAGGGCAGGAGCGCCATCGCACGCTCGAGGCTTGAATTTTGCGGATGCTCAAGCAACCGGTCAAGTTCCGCGCGTCCTGAGGCGGGGAAAGGAATTTGAGTCTGCAAAATCTTGAGCGCGGCCCATTGAACGCTTCCATTCGGGTCGGCCAGGTCTTCGACAATCATCGGAACCGCTTTACTCGGCAATGTCTTGACGTTTTCAAATCGACGCAGCGCTTCCAGACGATTTTGTACTCGGCCCGCTTCAAGCGATGATGGGACAACGACGGTGGCTGAAGGCTTCGGCGCTCGGGCCGGGCGCTGAGCCGGGCGTGGCGGCGCTTCTTTCAGCACCGTGGGCTGGAGCGGCGCGGAGGGATTGATGTCCAGATCGAGCGGATCGGTAGAAATCGATTCATGACTTCGGGGATCTTGCGAATAAACGCGAACCATATAAGAACCCGGAGAAAGGCTGATGGGAACTCGGGCCTTGATCGCAGAATCATTCCAGGACAAGACCTCTAAGGCATTGACGCCGGCGCGGTTAATGGCCGCAAAACGCGAACGCTGCGCGGGCCCCCATTCTCCAAAGAGCGTCACTTCGCCGCCCGGCGGCGTTTGGTCGCGATCAAGTCCGTCCAACCATCCGGGATCATCAAGAACGTCTAGCGACTTTGCGTGCCCGGAGGATACCGCGACGCTATCACCCTTATGGCCTACGTTCTCCGCCTGAAGATTCGACAGAGAACCTACAACCAAACCCAAGGCCATAAAGGAGAATGCTTTCAACGGAGTCTTAATGCTTTTCGCGGGCCGCCAGGTCCTTAAATTCCATGCAGACCCGGACGCTGCTCGTGACCACCAACTTATCGCTCTCCAAGGGCAATTCGCCCTGAGCTTGATACCCGTAGCCATTGTTGGTTAAAAGATTCATTTGGGCATACTGGGCTTCGGAACGCTGAGCGGACATCGTGGCAAAGGTCGACCATACTTGAGGAACCGCGGTTTCGTCGACCGTGGTGACGAGACCGGCCGACTGTCCTACTTGCTTGGCCATGTCCAGCGCCTTGGCTTTCGCCTTTTCTAGGGCCTGCTGTCTGGCTTGTGTTTTGGCCTGACCCAATTGCGAGGATCCAAGTTGTACGGCAAGCAATGCCGTCGCCCCATGCATCAAGGCCCCGGCGGTTAAGATTTTCAGATCGGAGAGTTTCGTGATCTGAGCAGTGACTGTCGTTCGCACGTTGTATCCGTTGACTGTTTTGGCCATAACGCCGCTGGTATAATTTTGGGCGTAGCGCGATTCGATAATAGCCGGATCCGTCTCAAGAGCCCTTACCCCCTCTTTTTTGAAATACTCTTTTAGCTTCCCCAGACTGTCCGCATTCTTCTGGAGGGCCACATCCACATCCTCATTCGTCGATTCGACCGACACGGCCAGCGTGGCCTGATCCGGCGTCGCCTTCGCGCTGGACTGCTCCGACGCGCAAATTCCGTCCGCGCAAGCCCTGCCAATCATTCCTCCGACAAGCCACACGACAAACCCTAAGAAAGCCACAGCTCCGAAAGACCAACCACGTCTTGTGTTCATAAACTTCCTCCTTTAATTCACGATACCGACAGCTTGTTTATCACTTTGTGATCTGCACATCCATGAAACCGCTCGAAGGGGCGGCGCCGTTGCGCGGGTCATCGCAATAGACGCCGACGCTATATTCCCCCGGCTCTGAGTTTCTTGGAACTCGCACCTTAATCGAGCGGGCATCCCAGGAAATCACGTCCAGCGCGCGAATCCCGGCGCGCTTGATGACAGGGAATCGAGTCCCTTGGGATTGTCCCCATTCTCCGTAGAGCTCCAGAGTCTCTCCTGCGGCTGCCTGTAGTCGATTTAATCGATCGAGCTTAATGCCGCAATCGGTGGGTCCCGTCACCTCAAAACTCATCACGCCACTGTAGAAGTTGGGGCCGTTGCGAAGGTCATCGCAATAAAGTGAAAGGGTGTAGAGTCCCGGGACGGTCTCATACGGAATACGCACCTCTACCGCATGGGTATTCCAGGAGAGAACCTCGAGGCGGCCTTTGCCGCTCATTGCGACATAGCGATTAGGCCCTTGATGGTCGTTCCAGGTTCCTAGAAGCGAGACTCGCGTCCCCGGCGGACCAGAGGAGACCGATAGCCCTTTGTAGATGACCGTGCAGGCGCCCGGTTCCTGCGGTTTCGGCAACGGCGAGCCGTCGACGGCTCGCGTCGGCGTCGGACGCATGGCAAATGGAATGGGCGGCTGCGCGGGCGCAACAGGATTCTTTTCAAAGAGATCTCTTTTCTGAACAAGATCGTAGCGATTGCCGTTTTCGCCGTTCATGGCCGCCGCTAGAACGGACAGAGCGCCGGGCGTATCGCCGGTCATGTACTTGGCTTGTGCATATTCCCCACAGAGGGCCTGAAACAGAGGCCAGGCGATTTCCGGTTTTCTTTTATCTAAAAGCGATTTCACCACCTGGACCGTTTGATCGTATAAGGCGTACCGGTTATAGGTTTTAGCCAAGGACCAAACGACGCTGGCAACCGGGTCCGCGGGTCCAAATTTGGGTTTAGGATGCGGGATGCGAAAATCTCCAAAGTGCATCAGCGCCAACTGGCCGAGCGCCATTTTCTCTCCGGGCGCGGCGCTTCCGTCCATCACGGTAGGAATCGCCATGACACACAGGTAAGCGTCGTCGGGATGATTCTCAATCGCCTGGTACGCCGTTTTCATCGCCGAAGCCTGCGAATGGTCCATGAGCGGCTGATAGGCCATGTACTCGTAAACATTGCGGATTTTTTTCGCCGGGACGCGGTCCCACCATTCCGGCCGGCTGACCGCCTGGTGAAATTCCTCGAGAAACCTCTTCGGGGAGCGGGTCGAGACTTCAAGCTTGTTGGTGACCCTTGTCGAATTTCCATAAACGGGGGCGCCGTCGGAAGCGACCTGCGGCCTGCTCAGAACCTCCGCCGCCGGGCAAGATTTATCTAATCCTGAAATTATAATCGGCAACAAACCGGCGAAGTTGGTTCGCCCTTGATGAGGGTCGCGGCAATACACCGTCATGTGATAGCTTCCCGGGACCACGCATTTCGGCAATCGCGCTTGAATGTCGGTATCCGAGCGTGAAATGAGCTGAAGAGGGCTCTGCTCTCCATTAGGCCCTATCAGCATCGGAGCGGATTCACGACTCGTGCCGCGCCAATCACCGTGCAGCGTTAGAACCGCTCCTGCCGCCGCTGAATCCGGAGTCACAGACTGCAGGATCAGCGCCGGCAGGCAGTAGTAGGGTTCTTCGGCACGTGCGAACAGCGGTACGGCTAACCCGAATAAGGCCCACAAGCCGGTTCGAGCGAATTCTCGGAATGTCATAAGCGACCCCTGTTCAATTTCTTCCACCTCAGCGCCCTAATGAAATCAAATACTGAATGATTGAATCTTGATCCCAATTGTCGGGGTCCAGGTGCTTTCGGACGATCTTTCCATCGGGAGAAATAATAAATGTCACCGGAATCCCTTCAGAACTATAGGAGTGGGGCGCCGGGCGCACAAAAGTGTAGATGGGAAACGTGAAATTGGTATTGCTCACATAGCGGCTGACGACATCGGGTTCTTCCCAGGAGACGGCCGCAACCTCGACGCCTTTATCTTTCACCTTTTGATACATGCGCTCGATGGACGGCATCTCCTCCCGGCAAGGCCCGCACCAGGTCGCCCAAAAATTCAGGAAAACCGTTTTTCCCTTAAAGTCGGAGAAAGGCACAATGCGGCCGTCAAGCGCGCGCAGAGACCAGTCATAACCGGCATCCGGCAAGTTGGCCTGCGCCGGGGAAAGTTTGGCAACAACCGCCGATGCGGAGGGAAGGTTCACGCCCGATGACATCGC
>Ga0206840_1047_pt2 | contig 24158 bp, 30 predicted proteins | sample Alteio_BWOrgCont_24_FD_152633 | JGI IMG/M metagenome (GOLD analysis project Ga0206840, IMG submission 152633) | Enriched cells from forest soil in Barre Woods Harvard Forest LTER site, Petersham, Massachusetts, United States -... | ecosystem: Environmental > Terrestrial > Soil > Temperate forest >... | reverse complement strand
ATGAACAATATGCATATCGAATATGATTTTTTACCAAAATCTCCTTACCCTGTAATTGACAGGGACGAATTTAATACCAGCCAGCAATATTTTAAGGATGCTATCAATCAATCCAATAGCGGTAATTATGATAAAGCCATCGAACTGCTCACCAAGAGTATCGAAATTGATAATATCAACCTAAGCGCCTATAGCTTCAGGGCATTTATTTATGCAAACCGGGGCAAAACCAAGGAAGCATGCAAAGATTGGGCGACCCTGGCAGCTTACGGACAACTTGATGGTGCCAAAAAACTTGCTAAATTTTGTAAGAATTAGCCCAAAGTAATTTAAAGTATGGCTGTTATAAAATAAATATGTTGTTTTGTAACAAAGTATTTAGATATTTGTCTAAATATATAAATGAGCAATAAATGAACACGCTATTTAAAGCATTGAACGATCAGACGCGCAGGGATATACTGGAACTGCTGAAGGATAAGGATATGACCGCCGGCGACATAGCCGATAAGTTTGATATCTCCAAACCCAGTATATCGCATCATCTCGATCTGCTTAGGCAGGCGGGGTTGGTCGTGTCGGTCAAAGAAGGGCAGTTTATTTATTATTCGATCAGTACTACCGTTATGGACGAAATGCTAAAATGGATCATGCAATTTAAATCACCACTGCCGAAGGCATCCCTTCGGGAAAAAACAAATCAAAGAAATGAAAAAATTTAATTCATTGGATACAGCCGCAATAGTGATATGGCTGGTCCCTGTAGCTTATTTGCTATATATTTTCCCATCTCTGCCGGCTGTAGTTCCGGTGCATTTCGGCATCACCGGCGCTGCTGACCGTTATGGCAGCAAAAGCGAATTTTTGATCGGGCCGTTGATCATGACAGGGATGTCGGTATTCGTTTACCTGTTGCTTAGGTTTTTGCCTGCAATTGATCCTAAGAAAACGGTTAAGTATGGCGATTCAAGTTTTCAGAAAATCGCATTGGGCGTCGTTTTGCTGATGGCGGTAATATCGATCGGCATTTCATTGTCGGCATCAACCAAAGGGTTTAGGATCGACAGGGTAATTTTGCCTGCTGTTGGGTTGTTCTTTGCATTTATAGGCAACGTGATGCATAGCATTAAGCCTAACTACTTTGCCGGGTTACGCACCCCCTGGGCGTTGGAAGACCCGGATAACTGGCGCGCAACCCATCGCCTGGCTGGCAAACTTTGGTTTGCAGGTGGCCTTATAATTACTGTAGCAGTACTATTGTTGCCAACTGTGCCCGGGTTTATATTTTTCATGAGCATAGTGGCTGTGCTGGTGCTGATACCTTTTATTTATTCGTACAGGTATTTTAAAAGTCACCACCCAAATAAAGCGGATGAATAAAGTAATTTCTTAATTTGCGGGGCGTTAATCATACAATTAACGCCCTTTTTTTATGAAGAAATTTATCGCAGCCGGCCTTATATTAATAACATTTTCAGTAAGCTTATGTCATGCCCAAAAGGCCGACCTGCTCACCCAAATCGAAGCCATAGCGCCCGAATCCAAAGGAATTGTCGGGGTTTCTATTTTGAATATTGAGACCGGTGATACCGTTAATTTTAATGCCCATTCGCGCCTGGTGATGCATAGTGTATTTAAATTTCCGATAGCTATGACGGTGCTGAATTTGGTGGACAGGGGCAAATACAAGCTGGATGAAAAAATGAAAATTCGCAAAGGCGACATGGCGGCAGCAAATATGTACAGCCCTTTGCGGGACAAATACCCTTCGGGGGCAGAAATACCTTTAAGCGATGTGCTGGGTTATATGATATCGCAAAGCGATAATACCGCGTGCGACTATCTTTTGAAAAAAATAGGTGGCCCTGGGGTAGTTGAGGCGTACATTAAAAGTTTGGGTGTAAAAGGCATTGCGATAAAAGCTTCAGAAGCTGACATGGCTTCCGCCTGGGAGGTTCAATACACCAATTGGGGCAAACCAGCCGACTTGGTACAGCTGCTGAATATTTTATACCACGGAAAGGCACTATCCAAAACCAGCAATGATTTCCTGCTGAAAATAATGACCGAAACCACTACCGGGCCGAACCGCATAAAAGGTTTATTGCCTAAGGATGCTGTAGTTGCCCACAAAACAGGCACCTCGGGCACAAACGATGCTAAGCTGACGCCGGCCACTAATGATATAGGTATCATCACTTTGCCCAATGGCAAGCACCTGGCCGTAGCCATAATGGTATGCAATTCAAAAGCCGATGAAGCCACAAGAGATGGCGTTATTGCCAAAATAGCGAAAGCAGCATGGGATGAGTATGGGAAATAAGTATCATGGAATTGCCATGTATTTAAATTTTTGTTAACTCTGTGACCTCAACGTATATTTTTGAGTGTCATGAAAACCGAACCCGTTTCTACTATCACTGCTGAACCTCCTGCTGTTGAACAAACCGTATTCCTGGTACTGTTTGCCATCAGTTTTTCGCATTTGCTGAATGACATGGTGCAATCGCTTATGCCGGCGATTTACCCGATCATTAAAACGAGTTTCCATCTTAATTTTTCGCAGATAGGTTTAATAACACTGGTATTCCAGATGTCTGCGTCCATATTGCAGCCTTTTGTAGGACTTTATACCGATAAAAAATCACACCCGTACTCATTACCTGTAGGAATGGGTTTTACGCTGATCGGCCTGATATGCCTTTCACAAGCGCCTTCTTACCTGATGATATTGCTTTCTGTGATGCTGATAGGCATTGGTTCATCCATTTTCCACCCTGAATCTTCGAGGGTTGCTTACCTGGCATCGGGCGGCAGGCGTGGCCTGGCGCAATCCATTTTCCAGTTGGGCGGTAATATGGGAAGTGCGCTTGGGCCGTTGCTGGCAGCATGGATAATTGTTCCATCCGGTCAAAAAAGTATTTCGTGGTTCGGATTGGGAACCCTGCTGGCTATGATCATTTTATTCCGGGTGGGTGGCTGGTATAAAAAGAAATTGTTATCCGGCATGGCAATACGAAAAGCAGGTGCAGGCACCGGTCACAATCAGTTTTCAACAAAAAAAGTTGTCTTTTCCATGTTTATTTTGCTGGTACTTATATTCTCTAAATTTGTTTACCTGGCAAGTATGAGCAGCTATTATACCTTTTATCTTATTGGCAAGTTCCACCTGTCTGTTCAGCATTCACAGTACTTTTTATTTATGTTTTTGGCAGCCGTAGCTGTTGGCACTGTGGCCGGCGGGCATCTTGGCGATATATTTGGCCGCAAATACATTATCTGGATATCCATACTTGGCGCCGCACCTTTTACATTGCTGCTGCCATATGCCAACTTATTATGGACAGGCGTGCTCTCGGTCGGTATCGGCCTTATAATTTCGTCCGCATTTTCGGCTATATTGGTTTACGGACAAGAGTTGATACCCGGCAAAGTCGGGCTTGTTGCCGGCCTGTTTTTCGGGCTCGCGTTTGGTATGGGCGGTATCGGCTCGGCATTGCTGGGCAATCTTGCCGATCGCACCAGTATCAATTATGTATTTGAAGTATGCGCGTTTTTGCCATTGATAGGAATATTGACAGCTTTTCTGCCAAATATTGAAGCCAGGAAAAAATAGATTAGTGAATGGTGAATAGTCAATAGTGAATTTGTTACAGAAAGGACTATGAACTATGATCCATTAACTATGAACTAACTACACTACAGCAGTTTCTACATTCTCATCTTTAAATCCGCCAAAAACAGCGAAGTTCATGTTCTTATAGATGCAATCAACTTCGTTAAAGCCTGCTTTTTCGAGCATTTTTAATTGCGTGGCAAGCGGGGCAAGCTTGTCTAACTTGGTCCGTTCAAAGGCTTGAACCAATGCTTCATGGTCAAGGCCCGAATGGGATACCGTTTCGCGCCAATAGTATTTGTAAAGGCTGTCGAATAAAACGTTTTTCCCGGCAACCTGGTCGGCATTGATGAACAGGCCGCCATCATTCAACGCCTGGAATATGTTTTTATAAAGTTTTGCTTTGTCGGCATCTTCCAGGTGATGGATGGCCAGTCCCGAAATAATGATATCATATTTGCCGGGAAGCGGGTCCTTTGAAAAATCCAGTTCAAGGTATTCAAAATTAGCTTCGCCCTCAAAACGTTCACGGGCCACGTTCAGCATCTCTCCTGAGAGGTCGGTGAGTGTAAAATGGAGGTGCGGCTTTATATCGTAAATAAACTGCGTAAACAATCCCGTTCCTGCCCCAATGTCCAGCACTTTTTTGGCATGTGTGAGGCTTTTAACTAATGGCAGACAGGCCGTATAAAAATCCTTAAAGCAGGGAATAAGATACTCCCGTTGCGAATCGTATTTTTTCGAAACATTGCTGAATTGTTCTTTTACGTCATTCATGGCTATAGAATTGGGTGATTATTTAGGTTCAGTTCACGTCCAAACGGCTTACGTGACTGATATAAATTTAGCCTTTTCAGTTTGTATTTCAGATAACTAATTAAAAAAATGATAAGTTTTAAATTATCCTTTATTCACAATACCATCAATTGAGTAATGATTATAAGTAGCAAAATAATACAACAATGAAAAATAAGCGCCATAAACTATCTGCGTAAAAGCATTTTCCCATTGTTCGATCATACCTGAGCCAAATATCAGCGCCAGCATGATCAGGACACCTAAAATACATCCAAAACGGGTAAACAGGCCAAGCAGCAATAGCGCGCCGGTAAGCAACTCAAGGAATGGAAGTACCTGGCCGAAAAGTGTTACGAGCGGCAGTGGCAATATTGACTTACTGAATTGCCCGGCCATATGTGTGCTAAAAGCCTGCAATTTTGGAATGCGTTCGAAACCGTGTGTGAACATGCTCATCCCAATCGGCAACCGGGCCAGCAGGTACGATGTATTTGGCTTATTCGTCATTGTAAAAGTAACAATGCTTCTTAGGCCAATGTTTTTAAGTATTGTCTGTATATTCAAATAATCGGCATCTCGTCTGTGGGAACACAGATGATGGGAGGTTTACTCAAATCCGGGTTGTGTAGGTTCGGGGATAACAAGGTTCTTATTAAAATTAGGAAAAAGTTTGGGAATAACGGCGTAGGTGCTGCGATTAATATCCAGGAAATACCAAAACTTTCCGCCGTCTTTCGACACAGCTAGCTGGTTGCCGTTATTTACCAGCCTCCCGTTGCTCGATGTCATGACTATCCTTTCCGGAATAAGGCAATGGATCTCGGTTCCCGCCTTGTAAAACTTACCCGGCGAACCAAAATCAATACTTGTAATGGTATACCCCTGCGCTTTTAGCATCTCCATGCTTTGTTTTATCACGGCGGTCATTTTATCATTACCGCCTACGGCAAGTATTAGTTTAGGATAAGTATGGGCCGTAATGACTTCGTAATGGCCTTTCAATTCGGCATCTCTGACGGCAAGGACCTGTTTTTTTAAAACTGTTGTGTCCTGCGCCAACGAAACAGCCGGAACGATGAGCAGCAATAATAAATTGTAAAAGGTTTTCATACTGCAATATATTATCTTTTATGAATATGCAGTAAAACCGGGAGTATTATTTTTTCAACAATACTTCGTTGGCCAGTTGCTTGCTGCCGTCAATTTTTTCGGTATAATCAAGGCCCAGTATGCGGGTTATCATTGGATAAAGATCTACATTCGGGAAAGCCGGTATCTCCGTATGCGGCTTAAAGGCCGGCCCCCAGGCATAGAAAGTAGCGTGCATATCTTTTACTACGGATGGGTCGTAGCCGTGCGCGCCGGGGTCCATATTATATTTACCCAGCTTAAATATTTTTGGCCATTTGGGTATCAGTAAAATATCCCCGATACGGTTGTGCCAGTCGTCACTTTTCCCGTAGTGATAATGTGCCGGTATATTCACCCGCAGGTAAACATCATAACCATCGGCAGCTTTTTTCAGATCCTCATAAGTTTTTTGAATGTTGTCAGGATTCTTAGCGTATAGCTCAACCATTATACCATCGCCGGATACGATAAATTTTGAAGTATCAACAGCAGCGGGCAAGGGCAAAGTATGTTCTATATCAGGCAAAGTCATACCATGGTCCGATACAAAAACATAATTCACTTTTAGCCCGGTTGCTGCAACCGCTTTGGTCAACTCATAAACCGACGAATCAATAAAATGCACCGCATTTTCTACCTCGCGCGAATCCGGGCCATGTTTATGGCCTTCATGGTCAACCTGCGGGAAATAGAAAGTGACCAGGTGCGGGCGTTTATCGGCAGGCATTTGCAGCCAGTTCACAACGGTTTGTATACGCTGATGAACGGGTATTTTTTCATTGTACTTGTAGTAATAGGTGGGATAAATGCCTTTAATATCCGCTTCTGATCCTACCCAATAAAAACTGGCGGAAACCATTTGCTGCTGCTCGGCCAACACCCACAGCGGTGTCCCGCCATACCATATCCCTTCGGATGCGGTTTTACCTTTATAGCTGTAAAATCTTTTAAGGTCACGATCGTAAAAATTATTTTGCACCAGGCCCTGGTGCGATGGATACAAACCCGTAACCATGGAATAATGATTCGGAAATGTTACTGATGGAAAGCAGGGCATCATCGATGCTGCTTTTACACCCTCATTTGCTAAAGAGAGCAGGTGTTCAGCCTTATACTTCTCAGCATAATCATAGCGGAATCCATCTGCCGAGATCATGATCACATAAGGTTTGTCTTCCTGCGCTTTACTGTTTGTCCTTCCGGGGATAATGTGTTGGGTGGTATCCTGTGCAAAAGCGGTAAAGGCGCAAATAATCAGCGTTAAAAAAATAATAATGCGTTTCATAAGACAGTGTTAGCTTCAAAAATAGGCAATTGCATTTAAACAAAATGTTAAGGGCGGGTAACCATGTCAGTAAAATTAATATTTAGAAACTCAACGTCGCTGGTTACCTCTTTCAGTTCGAGGCCATAAGCTTTTAATTGTTCTTTCAGTGAAGCGATACTGGTTAAATTCAATGAAAAATCATAGCCGTTGTCGTCGTGGATATTATCCGTTGTGATAATTATTTTGGCGTCGTTTTCAAGATTTTCACTTATACCTTTTAAGGTATAGTTGGTGATCTCGAATGCCGGCAGATGATCGTCATCAAAGCTGCTATGCCCTTTTTGCATCGACATAAAAGCATGTAATTTGGCTGTATCCGTAATCGATAGCTCGTAATGTTTAACAGGCTGTTTTACTAAACTTGCTTTAAACTTCAACGAATCGCCAATGGTGGTGAGAATAAAATTCTTCCTGGATGACGCCGGAAATATGGTGTTATCATAGTCTTTATAATAAGCGGTATCCGTCCTGGTCCTGAAATCAATATTGTAAGTTTTTTTTAGTCTTAAAGTATCATTTGACAGGATTCTTGTAGACGGACTAAAACCGGTGAGGTCTTGTAAAAAAGAATCCAGGTGTACATTGGGTTTATGGTAGTCACTTATTCCCATCTTATCTGATCTGTAGGTCCCCTGGTTGAAGTTTTTATTATTAGGGTCGGCCTTAGTTATATTGAAAACGCCCACCCCGGTAACGTTTTTTGCCGGCCTTTTGATATCAACCACTATATTCTGCTTAACAGGATTTGGTGAATAAAGTTGCTCATGTTTCAGTATAACCCTGTCCAATATATCAGCCGTCAATGATTCAGTTCCGCCTTTCCATCTTATAGTATTATCAGGCCCTATGATTACGCAGGTTGGGTAAGCCCAAATCTCAAAAGCATCACGCGTTTTTTTGGTCGTATCCGATAATTTATAGGCATGAAGTTCCTTTTTTGTTCGTGCAAAAAACTTAGCCTGTATGTTTTCGGGTTCAACTGTATAACTGGCGAATAATACATCAGCACTGCTGTATTTATCGGCAAGCTGGTTAAAATGCGGGAACCCGGCTATACAAGGCGCGCACCAGGTGGCCCAAAAGTCAAGAATAAGAAACTTGCCTTTGTAAAAATCGGGAGGGATATGCTTATCAAGGCATTCCTGGAAAACCACTTTTGGTGCAAACAATCCAGGTACCGTGTCTTTTTTCTGTGCCCATGAATTAAGTGATATGAAGAGGCAAATAAAACAGATAGAAGTTTTCATAAGGTTGATTTTGGTTCAGCACTAATGTAGCTACACTCTTTTTTATTTTATAGAATTTAACATACTATAATCAATTTTTTACATAATGAGGCTTGTTAGTATTTTATTGATCTAATTTGCTTTCTGGATGAAAAAGATATTAAGCATACTGATATTGTCTGTCGGTATAAATGCTGCGTTGTTTGCTCAAACGCCTGTAGCTAAAAACGGCGCTCTGCATGTCGAAAACGGGAAAATTGTTAATCAAAACGGCGCAGAGCCCCAATTGCGTGGCATCAGCTTTTCGTGGAGCATCTGGGGAGGGCGCAAATATTATAACCCGGCTATGGTTGATTGGCTGGTAAAGGATTTTAAGGTTAGTATTATCAGGGTGGCTATGGCCGTTCAGCCGGATCATGGTTATTTGCAGGAACCAGATCCGCAAAAACAATTGGTTATCACTTTAGTTGACGAGGCGATAAAGGATGGTATTTATGTGTTGATAGACTGGCACGACCATAACGGCAACCAGCATACCGGGCGATCCGAAGCGTTTTTTGCCGAAATGGCCAAGAAATATGCCGGTGTGCCTAATGTTATTTACGAGATATGGAACGAACCGGCGCGCACTACCTGGGACACGGTGAAAAATTACGCTATGCAGGTGATCCCCCAAATTAGAAAATACGATGCTGATAATTTGATCATAGTCGGCAGCCCGAATTGGGACCAGGCTGTGGATATAGCAGCAGCCAGCCCGATAATGGGATTTAAAAATATAGCTTACTCGTTCCATTTTTATGCATCCGACCCAAATCATCAGCAAAAGCTTCGCGCCAAAGCCGATTCGGCCATCAAACTCGGTTTGCCGTTGATGATAACGGAATGGGGTGTGGGTGAATCCAACGGTAATGGTAAGTTTGACCATGATGAAACTAAAACCTGGCTGGATTGGATGGAAACAAACCACCTGAGCTGGGTGAACTGGAACATCACCGATAAAAATGAGACCACGGCTATTATGCTGCCGGGCGCACCCGCAAATGGTAACTGGACAGAGTCGCAATTAACTGCAGCAGGGATTTATATCAGGGATGTGTTGAGGGCTTTGAATAAGTAACAAAATGTCATTTCGAACCTGCCAATTGGGTTTGTGCCGTGGGTGCAGGTGAGAAATCTTATACACCATGCATAAGCCGTTGCTCGCTTGTTTAAGGTTTCTCCTCGTTCCTCGTTCGAAATGACATGGTTGGTATTTATTATTTACTTCTTCCTTTTTAAAGCATCGGCTATCGCTTTTTCGGCCAATGGTTCCATCACTTTATATCCCGCAGGCGTGGGATGTACGCCATCCCCTGATAAGTTTTTGGGCAGCCCCTTTTCAGTATCGACCATTACCGAATAATAATCGAGATAAACGATATTATTCTTATCGGCATAATCCTTCAGCATTTGGTTAAGCTGGATAACTTTCTCAGTCGGAACAATAACCGGTCTCCATGGTATACGATTTGCAGGCAATACCGATGAAATCACCACTTTGATATGGGCTGCCTGAGCCAGTTGCGCCATCGATTCGATATTGCCGGCAACATCTTCCAGTTTTTCGGGGCCGGTGTTTTGAGCGATGTCATTGATCCCGGCAAGGATAACCACTACCGATGGCTTTAAATTGATCACGTCCTCCCGAAAACGCACCAGCATTTGGGGCGTAGTTTGCCCGCTGATACCACGGTCGTAATAAGGCTTGCCGGCGAAGAACGGTGAATCAGCAACTATCCAGAAATCGGTAATCGAATCGCCCAGGTAAATTACGCGTTTTTCGCCTGGTGCGGGCGGTACAACCTTGCTGTTTGCCTCGTCATATCGTTTCAAATTTGGCCAGTCGGCATTTTGCTGAGCTTGTACTGTGAATGCAGTAAGACCGAATAAGGCTATCAATAATTTCTTCATCCGCTTAAAGTATTTGAATGGGTTATAATGGCTGTTAATACAAGTATAAGTCTTTTTGACGGTGTGCCGGAACTGACATTGTACTTTTTTATGATGACACAGTGTAAAAAATGTGCGGAAATTAAACCTTTATCATGTTTTTTTGTCGTACAGGTGAATTTTCCTGCAGAAAATTCGTACATCTGCTTAAAACACTGTTATGGCATTACCCCAACCACAGCAATCCTTTGGCCGTTCCGCTTTTACTGCGATCTCGCTGATAATTATGATGTGCCTTATTGTCGCCCTGCAATCGTGTAAACACAATAAAAAAGTTTATAAAAGCAATTGTGATGATGGTATTAGTTTCAGGCAGGTTAGCTTTCGCCAATTGATGGACAGTATTTCAGACTATGATCAGCAATATGTAGAAGTAACAGGTAAGTATGTTGAAGATAAAGAGCTTTCTGCTTTATTTGGCGATAGCCTGTTTTCTGATAAATCTGGTAAATATGCCTTATGGGTTAATTTCAGCCAGGATTGTCCTTTATACCTTTCGGGAACGCACCAGGGGCTTTTTGAATACAACGACGGCCAGTTTACGATGATCAATAACAAATCAATCACCATCCGCGGTAAGATCAGCCTTAATAATAAAGGCGCCCATAACCGCTGCAAGGCAACTATTGACCGGATAAGCCTGGTGAAATTGTAAAGCTATACTTCCAGCACAAGCCCGTCGTAAGCAAGGGTAATATTCTTCGGAAGCAAACCTAAAATAGATTGATGCCTGCCAAGCCGGTGGCTGATGTGGGTGAAATAGGTTTTTTCGGCGCCAATTTCTTTGGCAAAGGCTATAGCCTCCACAAAAGTAAAGTGGGAGATATGCTTTTCTATCTGGAGGGCATTGATGACCAATGTTTTGGTGCCTTTTATCTTTTGTTTTTCAGGCTCTGAAATGGTTTTGGCATCCGTTATATAAGTGAAATCGCCTATGCGAAAACCAAGCACGGGCAATTTATAGTGCATTACTTCGATCGGAATGAATTTAATGTTGCCTATCATAAAAGGCTTAAGGTCGATGGTATTCAGTTTTACTTCGGGGATGCCGGGGTATTTCATTTCGGCAAAAACATAGGCAAACTCCCTTTTTAAGGCTTCTTGTACACGTGTTGTGGCGTAAATATCAATGGCAGCTTCCTGGCGATAGTTGAATGCACGGATATCATCCATGCCGGCGATATGGTCCTTATGCTCATGGGTGAAAACAATGGCATCCAGGTGTTTTACTTTTGCCCGAAGCATTTGATAACGGAAATCGGGTCCCGAGTCGATAACAATAACCTGCCCGTTATCCTCGATCATAATGGATGAACGAAGCCGTTTATCATGCGGGTCGGGCGAGGTGCAAACCTCGCAATTGCAGGCAATAACAGGTACACCCTGCGAAGTTCCGGTTCCTAAAAAAGTAATGGTCACAACTGAAGCCTGGTTTGTTTTATCTGTTGTATATAAGCTACTTGCTTTTCGTCGAGCAAACTGTAATCAATATCCAGTTCGCGTATCAGCTCGGCAATAGCGTGTATTTTGCTTTCGAGGTTCGAGAATTTATTTACCACAACTATCTTACTTTCAAGCAGCATGCATGCGCCCGTTTTAAAATTCCCCTTCTCGTAACGTACCTTATACCCGGCTGTGCGAAGCAGTATTTCGAGTTTTTCAAGGGTATGGGCAGTAAGCGTAAGCATGTTTTCAAAAATAGCAAAAGAGGATTGTAATTACGATTTGAGATTTACGAATTACGATTTCTTTTTTGCGTTTGATAGCGATTTTCCATAAACTCCGCTCATCCTCTTCATTACAAACTTTTTTGGCAAAAACTTCAGGAAAAAGTTTCCAAAACGATTTGTTGTACCGGGAATATAAACCAGTTTACGGTTAATAAAGGCATTAATGCCTGCCTTTGCGGCTTTGTCCACCGGCATCAGCCAGCTACGAAGATCATTGAAACTTTCGCCTGAAGTCATTTCAGATACAATGCCTCCGGGAGTGTAAACCGTTATAGAAAAACGCGGATTTTTTAATTCATGACCTAGCGCCGTGGCAAAACTCAGGATAAACGATTTAGTACCCGAATAAGCTGCCTGGTAGGGTATAGGTATCACCGCAGCCATACTCGAAACAATGAGCAGGGCGCCTTCATTACCCGAAGTCTCAAAATGATTTGTCAATCGGTTGGTCATGCGGACCACAGCCGTTACATTGGTTTGCAGCATGGTTAAAAAATCATCCCAGGAAAGTTCTTCATGACGCCCGAAGTGGGTGACACCGGCGTTCAAAACAGCGCCGTATAACTGTCCGTCTTTTAGTACCTCATCAAGCGCACTATCTACATCTTCAGGCTTTGATAGATCGGCAACAATTATGCGCACCTTTACATGCTGTTCAAGTTCAGCTTTAAGCTGCTCCAGTTTTTCCTTGCGTCGCGCAAGCAGGATAAGATTTGCACTATGCTGATAAGCTAACTGTCGGGCAATCTCTTCACCAAGCCCGGATGACGCCCCGGTAACCAGTACCCATTTATTTTTGAATTGCAGTTTGCCCATGAACAGGGGTAAAGCTAAAGAAATTTGTGAGAACGATAATTGGCATAATGTTTATATTGCTTCAAAATCATTTTGAACTAAGGCTTCCATTTGATGCCTGAATTTAAAAAAATGAAAAGAGTAATATACACCAGCAGTTTATTTTACTATTCGCTAATAATCTATCTGATAGGATTATTATGTTTTAATATTTATTGGTCGCAGGCTCATAACCAGATTCTCGGTGTTTTGCCAATTACCATTCAAGGCATATTGCTGTACCTTATAATTACAAGAAATAGTTTTGTTAAACGAGCAATAGTTATCTGGGCGTCAGTCTTTGTTATAGCTGGTCCGGCACTTATTATAATAGCCGACTTACTGACAATTATAGCTGGTAACTCTGACCGAATCAACATAAATAGGCTCATTGTAAGTATATTTGCATTGATAAGTGGGGTTATAGTTGTAGTGGGTGCCAGGAAAACAATTCTTATTTCAAAGTGGGATTCTGATTTACGCAAAGACGCTCTTCAAAATAAAGGACTTTGATTTTTTTAATAAGTCAATTATGAAAGACCTTGTTTACAACTTCATCAGGCAGCATCAATTGGCGGTAATCTCCACTATTGGCAGCAATGGTAAACCTGAAGCTGCTTTGATAGGTATAGCCGTATCCGGTAACCTGGATATCATATTCGATACCCTTAAAACTTCCAGGAAATACAACAATATATTGTCTAATCCGCATATAGCTATAGTTGTTGGCTGGGATAACGATACCACCATTCAATACGAAGGTATTGCCGAAGTGTTAGGCGATGATAATTTTCAGATAATTACCGGCAAACCTACTACGCTGCCTGGTCCGATGGGCGGGAACGCGCCGAAACCTGGCCGGGACTCGTTCATATCAAAGTGAGCCCCAAATGGATACGTTACAGTAATTTTAATGAGCCGGTGGTAATAAAGGAAATAGAATTTTAGCGATTTGCTGTAACAGTTTGTTACAAAAACTGACAACTTAGTCAGTTTTGAATTTTAACTATTTTATTAGTTGCCTTTGTGTTTATCTTCGGGCAATAAATCTAAACCTTATCTTCTTTTCTTTTTTCTATCGCAGATCCACCACTTCTACCCCCGGATGGTCCTTTTTATCAAATGTAAATATGGTTTCAGGCACTTTAGGATTTGGCGTAAAAGTGCGTATTACATAGGTATAGCGGTTGCCGTTTTTATCAAATATCAGGGCGCTGTATATCTGTTTTTTTGCCTTATCAATGGTTAGGCGCACTTTAAAAAAGGGTTTTTTGGCGTCTTCGGGGGTTAGGTCTACTATCTGGCATACTTTTCCGTCTACCTTTTCGTCACCGGTATAAATGTATTTATAGCCATGTTCATAAATGGTAAATAGTTGCGCCGGGTTCAGGTTATCCTCGCTATGATCCACATCGCTTAATTCAGCTTCTTTGTCTTTTTTTATATAGGTCCACTGGCTTTTACCATCGCTGATGATCTCCTGCGTTATGGTTGCCTTATCATCCTGGCTATAAATGCTCACCTTAAATTTATTTGCCTTTGGGCGGGATACCAGGGTGCCGGTCTGTGTTTCCTTCACACCCGCTTGCTGATCTTCCAGCGTAAAGGTGAAATCGGCCTTGATCAAATCATATGACCTGTATTTTTTGCTTAATGTGCTTAGTATTTTTTGGGCGTCTGCGTCTTTTTGTGCGAAGGCGGTATAAGATGCTGTTATCAGAATTACGGATATTACGAGTAGTTTTTTCATTTATGATATATCGTTTTGTCAATGGTGAGTAGTCAATAGTGAGTTTTGATTATCAGGTACTCACCACTCACCACTCACTATTGACCATTCACCATTCAAATTGTTTTTTGCAGATTTTCCAAATGTTTTTCCAGGCTGTATTCATCGCTGAACAGCACTTCGCGGGCTTTACTGCCTTCAAATGGGCCAACGATGCCTGCGGCTTCTAATTGGTCGATGATGCGTCCTGCACGGTTATAACCAAGTTTTAGCTTACGCTGTATTAGAGAAGTTGAGCCTTGCTGATGCATCACGATCAAACGGGCAGCTTCTTCAAACATCGGGTCGCGGTTCTCGGGATCAAATTCCTTTGTGCTGGTGTTTTCGCCTTCGCCCACGTATTCAGGCAATAAGAAGGCGCTGGGATAGCCGCGCTGGTTGCCGATAAAATCGGATACCTTTTCAACTTCAGGCGTATCAACAAACGCGCACTGTAAACGTATCAGGTCGCTGCCGGTTGACAACAGCATATCGCCGCGACCTATCAGTTGGTCGGCGCCGCCGGTATCCAATATCGTTCGTGAATCGATTTTTGATAGCACCCGGAATGCCAGCCTCGACGGGAAGTTTGCCTTAATGGTACCCGTAATAATATTCACCGATGGCCTTTGCGTAGCAATAACCAAATGGATACCCACTGCACGCGCCAATTGAGCGATACGTGCTATCGGCGTTTCAACTTCTTTGCCTGCGGTCATCATCAGGTCGGCAAATTCGTCTATGACGAGGACAATAAATGGTAAATAACGGTGTTTTTCAGGGTCGCTTATTTTGCGATTGACGAATTTCTGGTTGTATTCCTTCAGGTTACGTACCTGCGCATCCTTCAACAGATCATAACGCTGGTCCATCTCGATACAAAGCGAATTAAGCGTGTTCACCACCTTTTTGGTATCGGTGATAATAGCGTCTTCCTCACCGGGTAACTTGGCTAAAAAGTGCCTTTCTATTTTGCGGAACAGTGTTAATTCTACCTTTTTAGGGTCGACCAACACAAACTTCAGCTCTGAAGGATGTTTTTTGTAAAGCAGCGATATCAGTATCGCATTTATACCAACTGATTTACCTTGCCCGGTAGCACCCGCAACCAATAAGTGCGGCATCTTGGCCAAATCGGCAATAAATACCTCGTTGGATATGGTTTTGCCCAGGGCGATAGGCAGGTCCATCGTCGTATTCTGGAATTTCTCTGTTGCCAGGATAGAACGCATTGAAACCATCTCAGGGTTCTGGTTCGGCACTTCAATGCCGATCGTACCCTTGCCTGGCATAGGTGCGATGATACGGATACCCAAAGCGGCGAGGGATAGCGCTATATCATCCTCCAAATTCTTGATCTTGGAAATACGCACGCCCGGCGCAGGGATAATTTCATACAGTGTAACCGTTGGCCCAATGGTAGCCTTTATTTTATCTATCTCGATATTATAATGATTCAGCGTTTCTACGATCTTATTCTTATTCGCCTCAAGTTCTTCGGAGTTAACGGTTATTTTGTTCGAACCGTAATTCTCCAACAGATCAAGCGTAGGATATTTGTAGGACGCCAGCTCAAGCTTATGGTCGTAAGTGCCAAATTGGTCCACCAGGCTTTTGGCCTTGTCAGCATCCTCCTGCTCAATACTTAGTTCATTTGTAGGCCTGGCGGTATCAATGGTAAGCGGTATCTCGTCCTCAAACTCTGGCTCCATCGAAGCTGATGGGTCAGGCGTCAATACCATCGGTTCATGGAAAACAGCATTCTGATGTACAGTTTCGCCATCTTTTACTTTATTGCCATTTTTTGGCCATTCAACCGGTTTGGAAAGGTAGTCTTCTTCCCGTTCAAAAGCTTCGGGAACTACGGCGCCCACAACATCCGGGTTAAGCTCTTTTTTACGGCGTGGTATTTTAAAATCGATATTATAGGCGATGATCAATACGGTAAGCGCGGCAAATACCAGTATACCGGCTATGCCTGCTTCGCCAACCTGTGCATCCAGTATCCGGTTACTCCAGAAACCAAAATTGCCTTCCAGATAATGCGGAGCGTCGCTAAAAAAAGCATGGAAAAAGCCCAGCGTTATCGAAATAAATATGAGCAGGAAAAATGAGTACCCCAATGTTTTGCTTACCGGGTAAAGTCGTACCCTGAACAATAGCCTGTAACCAATAATGAAGAATACAAAAACGAATAGGAACGAAGCCACACCAAACCACTCAAAAATAAATTGATTGGATAACAGCGCGCCAAATTTGCCCAGCCAGTTTTCAACTACAGGCGTTTTAAGGCCGTTGTCAATCAGTTCCTGCTGGGTTTTAAACAGGTTGTGCCAGCCGCCGTTTGCAGGCGTAACATAGCTTTGATCCTCCTGCCAGGTAAAAAGGTACGAGGTAAAAGCAACCAGGAAAAACATCGACATAATCAGCAAAAACAGGCCGGTAATTTTCACCAAGCGGCCATCGCCTACCTTAAATGCGGGGCGCGATTCCTGTTTTTGTTTAGACGGCTTTTCCTTTTCGCTTTTTGACGAGGACTTATCGGGTTTGGTATCGTCCCTTAAAGTATTTGATTTAAACTGGTTCCCTTTAGTCGGCATCCTTTGCATGAACGTTTTTAAACGCTTTGTAAAGTTAACAGATTAAATAAATATTGGGAATGGTTAATAAGAATTATTTGAGAGTCCGGAAGTTCGCATAAGTCCGAAAGACCGGTGATATGATCGCATCCCACAGGTGAGCGCAATTATAGGGTTTTATCTTCCAGACTTTCGGACTTATGCGGACCTTCGGACTCCGCCCCTCAAGGGCGGAATTATTCACATTTGCCAAGTTATTAACCTCTCAGGTATTTAGATTTTATTTTTTAGTAATATTGAACTATGAGTGTAGAACTGTTGGAGGAGTATATTGCATCAGCCGATCTGAAAGGGTTAAATGATCTGCTGGTTCAAAGCCCTGCTTTGGCCAAAAACAAGACCTCGCAGCAGGTTTCACCGCTCATGTTGTCCTGTTATTATAAAAAGCCAGAGGTCACCGCACTGCTGCTCAAGTATGTAGACGAGATAAGCCTGTTTGAAGCATCGGCAGTAGGTAAGTTTGACGTAGTTGCCCACCTGCTTTATACCCATCCGGATGCTGTCAACGATCACGCCGATGATGGCTTTACACCGCTGGGCCTGGCCTGTTATTTTGGGCAATTCGAAGTAGCGCGTTATTTGGTTTTGAAGGGGGCCGATGTCAATTTGCCATCTGATAATGGTTTTCGCGTATTTCCCATCCATTCCGCCGCCGCGGGAAATTATAATGAGATTGCCCGCATGCTGATAGATAACGGCGCCAACGTGAATGTAAAACAACAGGCCGGCGCCACGCCATTGCACTCCGCCGCACAAAACGGTAACCTCGAATTGCTCATCATGCTGCTCGAAAACGGCGCCGATACCGAGGTGCGCATGGAAGGCGGCAAACTTCCCGCCGACCTGGCAAGGGAAAAAGGGTTTGTGGAGATATCGGAGATACTGAGCTGAAATATAACGCTTATTATTTAACTTACAGTCGCTAAGCCCCAATAAATGACGATTAAAAAATTGATTTTTATTTTTCTGTTGCTAATCGTTTTTTGCAAATCTTACAGTCAAAGTTTGTCAATTAATGAATTAATAAAATTGACAAAGATGAATTATAGTGATGCATCAAATTATCTTGTAACAACAAAAAAATTCACCTCAATAGACTCCAAAACTCTTTATGGGACAACAATAGATCAGTACAAAAAAATAAAAGATTCAGTAAACGAATTTGTAATAAAAAGTCAGTTTGAAGGCAATAACCATATCAGTCACCCAACCCTGCACTACGAAGCAAAATATGGCAATAAGACCTATGCAGATACCCTGATTAAACAATTAGAAAATGCAGGCTTTAAATGCATAGAAAAGGAAGCAGACAAACTAAAAAAGGAATGGTTATTTAGAAACGATAAATATACTGCCATTATTTATGTTTTTCCTGATAAGGATTTAACCTGGGAGATAGAGGTTCATGGGCTATAACAGCTGAAGCAAGAAACAGCATTATTGAAGATTATTCCCAAAATTGTATTTTCGCCGTTCGAAGTAAAAAATATTTATCTTTATTAAGTAAACCACTCCCCGATGACCGGCGATGACATTGTTTTCTTAGGCGATAAGCACGTTGGCGAACCTTATATTTTAGGCACGCTGGTACCCAAAGACGACCCCAATTACAAGGGCCCATGGGATTGCGCCGAATTTGTATCCTGGCTTTATTACCAGGTTTTCGGTATTCTTTATGGCTGCGATAATAACCACGGCAACCCGCATACCGCCGACGCCTACAGCGGCTACTGGGCGCGCGATGCCCATGCGCTGGGCCATATTATCACCATTGAAGAAGCTAAAGCCACACCGGGAGCAGCTATTTTGCGCCTTGCAGGCAATGGTGAAGTAGGGCATATAGCCGTATCAGACGGTAACGGCGGCACAGTTGAGGCTCACGGCAAAGCCGACGGCATAACCAATTCGGTAGTCGACGGCAGGCGATGGGATATGGGGGTGCTGGTGCCGGGCGTAGAGTATAAGCCAAATCCTATTATGCCTTACAGGCCGCCATCGATAATTATTTACCGGCTTACAACACCCAACATGGTGTCGCCCGAAATAGGGAAGATACAAGCCGTACTAAAACAACTCGGTTTTGATACCGATGGCATCGATAACATTTATGGCGAAATGACCTTCAACGCAGTAAAATTATTCCAGGACTCGGTCGGCATCAATCCCGATGGCGAGGTAAGTGCGCTTACGGCTGCGGCGCTGGGGGTAAGCCTTAAATAACCCGCAAATGAACGACTGGAATACCTTTTTTTCAGCCATGACCGGCGCTTCGGCAACCTTAACCGGGCTGATATTTGTTGGCGTATCCATTAATCTTAATAAAATATTATCCATACCATCCCTGCCCGACAGGGGACTCGAATCGTTAATACTATTGCTCAATATTCTTATTGTTTCGGCTCATTCGCTCATTCCGGCCCAATCTGTGGAGGCTGTCGGCATCAAGTTTATTAGTATCGGCGGCATTACCTGGCTAATATTGCTTTACCTTGATATCCGCATATGGCGCAATACGCCAAAGCAATATAAAAGGCATTCGCGTCAAAATATTGTCTTTTCTCAACTGGCTATCCTGCCTTATATTTTGTCGGGCATTATGGTACTTTATGAAGGGCCTGCGGGCATCTACTGGATCATTCCGGGTATCACCATCTCATTTATCAAAGCTATTATTGATGCCTGGGTGTTATTGGTGGAGATACACCGGTAGTCTATTTATCCTGTTGATAAAAAATTTAAAACTTATTTGCGTTTGCTTGTTATACCTCTATAACATTTACCGCCATGACGCATTTAGAAGTTAAACCAGGGAACCGCAGCAACCGGTTGATCTGGCCCATCATAAGTATTTGGGTTGTTGCTACAGCCTTTATCTTTTGGAACCAATACGGCGAAGGCAAAATGATGGCTTCGCATACCAACACCAGCAAAACGACTACTGGTTCGGCAAAAGGCACAGCTTATACCGCAAAAAAGAAAAATAACCGGCCATTAAATACACAAACTTTGTGGCAACAGATGAAGGAGTAAGCCACAGCCTTAAAGAGTGGCATGCCTTATCTCGATATCTGCAACTGGCACAATACACCCAGGCAAAATAAGAGACACTCGCGTCAAAATATTGTCTCGTCACAACCGGCTACCCTGCGTTACATTTTGTCGGACATCAAGATACTTTACAAAAACTTCGCGGGGCATTACCGGATCATTTCGGGGTATTACCATTTCGTTCATCAAAGCTCCTATTTTTTTCTCTTTTATAAAAAGCGAAAACTTATTTCAGTTCGCTTGTTAATAGTTATATCATTAACAACATGGCACACTTAGAAGTTAAACCAAGGAGCCGCAGCAATTGGTGGGTTTGGCTCATCATCGTTATTTTAGTTATCGCTGCAGCCTTTTTCTTTTGGAACCAATATGGCGAAGGCAAAATAATTGCTTCGCATACGGATACAACCAAAACAGTCAACGATTCGACTAAAGTCACAGTCGACACAACAAAAAAAGTAAAATAACCGACCATTTATAAATTGAAAAATTATGGCAACAGATGAAAGAACAGTCCACCGCCTTGAAGAACTTCATGGCAGCGGGTTCGAAATAGTAGACGGGCAACCCGATATTATCGGTTGGACGATAAAAGCACGCAGCGGTAAAAAGATAGGTGAAGTTAAGGACCTACTGTTCGAACCGCAATCCCGCAAAGTAAGGTACCTGGTAATCGACCTGGATAATAATGAGCTTAATTTGGAAGAGGACCGTAATGTGCTGGTACCTATTGGGATAGCCGAGCTGTATACCAAAACCGACCATCGCCGTGATCGTAACGTGGACCCTGCCTATGAAACGTATGATCCCGCTGAAGATGGAAACGTTGTTTTTTTACCTGATGTTACTGCCACCCAGATAGATGCGTTGCCATTGTACGAAAAGAACCACCTATCGCCGCATGTGGAAATGGCTATTCGTAAAATTTTAGAACCAGGCAGCAACCGCTACGACGAAGATGAATTTTACCGTCACGAACATTTTAATGATGACCGTTTTTATCATCACGGCCATCATCAGCATCATAAAGTGAAATAGTTCAGTTTATTACCAAATCAATTAAACCCGCCGTGCCTGTTGGGTTTAACCGGTTCGGGCCATTTGACTGGCTCACCGGTCCTGCGGTCAGGAGGCAGTACGCTTTTTTCGCGCGAAGTTGTTTGCGGATCTTCACTGGCTTCGTACGCCATTATTGCCGCCAGTATAGCGTTCTTTTTCACTTCGTCGAAAACGATCTTATCGTAAGTATCCCTGTTGGTATGCCAGGTATAAACACCGTAGTCCCAGCTAAGCGAACCCAGTGAAAAGCCGGGCGCTCCTGCTGCTACGAATGATGCAAAATCAGATCCGCCACGACCGGGCGCTCCGGGGAATGTTGTTTTCACAGAGTCCCGGATGTACGATGGTGCATGCGAGAGCCAGCGGGTAAGGTATTCGTACGAATTCAAAAAGCCTTGTCCCGATAAATTAACTATGCGGCCGGTACCGTTATCCTGGTTAAATACAGCCTGTATATGCTGTACTATTTCGGGATGGTCCTCAACAAAGGCTCTTGATCCGTTTAACCCTTCTTCTTCTCCGCTCCAGTCGCCTACCAATATGGTACGTTTCGGATTTGGGTATACCTTTTTCAGGATGCGTATGGCTTCCATCATGGTCAATGTGCCGGTGCCGTTATCAGTAGCGCCGGTACCGCCATCCCACGAGTCGAAGTGGGCGGAAAGTATTACATATTCATCAGGTTTTTCGCTGCCTTTGATCTCGGCTACCACGTTAAATGTAGGCATCGCGCCTAATTCCTTCGATTCGGCATGCACCGCAATTACCGGTTTTTCACCTCCCTCGATCATCCTGAAAAGCGTGGTGTAATCTTCCAGCCCGATATCGATGGTAGGTACTTTTTTAGTGTTCGCGCTAAATATCTTATCAACGCCAAAGCCCGCCGACCAGGTACAGCTTACTACGCCAACTGCTCCCGCTTCTTCAAGTGCATGGGGTAATGTACCGGCAACAACGCCCATAGTATAGCCGGTTTTACGTATGCGTTCGCGCCAGGCAGCAGTGGCTTTGGTGCGTTCATCATGCATTTTTTCAATTTCTTCCTTAGTTCCGTAATCCCTCCAGTTCTCTTCCGAGCGGCCCGTTGGCTGGTTCATACTGATCATCACAAATTTGCCCTTTACATTTGGTAACCATGCCTTAAAAGCATTGCTGTCTGCCACATCCGGTAGAATGATCACCTCGGCAGTTACCGTTTTTTTACCGGTGCTTGGACTCCAGGCTAATTGTGTGCCTTCCAAAGTTTTCACACGCGGTGAAACCATATCGATATGCGTTATGCCGCGCTCCCAGCCGCGCCAGTCGCCCCATTTTTCAATACGGGCATCTATACCCCAACTTTTGTATTTGTTAACCGCCCAGTCGCCCGCTTTTTGCATTTGCGGCGTGCCGATCAATCGCGGGCCTATTCCATCAAATAGCTCACGAGCCATTTGCTCTAATTGCGAATTGTCGGTCTCCTCTTTTACGATCTGGTCAACGACCGGGTCCTTGCTTTGCGCGAAAGTTTTTACTGAGCAGGCGGCTGTAGCCAACAGGTACACAACGGCCACACGAATGGGTAGGGTAATGGTCTTCATGCAACTAAATTAGATATTATGCAGAAGATTAAGAAGTCGTAGTATTTTTGTTACAGGAAATTAGAATGGCAGAATCGACAACTTTTTAAAAGTTGTCAATTGCATCACTATTTGGTTTCTTCCTTCACAGGCTCTTCTTCCCGTTCAACGGTGATCGTACACTCGGTGATCAAAGCGGCTATTGCGCCTATGGCAGCGAGCATCGGCAATAATAATGCACCTACTACGCCTACGGTCAGCGGGAAGGTAGCCACATCTTTACCGTGTTTATCGGTAATGGTAATTCGTCTTACGTTACCTTCTTCTATTAGCTCTTTTACCTTCTTTAAAAGATTTTCGCCATGTATTGAGAATGATTCGTTGGTCATGATCGTCTTTATTATTAAGACCATAGAGCAGATAGGTTGTTACAAATAACCTTGCTTTTTTAGATACGCCACCCAAATATCATAAGCCGGTGGTTTAACATGCAGACCCTCGTAAGTGAGGTCGCTTTTCAGCCTGCCATCAGGATCAACAAACAAATGAAATATATCAACAAAGGTATAATTGCCTGCTGCAGCATTCGCTTTTAATAATTTATTCACAGCCAATACATGTTCTTCTTTATCATAATGCTGGGGGAAGTTTTTTATCATTGGGTTCAACGGCAAGATGCTTTCCACATATATCTTGGTTTCGGGACATTTACTGTGCACTTCGTTCACAATTTTCAGGTAATTGTCCGCGATCACTGCATCGGGTATATCTTTGCCGATATCATTGATTCCCAATAGAATGAATAGCTTTGATGGCTTGCGGTCTGTGATGTCTTTCAGGCGCTTCAGCACACCGTAAGTAATATCGCCGCCTATGCCGCGGTTGATTACCGTTGTATCACCGGTGGCCTTTTTCCAGTCGCCCATTTCGGTGATGCTGTTGCCCAGGAAAATGATCCTGCCGGTTACAATCGGCTCTTTGGCAAATTGCGCTACCTTTTGCGGGGTATGTTCAGGGATAAAGGGAATAGTATCATACACGCGCTGATTGGTGACGGTTTGCGCTCCTGCAAACAGGGGCAGCAACAATAGTAAAAACAAGTATCTCATACCCGAAAGTAAAGATTATTTCTTACAAACGATGTGGTGAAAATTTGTCTTGAACTGTTTTTTTGCCGTTTCCGGATATTATAAAAGCTATCCCGCTGAATGCCAGCGCTTCAAAAACGCTGGTCCATTCATTGCCATCACCTGAGTGCGGGTCGGCAATAGCGCGGGGTATGTGGAGCATAAGCAGCCACAAAAAAAGCATAATGCCCACTAATAGTGCGGCAATACGCCGGGTTGGTTTTATCATGATCCCTAAGCCCCCTGCAATAAGCGCTACCGCGCCAAAATACATCCAGAAAAACTGGAAATGCATCCACTGGGG
>Ga0206840_1042_pt1 | contig 24307 bp, 22 predicted proteins | sample Alteio_BWOrgCont_24_FD_152633 | JGI IMG/M metagenome (GOLD analysis project Ga0206840, IMG submission 152633) | Enriched cells from forest soil in Barre Woods Harvard Forest LTER site, Petersham, Massachusetts, United States -... | ecosystem: Environmental > Terrestrial > Soil > Temperate forest >... | reverse complement strand
CGCTGGCAGCCAATTGGCTTCCTTATCCTTCCCCGGCGACTCGTTCTGCACATAGAACGTGATTCCTCCATCCGAATCCTTGCGAACTTGCGGAAAGAAGTCCAAGCAGGGAAAGTGACTTCGGGAGATATGTTCGGGACGCGGGCAGAGTTGAAGAACAACTATCTGTACCGCATGGCTGGGGCCATATTGGGGATTTATGCCAACTCGAAGGAGGAGGCAATGTACCCGGTTCTTAAGGCCGAGCCCGCTGGTCAGGCGCTTACCGGCGCGAATCGGTACACGGTGCACTTCGCTGCTGGTCAACTACCACCAGTCAACGCTTTCTGGTCGATGACGATGTACGATCTGCCGGACAGCCTGCTCGTCGCCAATCCAATCAATCGCTACTTGCTTAATTCGCCGATGCTCCCGCAGTTCGTCAAGGATTCGGATGGAGGAATCACGTTCTATGTGCAGAACGAGTCGCCGGGGAAGGATAAGGAAGCCAATTGGCTGCCAGCGCCCAAAGGCCCGTTTGCCGTTTACATGCGCCTGTACTGGCCGAAAGAAGAAGCGCTGAATGGTAGCTGGACCGAACCTCCGTTGCGAGTGGTCGAGTGAACGCGCCAGCTGCATTCGATACTCGCACCGAAGGTACTAGGTTGGGTCTACCAACGAGATCAATCGGGAAACGACTGGCCACCCACAAGGAGATCTGACATGAGAGTCAAACAATATCTGGTCGCCACGGCTCTTGCTGGAACACTGGCAATGGCGACCGCCAACGCGCAGACGCCGCCGAAGATGAAAATGACGACGCCCATCCCGCCGTCCATCACTACACCTGACTCCGTAGACACGCCCATCGGCACCCTGAAGTTTTTCGACGGCTTTCCGGACGACGCCACGGTCCAAAAGGTTTATGACAACCTCGACTTCTCGCGTGGGGTGCAGGCGTTTATGAGCGGCATGCCTGGTACGTCGCTGGTCGGTATGCGCACAGGTTTTCAAAAGCTGGGCGCCGTCAATGGCACCATTTTGATCTTCGAGGACCGCCTCGACTCCAAATCGCTCTTTCTCACGGGGAACACCGACTCCGTCTATTTCAGCACCTGGCTCAATTTGAAGGACGGCCCATTGGTGATTGAAGCGCCTCCCAAGGTACTCGCGTTCCTAGACGACTCTTGGTTTCAGTATGTGACCGATATCGGCAACGCCGGTCGTGACAAAGGTCAGGGCGGCAAATATCTTGTGCTCCCGCCGGGCTATAACGGGGAAGTGCCGGAGGGTTACTTTGTCGCTCGCTCGCGTACCTACAACCTCTGGCTGATGGGCCGGGGATTCGCGGTAAACGGCGATCTCAAACCTGCCGTGGAGAGCATCAAGAAGAACCTGCGCATCTATCCGCTGACGCAGGCGAAGAACCCACCCGAAACGAAGTTCATCAATGGCTCCGGCGTCGAGCTCAATACGGTTCACGCGAATGACTTCAGCTACTTTGAAGAGCTGAACGAGGTCGTGCAGGAAGAACCCAGCGAAGCGCTCGATCCTGAAAGGCTGGGACTGTTCGCTTCCATCGGCATAGAGAAGGGCAAGCCCTTCGAGCCCGACGCGCGCATGAAAAAAATTCTGACCGAGGCTGCTGCGGTCGGAAACGCCACCTCCCGGGCTATCCTCTTCCGCACCCGGATGAAGGATGCCCACTTCTATCCGGATAGCGCTTGGGTCACAACCTTCGCCGGCGGTTATGAGTTCTTGTCCCAGCCGGGCGTGCGCAATCTCGATGCACGAACGATGTTTCACTACTATGCCACCGGTATTACTCCAGCAATGGCCTTGAAGATGGTGGGTATCGGCTCGCAATACGCCGCGGCGTTCGTGGACTCCGAAGGTAAGCCGCTCGACGGCAGCAAGACATACAAGATACATCTGCCGCCCAACATTCCTGCAAAGGATTTCTGGTCATTCGTCGTCTATGACAATCAAACCCGCTCGATGCTGCAGACTGATGAACAGTTCCCCAGCATCGGTAGCCAGACAAAGGGTATCGTCGTGAACCCTGACTCCTCGGTAGATGTCTGGTTTGGCCCCACCGCACCGCAGGGCCATGAGGCCAACTGGGTACAGACTGTTCCCAACAAAGGTTGGAATGTCCTCCTGCGCCTGTACGGGCCGTTGCAGCCTTGGTTTGACAAGACTTGGAAGCCCGGTGAGTTTGAGCTGGTGAAGTAAATACCAGCCAACAATCAGGTGCAGTGGGCTGTGAATGTCGACGGCTTTCGACTGCATCAAGTTGGTAAAGATCTGATGTCAGTTACGAGAAATAAAAGAATGAATTCATGAAGAAACTATGCCAACTCGGAGTTCTGTGTAATGGAGTGTTCCTTTACTCTGCCATCCTTTCTGCGCAGGACTCGCCGCCAAGTACTGCCTCGAATGCTCAGACCGCTTCTGCACCAGCCGCCGCTGCAGCGTCTGCAGGGGACTTGGCCAAGGCCACGCAGAATCCGGTCGCCAGCCTGATCAGTGTTCCTATTCAGAACAACTCGAATTTTGCCGTCGGTCCCTATAACCGAACGCAGGACGTACTCAATATTCAGCCTGTGATTCCCGCTCGCATCAGCGAAAACTGGATGCTGATCTCGCGTATCATTCAGCCGATTGTCTGGCAACCCAACGCCGCCGCGACCACTGGCGGACAATACGGGATTGGGGACATGAACCCGACCTTCTTCCTCTCCCCGGCAAAACCCGGCAAGCTGATCTGGGGTCTCGGTCCCGCAATTGTCCTTCCTACAGCCACGAGTACAGCTCTCGGCCAGGGAAAACTGAGCTTCGGCCCTTCCATGGTCGCCCTGGTACAGCCGGGGCATTGGACGATCGGATTTTTGGTTAACAACGTGTGGTCCGTTGCCGGTTCCGCGCACCGCCCATCGGTAAACCAGATGGCACTGCAATACTTCATCACTTACAACTTGAAAAAGGGCTGGAATATCAATAGTGGCCCGATCGTTACAGCAAACTGGCATAACCAGGCCGGCGGCGATGCTGCAGAAGGTGATGACACTCCTCCAGGAGGCAGATGGACAATCCCCTTCGGTGGTGGCGTCGGACGTATTATGCGCCTCGGAGCACAACCCGTGAATCTTTCAGCAAACTTCTACGGAAATGCGGTGCATCCTCCGGGAGCATCCTCGTGGGGTATGCGTCTCCAGATTGCACTGCTCTATCCCAAGAAGCCCAAGGGGTAAAGTTCACCGTCGACTCGATGACGTGCAAGTTTCTCCATGGGCCGTTAGGTAGAAATGCTAACTGACAGCACAAGGTTCTGCGGGTAACGTTGTTTGGATTGATTTTTACAATCTTTGCGTGGGATTGCGGAAGTTCTTTAACACCGCGCCCAGGAGGATACACCTTGCGATTCAATCATCTTCGAGTCATCACTGCTCTATTCATTCTCTCAGGATGCCTGTCGGTTCACGCATTTGCCCAAAATGGAGACAATAAACCGCTTTCTGACTTGCCCCGACAATTTGCAGCAACTGCAATGGGTCAAGCCGGCGCCACGGCTGGTAAGAGCTTCGGGGTAAATATCTACATCACAGGATGGACGACCAATCAACAGGTAAAGGACTACATCAGCACGCTCAAAGAGAATGGCCCTGACGGACTGGTGAAGGCGATGGAGAAGACCGATGACGTTGGACGACTCTCTCCTACCGGGTTTGTGGGCAGCGGCTTTCGCTTTGCGCGATACAGGCCTACGGCGAACGGCGGCCTGCACATTGTGATGGTGACAAACCGTCCCATGTCATTTGGCGAGGTGTACCGTGGAAACCGCTCGACCGACTACCAATTCGGCATCGTCGTGCTTGATGTCGATAAAGATGGCAAGGGCACCGGAAAGCTGGCGCCTGTCTGCAAGATCAAGTTCAACAAGAAGAACGAACTCGAGATAGAGAACTTCGGACAGAAACCCTTTCGCCTCGCAAATGTGTACCTGCAAAAATAGGGAGCTTCCAGCTTAAACATAGCTCTAATGTGGCGGAACTGGATGTGAACTACAAGCCTCTCCAGTGTTTTATACGGCGCTACCCAGAATGATTTCTGACATGATGTTTGCGGTCAGCGCTAAATGATTAAGATGCGGCTACTCTTGAAACTTGCGTGGTCGATAGCAGTCGTGGCCTGTTCGCTGCAGGGCCTTAAAGCGCAGGACCTCGCGCCGCGCGCTTATTTCATCTCGCCTCTTCGTTCCAATGCGATCACGCTGACGGAATCTTTCTTCGACGGCAACATCGACTACAACGGCGTAATTCCTATCAGCGATGCGAAGGGAATTTACAACATACCAACGCTTAGCTATTATCACTCGTTTGGCTTCTTTGGCCGCTCAGCCAATGTTGTCGCTTCTTTGCCATATGGAGTGGGAAATTTCCAGGGAACGGTGGGAACGGCAATGCAAGTATACCGTTCCGGGCTTCTCGATTCGGTCTATCGCATTTCCGTCAACCTTGTCGGCGGCCCGGCGATGCCTGTAGAGAACTTCGTACGGTGGAAACAGAAAAAACTTCTGGGAGTTAGCCTCAAGGTAATCGCACCAACCGGTCAATACGATCCTACAAAGTTGATCAACTGGGGCACCAACCGCTGGTCCTTCAAGCCCGAACTCGGCTACTCACAAGCCTGGCGGAAGTGGGTCCTCGACGCCTACTCGGGAGTTTGGCTCTTCACGGAAAATCCGGAGTTCTTCTCGCGCAACGTCACCTATCCCGGAACCAGGTCACAATCACAAAAACCGATTGCTGCCTTTGAAGGACACATCAGCTATGACTTCAAACCGCGGCTGTGGGTCTCGCTCGACGGCAACTACTGGTTCGGTGGAAAAACAAGTCTGGACGGCGTAGAGAACTCGCTCACACAACAGGCTAATTCTCGAATTGGAGTCACGGTTTCGGCCCCCATCTCCAAACATCAGTCTCTGAAAATGAGCTATAGCGGGGGCACCTACATCCGGTTCGGCGGCAACTACCAGAACGTCTCGGTTGCCTGGCAATATTCATGGTTGGGGCGACCAAACTAGACGTGGTTGTAACCAAACCCAAAGGCCAGATATTCACTTTAAACGAGCGGTTAAGTGGGATTCACTGCGTGACTCAGGAAGAAGGCCGCTGTAGTAACTTTTGCCTATAGCAGCGTAGCACTTCTCCTAGTAGACCTGGTCACGCCAGTGGCGCATTCTTTGTCTGCAGGTTGGGAACAGCTAATCCCGGTGTCCACACGTTCCCGACTATGTTTTTTTATTCAGCAATGCGGTGAAAGGCCAAGCCCCCAGGATCGCGGTGGGATGGCGCTGACCTTTCTGTCGATATTGATATTTAAATTTGCCGGAGGCTCTAGAGATGGCACGTAGGTTTCGTATAGGGGAAGAGTGCGGAGTAAGAAAGATAGTTGCTTATGTGCTCCTTCTGTTTGGCATCCCCAGTCTCATGCTCGGGGAAGATATCGGCTGGCCGCGTGAGATAACCCAGAACGGCGCGCATATTGTTTACTATCAACCGCAAATTGACCGGTGGGCAGATTACCGGACCCTGGACGCCCGAATGGCAATCTCGGTCACCCCCGCAGGAGGAAAGCCCACACCAGGTGTGGTTTCCATCCAGGCGCGTACCGATGCCGACAAGGAGACCCGTAACGTCGTAATCAGCAATATCAAGCTGACCGACGTAAGATTTCCCTCGATGGACGCTGCAGGTGAGGCTAAATTAGCCGAATTGGTCCGCACATTTTTTAAGCCAGACAATACGATCACTATTTCTCTCGACCGCCTAACGGCGGAGGTGGAGGAAGGTAAAGTGTCGGGACCTGCGGTGCCGGTCGATAACAAGCCTCCAAAGATATTTGTCAGCAGAGGACCTGCAGTTCTCCTATTGATCGATAACAAGGAGGTCCGCGCGCCGATTGAGAAGACGAAGCTTGAGTTCGTGGTGAACGCCAACTGGACGGTCTTGTTCGATACGGCGGGAAAGAAATATTACCTGCTGAATGGAAAGCAATGGCTGACGGCGGACAAACTTGAAGGTCCGTGGACCGTCGCGGCGCAGCTTCCGAAAGAGATGAACAAACTTCCCGCCGATGAGAACTGGGAAGAGGTCAAGAAAGCGATACCGCCTCAGGGCCCGGCCGGTGCTGCACCCACTGTGTTTTTCAGTAGCGGTCCGGCCGAGGTCATCGAGTTCAAAGGGCCACCCGTTTACGCCAAAATCCCAGGCACTCAGCTGACATATGCGACCAATACGAAGAGCGCCGTCTTCGTCCAGACGGCCGAACAGAAGTTTTACTACCTTGTTTCAGGACGATGGTTCCGTGCGGCTTCGCTGGATGGCCCCTGGAGCTACGCAGGTGGAGACTTACCGTCGGATTTTGCAAAGATTCCGCCGAATGGACCTGGTTCGGATGTTTTGGCGTCGGTGCCCGGAACCCAGGAGGCACAGGATGCCGTCCTCCTGGCACAGATTCCCACCACGGCAGTCGTGAATATCCAAGAAGCCGAGGCCCAGGTAAAGGTCCAGTACGACGGACAGCCGCAGTTCAAGCCTATCGAAACGACGCAGCTCTCCTACGCGACCAATACACAGGACAAGGTCATCAAGTTCGGAGATATTTATTACCTCTGCTTCCAGGCCGTGTGGTTTATGTCCACTACCCCGAATGGCCCCTGGAAAGTGGCAAGCTCCGTTCCTAAAGAGATCTACACGATTCCGCCAAGTTCACCGGTCTATAACGTGACTTACGTGACGCAGACGCAGACGTCTCCAACCACCGTCGAGTGCGACCACACGGCAGGATATCTTGGTATGTTCCTGGTGGGGACGGCGATTGGCCTGACGATCGCATACGGAACGGGCTACTACTACCCGCCCTACTACTACTATCCACCGTACGGGTATCCTATCTATCGGCCGTACCCAGTCACCTACGGAGTCGGCGCTTTCTATAGTCCTTACTCTGGCACTTATGGTGTTGCGAGAGGTGCTTATGGACCATATGGAGGAGTGACCGGTGCAGCCTGGTATAACCCCTCGACAGGCCGGTACGGCAGATCTGTATCAGCATACGGCCCGTATGGCAGTGCGACCGCGGCGCGCACCTACAACCCCTATACAGGTGTGTATGGTGCAACGCGTCAAGGTTCGAACGCTTACGGCAATTGGGGCAGTTCGGTCGCAGTACGCGGCGACCAGTGGGCACAGACCGCGCATAGAACAACCTCGCAAGGGACTGCGGCAGGCTTTCGGACTTCTGAAGGAGCACGCGGTGCCGGTTACAGCGGTGCAAATGGGAATAGCGGCTTCGTCGCGCAAGGCAAAAACGACAATATGTACGCCGGCAAGAACGGAGATGTTTACCGCAAGGACTCCAGCGGTAGTTGGCAGAAGTATGACAACGGTGGCTGGTCGGATACGGCGCCCAGGCCGACTCCCCATAGTCAGAATGCAACCCGGACACAAGGAGCCCAGGCCCAGCAGCGCCCAGCTCAAGGCACTATGAGCAGACCTGCCGCGTCACAACAGCCCGCAATCTCTTCGGGAATAATTCAACAGCTCGATCGTGATGCTCAGGCGCGTCAAACAGGTACGCAGCGCACACAGCAGTTCCAGCGATCTACGCGTACGCGGAGCTCAGGAGGGACCACACGCCGGCGACCTCAGTGAGTCCTGTGAGACTACGGCGATTCGGTCTGAACGATGTATGAAAGAAACGCCGTAGCTCTCATGGGCCTGAACACGTGTACCGCACAAGATTTCTATAACCGCAATAGATCCTTTATGGAGAAACCATGAAGAAAACCAGTTGGTTTGTCGGCCTTGCTATTCCATTCGTCTTCACGACTATTACTGCGGCGTGGGCGCAGGCTCCCGCAGGAATTCCTGTTTTCGAATTTGACAGGGCTAAAAGTTCGATCGGATTCAATGTGAAAGCCTCGGTCGCTATAGCCGGCAAATTTGACAAGTGGGATGCCACGATGACGTTCACCTCTACGGATGTCACGACGGGTGTTCTGGACATCAAGGCTCAGGCGGCCAGCGTCGATACCGGAAGCGGCATGAAGGACGGCAAGCTGAAGAGCAAAGACTTCTTCGACGCCCAGAACAATCCGTACATCACGTTCCATTCGACGAAGATTACTCAGACCGGTCCAAACACCTTTGATATAGCGGGGACCTTTACGATACGCGGAGTTTCCAAGCCTGAGACGCTGTCGTTGACGGTTTCTGGCATCGGGACAGGTCAAGGCGAGGTTAAGGGGATAATGGCCTTCGACCGCAAGGGCTACGGGATGAACAGTGGCATCCCCTTCATCAAAATCGCCGACCGCGTTGAGGTGGAGGTCGACCTCTTTGGCAAGCGCGTCAGCGGTCCGCCGATGAATTTGAAGAAATAGCTTAAAGGAGCAAGAAAATGAAAGCACTTCGTCTAGTTGGAATGGCCGGGGTTGTGTTGCTGTCGTTCCTGTCTCTCACCTCGGGAACAGCTGCTGCAGAATCCACCAAGGTTCAAGGCATCATCAAGAGCCGCAGCGGTCCCGACATCATCCTGAACACAAGCCAGGACCCGAACATGATCGTCATGCTGACGGATAGCACAGACGTGGGCCAGGTGGAGGGTCTGTTGAAGGCGCGCAGCAAGCGAATGTCCATGGCCGCCCTCATTCCCGGACTCGCTGTTTCGGTGGAAGGCGACACCAACGACCAGAACGTCCTCGTTGCCACCAAAGTACGATTCAAGGGCAACGACCTGAAGCAGGCTAAGGCCATCCAGGCCGGCATGCACGATACAAATGCGCAGGTGCAGCAGAATCAGGACGAGTTAGCCAAGCAGAATGCCGAGTTGAAGGCGCAGAACGAAGCCTTGGAGAAGCACCAGGAAGCTATCGCAGCGAACCAGGCGAAGATTGCTGCCAACAAGGCTGCCGTCGACGCCGCCATCGCGCGCTTCGGCCAGCTTGATGACTACTACATCATGGACGAAGTCACGGTGTTATTCGGCAACGGCAAAACTAAGGTCGATCCCCAGTACGTCTCCCAGCTCACGACCCTGTCCCAAAACGCCAGCAAGGTCGAGGGCTACATGATCGAAGTGAAGGGCTATGCCTCGGCCGTGGGCAGCGCCCAGGTGAACCAGAAACTCAGCCAGGCGCGCGCGCAGAACGTCTCCAACATACTGCTTCAGCAGGGCAAGGTTCCTCTTACCAGAATGCTTGCCCCCGGAGCGATGGGCGAAAGCGACCAGGTGGGCACTGACAAGACAGTGGAAGGCCAGGCACAGAACCGCCGCGTCGTTGTTCGTGTCCTGCAGAATAAGGCCATTGCCGGAGTGCAGCCGCAAACAGCTACGAGTGCTCCGCCTCAGCAGTAGCTGGGGCGGGAGGTCCTGCGCAGGGAAGCCATGACGACCGAAACTCAAAGCACCTTAGAAAATCTAGCAACGCTAGATTTGGGTGTGATGCGGCTGAGATCAACTCCAACGTGATCCCCGTGCCCGGCGTCAGGACGCCGACAGCATATCTTGCGAAACGATACCCGGCACAGGCGTAGATCTGACCGCCTATGTCGAAACTCAGTTTCATAGATGGTAGAAGGACGCGACCGTCTTATCGGTGCGCTCATGTATTTCATGATTTCAGGGTAAACTGGGGTGTCATTTGGGGACCCGCGCGGGAATAAGTCCCCTCAAAAAGGAAGCCTGGAATGTGCCGTCAAATTCGCTTGCTCCTGCTTCTCACGAGTGCCTGTTTCACAGGCGCCATCGGCAGCATGGCGATGGCTGAACCAACTTGCTCCAGCCATCCTGTAGTGGTTCCCATGGAGTTGCATAACAATCTAATCTTCGTGCCGGTCCAGGTGAATGGATCTGGACCACATTCCTTCCTGGTGGATACCGGAGCAAGCGAGTCTTTCCTGAACACACAGTTGGCTAGTTCGCTCGGTTTCGGATCAAAGCAACACAAGACGAACATAGGCGCGGGCGAGTCTTCGACCAACATCGGTTCTGCCAAAGGTGTCGCCCTTAGCCTGTCGGGGATTGATCTCCCGGCCGAAAGCGTGGCGGTCATTCCACTTGCTGGGATCGAAGCCAAAATCGGTTTCAAGATTGAGGGTATCGTCGGCGCAGAGCTCTTTCGGCGCTATGTAGTGACGATCGACTATGGTGCGAAACAGTTATCTCTTTGTGAGCCGGGGAAATTTGACGATGAAAACCACAGCGACGCACTGACTCTCCGCTTGTCAGGCAATCGTCCATTCATTCACGCCCAAATCACGTCCCTGAACGGAGCCCGGATCGATGGTGAGTTTGCCATCGATACAGGGGACACATCAACGATAACGTTCCACTCTCCGTTTGTCGAAAAGTACGCTCTTCGCAGTTCTGGCCAGACCTTCGTTCCGCATGTTTCAACCGGCCTCTCCGGCGATTCGCGAAGTTGGCGAGGACGCCTTCAAAGTGTGCTCCTGGGGAAGTTTGACATAGACCGGCCCACCGTTACTTTTTCTGAAGCAACGAGAGGTTCCGAGTCGGATGCGAGCTACAGCGGCATCATCGGAGGGGAGATCCTTGGCCGTTTCCGTATGACACTGGATTACTCCAGGCACCGCATGCTTCTCGACCCGAATGTCCGTTTCAATGACAGATTCGACGATGACATGAGTGGAGCGACGCTGGCGGCCTCCGGTCCCGAACTTCGGACGGTGACCATTGTGAACCTGATCGAAAACTCGGCTGCGGCGCAAGCCGGAATCAAGGTCAACGACATCCTTGAAACAATCGACGGAACGCCGGTCGCGGAAATGACGTTGCCACAGATTAAGGAAATGTTTCGGCATGACGGAGCAGTGTACTCTTTGGGCATTCGGAGAAACGACCAATCCGTCCCCATCCAATTGACGCTCCGAAGAATCATCTGAACAGCAAGCCTCTTAGTCAAGCGCTGCCTAGGTGTAGTCCGTTTGCGGCATCCGCAAATCACGAGCGACTCGTAAACTCAGCAGGCAACTGACGCTAACCGGTCAACGCGCTCGTCGAGCCACGCTGAAGAGGTTTAGAGCTGAAAGAGTGACGGACACTCGAACCAATTTGAGGGGAGAGCGACCGCAGGCCTGTTAATTTAAAACACAGGATGGAAATGCATAAGGGAGTTTTCTGCGCAGCGTTCTTAATTGGTGCAACTTTGCTACCGAACACCGTCAGGTCTCAACAGATGATTCCTCTAGAGGATGCCGTTGCGGAGGCGGCAAGCCGCTCCACACTTGCCGCACCCAATGGCGTGCCGTTTCATTTGCAGGCCAAGATATCGGATGAGACGACGCACGATCCTCAGTATGAGGCCGTGGTCGAGGAGTGGTGGCAGTCGCCTACGGTGTGGCGGCGGGAATTTCACTCCCGGGCATTCTCCCAGACGCTCATCGTCAATGGTGACAAGGTCGAGGAACAGGATGCAGGGCCGGTCTTCCCGGAACTGCTCCGCAATCTCACAGTAGAGCTGGTCAACACCGTGCCCAGGCTTGATCAGCTGGCCGCATTGCACCAGAGTGTCACGAAGCCTGACGGCACGCCCGGTCAGATCCGAGCCGCCTGGCAGATTCCCGGAATGGATGGAATCACCACCAAGACGATCGCCGCTTCCATTGCTATCTCGCGGGATACTGGGCTCATGGTGTATGGCGGCGACATAGATTGGGATGTCGCGCTCCACGAATATGAAGACTTTCACGGGAAACAGATCGCCCGGCGACTGACTGCGCAGAGCCAGGGAGGACCGCAGTTAACCGCGAAGATCACGCTTCTGGAAGACCTGCCTGGCTCCGATGAAAGACTGTTTCTCATCCATAAGTCGACCCCATGCAAGAAACAGCTTCGCGTGCTGGTGGTTCCAGAAATGAAGCTGCGGAAATTGAGCCTTGAAACACCTGCTCCTCATTGGCCAGATCTCCCGTCTGGAGCGCGTAGGGGAGCCATGGTGATGAGGGTTGTCGTGGACCGCGAGGGCAACGTGCGGTCGATTGACGACTTTTTCTCTGACAACCCCGGCTTACAGCAAGCAGCGCAGGAACAACTACTGAAGTGGCATTTCCGTCCATACCTGGATCATGGTGCTCCGGTGCAGGTGATCTCAACGCTTACATTTTCATTCACACTGAACTAACCCAGAACCTTGTAAACGCCAACTGGCGGTACTCTCGGACCCCTCAGAAAGCTTCGCATTCTCGAGCGCATTCCGAGGCGCCTTTTCCTTAGGAAGTCAACATGGAAATGATGAATGAGGGCGAATCTACTGAAGCAAATCCGTTCAAGGGCCTGTCAGATTAGGGCAATCTGCATCGAACGTAGACAAGCCTCCGTACAGTAAGGAGGGGTTGGAAGCACGATCGGCAGAAGGGAATCGCGATGCCTCAAACCCACGTTCAGGAACATATCGATCTTATCGTCAGGCACGAACAGGAGTTCCTGTCCCGGAGAACCAAGGCTGAAAAGATAGGCGACGGAATCGCGGGCTTTGCCGGTAGTCTCGCGTTCGTCTCTACTCACCTGATGGTTTTTGCTGCGTGGATCGCAATGAACAGCCTGCAGATTACCCAACCCCATCACTTCGATCCGGCTCCTTACTCTCTTCTCAGTACAATCGTTGCCCTGGAAGCGATTCTTCTGGCGAGTTTCATCCTTATCCGGCAGTCCCGTATAGGACGGCGTTCGGACGAGCGTGACCATCTAATGCTGCAGATTCTTTTGCTGACTGAGAGAGAGATTACTGCCGTACTTGAAATGAATCGCGAACTGGCAAAACAGGCTGGCCTGGCAAAAGTAGCCGATCAGCCTGAAATCAAAGAGTTGAGCGAACAGACATCCATTGAGGAAATGGCCAGGACCATTCAGGAAAACCTTCAGAATGAGGAATAGGCAGAACAAGCGACCTATAAAGGAGCATGAATTGGCCGCTCTTCAATCGTTGACGTCGAGCTCTTTTTCTCCGACTCGTCTGTTTGGCCGTGATGCGCACGCCGCTTTGATCTTTTCGTATCGTGCCTGGAGCTCATCCAGCTCCAGATCACTGAGATTTTCGATGTCAATCATTTGATCTCGTGCTTTATCGATAGCGCGGATGAGTTCATTGAGTTTCAGATTGATGGCTCGCGCATCGCGGTTTTGCGTGTTCTGAATGAGAAATACCATCAAGAAAGTTACGATCGTTGTGCCAGTGTTGATCACAAGCTGCCAGGTATCGGAGAAGTGAAATATAGGACCGGTCGTCGCCCAGATGACGATGATCAGAACTGCACCCGCGAAGGCCCACTTCGAGCCCAACCATCCGGAAGATGTGGCAGCGAATCTACCGAACCAATCGTTTGTGGTGCGAGCGGTAGTCTCCGCCGGAACATCTCTCATCTCTACCTCCAAGGCGCAGACCCCACCGAGGTGAGGTCCGGAATGATCCAATTACGCTGCATCACTGGAATGATTGAGGTCGGGAGCAGCTTTCGCTTCGTCCTCTTTACTCTTCTTGGCCGAATATTTTTCCTTGCCTGTCTTTGGCTTCTTCGGCTCCTCGGGCTCACGAGCACTCTGTTTCATGATCGGAGCACCCGCAGCCGTAATCTTCTTCGCCGCGCTCAGCTCCTCTTTCAGGTTCGAATTCAGGAGCCGGACGACCTTCGACAACCCCAATGTCGTAGCCATCGAGATGGATGCCTCGTAGCCGGCGATCTCATAGTGTTCCGTGCGGAGTGCCGCGCCGATCAGCCCAGAATCAAATGACGCACCTTCTTCATCCTTTTCCAGAGCATCTTTGCCTTCCTCGATGACGCCTTCCATTCCGTTGCAATGCTGCCCCGTAGGCTTCTCGCCAAGCTCAAGAAAGACCTTCTTAAGCCGCTCTACCTGCCCCTTTGTCTCTTCGAGGTGCGCGGAAAACAGCTGCTTCAGTTTGGGGTTGATGGCACCCTTTGCAAGCTTCGGCAGTGCCTTTACCAGTTGGTTTTCCGCGCTGTACATATCGCGAAGTTCATCGATCAAAACGTCTTTAAGTGCCATTGCGTCGTTCTCCTTGTACTTAGAAGGATGCAGATGGCACAACTCACGCCTGAGAAATAAAGAACTAGAGCTCCAAAAGTCGAATTATGGCACCCTTCCAGCCATGATCGTTGCTATCTGGCGGCTCGATGCAGGCTGCGCGCTGTGTGTACAAGTCAAAGGGGGTGAGAGCACGGGCCTCTGACCCGGTGGGCCATCAGGGGCTTGTCGGTTCAACCCGTATGAGACGAATTGGGGTGGGAATTTTGCTCCCCACCCCAGCCGGATTTAGGATTTGAGAAATTCGAGGAGTGCGGCATTGATTTCATCTGCACGCGTTGTACACATGCCGTGCGGAGCACCCTCAATGACCTTCAGAGCCGCATTCTTCACGATCTTCGAAGACAGGTATGCAGAATCGGCAATCGGAACAATCTGATCCGCATCACCATGAAGGACTAGCGTAGGGACCTCGATTTTCTTCAGGTCTTCGGTCAAATCTGTTTCGGAGAATGCTTTGACACAGTCGTAAGAAGCGATGACGGACGACTGCATTCCCTGGGCCAGGAATGTCTGCCGTACCCCTTCTGAAACCTTGGCGTCAGACTTGTTGTAGCCATAGAACTGAAGACTGAGATCGAGGAAGAATTGAGCACGGTTGGCGGCAACACCGGCGCGAATTCCATCAAACACAGATATCGGCAACCCACCAGGATTTTTGTCGCTCTTGACCATGACTGGAGGAATAGCCCCGATGAGCACTGCTTTTTTCACGCGCTTGTTGCCATGCCGGCCGATGTAACGGACCACTTCGCCGCCGCCCGTGGAGTGACCGATCATCGTTGCCTCCTTGATGTCGAGGTGTTCAAAGAGTTCCGCAAGGTCATCAGCATAGGTATCAAGATCGTTGCCATCCCAGGTTTGACTTGAGCGGCCATGTCCGCGTCGATCGTGCGCGACCACGCGATAGCCCTGCTTACCGAGAAATAACATTTGCGCATCCCACGCATCGGCGTTCAACGGCCAGCCATGGGAGAAGGTTACGACTGGACCTGTTCCCCAGTCCTTAAAGTAGAGCGTTGTACCGTCTTTCGTCTTAAAGGTGTTCACTGTGGTTTCTCCTTCTTGGTGAGTGGTTGAAGCTTTAGAACGAGCCTGCCGGTGTTAGACCTGCGCGAATCCACCGTCCACAAAAAACTCCGCTCCGGTTACGAAGCTGGCGTCATCGCTCGCCAGGAACACAACTGCGTTGGCAATCTCTTCCGGTCTTCCCATACGCCCGAGCGGGACGCCGACGGAGATTTGTCCACGGCGTGCCTCTCCGATCTCTCCGCTTCCCAGAAGCCCTTCCATGCCTTCTGTCTGGATGGGGCCAGGACTGACCACGTTGACCCGAATCTTCCGTTGCTTCAAATCGGTAGTCCAGGTGCGCGCAAAGGAGCGTACCGCGGCCTTGGTTGCGGCATAGACGCTGTTGGCCGGAAGTCCCTTGCTGCCAACCACTGAACCATTCAGAATGATGCTGCCTCCATCCGGCATCAAAGGGAGAGCCGTCTGGACGCTAAAGATGACACCCTTCACGTTCGTACCGAAGATGCGCTCATAGTGATCTTCGGCGATCTGTCCGAAAACTCCGTATTCCGCGATTCCCGCGTTGGCAAACACAATGTCTACCCTCCCGTGATCTGCGCGAATCTTTTCATAGAGCTTCTGAATGTCTTCAATCTTTGCTGCATCTGCCTGAATGGGGATGCATCCCTCACCAATCTTGGCAGCAGCTGCTTCTAGTGCATCCTTGCGTCTTCCGGTTATGTAGACGGTCGCGCCCTCATTCACAAACGCCTTGGCTGTTGCAAAGCCGATACCACTGCTGCCGCCGGTTACGACGGCGATCTTCCCATTGAGTCTTTTCATTGAACATCTCCTTGTGTGTATGCGTGAGGCTGGATGGTCCTCTCGCTGGTTGATATGGCACCCTCGTAGAAGGACGTAAGACGTGAGCGCTTTACCGACGTACACCTGTTCCACCGAGCGCGTAGACAGCAGACATCAGTCCCGACCCTAATTTTTTAATTGCACTCACAATCTTATTTACTTTGATGGTGGTTGCAACTAAAATTATTCATAAAGATTTGAGGAATTCTGAAGATGCGGGTTTCTAAAGAACAGGCTGAAACAAATCGAACCTCGCTGCTGCAGGCCGCCGGCCGTCTGTTCAATGAGAAGGGCTTCGACGGAGTGGGCGTGGCTGAAGTCGCGAAGGAAGCGGGGCTCACTCATGGCGCGCTTTACGCGCATTTCCCGTCGAAAGACGTGCTCGCGGCAGAGGCATTTACGGAAGGGATCGCTCATCGCCTGACATCGATGCGACGCCGGAAGCGGACATTTGAAGAATACCTCGATGTCATGTTCTCAACGGAGCATCGCGATAACCTGGCAAATGGATGTCCGATGACGGCATCCGCAAGTGAGATTGCACGGCAAGGAACTGCCGTCGCTACAAGCTTCGCGCAGGCGTTTCAAGAGACAGTAGCGGTCCTCGAAGAATCGATCGAGAGCGATATACCAGCATCTCAAAAACGGCGTCTCGCCATTTCGGCTGTAACCGCGCAAATCGGTGCAATGGCTGTGGCGCGTGGGGTTGCCAAAGTTGACCCTTCACTCTCGAAAGAAGTGCTTCGGACGCTCCGCGAAGTGGTGACGCCTTCACTTCCGGCCAAGGGAGATAAAGCGAGAAGATCGCGACTCTCGCATCCTGTGAAATGAAGAGTTGCGCTCCCATTGACAATCTTTTCTCAATGGGAGAAATCCGCCTGTTAGGGCTTCGGTGAATAGATGTCCCAAAGTAGAGGAACTCGTGTATGACAGAGAGGCTTTGCTGTTATGGAACGTGGACGTGTTTTTCCTAAGAGGTTTATATTGAGGCTGTTGCCCGAACGGAGGGTGGCGCTTGGCTCGCGATCAACACGTTCGGAAGTTCTACGGCGCCAACCTGGCCGAGGTCTTCCGGGCGCCGCTTTATGACTGCTCCCTTAAGAATGTATGCGGCGTGCCCGACTTCGCGCTCACCAGGCTCAAGGGTGGCCCGATGGAGATGCAGCGGGCGCCGGCCTATCCCGAGGACCGCGCGATCCTCATCTGCGTGGCCTTAGCTCCGACTCCTGTTAATAGGTGGCGCGCACGAATCGACGGCCAGGAGGTCGGCGTCTCTCGTTCGATCGCATTCGCAACAACAGTGATCGATCTTATGAAGCCGATGGAGATGTGGGCGGCAGGCCCGTTCGACTATCTACACTATTACGTATCGCGCGACCTGCTGGACAGGGTTGCCACAGAGAACAAAATTGCGCCGATCCATTCATTTCGGATGGTCTTCTTTGAGCAGGACCTCGTCGTTGCTCAGTTGACTAAGGCCATCCTCGGCCAAGTGCGCAACCGTGAACCGCTCAGCATTCTTGCATTAGAAGATGTCTCCATTCTGGTGAGTTCACATCTTCTACAGCACTATGGAAACGGTAAGGAAATGCTTCGGGCACAGCGGCGCCTGGAGAGCTGGCAAAAGATCCGTACCGAGGAGATGCTGCGTACACATCTCGAAGGCAACATCAGAATTGTGGACCTTGCAACCGCCTGTCAGCTCTCCCCGAGTCACTTCTCTCGTTGCTTTCGCCAGAGCTTTGGCACTTCAGTCCATCAATGGCTCATCAGGCTCCGAATCGACATCGCGAAGGATCTGCTTCGCGAACCTGGACCAAGCCTGGCAGAGGTGGGATTTCGGTCGGGATTCTGCGATCAATCTGCTTTCACACGCGCGTTTACCAAGCTCGAAGGTATAACACCATTTCGCTGGCGCAAACTGAATGGTGAGGGCGCGGTTGCTACTGACCACCTTGTCCCTAGTGAGTTGGGTCCTCGCTAATCGCTTCTATAGAAGCAACGGTCCGCTTCACGGATGTCTGTGCCTTTTTGTCCGCGTAAGGATCCCGAAGAGAATGGCTGGAAACATGGTGACTCAGGTAGATACCGAGAAAGTCCCATGCCAGTTGGGCGACATCGGTATCGTGCAACAAGTGTCGCTTGTCGATCGCATCACGGATCAACATAATAAGGGTCTGCCGCCAGACAGATTCGGCCGCCGCGGCCGCCTCTCGAACAGGTCCCGGCAGGAAGCTCAACTCAACAATAGCCTGGGCGATTGGACAACTGCCCGGTAGTCCTGCTCTCTTCGTCCATCCAATCCACACATTTAGATATCGGACCAGCGACGGCAACCCGCTTCCAACGTCAGGGTCGGCCCTGAGGCAGGTGCGGCTCCAAAGGTCCAAGGCGAGATCAAGAATGCCTCGCTTTAGGTCGCTCATATGTGGAAAATGCCCAACCACGCCACTTTTTGACAGGCTTGCGCGTCTGGCAACCGAACCGAAGGTGATCTTGCAGAGCCCCTCTGTGCTTGCCAAATTAAGCCCGATTTGAAGGATGTGCTCTCTAGTTACTTGACTAGACAAGGATGCGCCCTCCAAGAGCTATTCCCGATATCTCCACGAGATGCACTGCGCCACGAGAGATTGCTAGCCAGATGGTACGGCGATCCGAGTTCGGAGGATTGACCTCATTCGCCTTAATTGTCGATTCAGACTGAGTTCTCGAGTCAAAAGGAAACGCATTTAACCGGTGATAAGAGCGTGAGTTTTCCGCAAAATCGGCATTTCTGGAAGCCGTCTCATGCAATGGCGGTCTTTTTGCACAAGAATGACCGTTCTTTTCGAGGCTACACTCGGCATAACCGAGGCCAGACGAGCAGATCAGTTTTCCGCGCGTCCCGCGCCGAAATTCAAAAGTATCGTCAGTCCTTCGGTGAAGAGCGAGGGTCTTTCCGGGCCCGACTCTATCCGCAAGTTGGAGGAGGTTGCATGACCGCCCAGCGGCCGGAAGGGATCTTAAACTCCGGCAATAGTCTCGGAAGGTGCTTTCAATTCGGTAATGCTCCGTCCGTGCTCTTTGGTTCCAGGGAGAGCGCACAAATGGCAATTACCCGGATTACGATTCCTAACGGGCTACCTGAGCCGACCGCTCCAGTAAGACCTGAACGCGGGCTCTCAGTTTGCGTGCATCTGCGGCAACAGTCTGAACCCAAGGGGTGGGGGACGTGGGTTGATGGAAAGTTCCTTCCTATCCGCTACTGGGAGCGCGGTGGTGTCGCCATTTACGATCTGGAGGAAAATCCGATCGGTGTGCGTCCCACCGGGTTCGATTCTGTGCATTTCAACCTGCCGCGCAGAACTCTGGATGCATTTACCGACGACAATGAATTGCATCGGATCGGCGTCCTGCGATGCACGCAGGGAATTAAGAATGATGTCCTATTTCATTTGACCAAGTTTGCACTGCCATGGCTTGGCGACGAGCGGCGGGTATGCAGCTTGATGTTCGACTACTTCGTGTGGATGTTTTGCAGCCACATCTTAGCTTCGTATGGGCAGGTACAACCCACGAGGACCGTTCATCTGGGTGGGCTGGCGCCCTGGCAGAAGCGCCGCCTGACGGAATTGATCGACAGCAATCTGGATCGTGAGCTTCGGCTTTCTTACCTTGCCGAGGAGTGCGGCCTCTCGGTTAGCTATTTCTCTCGCTCCTTCAAGCGCTCCTTCGGAGTGCCGGTTCATCGCTACCTCATCGCCCGCAGGGTTGACCGCGCGAAGTTCCTGCTGAGGTCGTCCTCGGCACCGCTTTCAGAGATTGCCCTGGAAAGCGGCTTCTCAGACCAAGCCGCCTTCAGCCGGACGTTTCGTGCAGTCGTCGGAACCTCGCCTATGCGATGGCTTAACGAGCATATGCACCGGTTGCCCGTGGATCTACAGCCAGCGATGCGCATCGCGAGAGAAGGGATACACGGCCGGTTCCTTTCTTCAACAGCCTCTCCGTCAGCGTTGAATGACGGGAACGAAGACGCGATCTAAGCATCACGACAGGAAACGACAAAATAGGCGAAATCGCACAAGAATAACATTGCTGCCTGGATCAATCTATCTCCCAAGAGGCTGGATATGGTCTCGAAGATCCTCGAGAAGGATGCCAGCACGTAGCCTACATGTCTCACCCGCAGGAATCGGTCAAGTCATCGAAGAGGCTGCCACCTCCGCACACCTCAACCAGTAGCCAACAGTTGCAAGCAACACGTACGTCACGCGTGAGACATGAGCGGTTCGGCGCGAAGGCGGTCGACATTGAAAATCAACTGATCCGAGTGGATCTTTACCGCAAAGGAGAATCATCGTGAGTCAGCATATTAAAAATGTAGTTCTGGTGCATGGAGCTTTCGCGGATGGTTCCGGCTGGAGGCGGGTCGCCGACATCCTCAAGAATGATGGCTACAAGGTGTCGGTGGCGCAGCCTCCTGAGACTTCGTACGCCGACGATCAAAAGTACACGAAGGCCGCAATCGACGCCATGGGCGGCCCGGTGGTTCTGGTCGGCCACAGCTACGGTGGATCTATTATCACCGAGGCCGGCAATCACCCGAACGTTGCAGCGCTTGTCTATATTGCTGCATTTGCCCTCGATGAAGGTGAGAGCTGTGCATCGATCGAAACGGCCGTGCCGCAAGCCTCCAAGGCGTTCAAACCGGACAGCAACGGTCTTTGGTGGATAGACGAGGCGCATTTCGCTGCCGACTTCGCAGCGGACATCCCACGGGATGAGGCGGAGTTCATGGCTATATCGCAGGTGCCGATCTCTACCGACTCGTTCACCCATCAGGTTAAGAATCCCGCCTGGAAGCACAAGCCCACCTGGTACATGGTGGCGACCGAAGACCGATCCATCAATCCGGAACAGGAGCGCATGATGGCAAAGCGCGCCAAGGCCAAAACGATCGAAGTGAAGGCAAGCCATGTGGCCTATATGTCTTTCCCGAAGGAAACAGCCAAGCTCATCGAAGAGGCTGCCACCTCCGTCAACGAGTAGCCGCATGTTTTCATGCAGAATCTCCGCCGATCCGTTCCTGGGTAGGCGGAGATTCTGCACGAATGTAGTCACCTCATAAGGGCGAAACGATGGATCACATCAATGTAAATGGACAGGGCGGCACGTTCTCCGCCTATATCGCAAGACCGAAGACCACGCCGGCTTCGGCCGTTGTCGTTCTGCAGGAATTGTTCGGTGTGAACGCCGACATTCGCAAGCACTGCGATGAATTGGCGGAACAAGGCTATCTCGCGGTTGCTCCAGACCTGTACTGGCGGCAGGAGCCGGGCGTCGATCTGAACGTCATCTCTGAAGCCGATTGGCAACACGGCCTTCGCCTCTATTCGGCTTACGACAGAGATGCCGGCGTAACGGACATCAAGGAAACCATCGACGCAGTACGCAATCTCCCGGAATGCAACGGCAAGGTTGCCTTGCTCGGCTATTGCCTCGGCGCGCTGATGGTCTTCATGACAGCCGTGCGCAACGACAGCATCGACGCCGCAGTCTGGTATCACGGCGCCGATACTGAGAAATATCTGGGAGAGGTCAATGGGCTTCACGCGCCCATTCTCATGCATCTGGCCGAGGAGGATGAGTTCATTTCCAAGGCTGCACAAGCGGAGATTAAAGCCGCACTTGCTAAGAAACCAAATGCGGCGGTTTACAGCTACCCGGGACAGAGTCATGCCTTCTCCCGCCATAACGGAAAGCACTACAATGCCGCCGCGGCTCACCTTGCCAACGGTCGGACGAGCGAATTTCTACATCAACATCTGCAGTGACCTTCGGTCGCCGTCAACGCACTTCGGCGGTACTTAATCGCAATCCGATTCAGACGATAGGAAGATCACAAACTGATCTTCTCGCCAATTCTCCTGATCTCGCCACGAAGCCATGCATGTGCAGCATCCGTATTGACTCGCGGATGCCAGATCATCAGATATTTGAATCCGGTTATCTCTCCCGGCGCCTTCAGCACCTTTATTTTGCGATTTTCTGCCTCCAGTCCTGCGAATCGCCGGGGTGCGGTCAGAATCAGTTTGGTTCCTGGAATGCATCGTGTCGCCGCTCCGAAATAGGGCAGCGTAATCACGGTTCGACGACGATGGCCGTGCGCTGCAAGCCGCTTCTCGGGTATATGTTGCGAACCTTCCACGACATCGACACCGATGTGCTCCGCCGCAAGATATTGCTTGAGCGTGAGTTGGCACTGATAAGGAGCATCTGCCGCAACAATGCAGACGAGCTCTTCCTCGTATATGACCTCAGTCAGTAAAGGCGAGGGTACATGGCTTTCATCGCCAATCAAAGCAAGATCCAGTCGACCGTGACTCAAATCCTCGAAGACATCGCCTCTCCAACTCGCGAAGGTAATACGGACCTGTTTCGCCACTGGGAGAACCTCGCGACAGAGAACTGGCGCAATGATCGAGGTCGCATTGTCCGTTGCCGCAATCCGGAAGGAACAATGCTCTGTCTTCGGATCGAATGTCGAACCGGAGATGAGTCTGTCCAACTTCGGAAGCATGATCTCAAGTTCCTGGAGAACACGTTCCCCTTGCGGTGTTGGTTCATAACCCTTTGCTGTCCGGACCAGCAGATCATCGTGAAACGTATCTCGCATCCGTTGCAGAGCGCGGCTCACCGCCGGTTGGCTCAATAGCAATCGCTTGGCGGCGCGCGATACATTTCGCTCCTCAGCGAGCACGGAGAAGACAACAAGGAGATTCAGGTCCGCCTGACGTAGCTGCGTCACACGCATAATTAATATTAGCACTATGCATTGGACGTATAGGTTTGAGGGGTTCAATCTCTTTTTAGCGACGGACTTCAAGTTCGAAGAAGCCGCCGAAAAAGGAGAACCACCATGAGAAAGACAGCTATCATTACCGGAGCATCCCGCGGCATCGGACGCACCATCGCCCTTCGCCTTGCAGCCGACGGATTCGGCGTCGTCGTCAACTATGCCGGCAACGCCGCTAAGGCTGAAGAGGTCGTCAGCGAGATCACTGGTGCTGGCGGCCGTGCCCTCGCCATCCAGGCCGATGTCTCGAACCCTGAAGATGTCAAGCAGCTCTTCGAGAAGACCCTGAAGACCTTCGGACAGATCGACGTCGTGGTCAACAACGCAGGCATCATGCCGCTCTCACCCATTGCCAAGGGCGATGTAGAAGCCTTCGACAAAGTCATCGCCACAAACCTGCGTGGAACCTTTCTTGTCTTCTCGCAAGCAGCGCAGCATGTTGCAGAAGGTGGCCGCATCATCGCCTTCTCCAGCAGCGTCCTCGCGAAGAACTTTCCTACGTATGGCCCTTACATCGCATCCAAGGCAGGCGTCGAAGGCCTCGTTCATGTCCTGGCCAACGAGCTTCGTGGACACAAGATTACGGTGAACGCCATCGCTCCCGGACCCGTAGGTACGGAACTCTTCCTGGACGGCAAAACAGAGGAGCAGATCAAGCAGATCAGCAGCATGGCGCCGCTCGAACGCCTCGGTCTGCCGGACGATATCGCAAACGTTGTCTCCTTCCTCGCAGGCCCGGATGGCGGATGGATCAACGCTCAGGTACTTCGCGCAAATGGCGGCTTCGCATAAGAAGCCGCTACCACCCACACGCAGAACTTTATAGGAGAGTCGTCATGAAGAAGATCATCGTCATCACCGGAGCTTCGAGTGGGTTTGGTGCCCTTGCTGCACGCGCACTCGCCATCGCAGGTCACACCGTTTACGCCAGCATGCGCGAAACCACAGGCCGTAATGCCGCACAGGTAGAAGCCGCGAAACAGTTCGTTGCAGAAAATCACGTAGACCTCCGCACCATTGAGCTCGATGTAGCCTCTCAGGAATCAGCCGACCACGCCATCAAGGCTATCGTTGAGAAAGATGACCGTCTGGATGTCGTCATTCACAATGCTGGACACATGGTCTTCGGCCCAGCCGAAGCCTTCACTCCTGAACAGCTTGCTCAGGTCTATGACACCAATGTGCTCAGCACGCAGCGTGTCAATCGAGCTGCCCTGCCCCAACTACGCAAACAGAGGAAGGGCCTGGTGCTTTGGATCGGAAGCACCAGCACACGCGGCGGTACGCCACCGTACCTCGCACCATACTTCGCCGCCAAGGCAGCCATGGATGCGCTCGCGGTCAGCTACGCCGCGGAACTTAATCGGTGGGGCATAGAAACCTCCATCATTGTTCCGGGCGCTTTTACTTCCGGTACGAATCACTTTGCGCATGCCGGCGCACCGGCAGACAAGACACGTCAGGCCGAGTATGACAACGGCCCCTATG
>Ga0206840_1046_pt1 | contig 24379 bp, 17 predicted proteins | sample Alteio_BWOrgCont_24_FD_152633 | JGI IMG/M metagenome (GOLD analysis project Ga0206840, IMG submission 152633) | Enriched cells from forest soil in Barre Woods Harvard Forest LTER site, Petersham, Massachusetts, United States -... | ecosystem: Environmental > Terrestrial > Soil > Temperate forest >... | reverse complement strand
AAGCGCCTGAACTTTTGGCCGCAATGCGTCGCATCGAGAGCAGGGGCATACTGGAAACCGCACATCGAGTCATGATGGCCTGTGGACAGGTGTTTCGCTATGCCGTGGCTACCGGACGCATGGAACGCGATCCAACGGGTGACTTGCGTGGAGCATTGCCGCCCCGAAGGGCTAAACACCGCGCCTCCATCATTGATCCAAAAGGTGTCGGTGGGCTATTGCGGGCAATTGATGCCTATGAAGGTTATTTCTCAACTAAATGTGCATTGCGACTAGCCCCTCTATTTTTTGTGCGGCCCGGCGAATTGAGGAAGGCAGAATGGCCAGAGTTTGACTTAGAGGCGGCAGAATGGCGCATTCCTGCCGAAAGAATGAAGATGAGAGTGCAACACATCGTGCCACTGTCTCGTCAGACCATCGAAATTTTGCGGGAATTAGAACCTTTGACCAACCGCCCTCTTGAAGGCAAGCCTGACGCGCCTCACTACGTCTTTCCAGGTGGACGAACTAGAGAACGACCAATGAGCGAAAATGCAATTTTGTCCGCGCTACGAAGGATGGGTTACACAAAGGATGAAATGACCGGCCACGGCTTTCGGAGCATGGCTTCGACATTACTGCATGAAAAGGGATGGAACCATTTGGCCATTGAGCGCCAGTTAGCCCACGCAGAGCGCGACCAAGTGAGCGCGGCATACAACTATGCGGAACATCTACCGGAGCGCCGAAGAATGATGCAAGATTGGGCGGATTATCTAGACATGCTAAGACTTAATTCGAATATAATCCCGTTGTTCAAAACGGCAACGTGAAGTCGAGCTAACAGAAATTAGTTGAGAGAACTGAACTCAGCGTAAACAGTGACTTGCAATAGGAAGTGGAAAAAATGCAAACGCACAACGCAATCAATGAACGAATCAAGCGAAAATACCTTGTCTATCTAAAGCAGGCAAGAAGCCAAAGCGAGCCTTCCATAGACGCCGTTGCTAAGGCGTTGGCGCGGTTCGAGGTGTTCAACAAATATCGCGACTTCAAGGCGTTTCATTTTGAACAGGCGGTCGCGTTTAAGACTCACCTGTCCAATCAGGACAGCAAAATGACGGGTGAAAAACTGAGCAAGGCGACTTTGCATTCGACGCTCTCTTATCTGAAACGGTTTTTCCAATGGCTGTACGGTCAGCCCGGTTTCAAATCCCGTTTTCAATATTCCGATGCTGATTACTTCAACCAGTCCGATAAAGACACCCGCATTGCGACGGCACGTCGCGAAAAGCTTTATCCGACCCTTGAGCAGGTCAAGCAAGTAATTGCGAAAATGCCGCATGAGACTGAGCTTGAATTGAGAAACCGCGCCCTTGTGGCGTTTACCTTACTAACCGGGGCTCGGGATAGTGCCATCGCCTCCATGAAATTGAAGCATGTTGACTTGGAGGCCGGAAAAGTCATCCAAGATGCCCGTGAAGTGAAAACCAAATTCAGCAAGACTTTCACCACGTTTTTTTTCCCCGTAGGCGACGAAATCCGCCAAATTGTTGGGGATTGGGTGAAATATCTCCGGCTAGTCAAGCTTTGGGGAATCGATGACCCGTTGTTTCCTGCCGCTGAGGTTATAAGGGGCGCAAGTCTCCATTTTGAGGTAAACGGTTTGAAGCGGGAACATTGGAACCACGCTTCGCCCATTCGGACAATCTTTCGCGAAGCGTTCACGGTTGCTAACCTGCCCTATTTCAACCCCCACAGCTTTCGGAACACCTTGGTTCGCCTAGGTGAGACCATGTGCCAGACACCTGAAGCATTCAAAGCATGGAGCCAAAATCTTGGACACGAAAAGGTTTTGACCACCTTTTTCAGCTACGGGGTGGTTGATACCAGACGACAGGGCGAGATTATCCAGAACCTTACTAAACCGCAAATAGGAGAGCGACCTGAGGTTACTGAATTAGTGCGGTCTGTATTGCGTGAGATGGGGGTTAAAGGGGGTTAGGATCAGGCCGGTTTGCCATGAAAAGATGTGGGGGCAACTTTGGGGGCATATCAATTTCTTGAAAAATGTAAGTGCCTGATATTTCAATGAGTTATAGGTACAATTCAAGTCCACTAGCGCCACCATTTCTTCTTTCACTGCGACCGCTCGGTCCCCGAACTGTTTCTCCTCTTGCCTAATCTTATATAATCTTATATAGTTGAAATATAAGGTTCCATATGAAAACCGATCCCAAAATCGAGAAGCACCGCTTTGACGTTCGCCTTGAAAGTCTGCCGTCGGATGTTTGGTCGACAGTTACCAAAATAGATGAGTTAAAGGGTCAATGGATAGGTGGGGCGCGTCTTTCCCCCCAAATTTTGGGACGCCTCAAGCGGTCCGTGCTGGTCACTTCCACAGGAGCTTCCACCCGCATCGAGGGCGCACGGCTATCCGACGAAGACGTTGAAAAGTTGATGCGTGGCATCGACATCCAGCGGTTCACAAACCGCGACAAACAGGAGGTAAAGGGGTATTTCGAACTTCTTGAAAACGTCTTCAATGCCTGGAAAACGCTGAGCTTTTCCGAAAGCGCCATCAAGCACTTTCACAAAGAGCTGCTCAAGTATGTCGGAAAGGACGAGCAGCATCGAGGCAATTACAAAAGGCAGGAGAACAAGGTGCACATGGTCAGCGAAACGGGCGAGTCCATCGGCGTCCTGTTTGACACCACTCCGGCATACCTTACGCCCAAAGAGATGCAGGAATTGGTTGAATGGACACGGGAAGCGTTGGCCGAGAAGAAATTTCATCCCCTCCTGGTCATCAGCAACTTTCTGGTCGAGTTCTTGGCCATCCATCCCTTTCAGGACGGCAACGGCCGATTGTCGCGCATTCTCACGAACCTTCTTTTACTTAAAGAAGGGTACCTCTATATGCCCTACGCCTCCCATGAGAAATTGGTTGAGGATAACAAGCCCGACTACTACGTCGCCTTGCGAAAAAGTCAGCAGACATTCAAGACGAAACACGAAACCATCGTGCCTTGGCTGTCCTTCTTTTGCGAAGCCTTGTTTATGCAGGCAAGGGAAGCGGTGAAGTTGCTCTCAAAGGAAAACATCGAAAAACTGCTTTCGCCCAAACAACTGGCGGTATGGGAGTACCTGAAGAATTCAGTCGAAGCAACGGCCGGCGAGATTTCGAAGGCCACCGGCGTTGCCCGGCCCACGATTAACCAGGCCCTGGATAAACTCCTCCGACTCAAACGGGTGGAGCGCATTGGGCTTGGCCGAACAACGCGTTATAGAACGTTGTGAGATGCGCAGTCCCACCGGGCATTCATTCTCACAAGTCAAATGACGCTATAAAGGGACGCCAGTCGCGGATTTGGCAAAGGTGACGCAATCGGGGGCATCTTTGGGGCACGAGGCATTTGGTAAAAACTCAACTTATTTTTTTAAAAAGGGTTATGGAGACAATTCAAGTCCACTAGCGGCAGGATTTGACTCCTCGACTGGACAACGATCTCGAATGTCGCTCAGGCTAGATTCGCCGAAGGACGATTTCCCAGGTCATCCAGCGAATCGGGAACGGAGTCGAGCTCTCATTTCGTCTAAGGGGATCGAGGAATCCGGGGCGAGATGATGGTCCGCCAAACGCCGTTCAGTCTCGACTTCTTCTTCTGTGGTCAGCATGCTCTTTGTCTCGTGTCGGGCTCGCATTTCCTCATAGGATTCCATGTGAACAGTGCCTTCCCGACCCACAGGATCCAAGGTGGTCACTTTAATCTTGGATTTGCCCTGTTTGAATTCCGCCAAGTCTTTTGCCAAATTCGCAAATCGATTTTCTTTCTGCTTTTTCACGAGTTAAATCATTCGAAAAAGATTTTTCATGCAGGGAAGAGGCCACGGGATGCGTGTTCCAATACAGCATCAACTTGGGCCTTTTGGATACCGGGAAACCATTCAAGGAAATCCTCGATTCGTGCCCCATCTTCAATATTTTCAAAGAGTGCCGACACGGGAACCCGGGTGCTACGGAATACCCAAGCGCCGCTTACTTTACCGGGAGATTGCTCAACGGCTTGACATTCAGACCAGTCTAACATGTTCAGAATTTACTCGCAATCCGGAACATTCCAAAACGTCCTAAAATTCCCAAAAGTTAAGGTTTTTGGGCCATGTTTTTGGACAATGTTATCCAAAGCAGACCTAAGCCGTTCCTTTGAATCCGCCCTCGGACAGGGGCAACTTTGGGGGCGGTAAAAACGGGACGCGTCAACGGACCGTTGGGGGTTCCAGCGGTCCGTGAGGAAAATTACCAGCTCGCTTTTTTGGTTTCCGCGTTGATCGTATCCCGAATGGATTTGATCTCGTCGTTGAAATAGGCTTCGATGTCGCGCTTGGCGTTGTCCAGTTTCAACGTGGTGTCTATGTAGATCGCGGGGTTGGAGCCAGATTTTCCGGAATTGGAAATATCCACGTCCCCGATTTTTGTGTCGCTTTCGGCCATGTACAGATTGTACTTGACCACCTCGTATCGGATACGGGTGCCCTTGAAGGCCAGTTCAACCTTGTAATCCACCGTGAGGTGGTCGTGCATTTTCATGCCGAACACCTTGTAGGGGATGTCCGTGATGCCTCCGGCGACAATGTGGTATTTGATGTCCTTGTTCAGCGTGGAATCCTGGATGGCTTCGCCTCCATGCGAGAACCATCTGTGGATCCAATGTACGGCTTCCTTGAAAACCTGTGCGCTATCCGCATCGTCCACCTTTAGGACCACGAATGTCCTAGAAGTATCGGCCGAGTCCCTGAGACCATTGGGTGTCAAGACGAGGCTTTGTCCAAATCCACTCGCGAACAGGAAAAACAGCAATGCTCCAGCCAGTTTTTTCATGGGGATCCCTTTCATGTGTTTAAAAAGCGCGACGAAATAATACTTTGTTCACAACTGTGAGTGGGGATATTTTACACCTACGAAAGCAGTTCGACGGCTTTCTGGTGATTTTAGGGATTTTTGGCTAGAGCGTGCCCGTTTTGGAATGACGGGAACGGATGATTTCTAACGCGGTTGGATTAACCTGGATAATCCGCAACAAATTGTCCATTGGCTTGCTTTGTGTAACCGTTCCCGTTTCGTATCTCGCGAAAGCTTTTTCTCCTCCACCGAGCACGTTTCCGAACGCTTCTTGGGAAAAACCAAGTTTTTTTCGAATACTCTTGATCTCTGCGGGAGTGAGTAGGCCGTCAACTTCACGATGAAAGTCGCGCAGTTTCGGTTCGATTTCGTCCAACTGTGTTTCATCGGGAAAAGATTCTCCGCAATTATTGCAGTCATACGAAATGAACCCATCGAATGACACGCTTTTTCCTTTATAGGAAAAAGTTTTGGATGAAATATTTTCGTGAATATTCTCGCTTCCGCAAACGGGGCAGATTGTGATGGGTGTGATGCTCATCAGGCCTCCTTAAAAGAGATAATCACAGCTTCTTCAGCCCGGCTGATCTGAAGCTTGATATAAAGTGCAGGTTCATCGATTCCAGAAGTCTTATAAACGTCCTGCCACAAGTCCTTAAAATTCGTGTCGTTCACTGTCATGGTCTTGTAGATCTCGCTTTTTTTGAGTTTCAAAACCCGGTCTTTTATTTCCTGTCTGCCGGTGTATCCAAGTTCCTGTCCGCAAGTGAGGGCAGTCAAAGTCACGATACATCTCCCTGCCACAATGAGTTCCTTGATGCGGTCCAAGTCATAGCGAGCTTGCCTGTAATGCTGCACTCAGTCCCCTCTATCTCCACGTAACCGCATTGAAGGTTCATGCCCATAAAGTATCACTATGATACTTTATGGGCAAGCTTGGTTAACTAAAAAACACCAAAATATGGGTTTCGTTGATAAATAGTACTCATATTAGCACTAGTAATAAAGTCTCCTTGAATGGGCTTTCCCCAACCCTTTGAACCTCGCTCACCGTCTTACGCGCGGTAGGGTTATACCCCACAGTCATTCCCCCGTTATTCGAGTATTTAGGTGACAAGCGCCTTTTTTTAAGGGGAATAAATATGGCAGAAAAAGCTGTTTTAGACGGCAAGGTTGTGATGGTGGAAGTCGTTACCGAGGTCCGGGGCGAAGAAGCTCTCCTCAAGACGGGAGCCCTGCAGAGCGCCATTTTCAATAGCGCGAACTTCTCCAGTATTGCCACCGATGAAAAGGGCGTCATTCAATTGTTCAATGTGGGTGCCGAGCGCATGCTGGGCTATGCCGCTGATGATGTGCTGGACAAGATTACCCCGGCCGACATTTCCGACCCTCAGGAAGTCATTGCACGCGCCAAGGCGCTCAGTTTGGAGCTGGGAACCCCGATTACCCCGGGTTTCGAAGCCCTGGTTTTCAAAGCCTCCCGCGGCATCGAGGACATTTACGAACTGACCTATATCCGCAAGGACGGCAGCCGGTTTCCGGCGGTGGTGTCGGTTACGGCGCTACGGGATGGTGACGGAAAAGGTGCCATCATCGGCTACCTCCTCATCGGCACAGACAATACCGCCCGCAAGCAGGCGGAAGAAGCGTTGCTTAAAGCTGGGGCCCTGCAGAGTGCCATTTTTAACAGTGCGAATTTTTCCAGTATCGCCACAGATGCCAAGGGTGTCATCCAGATCTTTAACGTCGGTGCAGAGCGCATGCTGGGCTATACGGCCGCAGAGGTGATGAACAAGAACACCCCGGCCGATATTTCCGATCCACAGGAAGTCATCGCACGTGCCAAGGCGCTCAGTTTGGAGCTGGGAACCCCGATTACTCCCGGTTTCGAAGCCCTGGTGTTCAAGGCTTCGCGCGGTATCGAGGACATTTACGAATTGACCTATATCCGCAAGGATGGCAGTCGCTTTCCGGCGGTGGTGTCGGTCACGGCACTGCGCGACGGTCAAAACGCCATCATCGGCTACCTGCTCATCGGAACGGACAATACGGCCCGCAAACAGGCGGAAGAAGCGCTGCTTAAGGCTGGAGCCCTGCAGAGCGCGATTTTCAACAGCGCTAACTTTTCCAGTATCGCCACAGACGCGAAAGGCGTCATCCAGATCTTCAACGTGGGTGCCGAGCGCATGCTGGGTTACACGGCTGCCGAAGTGATGAACAAAATTACGCCAGCCGACATATCTGATCCCCAGGAAGTCATTGCACGCGCCAGCGCCCTCAGCCTCGAGCTGGGCACTCCGATTACCCCGGGCTTTGAAGCCCTGGTGTTCAAGGCCTCTCGCGGCATAGAGGATATTTATGAATTGACCTATATCCGCAAAGACGGCAGTCGCTTTCCGGCGGTGGTATCGGTCACGGCGCTGCGGGACGGCGACGGTCGGGATGGCGACGGACAGGGCACCATCATCGGCTACCTGCTCATCGGTACCGATAACACAGCCCGCAAGCAGGCGGAAGAGGCACTCCTTCAGGCCGGCGCCTTGCAGAGCGCAATTTTCAACAGCGCGAATTTCTCCAGTATCGCCACGGATGCGAAGGGCGTCATTCAAATCTTCAACGTCGGTGCCGAGCGCATGCTGGGCTACACGGCCGCGGAGGTAATGAACAAAATAACGCCGGCGGATATTTCCGATCCGCAGGAAGTCATCGCGCGTGCCAGCGCCCTGAGCCTGGAACTGGGAACGCCGATTACCCCGGGTTTTGAGGCCCTGGTGTTCAAAGCCTCGCGCGAAATCGAGGACATTTACGAACTCACTTATATCCGTAAGGACGGCAGCCGGTTTCCGGCCGTGGTATCGGTCACGGCGCTGCGGGACGGTCCGGGTGCCATCATTGGGTATCTCCTGATTGGCACGGACAACACCGCCCGCAAGCAGGTGGAAGCCGATCAGAAACAACTGGACCAACGCCTGCGCGACCAGCAGTTCTATACGCGTTCCCTCATCGAGTCGAACATCGACGCGCTCATCACCACCAACCCCTCCGGCATCATCACCGATGTCAACAAGCAGATGGAGGCACTCACGGGCTGCACGCGCGATGAACTCATCGGTGCCCCGTTCAAGAACTATTTCACGGATCCCGACTTGGCCGAGACCACCATCAAACTGGTCTTAAGCGAAAAGAAGGTCACGGACTCCGAACTGACGGCCCGTGCCCGGGACGGCAAGGAAACCGTGGTGTCCTACAACGCGACCACCTTCTACGACCGGGACCGGAAGCTGCAGGGTGTGTTCGCCGCGGCGCGCGACGTCACGGAGCGCAAACGCTTGGATCAGGTGCTGCGGGAACAGAACATCGAACTGGAAAGCTCAAAGTCGGTGGCGGAAAAGGCCAACCTCGCCAAATCGGACTTCCTTTCCAGCATGAGCCATGAGCTGCGTTCGCCGCTCAATGCCATCCTCGGGTTCGCGCAGCTGATGGAATCCGACACCCCGCCACCCACGCCGGGACAGAAGGCCAGCATCGACCAAATTCTTCAGGCGGGCTGGTATTTGCTGGAGCTCATCAATGAAATCCTCGACCTTGCCGTCATCGAATCCGGAAGGCTGACGCTTTCCCTGGAACCGGTGCTGCTCTCCGAAATCATGGTGGAATGCCAGGACATGGTGGCGCCTCATGCGCTGAAACACGGCGTCAAGACGACCTTCCAGACCTGCGATAAACCCCTCATCGTTCATGCCGATCGCACACGGCTCAAGCAGGTGCTTATCAACCTGCTGTCGAACGCCATCAAATACAACCGGCCCGGCGGAACGGTCACGGTGGATTACAAGATGGCCGCCTCGGGAAATATCCGCATCACGGTCACGGACACGGGGGCGGGGCTGTCTCCCGACAAACTGGCGCAGCTGTTTCAGTCCTTCAACCGTTTGGGGCAGGAGGCGGGAGGAGAAGAGGGCACCGGCATCGGTCTGGTGGTCAGCAAGCGGTTGGTCGAGCTGATGAACGGCGTCATCGGAGTGGAAAGCACGGTCGGCGTGGGCAGCGTGTTTTGGATAGAACTAATAGCGACGGAGGCCGTGGAAATTGGCGGCAAAGCGGCAGTGCTTCCGGAGTCGACCAGGCCGGAACCAGTGGACGGTGCGAAGCTGCGCACGCTCCTGTACGTGGAGGACAACCCCGCCAACATGAAACTCATCGAGCATCTCATCGGACGCCGCTCCGACATGCGGCTCCTGAGCGCGGTGGAGGCGCATTCCGGCATCGAAATCGCACGCCGGGCGCAGCCGGAGGTGATACTGATGGATATCAACCTGCCCGGCATGAGCGGTTTCGACGCTTTGAAAATCCTGCGCGAGGACCCGGTCACGGCGCATATCCCTGTCATCGCTCTCAGCGCCAACGCCATGACGCGGGACGTGGAGAGGGGGATGAAGGCGGGTTTCTTCCGCTATCTGACCAAGCCCGTCAAGGTGAATGAATTCATGGACGCGCTCGAGGGAGCCATGGAAATCGCGGAATCGCTGGCCCGTCTGGACGACCTGTAGGAACTCTTAACAGGAATCACGAAACATGGTCGCCTCAGCCGATATTCTGAATGCCCGCATTCTGATTGTGGACGATCAGGCCGCCAATGTGCTGTTGCTGGAGCGCATGCTGCAGGGAGCGGGCTACACATCCATCAGTTCCACGCAGGATCCCTTTGCCGTCTTCGAGCTGCACAGCGCCAACCATTATGATCTCATCCTGCTCGATATGCAAATGCCGGGCATGGACGGGTTCCAGGTCCTCGATGACCTCCAAGCAATTGAACCGGATGGCTATGCTCCGGTGCTGGTCATCACCGCCCAGCCTGGTCATAAGCTACGGGCCTTGCAGGCGGGGGCGAAGGATTTCGTCAGCAAGCCTTTCGACCTTCCGGAGGTGCTGGCGCGAGTTCACAATATGCTGGAAGTGCGACTGTTGCATGGTGAATTGGATACGTCTAATAAGGCGCTGGAGCAAAAGGTACAGGAGGTGGAAGCAAGTCATGAACTTATCCGCCAGCAAAGCGACGAGGTGCGCGAGCTTTACGACGCGGTCGTGGCGGAACAGAAGCGATCCTTCGAACTGACGGCCCAGCCAGGCGCGATGGTGGGTGTGGAAAAGGAAGAACGCCTTGCCACGCCGTTGTTTCGGAGCCTAAGGCTACGCCATCCCTGGCTGCAGCTCAACCTGCTGACGGTGTTCGCGGCCGGTGGCGTGGTGCTCATCTTCCACGGAATCATTGAGCGGGTGGTGGTTTTAGCCATGTTCCTGCCCGTGCTGGCGGGTCAGTCGGGCAACACCGGTTATCAGACTTTGGCGGTTACTCTGCGCGGGATCTCTTTGGGCGAACTGAAATCGGGACGGGAAAAAGCTCTAGTCTTGAAAGAAGCGCTGTTGGGTTTGCTGAACGGTGTGCTCGTCGGACTTGCCGCGGCCATAGTCATGTATGTGGTCGCCACCCTGCAACATTTGCCTACAGCACTTATGCTCAGTGTGGTGGTATTCCTCGCGATGACCGGCAGTTGCATCTTTAGCAGTATTTTCGGATCTATCCTGCCCCTCATTCTGAAGAAACTCGGTGCCGACCCGGCTGCCGCTTCCAGTATTTTCCTCACCACCGCCACGGACATGGTGAGCATGGGAATGTTGTTGGGATTGGCGACGGTTCTGGTAAGGTGAGGCTCCAAGGCTAATGACAAAGCTATTAGCCGGGCTCTTCTTTTTTCAATTCCAGTAGGATTTGTTCCACGGTTGATAGCAGCGGAGGCATATCCTTCCTTCCCGTGTACCACAATGTTTCGTAATCGACAGCGTCGTAGCCGTGAGCCATTCGATCCCGCATTCCCGCCATGAGTTTCCATGGCACGGAAGGATATCGTTCACAAAGTTCAATCGGGAGGCGTTTTACGGCTTCGCCAAGAATTTCCAAAGCGCGTTCGAGCGCGAGGCACTTCTGCCAGTCGGGCTTGGATTTCAGCAAGTGAGTTTTGTGTGCAAATCTCATTTGTGCGGCGCGCATATTCGACGATTTGGCGCAGCGTTATTTTCGGATCATGTTTGCTCATAAATCAGCAGGGCCTCACGCACCACTTCATCGCGGAAGGATTTGCTTAACCACGCCTCCGTATTAAAATCAACCCTGTAATGGAGGATTTCTGCGAGCTCTTCCCCATACCCGAAAAACTTCAATCCGGGATGGACTTCCGGATTGAATTCGGCCAATACATCCACATCGCTGCGTGCCGGGTCGAAATCGTCCCGTATCACGGAGCCGAAGAGACTAAGCTTGCGTATCCCCCGAGCACGGCAGAATTCAGCGATCTTGTCGCGGTCAATTTGAACCGGTAATTCCGCAATAGTCATGACATTTAAAAAGTTAACCAAAACACTCAAACTGGACCCCCAAACTGACAGAACGGGAATTGTGTAAATTGGAGGCAGAAATCATGAAACATTCCCGCCTTACTATTCTATGCGCGATTCTCGCATTAGCCGCTTGGGTGAATACCCAGGCCATGGTTTGTTGCTGGTTTCCCTGCGGGTCCAAAGCGGTCAGCGCAAAAGTCGAAATGACATCGGCCTTATCAGGCCAAGGCCACGAATGCTGCCAGCGGGCTTCCATTTCTTCCGCCTCAACGACTCCTGTATCCGTCCCGAGTGGCGTTGCCGCGATTTCATCCCTGACCCACGGAAGTTGCGGACAGTACGACGCTCAGGTATCGGAATCCTTCACGACGGTCTCCCTGCATTTGGCGCTCGTTCCAGAACGTGAGCTTCCCGGAGAAATCGTTCAGGCTCCCTCGCATTTTCTTTCCGCGGTTCCATTCGACGACTCGGGACCGCCGCATTTTCTTACTCTGCGTCGTTTGCTCATTTAAGCTTCCGCTTTCTCCCGGCCCTTAACCGGGCAATCTCATCATTCCAACACCGTTGAAGCGCAAAGTGCGCCTTCAACTTATTCCCCGCCTTTGGTTTAAAAACCCCTGGTTTCAAATCCTTGGGTTCGAACCACAAGCGGCCGCTCGTACCTGGGGCAAGGAGGCTTTATGTTTCGAAACGCAAGGTTTTTGATTCAAAATCGGATAGGCTGGATGCTATGGGTGCTGTTGGGGATTGTTTCTCCCATGACCGCAGTAGCCCAGAATGCGACCTCCGCCTATCCTCCTCCCGAGGCGTTGAGGCTGCTGCAAATCGCGTTGCAGCGGAACCCTTCCTTGATTTCGGCCCATTTTGAAGCGGGTGCTGCGCATTCCATTGATGAGAATCTGAGCACATGGGACGCTCCGGAAATCGGGGTGGATTTTTATCAAACGCCCATCGCGAGTTTCCCAAACCCGGTTAAGGGTGAGCGTGAAATCGATTACTCCGTATCCCAAACCATTCCCTTTCCGGGCAAACTGGATGCCATCGCCAGACCTCATCATTTGCATGGGGCCGCCGAGGAAAGCCACGCGGATGCCATTGCTTTGGATCTGCGCCGCCAAATCCTTTCGGCCTATGCCGATCTCTACAAGGCGCAGTGGCGCGCCCGCCTCATTCAAGAAGACAGGCAGGAAGTCGAGAGGCTCCGGGGAGCCGCGAAAGTGGGCTATGAAGGGGGCATGGGCAGTCAGGCCGATTTGCTGCACGCGGAATCGGAAGAAGCAAGCCTGGACGGCGAAGCGCTGCAGGCTGAGGAAGAACAGGTCGAAGCGCAGGCTTCGTTATCCTCTTTGGTAGGTGTGGTGGGTGCAGAAGACACCGTGCCGCAGGTGGACAGCCTTTTTCCGATACCTCTGCCAACTGGCATGTCTCTGGACAGTCTCAAAAATTTGGCAATGGGCCGTCGCCCGGATTTGGAATCCTTGCATCGCGAAATAGACATGGCGCAGGCCGAGGTAAAGGCCAAAGGTGAGGAAGCTTATCCCGACTTCATGCTCAGCGGAGCGTACAAGGATATTCAGAACAACGCCGGGGAATCCCAAGGTTTCTGGTCCGTGGGGGTCGACATGAAGGTGCCGATTGCACCCTGGTCTGATAAAGGTGTGCGCGCGGGAGTGGATGGGGCTCAGCTCATGCAACTCAAGAGCGAGAATGATTACGCCGCCCAAGCGCTTATGGCGAATGCCGAAGTCGAGCGGGCCGCCGCCGCCCTGACATCGGCGCAGGGACGCATGGAGCTGGCGAGAGACCGGCAGATTCCCCTGGCAAGACAGGCCTTGCAATCGGCGCTGGCTTCCTACCAGGGCGGCAAGACGGATTTCAACAGCGTGCTCATGGCCTTCCGGGATACGCGGATGGCTAGGGAAGAGTACCACGTAGCGGTTTCGGATCATCTGAAGGCCTGGGCCGCTCTCGAATGGGCCACGGGCGGTACCTTGAGCTCCACCTCAGCTCCCACAACTCCCAAAGGAGATTGACCATGCAATTCAACATTCATAACTGGAAATTTTCCCGTGCCGTGACTTTTTCCACGGCCCTGGTCGGAGCGATGGGTTTGTGGGGCTGCGGACAAAAGAAGAGCCTCAACAATACTCCCTCCGGCTCTTCCAAACAAGAAGCGTCCAAAATCCTGTATCAATGTCCCATGCATCATCAAATCGTCCGCAATCATCCGGGAACCTGCCCGATTTGCGGGATGACCTTGGTGCCCATCGGAGATAATGAAGCAAGTGGAGATGGAGGCGACGGGGGCGGTGGTGATTCCCTTGGACACTCTCACAGTGCCTCTTCCACTTTGAGCAGCCCGGGCAGCCTGTCTTCTTCCGAAGTCTCTCCTATCGTTCGCATCGATCCGGCTGTGGTTCAGAACATCGGGGTGCGCACGGAAATACTACAGCGCCGCCGCCTGTCCGCGGAAATCCGGTTGGATGGCCGCGTGACCGCCGATGAAAGCCGCATCCGTTCCGTGACGGCGCGCGTGGCGGGTTATGTGGAAAAACTGCACGCCTCGGTTTCCGGCCAGACCGTGCGCCAGGGAGAATCGCTGCTCGAACTTTACAGCCCCGATCTGGTTTCCGCGCAGGAAGAGCTTGTCCAGGCCCTGCGCTATCGCGATGAATCGCCGCGGGCGGCATCTGATTCGGAAAGCACCTCTTCGCAGATGGAAGAGCAGGAGGAAGACAAGGAAGGGGAGAAAGACGCGACGGATTTGGTGCAAAGTGCGCGCAGCCGCCTGAGGAACTGGGGAATGGCGGAATCTTTCGTGAATGCCTTGGAAAAGACCCGGCAGGTGGAGCGGCAAGTTCCCATTGCCTCTCCCATAACCGGAGTGCTCATCCGCAAGAACGTCATCGAAGGCCAGAACGTCACGCCGGGCATGGAGATGTTCCAGATAGCGGATCTTTCGCAGGTCTGGGTGACGGCCCAAATTTATCAAGAAGACTTGGCGACGGTGAAAATCGGATCCCGCGTAACCTTAAACTTGCGCAATTTGCCGGGGCATGATTTATCCGGGCGGGTGTCCTTTATTTCTCCGGAGCTGGATCCGGTTACCCGAACCGCAGAAATCCGCATCGAAGTTTTAAATACACCTGCACTCGATTTACGCCCCGAGATGTTCGCCGGAGTGGTGGTGCAGGGCGTTTCCGACAGCGTGCTCGCGGTGCCGGAGGAGGCTCTCATCCGTTCGGGAACCCGCACTATCGCTGTGGTGGCCTTGGGCGACGGCCGCTTTCAACCCCGCGAAGTCCGCATCGGACGCAGCGCGGAAGGCTACGTGGAAATCCTGGACGGCCTGAGGGAAGGCGACAACATCGTGGTCTCAGCGCAGTTCCTTCTCGATTCCGAGAGCAACCTGCGTGCGGTCGTGGAGCAATTGACCGCTTCTTTTGGCTCTGAAAATACGGGGAATACTGATGCGGATAAGGGTGCGGACACGAGTACGTACACGAATAAAACTTCGGTAGGCAATCATGTCCAGTGATCCTTCCTCTCACACCTCTTCCGGGCTTTCCTCTCCTCCAGATCCTTCTACTCCTCCCGTGCGGTCGGATTTTCTCACGAAAGTGATCGCCGGTTCGATCAAAAATCGGGTGCTGATACTTCTCATCGGCCTTCTCTTGATTCTGGGAGGGGTGTGGGCCATTTCCACCACACCTGTTGATGCCATTCCCGATCTCAGCGACGCGCAGGTCATCGTGTACACCGAATACCCGGGACAATCCCCCCGCACGATTGAAGATCAAGTGACCTACCCGCTTACCACGGCGCTGGTCTCGGTGCCAGGGGCGAAAACCGTAAGGGGGTATTCCTTCTTCGGTTATTCCCTGGTGTACGTCCTCTTTAATGATGGGACCGATCCGTACTGGGCAAGAAGCCGCGTGATGGAACTTTTGAACAGCGCCCAGAAACGGCTGCCGACCGGTGTGACTCCCACCTTGGGACCCGACGGTTCCGGCGTGGGCTGGGTGTTCGAATACGCCCTCGTTTCAAAAACGCGTTCCCTGCAGGAGCTTCGCTCTCTTCAGGACTGGTACCTCAAATACGGATTAGCCTCGGTGGAGGGTGTGGCCGAAGTTGCCTCGGTGGGAGGGTATGTCAAGCAATACCAGGTGCAGGTGGATCCACAGCGTTTGGAAAGTTTCGGGGTGACCTTGAACGACATCAAAATCGCGATTCAGCGCTCCAACTCCGACGTGGGCGGCGAAGTTCTGGAAATGGGGGAGGCGGAATTCATGGTGCGGGGGCAGGGTCTTCTGCAGGACGTGGACGACCTCCTCAAGGTTCCGGTCAAGTACGATCCCAAGACGGGAACCGCAGTGACGCTTAAAGACGTGGCGGTGGTGACCGTGGGTCCGGAAATGCGCCGCGGCATCGCGGAACTTAACGGCCAGGGCGAAGTGGCCGGCGGCGTGGTGGTGATGCGGCAGGGCAACAACGCTCTTCAGGTGATTGAGGCGGTGAAAAAGAAACTGGAAGAGCTGCAAGCGGGTCTTCCTTCGGACGTTCAAATCGTGCCGACTTACGATCGTTCCGGCCTCATCAACCGGGCGGTGAACAATCTGCGCGACAAGCTCATCGAGGAAATGCTGGCGGTGGCCCTTGTCTGCGGGCTGTTCCTGTTCCATCTGCGCAGCGCCTTGGTGGCGGTGGTCACCTTGCCGGTGGCCATTCTGATGGCTTTTCTGGTGATGCGATTGCAGGGCATTCACGCCGACATCATGTCCTTGGGCGGCATCGCCATCGCCATCGGGGCCATGGTGGATGGAGCCATCATTCTGATTGAAAATCTGCACAAGCATCTGGAACGGGAGGCGGAGAAACCTCCGGAACTCCGGCGCGATCACTGGGCGGTGGTGATGGATGCCGCATCCGAGGTGGGACCGGCGCTGTTCTGGTCGTTGCTGGTCATCACGGTGTCCTTCCTGCCCGTCTTCGTGCTGGGGGATCAGGAAGGCAAACTCTTCAAGCCACTTGCCTTCACCAAAACGTATTCCATGGCCGCCTCGGCGATTCTGGCCATCACTTTGGTGCCGATTCTCCTGGGGTACTTTGTGCGCGGCGGCATTCGTCCCGAGCGCAAGAATCCGGTGAACCGCTGGCTGATGGCGGCATACCGTCCTTTAACTGAATTGTCTTTGCGCAGGCCCCGGCTTCTCATCGGCATCGCGGTATTGTTGGTGCTGGCTACCGTCATCCCCTTCTCCAAACTCGGCACGGAATTCATGCCGCCCCTCTTCGAGGGCGATATCCTGTACATGCCCACGACGTTGCCGGGCCTTTCCATCACCAAGGCCAAGGAATTATTGCAGCAGACCGACAAGATTCTGATGTCCTTTCCGGAAGTGCAGCAGGTGTTCGGCAAAATCGGCCGGGCCGAGACCGCCACCGACCCTGCTGGCCTGGACATGATTGAAACCACCATCCAACTAAAGCCCGAGAAAGAATGGCCTGCGGGCATGACGGTGGAAAAGCTCATCGCCCAAATGGATGGCTCTTTGCATTTGCCGGGAGTGACCAACGCCTGGACCATGCCCATCAAGAACCGCACCGACATGCTCAGCACTGGCATCAAGACGCCGGTGGGGATCAAGATTTCGGGACCCAACCTGGATACTCTCGCCAAGATTGGCCAAGCCGTGGAAACGGTCTTAAAAGGAGTGCCCGGAACCTCCTCGGCTTTCGCGGAGCGGACCGTGGGCGGAAACTATCTCGACATCAAAATCGACCGGGATGCTGCGGCGCGCTATGGATTGAATGTGGACGACATCCAGGATGTCCTCGCCACCGCGGTGGGAGGGATGCCGGTGACCACGACCATAGAAGGCTTAGAGAGGTACTCCGTGAACCTGCGCTATAGCCGGGAGCTTCGTGATGATCTTCCTGCTTTGCGTCGTGTGCTCATTCCCCGTCCGGGCGGCGGGGACGTGCCATTGGAAGAAGTCGCGGATATTGAGGCGTCTCAGGGTCCGATGGTCATTCGCACGGAGGGGACACGTCCCAACTCCTGGGTCTATGTGGATCTCTCGACCTCCGATCTGGGGGGCTATGTGCGGCGGGCTCGAGCTGCGCTGGAAGAAAAAGTGAGCCTGCCGGAAGGCTACAGCGTGAGCTTCAGCGGCCAATACGAATATCTGGAACAGGCCGAGAAGAAGCTGATGCTCGTGATTCCGATGACTCTGCTGCTCATCGTCATTCTGTTATTTCTGAACACCCGCAGCTTGGCGCGGACGGCTATCGTCCTCTGCGCCGTTCCCTTCTCGCTGGTGGGTGCGGTATGGCTGGTGTATTTCCTGGGGTATAACATCAGTCTGGCCGTGTGGATAGGGATGATCGCGCTCGCGGGGCTTGACGCCGAAACGGGGGTGGTGATGCTGCTTTACCTCGATCGGGCGGTTGAGGTATTTGCGGCGGAAGGCAGATTGCGGAACATTGTGGATCTGAAGAACGCCATCCGCGTGGGGGCTGTGCAGCGGGTGCGGCCCAAGATCATGACCGCCAGCGTCATCTTGGTGGGATTGGTCCCCATCCTATGGAGCCATGGAACGGGTTCGGACGTGATGAAGCGCATCGCCGCGCCCATGGTCGGTGGTGTGATCACCTCTGTACTTCTACAACTCGCCGTATATCCGGCGTTGTATTACTTATGGCAGAGGAGAGGGTTCAGGCAGGCCCAAAAGTGAGTTTTGAAAGTCCCTCTTCAAAGTAAGGATGAGCCAGTTTTTAAGGGCCTACTTTGGTCGTCTTTCTTTATGTCCTAAGGGTCCGCAAATAGAACTCCTTCCAGGAGGTAAATGTCGAATATGGAAAAAGTAAAGAAAGTCTTTTAAGATCCTCTTAGCGCGTATATTGAGCTCTGAAAAACTGCTAACTAATCAATGTGTAGGTATTATTGAGCTATGATAATGACTTCTTCGATGGGCCCAGACGAATCGCTTCCCACTCCAAAAAAAAAGAACATCAATCCATACCTTGAAAGATTGGCTTCCTTGCCTCGGATTGGGAAAATCAAATATCGATATAATGCCATTTCTCTTTTTAGTGGTGGCGGTGGCTTAGATTTAGGCGCAGCTCTCGCCGGATTTAAAGTGGTTTTTGCCTCAGACGTGGAGCCAGAGCATTGCAACACGATCGCTTATAATTTTTCTGATTGCGCAACCCTTCCAGTTGACGTCCAGCAATTGAAAGGCGCCCAAATCCGAAAAATGGCGGGCGTTAACCAGTTTGATCTCTTGGTAGGTGGACCACCTTGTCAAGCGTTTAGCATTTTGGGAAAGAGAGAGTCTTTCAAGGATCCTCGCGGAAAACTGGTGTACGAGTATGCGCGCTTAGTTGTCGAGTTAAAACCAAAAGCATTCGTGTTCGAGAATGTGCCTGGATTGTTAACACTAAATGGTGGTAAAGACTGGCTAGAGCTTCTCGAATACTTTAAAAAAGAAACCGGCTATTCTCTCTTTACAAGTCGTTTAAATGCGGCAGATTTCGGTATTCCTCAAATTCGAAAACGAATATTCATTATTGGTTTCCGTAGTAAGAAAGCAAAATTCTCTTTCCCTGATTCACTATACGATAACCCAGAAAAAAAATCAAACTCTGGCAAGCCCTTTTGGTTACCGGCTAGGTATGCTTTAGAATCAGTCAATGGGCTTCCCAACCAGCGTATTCGACCTCACGGAGAGAGAGTAAAAAATCGTTATTCGGCTGTGCCTCCCGGTGGACGCGATAATATCGATCATACGGATCGTATACATCCTGATAAGCCCTCCGGAACGGTTCTTGTAGGTTCTAGGGCAGGGGGGGGAAGACCTCATATCCACCCCAGTTCTCCTCGTCACATTACCGTACGCGAAGCCGCGAGACTTCAATCGTTTCCGGACTGGTATGTATTTCAAAATACGGAAACGTGGCAGTATAGGGCGGTTGGAAATGCCGTACCACCTCTATTAGCCAAAGCGGTATGCTCAAGTATTTCAAAAGTTTTGAATCGGTTCTCATAGGAAAGAAAAACGTTCGGATATGACACTGCCGCTACCATATGCTGAATACACTTGGTCCATTAGCCAGCATATGAGAAAGGCTACAAAGGATTCTCGTTTGATTTTCACCCTGTTGGAAGGTGCCGCGCTTTATGGCAGGGAAAAGGGATATTCTGACAAAATCACGTCTCATGTAATTAAAAAGAAATTGATTCCTCCGAACATCCGAGAATCACGTCCGCAAATTTGGCGAGATTATCAACAAGTTTTAGTCGAATTGGGACTTATCGTTTCCACGAGATATACAGCTGGAAGTGTGATTGTTACTCCAATAGGCTTAATGCTACTCGATGGACTGCTTGGCGTAAGAGAACTCTTGACTACCCAGGCGCTACGATATCAATATCCCAATGCTTATAAGCTGAGCGTTCCAAATGCAGTTCGTCAACAACTAGCTGATGAGCGTTCAGAGGAGGAAATAAATCGGGCAGCGATCGATCATTTACACGGTGTTTTAATCAAACCCGCCGTGCTTGTGCTTCGGATATTACTTGAACAGATGGATGGTAACGAACGGCCAAAAATCACAAACCGGGAATGTGCGGCCGCACTTATGCCTATTAGAAAGAATTCTGAGTGGCCTATGGCCCTTGCGGAACTATTAAAACTCCGAAGAGAACGGATCATCCCCCAAGTTGATGTAAGAGCTTTGCGACATATTCAGGAATGGTTTTCGCTATTAAGTGCGACAGATTTTTTTAGTGAAAAGAACGGTGTTCTCACATTAAGTGACGCGATGTTTTCCGATATTCCCGCTGCGGCAGAAGTTTGCGCTTACCAAGAAGAGCTATCAACTTACTGGTATTCTCCCGCCGGTAACAATGTTTCAGAATGGGTTCATTCTTGGTTTTCTTACTATGGAGCGCCTGAACTTAATAGCCAGTGGACGATTTCCAGCCCAAGTTTGACCAAAGAGTATGTTAATGAAAATTATCCAAAAGGAATTGAGATTTTAGATGTGGAAGATGCTTATGCTCTTCCAAGAGACTTCCAAGATTGGAGCGGAAAGATAAGACTACAGCCCTTTGGTCGCACTGAAGAGGATTTTGAGACTCATTCATCAACCAATAGGCTCGGTTCATCGGCTGCTCTAGTCCGTCTTGAAAGGGGAATCGCTCGAAGACAAAAAAGTACTCGTCTTCATGAATACGTGGTTACTCTCGTTGCAAAAAAGTTGTCGGAATCTGGATTCAATGTGTTTGAAGATCCGCAATCAGTTGATCTATTAGCAAGCAAGGATGGGTCGGAGTCCATATTCGAAATCAAGACTGTTACACCGAGAAACTTGATTCCGAGGCTGCGGTTAGGAGTTGGGCAGCTTTCTGAATATCGATATAGATTGCAAACCCCAAAGGGCATTCGCCCAAATGGTGTTTTAGTTTTAAGTAGCGATACAAATCCTCCACCCCTTATAAAATCTTTTTTTAGAGATGAAGTTCAGCTCGGTCTTGTTGGCCTTTCTGCGGGAGAAAAATTTATTTCACATACATCTGGACTCCTAGAGGATTTACTGACCCATTAATATTTTTTTAGGTCCATAAAGGACCTTGGACTCTCACCTCAAACGAGATCAGTTTCCCGGGCAGATTAAGAACGTAAACAGAGAATTAATGCCCAGGTTCTGAAACGATTTCAAAAAGAAGCGAGACTGAACCGGTTTCAATAATCCTCTTCAGCTTGGGCAGTTATATCAGCAACGTCTGGAGTAAGCATAATCAAGTATTTCTTGTTGTATTTGAGGTCTATTATGGATTCACTTGCGCTTACCTCTATGGATAATTCCGGTAACCAATCATTGAACGAAATCCTTGAAGTTTTGACGGCCCTATTTCCTGATAACCACTCATGAATTAAACTGGTTCTTGGGGCCTCTACGTCATACACAAAGGAGTGCCTGTATAACTGCCTCATACTATCTGAACGGCTTTCATATTCGACAAGTCCTTGCTCATTGCAAACCATCATTGTGCAGCACAGGTCAGTTAGTTCCAGGAATCGTCTAGCTCCAGCATATCTAGAGATTCCGAAATGTGCGGAGATTGCGCTTATATCGTCCGGCAAGAATTGTTTCATCCCAGCGATTTTATGAAATGATGTAGTTGGCGCGAGAAAATTTATTGCAAAAGTATCTGCTTCTTTTTCAATCTGATCTCTCGATCCATATTCAGACTTACTTCGGTGAGGTTTTTGATTCTCTAAAATTTTACGATGTTCTGGAATTGATAAATGACCAAGCTCGTGGGATAGCGTGAAGCGTTTAAATGCTTCACCCCAATCATGGTCCGTATTAAAGCAAATGAGAAAATCGTTATTCCCTAATGATTGACAATATGCTGAAAAAGAATCGCCGAAGTTTTCCTCTCTGTATTTGTACTTACAGATATTGGTTATCAGGTCTACTATATCGCCGATGGGTTGGGCTTTAGGAATCCCAAGCGTTTCTCTCAGATCGAAAGCACACCTAGCTGGATTTACCATCGATCACAATACTAGATCCTTTTTGAAGACTCGCTATTCTTAATCATCTCTACGATGTGATTAATTTTCGCAAGAGCATCTGGAGACAAGTGATCCAAATTCCTCATCAATTGTTTTTTTTCAAACGCGCCATTGTCCAAGCCGGATAGCTCTTCGCGAGTGACACCCAGTTTTTCGGCAAATTTCTCGATTAACGCCGGTGTAGGGAGCCGCTGGCCCTTTTCGAATTGAGAGATGGAAGCTTGGGTTAGGCCCATATTTTCGGCCAAATCTTCTTGTTTTACGCCTTTTTCGGAACGGATAGCTCTGAGTCTATCCCCAAATTCCGCCATTATAAGCCCCTTGACGACCCAACATCGGGAATTTATTTTATTAGCCACCTTGTTATATAAGGCCGCTCCTTTTAATATCTTCAGTGTGAAGATATGAAAGAGGAGCGGAAACATCAACAACAGAAAGGGTCGCCAAATGGCCTCTAGACACCAAGTAATGTGTGTGAATAAGCGGGATCGTCCAAACCCCCATGAACGGATTCTGTTCATAGGTGGGGTCGGAGGAGGAGAAAGGTGGCGTATAAGCCAGGAAGATGCCATTGTTGGCATCGAATCTGGAAAATACGCCTTTTACGTTTCGGTTGGAGGCTTCCAAGCGGACGTGATCATCGCCAAGAGTCAGTGGGGGAATAAGTATCTGAGAACCACTCGGGACTCTACCCAGAAGGACAATCTCCTGGATTTACCTGAATGCCCTCGTCCGTAAAATCAGGGGGTCATAGTGAATCCATAGCTATGACCCTTTGGATGTTTCCGTCGGCTCGTTTTTTCAAAGCAGGTCTTGGAAGTCCTGCGAATCAGAAATCAATTCATTAACGAAAAGGAAAAACTATGTCATCATTTACAACTAGAGTAGAACTTCACAGAGAGCAAAGCGGAGACTACCGCACTTTACACAGTGCTATGGAAGCAAGGGGATTTACAAGAACCATTACGGATAATTTTGGCAATAAATATCATCTTCCTACAGCGGAGTACAACTTTGTTGGCGATCTGATTCTCAATCAGGTTTTGGAAAGAGCAAAGGCCGCAGCCGTTCTTACGGGAAGAGACTACTCTGTTCTGGTAACGGAATCAAAAGGACGGACTTGGCACAACCTTCCTTCCGCTTAACGGCTAGGGTAGGTTAACCCCAAATTCGGATTCATCGGATTTGGGGTCTTTGTTCCAATACCAAGAACGAAATATGTTCGATGCTTATGTTATGACATAAAGGGTAAAAGTTATCTGGAAACAAGAACTTGAAAAAATCATATGTCTATCAATCTCCTCGATTTGATCCTTACCTACACGGATTTTAACTCGGCTCAGATTTGTAAAGCTTGTTCATCGTCCTATAGTACGGGGAATTATATCTTCCTTCTCCCATGTCCTCCCTCGAAAACAAGCGCAATATCGCCATTTTAGCGCATGTTGATGCGGGTAAGACGACCGTGTCCGAGCGTCTGCTGTATTTTAGCGACACCATTTCCGGTACAGGTGAAGTTGACGAAGGCCTTGCTACGATGGACTACTTACTGGAAGAAAAAAAGCGCGGCATTACCATTGAAGCCGGCATCGCTTCTTACGACTGGAAAGGAACCCATGTAACCTTCGTCGATACGCCGGGCCACGTCGATTTTGGGGTCGAAGTCGATTTCGCTCTTCAATCCGTGGAAGGTGTGGTTCTGGTTATCTCCGGTTTGAGTGGCGTCGAATCCCAAACTCTTGCCGGATGGGAAAAAATTCAGCGAAACAAAAATCGACCTCTTCTTTTCATCAACAAACTGGATCTTCCTGGTGCCGATTACACGAAAGCGTTAGAACAGATCCGGGTTTTATTCCAAGCCCGCCCAGTGGTGCTTGCTTTCCCCGTTTACCACGACGGCAAAATCCACGGAGTCGTGGACGTACTCCATCAGGTTGCGCTATTTCGCGCCGCCGACAGTCCCCGCCGTTTAATCAAAGGCGAGATTCCGCATATATATAGGGAGGAGTACGACCGCTTTCGTCACCAACTGGTCGACTTCGCCTCTCAATACAACGATACCGTGCTAGAAGCTTACCTGAGCGGAGCTGAAATCGAATCCAGCGCTCTAATGGATGGTCTACGAAAGGGCCTAGCCCAGAACCAAGGGGTCCCCGTTTTCATGGGGTCAGCCCTCAAAAACGTCGGAATTCGCCAACTTTTGAACGGGATCAACCAACTCCTCCCTTCGCCCGCTATTCCGGCCGATGCCGAGGATACGCTGGGATTCGTCATCAAGGTCCGCTGGTATCCGGGGGTAGGGCGGATTTACTTGGCCAAACTGTTCGCCAAACCGACCTCCAAGCACCTGGAAGGGGCGCGTTTTTATCGCGTTTTCGCGGAACGCTTGGAAGAAACCCACGATGCCGAGGCCGGCGACCTCTTGGCCATTCAAACCGAACGCACTTACACAGTGGGGCAGTTCCTTAAGCCAGTGACAGGGGAGAACCTTTCCCGCAAAGGTTACCGACCT
>Ga0206840_1044_pt1 | contig 24983 bp, 18 predicted proteins | sample Alteio_BWOrgCont_24_FD_152633 | JGI IMG/M metagenome (GOLD analysis project Ga0206840, IMG submission 152633) | Enriched cells from forest soil in Barre Woods Harvard Forest LTER site, Petersham, Massachusetts, United States -... | ecosystem: Environmental > Terrestrial > Soil > Temperate forest >... | reverse complement strand
GATTTTCCCTCAACTAGTAGTTTTTTACATAGCACAAACCCTATATAGTTACCCCGCTAATTAGTAGTATTACAGGTTGATTTTATAACGCGCAGCAAAGCGCCCTGTTAAAAATTAGTAATAAAATGCTATTCAAAACCTTAAAACTGCTTAAAAAGAAGCGCTTTACTATAGCTCTACTTCCCTTTAACCTTAGCCTTTTCCTTTTCCAAAACCTGCTTTACCCGGTATTGCACTATCCGCTTCACCAGGTTTATAGGAATAGGTTCCCCAATAGGAAACTGTATGGCCCCTTTGGAAGTCTTATAAGGTTTCAATTCCTTTTCAAAAGCAATAATGGGCGAAGCGGTAGGGTAAAACCCAATATGGTTCTTTTGGGCCGCATAATATACCAGTACCTTCTTCATCTTAAACGCAGGCATATTGTAACTGATGACTTCCTCTGCCTGCGGCGCTTCTTCTTTTATGGCGCGCCTTAGTTCTTCCAGAACTAAGGTTAGGTTTTTAGGCGCAGCGGCTAAGTACTCCTCCACCGTTTTGTATTTAGTTGATTCCATAAGTTCTACTAGTTACTATTGATATTCTGGATGTTTGTGTATAAATGCCGCTAAGTTAGCCGCCGCCCTAGCCCTAATTTTATTCTTCAGGAAAAGCGTCCAGCCTAATAATACCCCCGGCGCGCCCAACGCCATCCGCGACCAGGCGTAAAAATCAAAAGAATCCTTCTGACTGATGATGAATCCGTCTTTAAAGGTAAAGCGAGAGGTAACTTTATTATGCACCTTTCTTTTAGTGGCAGAGAAGGAGTAAAAAGCATCCCAATAACATTCTCCTGTGTTATCATCCGCTTGTACGTTCTTGTAGTTTACTACCAGGTCAGTTGAAGAGCTGCATAGCATGTGCCACATCGCCAGCGCCTGTTTGCCTTTTAACCCGGTAAAGACGGGGTCAGAGAAAGTCGCCTCGGGGTGGTAACATAAATTCATAGTTTGGTAATCCCTTTTACCAAAGGCCGTGTATAACCTATTAATCAGTTGTTCGTTGGGCTGCATATAAGGATAAATTAATAGTTAATATATAAAAAAGTAACAAAACCTGACTTATTCCTCCCTAAAAAATGTTCTATAATTGGCAATTAACTGTCATTTAGAATAAACAAAATGACCTTTGCCTGTTAACTACATAGCATAATTTAGTCACGGTTTTGTATATTTATATAAGTTTACTGATGATGATTTTTCTAACAGCTAACCGGAAATGAAGTGATTATAGAACTAAAACAATTAACCAAAAAATTTAAAGAATTTACAGCCGTAGATTCGCTTACGCTTACTATAGAAAAAGGCGAGGCTTTTGCATTACTTGGGCCAAACGGAGCTGGCAAAACTACTGTAGTTAAAATGCTTACCACCTTGCTTCCCCCCACCTCCGGAGATGCTAGTATAGGAGGGTTTAGCATAATTACTGACGCTAATAAAGTAAGAGGAACAGTTGGTTATGTGCCGCAAATGCTATCGGTAGACGGCACGCTTACCGGGTACGAGAACCTAATGCTTTTCGCGAAACTTTATGATATCCCTTCCAAAGAGCGTAAACAAAGAGTGCATGATACGCTGGAGTTTATGGGACTAACAGAAGCAAGCGTTAAAGCGGTAAAGACCTATTCTGGGGGGATGATACGCAGATTGGAAATTGCGCAATCCATAGTGCACAGGCCGCAGGTTCTCTTTTTGGATGAACCCACTACAGGGCTAGACCCTATTGCCCGAAAGGTTGTCTGGGAGCATCTTGCCGAGCTTAAAAAGCAATACGATACTACCATACTGCTTACTACCCACATGATGGAAGAAGCAGATAATTTATGTTCTAGAGTTGCTTTTATGTCAAGGGGGAAACTAGTAGCTATGGGCGCTCCGGAATTCCTTAAAAACTCATTGCATAAAGAGAACGCGTCTCTGGAAGACGCCTTTATACATTATACTTCCGAAACGCTGGAATCTTCCGACAACTTCAGAAGTATATCAAGGGACAGAAAAACAGAACAACGAGTAGGATAAACAAAACTATGTTACAATTTATAAGAAAGACGTTTGTAATAGCGGAATTTGAAACAAGGAAGATAATACACGACCCTACGGAGGCGCTTATGCGCATGGTGCAGCCCGCCTTGTGGCTGCTTATATTCGGACAGGTATTTGCACGCACCCACCTGGTGCCGGGGCATAACTACCTGGACTTTATGACGCCGGGTATTCTGGCGCAAAGCGTTCTTTTTGTTTCTATTTTTTATGGCATTGCCGTTATATGGGAAAGAGACCTGGGGCTTACGCATAAGTTTCTGGCGACGCCAACTCCCAGAACTGCGCTGGTATTGGGGAAGGCTTTATCCGCCGGGGTGCGCTCTTTGCCGCTTATGGTTATTATTTACATCATTGCCGCATTACTAAAAGTAAACGTAATCTGGAACCCACTTAATTTATTGGGCGTTGCCGTAATGGTAATTTTGGGATGTATCTTTTTCTCTACCTTCTCGCTTATTATCGCCTGCCTTGTCAAAACCCGGGAACGATTCATGGGTATGGGACAGTTGTTAACTATGCCTCTCTTCTTTGCCAGCAACGCCATATATCCTATTGCAATAATGCCGCCCTGGCTACAGGTAATTTCTACCGGCAACCCTTTAACTTATATGATAGACGGATTAAGGTTTTTGATGATAGGAGAGAAAGGGCATTTAAATCTGTTTGCAGATTATGGAATACTATTGGGAGCCTCTGTGGCCCTTGTGTTTATAGGAGGCATTTTATACCGAAAGGTTATTATTTAACTAGTAATTTAACTACAACTAATAATAAAAAATATTCTGGCTTTTGTTATTACCTATATTTCAATACTAAATGCCCAGGCTAAAAGAGATGCTAAGATTATTTTTTTAAATAGAATCTCTTTATAGCAACCCCGCTTCCTATATAATAATATACCAATCAAACTACTATCCCATCTGGTAAAATATGTGAACTATGTAATTCTTTTATGTAGTTATATAACGTCTGTCGTTTAAAGCTCACCACCTTTATGTTATGTTGCGGGCATTGGCTTCGCAATATAAAAAATGACAACAGAAACAGTTGATATCACAGGCCTTGTTGAAGCATTCACTTATGCTATGACTCATGAGGATGTGGAAGACATTATTAAGCTTTGGGCGCAGGATGGGGAGTGGGTAATAATGGCTACCGGGCAAACATTTCGGGGACTTGATGAGATAAGGCAACTGATGACAAGATCTGTGGCTGCGCGCGTTCACAAGTCAGGGATGGGATTGCTACCTTATAATGTATTCACTAACTCCGAAGGCACAAAACTAATATGGGAGTATGTTCACAAGGGTATTGTTACCAGTAAATGGCCTTTGTCCAAAGGAATTGTTACCGATAAATGGCCGGCGTCTACCCGCAAAGCGGCTATGGGCACAAAGTTTGAACTTCCGATAATACTTATGTGCGAAATTCACCTGGACAAAATTACCAGGATAAGGGAATACTTCGATTTACAGAGCCTTACCGAAGCAGGTACTCCGCATCATCTCTATTCACAGATATGACTATTTACCAAAGAGATTATTTAACCATTTGAATAAAAATACTATGATAAAAGGAAACTTTCTGGGCGCGGCAATTATTGCAATAATCTACACTGTTTATATTTTAAAGAATCCTAGTGCGGTGAAGTCTAAAAAGTTATTCATTGCACTATTAGTAATTCTTAACGCTCTAACTATAACGCTTATGTATTTTGCATTCAACTAAAGATACAAAAAATTTACCTGGGGCTTGAATACCTGCACTTGAAGAATTTGAAGAAACAATTTAAAATAAAACATAATGATACCTGAAACAATATATCCCGACAGCTCTATAAAACCAACTATATTTTATACTAAACTAGTAATACCCTTACTGAATAAAGATTATGAAACCGCTTCGGAGGCGTTTGATGACGAGTGCGAATGGTTAATGATGTCGAAGATGCGTAAACCCAAAGGCAAGAAATCATGCATTGAACTATGTATGCAGGGCTTTAATGTTTTAGACAAGCCTCTTGAAATCTTGTTCAATACTTCTACCCCGGACTGGGGCGTTTTTGAATACATCAACCGGGGCGTGGTTACAAAAGACCTAAATGTTTTGGATATGTACGATCCCGACTTTAAACATGCAGAAGATCTTACCCTACATGTAGGAAAAGAATATTTTGTAGCGGTCTGTTTTGTGTACCATACTAATTCACTAGGCAAAATATACCTGGTGCATGAGTACTTTGACCTGGAAAGCTTGAAGAACCAGTTAAAATAATTTAGTAACTGCGAAAGCTCCAATATGTAAATTATGTAACTTTTTTATATAGTTATATAACGCCTGCCTGCATAAAACTTAGCACCTTTATATATAGTATAAAATGTATTCGCAATTAAAACAATACTACTATGGCTATAGAAACATTGGATGCCCAAAAAACAACAGTTACTGTTTTTCGCACTTTTTTCGAATCTGTAAAAGCAAATCATTGCGACGCCCTGGCTGATACCATCGCCGAAGATTGTGAGTGGGTATTTATTCCGGACATGAAAACATATAAAGGCATAAAAGCGGTTGTTGAACTATGCGAGCATGGTAAACTTGCCTCTGACAAAACGCCCGAAATACAGATTGATGTTGCTACCCCTGAATGGGGCGTTTTTAAGTACATTAATCGCGGAGCTATTACTAAAGAAGCTACAACAGGCTGGCAATTTCCGGCCGATCTGGGTAAGCTTATAGGTGAGAAATACGCAGTGAGTATATGCTTTGTATATCAAATTAATGAGGAAGGGAAGATATTCCACATTAATGAATATCATGACATGGCCCAACTGAACAGAATAGTTGAAACCGATGAATAATTAATTGAATGGGGCTTCAACTAAAGCTAACAGTTATTAATAAATAATTGCGCTACTACCCATATTATGATAGATAAATTATTAAAAAATAGAATAATGAAAAGGATAGGTATGATTTCTATCATTGCAAGTCTTGCAATAATGGATGCCCAGGCGCAAAATAATAGTAAAAAAGAAGTAAAAAGCGAGAAGAGCGCTATTAAAGAAAAAGAGCGCAACGAAAAGAAACAAAAAATAGCAGAGGATAAAAATGCTATTTACTATGAGAAACAAAGAAAAGGACAAGATGAAATAGGGCCGAGCCGCGAAACATTGGCCGAGCGTAAGGAAACATTGCGGGAAGACAGAAAAAAGAAGAGAGAGGACAAGCGGGCTAAACTAGTTAATCCGTAAGGGAGAAACTAGTTAGTTAAAAGACGCACTTTAAGATAGTGAATAGGCCTGGCTTAAAAGAAATTCTTCCAACTCCCATACCGCTTCCAGGTCTTCGAATATGACAGCCCCTCCGTTCTTTATTTTTTGAACAATAGCCTGTCTCATCTGTGGGTTACTTGCAACTTCTATAGCTTTATCAACATATTCGGCAACAGTATATGTAATAGTATCGTCAAGTTTTAGGCGCTTTAGCGCAGCGGCGGCAAAACGGGCGCTGTGCCGGTAGCCCTCCAACGTAATTACCGGTATTTGGGCTGCAAATGCGTCGTAAATAGTATTGGCCCCGCCCCCGTAGTAAAACGTATCTAACACTACAGAGCAATGTGTTAACAGGCCCAGGTAATCTTCTTCCGGCATACGTTCCAGAAATACCACTCTGTTAAAATTGGCTCCTACAGCAGCAGCTAGCCGCTTCTGAAGTTTTTTGGTAATTTGCTCCTGCTTGTCTTTAATAAATAGTACCAATCCTTCCTTGTCCTTCTCAAGCAGCAAAGTTACCACTACATCAAAATCAGGATGAACCTTTCTAAGATTTTGCTGGCATAGGTATAACCTTTTATTTTCAGGTAGCTCGTAAAACGAAAGCGGCTTAGGGCTTGCCGGAACTGGCAGCCTATAATAGTAAACCGGAAGTTTATTTAATAGTACTAACTTTTCGGTGTATTGTTCCTGGGCATCTTCAATTTCCAGTTGTTTTTGGGAGATAAAATAATCTACAGTACTAAGCCCGCTGGTAATAGGCCAGCCCCAGCTTGTTACTTGTATTTTGGCGGGCTTGCATAAGGCTAAAAAGTAATTAGTAGCGTCTGTTCCAATTTCCCAATAATGCAAAATATCAAACTTACTATCTACCAACAACTGCAAAGCCGCTGAAAACTTAGATGGCATATTCACAAATCGGATTGCCGAATTGGTAAGGGCCGGGGCAATAATTTTCTCCCCATTGGGCAAACTGCACACCACAGATACATCCAACTTATCTGTATTGATATGATTTAATATACCCCTCATACACTTCAGAAATACCCCCTCGTGTCCTCCGGTTACTACAAAGCCCACATGCGGTTTAGTAGTAGTATGCGTAACCCTTGCTTTTGGTATATTCTTAAATAAGTTATTGTATTTTTCTTTTATGACTTTATCTTGCCGGCCCTGGTAAATTAGTTCCGAAGAAGGATAGCAGGCATTTTCTACTAATAGTTCTACGTTAACAAAGTCTTTTCTATCTGCTTTATCTAGTATAGAAAGCAATCGCTGGCGGTAAGCGTCAATAGCGCTATTACTCTCAGGGATAATCGGGGCTTTGGTTTCCAGTTCAAAGCGAAGCTGTTTATTGTCCGGGTTTAAGCGAAAAAGTTCTGCGTTCCACTGGTTAGCTTCTGCTTCCCTACCCATTTTAGAATAGAGCTGCGCCAGGTTCTTTACAGCTTCTATGTAGCCAGCCTGTAACTGGATGGCTTTTAAATAATGTTCTTCCGCTTCCTCGGCTCTGTCCCATTCTAATAATACTATTCCCAGGTTGTTGTGCGCCGGGGCGTAGTTGGGGTTTATGGAAATACTCTTCTCATATTCTGTTATGGCCGATTTGTAATTGCCCTGCGCCATTAGCGTATTGCCCAGGTTATAAAAGGCGTTAAAATGTTTTGGGTTTAACTCAATAGTTTTCTGGTAGGCCTGTATGGCTTCTTCAGTCCTGTTAAGGGCCTTTAGCGCATTGGCCAGTTTGTGCCAGGCCTCGTCAAAGTCTGGTTTTAGTTGTACTGATTTTTGTAACAAAGGAAGGGCCTTGGCGTATTCGTTTACGCTTAGATAGGCGTTGCTAAGATTAGTAAGTATAACAGGATTTTCAGGCAACGCTTCTGCTGCTTTTTCCAGGTAAGCGCTTCCCTGGCTGTAGTTGCCTGAAGTGCAATAAGCAATGCCTAAAAAATGCAGCGCATCCCCTTGTTTTGGAATTACCCTCAGCGCCTCTTTATATAGGTTGATGGCCATAGGCAAATCCCCTTTCTGATGGCTGCGTTGCGCCAAGCCCATCAGGTGGTTAAAAGAGTCCTGCGCCTTGTTGTTCATGGTTACTAATTACTATTAGTTTTGCATTCCGTTTTCCGGTTCAGGGCTAGACCAGTAAGCGTCTGTATCTGTTACCAGGGCTTTTCGGTGGTCTTCGCGCAGCGTGTTCATAATGCCAGGCCTGCGGAAACCGTCTAAAAACTGCACGTCGTAAATCTCCTCCACGCTGTTTTCGTACTTTATAAAACCTACCTGGTTGCCGCTGGGCAGGTGTATAGCAACCATACCGCAGAATATGGACTCGCGGGCAATAGGCAAATCCCTAAACGTGCTGGCGTTCTGGCGAAGCTTAGAAAGCCCTACAAAAAGGATATCTCCCTTTTTGCACATGCCCCTTAAAAAGCCCTGTAGTTTGGTAACCTCATGGTACTTGCCGGTAGCTGGGTCGGCCTGTATAACCTGGCCTGTAGCCGAGCAGAGCAAATACAATTTACCATCGTATATCCTGGGGGAGTGGGGCATGGGCAGGCCCTTTACTACTATCTCTTTCGTGTCCACATCTATAAGTACGCCTCCCTGCTGTATGTTTTCCCTCCAGGCTTTGGGGGCGTTGGTAGTACCCAGGGCGGTTACGTATTTTGGTTTGCCGTTTAGCATTGCCATGCCGTTCAGGTGGCAGCGGTCGTCAGGCGTTTGGTCGGTAATAAAAGAGGGCGTCCACTTATTGCGGAAGCTAAAGTTGTCGTCTATAATGCTAAGGCAGGAGAAGCGGGTGTTTACAGCCCACAAACCCTCTGTGCCCCAGCCCATGTCGTGCAGGTCTATCTCGCCGCTATAGTAAGTGGCGCGGGGCAGATACAAGGCATCGTACATGCCAGGCTTATCGCCATAGTTAACCGCCAAGGCCCTGGAGCTGGCAAGCACCTGCACCTCATTTTTAGTGGCAACGGCTAATTTATCGCCTTTTACGGCAAGCCCCATTGCCTTGTCGTACTGGCGGGGGAGCTGAATGATCTCGTCTTTATTAAGCGCGCTGATAAATATTACCTTACCGGCCTGATAGGTGGTAAGGGCCAGCGTTCCACCTAGTTCCCAAAGCAGTTCGGGCATATTGGGCGACATGGTGCAGCTAAAAGGAGGAAGCGTTTGCGTCATTAACTTAAAACTAAAATTGGTTCACAGGTACAAATAAACAAAAAAACCCATAGAAATTTCTATGGGCCTCTGTTTTATAGGTATTTGTAATAAACTTATTGCTGCACAATAAGTTTATTTATATCTGTCGCGCCGTTTTGGGTAACTTCTACCATATACATTCCTGCATTAAGGTTGCCAATATTTAAGGTATTTCCCTGTAAAGGTTGTTCAATAAGAACATGGCCAGTCATGTCCATTACTCTTACATAGGCATCGCCGTTTAAGGTTATTTGTACCTGCCCCTGTGCCGGGTTGGGGTAGAGGTTAAACAGGCTTGCGCCTGTTTGGCTGGTAACGGCGGTAATGCTTGCAGAGTCTGAGACATAGCGTTGGGCGTAAATATCAAGGTAGCTACTAGGATGAGCCTCATCAATGTTTTCCCAAGCAATTATAAAATCCCCCCGGCTGTCCATAGCTATTGTGTTAGCGCCGTCTACAGGTAATCCAATAGGATAAGTATTTACCAGAAATTCAGAACCCTGCGCTACCCCGGCAGCGTTATATACACGGGCAAAAATATCCCATATACTAAAAGAACCAACAGTGTCATAATTCGCCCATGAAATCGCAAAATCGCCTTGGCTATCCATCGCAACAGAAGGATAGAACTGTTGGCCTGTTGTATAATTATTTACCTGAAATTCCTGGCCCTCTCCCACACCTGCTGCGTTGTAGCGCTGGGCGTGAATAGCATAACTACTAGGAGTAGAATCACTAACGCTCATCCAGGCAATTACAAAATCACCTTCGCTGTCCATTGCAATAGAAGGGTTCATCTGTTGGCCTGTTGTATAAGTATTTACCAGAAAATTAGCTCCCAGCGCCGCTCCAAAGGAATCATAGCGCTGTGCATAAATATCGTAACCGTTGTTAGCGCCAGCCTTGCCTGGGCCCTGCCATGTTATTATAAAATCGCCCTGGCTGTCCATTGCCACCGAAGGCCTTTGTTGTATGGAAGTTGTATCAGTATTTACCAAAAATGAGGTGTCCTGCGCCACACCTGCAGCATTATAGCGCCGGGCATAAATATCATAATTGGCGGTAGGGTTATACATTTGCCAGGTAATCACAAAATCGCCCTTACTATCCATAGCTACCGAAGGAGGAGTTGCATTCTGATAGCCGCCTGTAATAGTAGCTACCAAAAATTCAGAACCCTGGGCAACTCCAGCCGCATTGTAACGCTTCGCCATAATGCCATAGCTACCCGCATCAATTACCCAGGTAATCACGAAATCTCCGCCAGCATCCATAGCAACGGCAGATCGGATTTGAGAATAGGCAGTATAAGCGCTGCTAACCAGAAATTCTGAACCCTGCGCTACCCCGGCTGCATTGTAACGCTGTGCATAAATACCCCAAGGATTATTGGTAGCTTCATTATTACTTGACCAGGTGACCACAAAATCTCCTGCGCTGTCAGCAGCAACAGAAGGAAACACATTATTAATTGTGGTAATGGTATCTACATTTACCATAAAATTGGCTCCTTTGGCTGCAAACTGCGCTGTTGCATCAGTAATATGTAAGGCTGTTCCAACCAATAAAGCAACCCCTGTCAGTTTAGCCTGGTTATCTAACAGGCTTAGCTTCGCTTTTAGGCGTTCGATGCGGATTAGAAGCTTATGTTGCTGGGCTTTAGTAAATTGATGAAATCGCCTGGCCGCAAAATGCTTTTGCAGGCGTTTGTTTAGTTTGCGGTGCAAGCCCAGCAGGCGGCTATATTGAAAATGAAGCAGAGTTCTTTTCATAAAAAGGATTTAGCAGTGCAAAAAATACTAATGTATATGTTTCTTAAATATACACTAAATAAACATAAAAACCCATAGAGCTTTTCTATGGGTTTATGTTATACACTAGTTAAGAAACAGCTTATTGCTGTACAATAAGTTTTTTTATTTCTGTGGCGCCGTTTTGGGTAACCTCTACCATATACATTCCTGCATTTAGGCCAGCAAGGCTTAACGTATTGCCTTGTAATTGTTCTTGTATAAGCGCATGCCCCGTCATATCCGTTACCGTAACATAAGCATCGCCCGTTAGGCTTATTTGCACTTGCCCCTGCGAAGGGTTGGGGTACAGGTTAAACAAGCTTACTGCAGTTTGGCCGCTAACAGCAGTAATAATAGTTGAAGTATCTGAACTGAAACGCTGGGCATAAACGTCGTACTTACTAGTAGAACCAGCCTCGTTATAACTTGCCCATGTAACCACAAAATCGCCCAGGCTGTCTGTAGTAATGGCAGAAAAAGCCTGAAAACCTGTTGTGTATGCATTTATCAAAAGTTCGGGGCTTTGGGCTGCCGCTGTGGCATTGTAGCGCCGGGCATAAATATCATAACTACTACTAAAACCGGCTTCGTTATAACTTTCCCATGTAATAATAAAATCACCCTTGCTATCCATAGCAATTGCAGGGTTGCCCTGGTACCCTATTGTAAACGTATTTACCATAAAGTCCCTGTCCTGGGCCACTCCGGCGGCATTAAAACGTCGAGCATTTACATTAATGTCGTTTGTATCGCCAGCCAGGCTTGCCGAATTATAACCTGACCATGCAATTATAAAATCGCCGTTATAGTCCATTGCAGCAACAGGAACACCCTGATAGCCGGTAGTGTACGCATTTACCAGGAACTCTGAGCCCTGCGCCGTTCCCGAGGAATCGAAGCGCTGTGCATAAATATCGTATCCGCTACTAGAACTTGCCTCGTCATAACTCATCCAGGTTATTACAAAATCACCCAGCTTGTCCATGGCTACAAAAGGGGCTCCCTGGTAGCCTGTGGTGAATGTATTGACCTGAAATTCATAGCCTACTGGCGCGCCTGCGGCATTGTAACGTCGCGCATATACATCAAAATAACTATAGTAATTAGATTCATCATAACTCATCCAGGTTATTATAAAATCACCTTTTCCGTCTACAGCTACAGAAGGTAATACCTGGTTATACGTGGTAAAGGTGTTGACCTGAAATTCTGAACCCACGGGTTGCCCATCGGCATTGAAGCGTTGGGCATAGATATCATAATAACTATCGTAACTGTATTCATTATAACTCATCCACGTTACAACAAACTCTCCTTTGCTGTCCATGGCTATAGAAGGGTTCTTCTGATTGCCTGTAGTATAAGTATTCACCAGGAATTGAGAACCCTGCGCCAAACCTGCGGCATTATAGCGTTGGGCATAAATATCGTATTTGGCGCTGGTGTCCCCAGCTCCGCCGGCCTGGTCTAAACTGGCCCAAATTACCACAAAATCACCAGCGCTATCCGCAGCAACATCCGTGAACTGCTGGTTATTTGTAGTATAGGTGTTCACCAGAAATTGCGGGCCTACAGGCCCAAACTGGGCAGATGCTTCATTGGTAGTAAGCATAGCGCCAGCCAGCAAAGCGGCCCCTGCCAGTTTAACGCGGTTTTCTAAAAGGCTTAGTTGCGCTTTTAGTTTCTCTATGCGGGTTAATAGCCGCTGTTGTTGCTCTTTGGTAAATTTATGAAAACGCCCTGCCGCAAAGTGGTTTTGAAGCCGTTTGTTTAACTTTATATACAAAGCCAGTAAGCGGTTGTATTGTATTTGTGGTACTGTTTTTTTCATAGCGGGTTTTAGTTTTACATAAGGCCAATTAAGCCTCAACATAAATCATTGCAAAAAAAATTGGTTATAAGTGTTACTTAAATTTACAACTAAATAAATAAAAACTCATAAATTTTTCTATTGGATTCTGTTTTTTTGCTGAGCTTAAGGATTGTATTTACTGTATCCAGTGATGATTAATAAGTTAAGAATCAAAACAGCCGTTGTAATCATTTAAAAAAATCGTTCTTTTTCTTTTTTTTCAGCATTTTCCATTCAATAAACTTTACTAGTTTTGCTTTTTAACATTACCTTAACTTTTTTATTTCTTACTTGTACCACCAATTTTTTAGTTATGAGAACTGAATCTAAAACCGATGTAGTTATTATAGGAGCAGGCATTATGAGCGCTACCATAGCCATGCTGCTTAAAGAGTTAATGCCCAACGTTACTATTGATATTTACGAGCGGCTGGACAGCGTGGCCGCCGAAAGCTCTGATGCCTGGAACAATGCGGGTACGGGGCACTCCGCCTTTTGCGAATTGAACTATACCCCCCAGAAACCAGACGGCAGCGTAGACATAAGCAAGGCGCTTAAGATTGCCGCCGCCTTCGAGCTGTCCAGACAGTTTTGGTCGTACCTGGCAAATAAAAAATATATAGCCGACCCACATTCGTTCATCAACAAAAACCCACACATGAGTTTTGTATGGGGACGCGATAACGTAGACTACCTTAAAAAAAGATACGAAGCTTTGGCGCCGCACCCTTTGTTCGAGGGGATGAAATTCTCTGAAAACACCGCTGAGTTAATGGAATGGATACCACTGGTAATGCAGGGCAGAGACACTTCTCAGCCTGTGGCTGCAACACGCATGGAACGCGGAACCGACATCGATTTTGGAGCCCTTACGAGAGCCTTAATAGAGCGCCTTAAACAAACCGAAGGAATAAACCTATACCTGCAACACGAGGTAAAAGACATAGACCCCGACAGCAGGGACGAGGACGACTATACCTGGGAAGTATTTGTAAAAGACACTGTACACAACAAAAAGAAAAAGATAAACGCCAACTATGTATTTATATGCGCAGGCGGCGGCAGTCTGCACCTACTGGATAAATCGGGTATACACGAGGGAGAAGGCTATGGCGGCTTCCCGGTAAGCGGGCAATGGCTGCGGTGCACCAACAGGGAAGTGATAGAAAAGCATGCCGCCAAAGTATACGGCAAGCCTGCGCTGGGCGCGCCGCCCATGTCGGTGCCACACCTGGATACCCGCATAATAAACGGCAAAAAGGAATTACTATTTGGCCCTTATGCGGGCTTCTCTGGCAAGTTCCTAAAAAGCGGTTCCATATTGGATTTGCCTCGCTCTATTGAGTTTAGCAACCTGTGGCCGGTTATAGCGGTAGGCATTCATAACTACAGCCTAACCAAATACCTTATTATGCAGGCCACACAATCGCAGGAGCATAGGATTGAGGCCTTGAGAGAATACTTCCCCGAGGTAAAAGGCGAGGACTGGGAACTAATAGTAGCCGGGCAACGGGTGCAGATAATAAAAAAAGACGATGAGGAAGGCGGCGTGCTGGAGTTCGGCACCGAGATAGTATCTTCGGCGGACGGTTCCCTTTCGGCCCTGCTGGGCGCATCGCCTGGGGCTTCCACCTCTGTGGCAGTAATGCTGGATATGGTAAAGAAAGCTTTCCCCAAACAATTTGAGTCCGAAGCCTGGCAGCAGAAGCTGAAAGAAATGATACCCGCTTTTGGCAAATCGCTGGACGAAGACCACGACCTTTGCGTACATATAAGAGACTATGTAGAGAAAAGCCTGGGTTTGTTGTAGAGTAGTAATAATAAAAAAATAATAGCAAGTAATACTGGCTTGCGATAATGTGAACAAGCGTTTTTTTCTGCTTTTCCAGGATATTCCACAGAGGGCTCCGATATTCATATTTAATTAGTTTATAGCTTCTTACATACGACTCTGTCGGTATTAGAAGCGGTTGGTTAGCGTAGGTAGACAATAATTGCATACTCTAAATATACCTATTGCAGGGGAAGGGCGGGTTAGTTTGTGCTACCTATTATTAGTACTATTTACTACTAAATCTTACATAGTAAAAATTTACTCTCTGTTATTTGCCTGTAAATTTTCCTGTAATTCTCTGTTAATTTCTCTGTTTTTGTGTACGGGCATGTATGGTTTTACCCGTTTTTCAACTTGTGCCAATTGGCACGGGGGCTGACTCTTGGATTAGGGGGGTTATTAGTAACTGAACAAAAAAATTGTTGTTTTGGTTTGAACTATTTAAAAAAAAAATTGTAACATAAAAGTTTAAAGATTAGCGTTAAAAGTTTACAGTAAATTAATGGCGGCTTAAAGGGATAGGTAGTTTTATTTACTATTATATATTATTAGGAGGCACAAGGGACGCTCAGCAGGACATAAAAAGTGGAGTACCCTTTTGGGGGTACTCCGCTATTACTACAAAAACTGCTTTGCTCTGAAAGATCTATTTTATTATTAAAAGTTTTTCTGTAGAAATTACTGTATTTGTTGTTGCATCTGTTATGCTAACTTCGTAGAAACCTGCTATGGCATTTACCAGTTCTATATTTTGCACAACTGCGCCACTGCACGATGATTTAGAAAACACCTTTTCTCCCAAGGAATTATATATTTGAACGCTGTAATTTGTAGTAGCGCCGCCAGCTTTAATTGAAAAATTTCCTGTAGAAGGGTTAGGGTATATAGTAAAATTACTAGCCGGGGTTGATTTAATAATACTAGTTATGGCAGGCGCCCCTGTAAATTCATAAAATTCATTAGAACCATAAGAACCTGTTCCGCAATATCCAACGTTTCCAATCACAAACCAGGCGGGCTGAAATTGGGTGTTTGGATAACTTGCAACTGGGGACCATGTATTAGAATCGGGGTTAAATTCGTAAAAATCCTGCGTGGGGCTATTGCTATCATCCAACCCCATGCCAAAGTATCCTTTACTACCAATTGCAAATCCGGCTGCCTGGTACCTGCCTCCGGCCGGAAAGTCTGCCACCTGTGTCCATTTATTGGTTGTGGTATCGTATTGCCAAAAATCGGACAACTGGCCCCAGCCTGTTGTACCCGAACCAATATAGCCTTTTCCATTAATAGCAAATCCTACCGCGGCGTATCGACCTATACCTCCAAAATCGGCAAGCTGCGCCCACTTATCGGCAACGGCATCGTAACTCCAAAAAGTTCTGCATGAGTCGGAGTAACTATTAAGGTCCATGCCTGTGCCTATATATATTTTATTGCCTATTACAAAACCTGATACAGAACCAGGATAGTAAGAAGCGGCAGGAAAGCTTGCCTTTCTTATCCATTCATTAATAGTAGGATCGTAAGCGTACCAGGTAGTATCGCCCCCAAAACCTGCGTAACCTTTACCATTTGCAGCAGCTGCAAAACCATTTACGTTGTGAGTCGCCGGATAACTTGCCACCTGTTTCCAAGAGTTACTATCCGGGTTGTAGGCCCACCAGTCATTTACAGGGTTGGTAGAGTTTACCCCGGAACCAATATACCCAATACCATTTATGGAAAAGCCGGCAGCCCCCCATTTAGGATTTCCCAGGTAGTTTTCTTCCTGTGTCCAGGCATATTGGCTAAATGTTTTTGTTGCAATTAATAATAAGATAGCGAGTAGTAGTTGTTTCATACAGTAATTATTTGATGAAAGGAGTTGAAAAATAAAATTTTATAATTATAATTTAAATTTACAATATCTCCAAAAACTCACTAAAAAATTTCAATTAATCACAAAAAAATACTTTATAAAGGATTTAATAAGGGTAAATACAGGGCGACTTTGGGGAGATTCTATGAGTAATGAAGGTTACTCGCGAATGACTGCGTTTTCAAAATGATTATGGCCCAAGTTACACGATGTTAAACTTGAGCCAGTGGGGAATAAAACTATTTATTCATACTATTAATTAAATCTACGCTAACATTTACCAAATCATTTTTATCTATTTTAGAGAATGGTTTAAAACCATCAACAAATTTCTCTAATAAATTTCTGTCATAGCAAGCAAAATATCTTTCTGCTTGATGCATTAAAATTAGATTAATTAACTTTATATGATCATTATTTACTGAATACTTCTCAGACTCAAGAACAATAAAAAGTCTATTTTGACTAATTGGAAATATTAATGCAGATGTAAAATCATCTTTTGTATAAGGTATTTTTTTAAAAACTATTGGATTATCAGAAATTAAAAATGCAGGTGGATTAAAATGTATAATTTTGAAAAAAATCTTATTTTCTTTTTTATACTTTGATTCAATCTCTGCTAATATTTCATACGGGATGAAAGATTTTATCAATTTGCATTTATCATCTTCAGATAAAAAATCAATATCCTTTTGCTTTTCGATGGCTTCCCAAGACTTTTTTGAAAATTTATAAAAATTTAATAAGCTTGTCTTGTACTTATCTGTTGAAGGGATTCTCCAGAATAATTGTGTAAGAAAAACAATAACAAAACTAAAATTTTCTATATCCTCTATCTCATCTATAATTGGATGCTCACGAACCAAAATTACTTTTTTTGCAATAACACTTTCAAGCTTACTATATGCTTTTTCTAATATATCTGTTTCTTCTAATCCAATGCTAATGGTATTTAATTTTTTTTCAAAAAAAATACTGCGTGGAGATTGAGGAGTTTTAAGAATATCATTTTTTACCTTGTCAAAAACCCATAAGAATCCATTGGAGTTAGTAAAACCCTTTAAGAAGAATTCAGGGATATAATGATGTCTTTGAGATATATTTGCCAAAGAATAAAAGAAGTTTAATGTACTGTTAAGTTAGCAATAAATGTATTTTCATATCTCCTACTTCCCCGTACTAATAAACACCGAACCGTAATTGGAATTTACTGTTACCTCATGCACTTCGCCGTCGGCGTTTACTACTATCTGTTCCTGGCCGTCCAATAGTTCTTTGTACGTTCCGGCTTTGGGGAAGGGTAAAGAAATAGTTTGTTTGCCGTCGCTAAAGTTAAGCGCCACTATTGCCACATCGCTACTATCGGCAGACTGCCTGCTGTAGGCTATAACCCCTGTAGCCTGTGGGTTAGATTGCACGTTGTAGTAGTAGCTTATGCGGCTGCGCAGGCATTTGTAGGTTGTTCTCAGGTTTGCCATTATGCGGTACACGCGTATAAGGCTCTGGCCGTTGCTGTCGTAAAAATATTCCCAATGCACTTCGCGCGGAAATGAGATGCGCAAACTGCCGCCGTCGGGCAGCGTATAGTTCTCTGCAAACTCCTGCCCCTGCCACAGCATAGGTATGCCCATGCAGGTGTATAGCGCTATTACGTAGGGTTGCAACTTATAAAACTTGTCTCGGTTGCCGTACTGTATGTCCCCCGGGCCGCCCAGCGGGGGAAGCAATTCTATAGAGGTTATCAAATAGCTATGGTCGTGCGAATCCAGGTACTGAAAGGGGGCCACCGGCATGGTTATGCCGTCTACCAGCCTACTTTGCGGATAGCCGTTAAAGTCGGTATCCAGCAAATGGGCAAAGCCGTCGTCCACCGTGTTGGTAGACGCCATGTAGCGTACTTTATTTAATAGTTCGTCCTGCCAGGTAGCGTTGGAGTAGGTGTTGGCAAGTATTCCCCTGGGGTCGTCCAAATCTTCTGCACATTGTATTATTCGGCTAAACTTTAGCGGGTCTTTAAAGCGGGGCATTCCTAAAGAATACTGGTAGGTATTGTACGCCAGTTCTGCATAGCCAACTCCTTCCGGGCCATCGTAATAGCCAGGCACATAGTCGTACCGGAAGCCATCCACATGAAACTCGTCCAGCCAATATTTATTGATCTGCAAAAAATATTCCTGGCAAAATTGTTGGTTAAAATTAGTCTCCGGGCCATACTGTCCGCCCAGCGCAAAATGGCCTATCATAGGACTGGCCTCGCCGGAGTTGTTGTAAACCTGGTTGTATGCAAAGTCGGGATCCACATGTTCGTAAACAGAGTCCAGTATCACCGCAATGCCATTACTGTGGCAGGCGTTTACCAGCCGCTTAAAGCCCTCTATACCGCCATAAACCTCTTTGGGAGACATAAAGTGAATAGGTCCATAACCCCAGTCGAACTCTTCTTTGGTACTGGTAATGGGCATTAACTCAATCACGTTTACTCCCAGCCCTTTCAGGTATTCCAGCCTGTCTACCACCCCGTCGAAGGTCTCGTTAAACTCGGCCACGTTCAGTTCGTACACCACCATGTCGTCTAATGCGGGAACCACAAAGTTCTGATCCGTCCATACAAATGCAGAGGCAGCGGGCACAGCCACCAGGGCCAGCTCCCCTACTCCGGAGGCTCTCGCAAAGGGGTCGGTGAACCAAAGGGTGTTTATAACATTATTTTTGAGAACCTGGTAGCGGTACAGGTAATTTCCGGTTTTGCCAAAGCTGGAATCGGTATCCGAAACAGAGTAAGAAGACAGATCTATGGTTATGCTCCAAAGGGTATATTCGTTGCTGGTATCGCAACTGAGTTCAAATTGCTGGGGGGGAATATCGGGGGTAAACTGGTCGTTCTGATGGATGATGAGAACTACTACGCTGTACCCTTTTTGGGGGGTAATGTTTGGCAAATATACCCCCAAATTGATTTTAAGGGCATCTACAGAAGCTCCTACTTCGGATAAATCGATCATAACTCTAAAAAATTGGTTTTAAACTTTAATATAGGAATAAGTAATTTATAAGCGATACCCCTGTTAAAAGTTTAATTTTTTACCTGCTTCCTAATGTCACTTTTATAAGATAATGCATTAGCAGGTTTATAAATTGAATTTTAGGCGGTTTTACCCTACCCCTTGACATACAGATATTTTTTGATAACTTAAATGCTTCAACTCTAGGTATTAATACCTTTTGCCACATTATAATGAAAATTGTTAAAACCGAAAATGAGAAAACGCTTCAACGCATTGCCATTTTTTTAATTGGGAGCGGTTTTGTAGTTTTTTTGCTGGGCCTGGTTGGTAAAAACTATGCCACTGCTTTCTTCGGCAGCGCCTTTAGCATATTGTCCTTTGTTTGTTTGCTGTGCATAGACAGCCGTCGCATTTTTCTGGCAAAAGTATTATGGGGTACAGTTAGCCCCCTGCTTCTATTTCTATCGCCTGTCTTTTTTCCCATCGCCAGGCCCATACTAATAGTTACATACGGCTACCTGTATATAGGAGGAATGTTATTTACCTCTTATTCCTTCCATGATAAATCGGAAAAAAAGGTAATGTGGCTAAGCATAGCGCTTTTTTTTACCGGCCTTATGTTTTACGACCGGGTAATTATTGACCATAACTTTTTAAACGATAGCGCAATAGCATTTATAACAAACGATTATACCTATTTCAAAATTACACAAGCCATACACTTTATATCGTTGCTGTGGCTGGTAATTGTTTTCCACGCCAATAAAACCATTATTGAGAAAAAGCTAAGCGGACACAGCATAAAAATGCAGGGCTTTAATAACGACCTTATTTCTATTTCAAAGAATAAATTAACCAACTCCGGGGACTTGTTGGAATCGCTTAAGGAGATACTACTATCCAGTTGTAGGGCATTGGACATCTCCCGAATAAGCGTATGGGAATACGTAGCTAAGGAAAACTGCATTAAACTAATAGTAGGGTACGATATGCCAAAGAATGAATTTACCTATTCGGCAACGTTGAATAAAGATTTATACCCTACCTATTTTGAACACCTGCTCACTGAAAAAATTATAGCTGCAAAAGACGCTGTTAACGACCTTAAAACTTCGGAGTTTACAGAGTCGTACTTAAACCCGCTTGGCATAAAGTCTATGATGGATTCTCCTTTTTTTATTGACGGAGAATTTAAAGGAATAATCTGTTGCGAGGAACAGCGCGACTACAGGGACTGGGACGACATAGACAAGTTATTTTCTGTTGGCATAAGCAACCTCATAAGCATAAGCTACTACTGCACCATGCGCAAAGAACAGTTTGAGCTACTGGTAAAAGCAAGCGAGGAACTGTCAAACCGGACCAACCTATTGGAGCAAATAAACGGGAAAATACTTACTATTAACGAAGGCCTTACTACAGAGCTAATAGATAAAGAGCAGGGCATAAAAGAACTACAGGATTTTATCGACGACCTCTCTCACCGCAACGCCCACCACATTCGCGGGCCGCTCTGCCGCATTATTGGGCTGGTGCGTTTGTACCAGATTGACGGGGACACAGATAATCGCAAATTATACATCCAATATATGGATGAGTCCGCCAGGGAAATGGATAATATACTAAAAGAAGTATCGCAATTACTGGATAAAAACTGGGGCAAATAGTAGGGCTATTATTAAGATTATTCCTTAACAAGTTTGTATACCTTGTCCAATCCGTCTATGCCCGTAATCTTTATAAAATAGACGGAGGCAGGCAATGAGCTTACCGATATAACAGAGTTGTTTATTCCCTCGTTAACAGTAACAGCCTTTTCCAGTACAATAATACCTATCTCATTAAAGAATGTAATTGAACCCTTTGCAGCAGAAGTGGCGGAAAAGACAACTGTTATTTGGTCTGTAGCAGGATTAGGGTAAATAGTAACGTTTGCAACCCCTGTGGGGTAAATGGCGATAATTTTACTATCGTTTCGCGTTCCGTTATAGTCTACCTGGCTAAGTCGGTAGTAGAGTGTTTGTAAAGGAACGTTCTTATCCGTATAACCATATTGGTTCAAATTAGTACTAGTTCCATTTCCTTTCACTGTTCCAAGGGCGGTAAAATTCACGCCGTCCGAAGCGCGTTCTACTATAAAATAATTGTTTTGTATTTCCGTTGCTGTTGACCAGTTAAGCACGTTATCCTGCCCAACGCGGCTTCCTTCAAAGTTAACATACGTTACAGGCGTTACCGTTGATGGGCAACTCACTACGGCCTGCGCTCCGGGGTTAGGAGAGATTCCTTGTATGCTCATGTAAGCAGTGTTGGCAATAAAACTTAGTCCTGTGCAGTTTACTATACCCTTCCAGGTGTAAGTAATTGAATCGCCTGCTAATATAGGCCCTGGAATAGTTTTCCACCTCATTATTCCTGAAGAGTCTTTCCCTGTATAAACAGTAGTGGTAATGTTCCATAAAGCATTAGTAGCGCTGCCTGTGGTATAAGTTACTCCTGTTGGTATGGGGTCATACATAAATACATTAAAAGCGGCATCGGTAGAAGTAGACCATGCTGTTAGTTCATTGTTACTTTGGCCAGCGCTTCCGGATGAGTTACTGTTATAATAGCCAAAATATCCAGCCGATGTATAGGTGATACCTGTTACAACAAATAGTGGGGGGCCTGTTAAAGTATTCATCCATACTTGCATAGTACCGCCAACAAGGCTTATCATTACTGTAACTGGCGTATTGCTTCCTCCAAACTCCCCGAAGGTGGTACTAAAATAAGAAGGATTTCCTGCACGGGCTACCCCATTGTCCGTTACATCCATTTCTACTGTATTAGAGCCAGACACGCCAAACTTCATGTGCAGCATTACACTCTTTGTTATTGGGCTGCCTGCCGCATAACGCATTACTACCGACATATCGGAAGAGCCGCCAGGAATAATAGTAAAGGTAACTGACCCATTTGTTCCGTAAGACTGACCGTAAGCAAATGCATAAGGCCCCTTGTTAGTAGTATTTGCATTTGGATCAAGATATAAAGCGTTGCCTTTAGGATTATTCAGATCGGGGGTTGTTTCTCCTGCCAATCCTATCCATCCTGTCTGTGCCACAGAAGCAGGCGAGCTGGTAACTGGAGCTACCGTTGTCCCCTGTGTATTTTTCCATATCACAGTATAGGTAATTGCATCTCCGGTAGAATAAGAAGTTTTATCGGCCTTTTTGGTCATAGAGGTTCCTGGCGGCGCAATAGGCGGGATACTAGTACAGGTAACTGTAACAGAGGCCTCTGAAGAAATGGGAGAGTCTGTAGATGAATAAATCCATCCGTAGTTATGAATAACACTGTCGGCTTTAGGGCAGGCGCCATTTGCCTTTGCTTTGTACGCTATTTGTCCGGAGTCGTTAACCAGCATAACAGGTATTTCCCACGTTATAACTCTGTTGGCAGCGTTGTAGGTGGCAGTTATACCAAGAGTAGTCGCTTCGGTAAAACCAACCCAGGTAAGTCCTTTTGGTAAGGTATCCGTTACCACTACATTGTACATTTCTCTGCCAGGCAATGGGCCGTTACCTAATATGCGGCGCCAAGTGTACCCATCATTCTCTTCTACAAGAATCCGGTTAAAGGTTAGATCAGGAGAAGGCGCTGTACAGACATCAGTCTCATAGTAATTAATTACTAGTGGAGCAGCGGTAACATCTTCATAGTTATCAGTAATCGGAAAGAAACGACTTTTATCATTACTACCAACATCTAGCGCCGAGGAGTAAGACCAGTCGTTAGCAATTGCCGGAAGAATAGGAATCGGCGGATTAGTCTGGTATTGTATCTGAAGCTTCATTGCCCGCTGAACCCCTTTGTGTAACTGGTAGGTGCTTGTGGTATAATCATATAAAAGTGAACTTGGCCCTGCGATAAGAGAATCAAAATTCATAATAAAACGTTGGTTCCATTTACCATTTGCATCGCTGCCATAAGGAATGGCTTGATAGGAAAAGGTAACTGCGGCAGTATTAAGGGCCGTTCCATTAAAATCATCAAAACCTTCTGTAATAGTAGGTGTAAACGACCACCCGGTAGGATTTGTAGCGGCATTGTACAACCCTACATTAGCAGCGCTGTTCAAGAAATAAGATATCCGGTAATTCTGATAGTTTACGTAAGCCTCCTGGGCGTTATTCCATAACCTGAAATACCAGTAAGCGCTGTTCGGGCCAGCCTCGCCATTGGCAAAAGAAACATTTACTCCCTGTCTTCCTCCATTCAGCCATCCTGCGTTGGTAGTATTCTTAAAGTTAATCGTATAAGTAACGGTATCCGCCGGGTTGATTTGGGTTACATTAGCGGTTTTTGTAATAGCGAGAGATCTCGTATCAAGTATATCCACACAGTTCCGCTCCATGGTATAGGTGGCGTTATTGGGGTATTCATTGCTTGTCCATATTAATCCGTTAATATTGTTGGTGGCAGAAATAGTAGAAGTCATACATACCCTGCCGGTTGCAGAAGGTGCCACCTGTACTACAAAAGTCATACTTCCTTCTGTTGGAGAAATTCCATTAGTAGAATTAAAACCAGGCACTGAACCAACATTCCATGTTATTATATTTCCAGAAAGCGAGCCGCCGTTAGAGGCAGAAACAAATTGATACTGAGATGGAATAGGAGTGGTAATTTTTACTCCTGAAGCTGCTACTGAGCCATAATTTCTGTACGAAACCGTATAAGTAACCAAATCGCCCGGAAAAGCAAAAGTTTTGTTCACTGCCATATAAACCTTCATATTAGCATTGGCCACCATCTCAGAAGGAGGATGCGCATTGCCGCTGGCCACCAGCATACCCAGCATTCTAAACCAGTCGTGAAAATACTTAGGAGTACTGTTAATGTACCGTTGGTTTGCAGTGGCGGTAACAGGCAAGGCTGTATTCTCGTCGTCCCATTTAAGCTCGCATTGCCGGTATATTAGGGCAAGAAGGGAATCGTTTCCTGAAGCTACAACACTTGGCGCTGCTGTTCCCAGGCTATAATTGGTTCTATAATTATCTAATGCTGCTCCAGCCGTAGTATATGCTTGGTTTAGTGTAACGATCCCGTTATAATCAGGGACACTAGGGTCATATCCAAGCGTCTGACAGGGATCAGGATTACTCAAAAATTTTGCATAGTTGGTTGCTACATTGTACTCATATGTATTTCCTCCTGCTACAGTTTCGTGCGTTGTTGGGTTCCATGTTGTAGTGGGGGCGCCATGCCATACATAGTTAAGCACAGTCCTCCAGGGTAATCGAAAATCCTCTCCATCATTAAAAGTGCCGAAAGTAACAGCATTAGCGGCAGATATAGAATAAGTTCCCGCCTGTGGAATGGAGGTCCCTAGTTGTCCCATAACCCAATCGCTTGCAGCTTCGGTTCGCAGATACTGGCCTATACGCCAGGGAGTGCTTCCCTGTGCGGTTAAAAAATTGGCAAATTCATGGTAATATCCCGGAGCTAAATAATCTACATACTTACTTTGGGCCCCAAGAAAATAGGGCGTAATGGTGGCCCAGGGATAAGTTGTCTGGGCGCCATAGCGCCAGTTTGTAATTTCTCCCCAAGTATTACCGCTTTTTACGTAACCGTCTACCCCAATATCCCCGGAAGCATACCCTACAGGGCCTCCGCCATCTGGCGCAGCCATAGTATCAACCATCGTTGTTATAAATGTAAGCGCTTCCTGTAGGTAAGATATACTAGTAGCAGACCCAAATGGAGTAACTCCCATTGACGGCCCCCACTGCATATAAGCCATTAATAAAGCCAGGGCAACATCCTCGTCGCCGTCTGTGGCAGCATCCCAATCGCCGGCATTGGCATCAGTTGCTGTTGCCTGCCAGCCGTTGGTATGTGTTTTGCCCTTATTGTAAGTTCCTCGTAAAGTTGTACCGTCTAAAAAACGGGTTACGTTATCAAAACGGTTATCGTGTATCCAGCAGTACAATCCGTCAAACGTGGTCTTATCAGCCATATAAGCGGCAGCTAATAAAGCATATCCATCGCCTTCAGAAACAAATGTGCCAGCATTAGCAGGAA
>Ga0206840_1043_pt1 | contig 25149 bp, 15 predicted proteins | sample Alteio_BWOrgCont_24_FD_152633 | JGI IMG/M metagenome (GOLD analysis project Ga0206840, IMG submission 152633) | Enriched cells from forest soil in Barre Woods Harvard Forest LTER site, Petersham, Massachusetts, United States -... | ecosystem: Environmental > Terrestrial > Soil > Temperate forest >... | reverse complement strand
CGATTTGTGCCTTGGCGAACGCGCGGGGGAAATTGGAGTCGATGCCCATCACCTCGCCGGTGGATTTCATCTCGGGGCTGAGCAAGGTGTCCACGCCGTGAAACTTGGCGAAGGGAAACACGCTTTCCTTCACGGTGACATAATTCCCGATTTTGGCTTCCGTGAAATGCATTTCCTGCAGCGTCCTGCCGAGCATGGCCTTGGTGGCGAGTTTCGTGAGCGGAACGCCCAAGGTTTTACTGACGAAGGGAACCGTGCGGCTGCCGCGGGGATTCACTTCCAGGATGTAGACCACGCCCTCCTTGATGGCGTACTGCACGTTCATGAGACCAACGACCTTAAGCTCCTTCGCCATGGCGATGGTCTGACGGCGCATGTCCTCCAGGATGGACTCCGGCAAATCCTGCGGCGGCATGATGCAGGCCGAATCGCCCGAGTGGATGCCGGCCTCCTCGATGTGCTGCATGATGCCGGCCACCACGACGGTCTTTCCGTCGGAGATGGCATCGACGTCCACTTCCATGGCCTGATCCAGAAACTTGTCGACGAGAACGGGACGCTCGGGAGACGCTTCCACCGCCGTCGCCATGTAGTGGCGCAAGTCCTCTTCGGAATACACGATGGCCATGGCCCGGCCGCCCAGCACGAAGGAGGGGCGCAGCAGCACGGGGTAGGTCAATTTTTTTGCCACGTTCACGGCCTCTTCCACGTTGGTGGCCATGCCGTTGGGCGGCTGCTTGAACCCGAGGCGGTTCACCATGTCCGAGAACAGCTTGCGATCCTCGGCGATGTCAATGGAGGAGGGCGAAGTCCCTAGAATCGGAGCCTGGGCGGCTTCCAGCGCCTTGGCCAGCTTGAGCGGAGTCTGTCCGCCGAATTGCAGGATGACGCCGTAGGGTTTTTCCAGCTCGATGATGTTGAGAATGTCCTCGCGCGTGAGCGGTTCAAAATACAGCTTGTCCGAGGTGTCGTAGTCGGTGCTGACGGTCTCGGGATTGGAGTTCACCATGATGGCTTCGCAGCCCTCTTCCTGCAGCGCGAAAGAGGCCTGGCAGCAGGCGTAGTCGAACTCGATGCCCTGGCCGATGCGGTTGGGGCCTCCGCCCACGATAATCACTTTCTTTTTGTCCGAGGGAATAGACTCGTTCTCTTCATCGTAGCTGGAATAATGGTAAGGCGTGAACGCCTTGAACTCGGCCGCGCAGGTGTCCACCGTTTTATAAACGGGGAGAAGATTCACCGATTTGCGCTTCTGCCGCACCGCTTCTTCCGTGGTCTTGAGTAGGAAACCCAGCTGCACGTCGGAATAGCCCCACTGCTTGGCCTTGCGCAAGGTGGCGACGGGCAAGGTCTCCAGGGATTTTCCCTTCAGATCGGAGGCTTCGAAGCGCACCAGATCCAGGATGTGGTTGAGGAACCAGGGGTCAATGCGGCTGAGGGCGTGCAGTTTCTCCAGACTCCAGCCCAGCTCGAAGCCGCGCTTGATGGAAAACACCCGGTTAATTCCCGGGTGCTTGAAATCCAGGTTCTTCTCAAGTTCGCTGTCCGGAATTTCCTTCTTGCCGTCCGAGCCGAGGCCGTAGCGATCGATTTCCAGCGAGCGCATCGCTTTCTGCAGCGACTCCTTGAAGGTGCGGCCGATGGCCATCGCCTCCCCCACCGATTTCATCTGGGTGCCGAGCACGGATTCGGCCTGCGCGAATTTCTCGAAGGTGAAGCGCGGAACCTTGGTGACCACGTAATCGATGGTGGGTTCGAAACAGGCTGGCGTGACGCGGGTGATGTCGTTCTTGAGTTCGTCCAGCGTGTACCCCACCGCCAGCTTGGCGGCGATTTTCGCAATCGGAAATCCCGTGGCCTTGGAGGCCAAGGCGGAGCTGCGGGAGACACGGGGGTTCATCTCGATGATGATCATGCGGCCGTCCAAAGGGTTCACGGCGAACTGCACGTTGGAACCGCCGGTCTCGACGCCGATTTCGCGGATGCAGGCGATGGAGGCGTCGCGCATGCGCTGGTATTCCTTGTCCGTGAGCGTCTGGGCCGGAGCCACGGTGATGGAATCACCCGTGTGAATGCCCATGCCGTCCAGGTTTTCGATGGAGCAGATGATGACGACGTTGTCCTTGCGGTCGCGCATCACCTCCATCTCGAACTCTTTCCAGCCCACCAAGGACTCCTCGACCAGGATTTCGGAAATGGGGCTCAAGGCAAGGCCGCTGCGGGCCACGCGTTCGAACTCTTCCTGGCTGTAGGCGAAGCCGCCGCCGGCCCCGCCCATGGTGAAGGCCGGGCGGATGACGAGGGGCAGTCCGATTTGACCCATGGCCGTGCGGGCCTCATCGATGGTGCGGCACACATAGGATCGGGCCGACTCGATGCCGATTTTCTCCATGGCTTCTTTGAACAGCTTGCGGGACTCGGCCTTCTTGATGGCGGTGAGGTCCGCACCGATCATCTCGACGCCGTACTTTTCCAGGATGCCGCGCTCGGCCAGTTCCACCGCGGTGTTGAGGCCGGTCTGTCCGCCCAAGGTTGGCAGCAGGGCATCGGGCCTTTCCTTGGCGATGATCTTCTCGCACATCTCCCAGGTAATGGGTTCGACGTAGGTGACGTCGGCCATCTCGGGATCGGTCATGATGGTCGCGGGATTGGAGTTGATCAGGATGACCTTGTAACCCTCTTCTCGAAGCGCCTTGCAGGCCTGAGTACCGGAATAGTCGAACTCGCAGGCCTGCCCGATGACGATGGGGCCGCTGCCGATGAGCATGATTTTGTGAAGGTCCTGACGCTTGGGCATGGATGCGGGTCGCCTCTAAAGAAAATGGGGAAAAACCGGGGAAAAGGTAACAATGGTGCCGTCTTCGATGGGTTCGCATCAGTATATCAGTGCCGTCTTGACTTCAGCTTTAGCACAGGATGCCAAAGTACCTCGATACCCCTGGCAAACCTTAGAATCCCTGCTTTGGAAGAGTTCATTCCCAACCTCATAAACTCAGGTTAAGCCACGTAATTCAAAGCGTCTCCAAGGTGAAATGGACTGCGTAAAATGCGTATATTAAGCATGTGAATTTCGAGTGGGATCCGCTCAAGGACAAGGAAGTCCAGGAAAAGCACGGGATCTCATTTGAGGAAGTGGCGAGTTTGATAGGACGGGGTTTTTTGCTGAAAGTGGTACAAAATCCGGGTCAGAAGTATCGGGGACAAAAAGTCTTTCTCGTTCTAAGAGGACATTCGGTATACATGGTTCCTTTTCTAAAACGACAGGGTAAATACCGATTTATCACAGCGTTTTACAGCCCTAATTTCACCGACAAGCACAGGAGTGGAGTGTTATGAACCGAAATACCGAAGAACTCGAAGCCTACTTGGAACAGAACGCTTCCACGCTGGTTCCTACCCACGATAACCTTGCCCACATTAAACAGGCGGCAAGCGAGGACATGAAAAAGAGGCAATTACGAGCTGCCAAATTACAAGGCCTTAGAAAAAGGGCTTTAAAGTTGACGCAAAAGGATTTGGCGAAAGCTGTGGGTGCGAATTTAAGAACACTTCAGAGTTGGGAAAATGGAAGACAGGACTACCCCAAGTCCGTGGAAATCTTGATGAAGCTGATGAATGAAAATCCTGGCATTAGGAAGAAACTGGTTGGTAGAAAAGTTGTAGCATAAAGGCCTTCCATCCCCAAACCAAAACTTTAGATCCTTCTCCCGAAATTGGGAGGCCATGAAATACCTCCTGCACTCGTCCGCTTAGAAACCTATTCACACGGTTCCATTGCTAAGGGCATAAAAGCCGTGCTCGCCATCGAGCGCGATGCGAAAAGCAAGCACGCCTGAACGTCTTCCGGAATAAGGCCTTCGTATTCCTTTAATATTCCGATCGCCGTTTCTCCATGTGCCAAAAGATTCAATATGTACTCGACTGCCAGCCGCGTACCTTTAATAACCGGTTTTCCGGCCACAACCTTATTGTCAAAAACGATCCTACTTAAGAGTTCCCGATCACTCATGCTTTGCCCCTCTTGTGGGAAAGATAAAGGTTTTCATGGATCAGGCTATGTCTTTATGGGAGCACTTCAAAAACCACGTTTTCCATGTCCAGCCTGGATAAATGCAGCACTTCGATACCGACAACTTGATTTTCGGCATTATAATCCAGCATCACACCCGGAGACACCTCCTCGGATTCTTCGATCTTGGAATCCTCAAGACGGAGATAAAGCGCGCCCGCTTCATGATCGACCTGCAATTTCATGATTTGTAACCGGGAGGATTTTCAGTCGCGGCAGGAAGAGCCGCATCGGCTGAAGCGATGAGCTCGCCTTCGAGATAGAGAGTGTCGGGAGAAAAATCCTGTCCGTTCTTCCACACAATGGTTCCATCCTCAACAGTGACAGAACTAAAATAAGCGGGATCCTTGAGTTGCTTGAAAAGCCCGAGTTCAAGATAGGGGTTGACGTCAAACATTTCGGTTTCGTGGTTATCGAAAGTGACTTCGACTTGATAACCGCGACTTGCTTTGGCTTGAAGGACTCGTGGAAGCATCGCGTTATTTAAACCCCTCTTTATTCTAATGAATTAGAGGGGCTTTGTCACCAGGAGGCTCAAATGTCACAAGATTTCGGGCAGCTTCCCGATTCCCGTATCTGGATGGCTATGGAACGTAGGTGATTCGCTTCTCCAGCACTCCGGCAGATTTTTTCCCGGCATCCCACATCTGCATGCGCACGAAATAAATCCCGGGAGAAGCCGCCCCGGCGCCCGCAGTTCCGTTCCAAGTCGTTTGAGGCGCACTTTGACTCAGGCTCCGATCCCAGATGACACGGCCCCACGGGTCAATGATGGACACCCTGCCTGAGGCGATGCCCTGAGGCAAATTGAACAGAACCGAAGAGCCCATCGTTCGAATCGCAAGGGTTCGCAACTCACTTTGCAGGATGGACAGTGGTACCTGCAGGCTTGCCGCATTGCTCACCACATTTCCCCCAGCATTGCTCACAATCACCACATAAGATCCCGTGTCGCTGCTCGGAGCGTTTGTCAAAACCAAGGTGTCCGTAAGGACAAGCAAAGTGTCCTTCTTCAACGTGTCCGAAGCCGTGCCGTGGTGGTGAATCCAGGTGTAGATGAGGGGTGACGTTCCCGTGACCACGACGCCGAAGCGAACGTTGCCGTTCACGTTAAAGCTCTGGGATGCGGGCTGACTGACGATGGCCGGAGGCACGCTCACCGCCAAGGTCGCGGCATTGCTCAACACCGCGCTGACTGTATTGGCCACGCTGCACTTGTAGGAACCAGTGTCCGTTAAAGCTACGCTCGGCAAGGTCAGCGTATCGGTCAAGGCGAGGAGGGTGTCCTTTCGCAACGTGTCCGTCACCGTGCCATGAGAATGCAGCCATACGTAATGGAGCGGCATCGTGCCCGTCACCGTCACCCCGAATTTAACCGCGGTTCCGACGTTGGCCGTTTTGCTGACAAGTTGAGAAGTGATGACCGGAGGCGAGGTGACCGTCAGATAGACTCCGCTCGACGCTAGGCTCGTGACCGTACCGCTGATCGTGTCCGTCAGGACCACGGCATACGTCCCGGTATCCGTTGAGGCTACGCTCGCTATCGTGTAGGTCGCCGATGTCGCTCCGTTGATGTTCACGCCGTTTTTGGTCCATTGATATCCCAGGGATCCCAGACCTGTCGCAACCACCGTGAAACTCGCGCTCTGACCCGAAACCTTGGTGAGCGCCACGGGTTGCGCGGTAATCACCGGGGTCGGATCCGCCACCACGATAGTCACCACCGCCTTGGCCGTTCCGCCAGGACCCGTCGCCGTCACCGTATCGGTTGCGGAAACTGCCGCCAGGGGCGTGCCCGTGATGAGACCCGTGCTCGCATTCAAGGAAAGACCTGCAGGGAGGGCCGGACTTACCGTATAGCCCGTAATCGCTCCCGTGCCCGTCACCACCGTGTCCGGCAGGATGGCCACGTTCTTCACCGCGGAAATGCTGGCGCGTTTGTAGCTGATGACCGGAACGGTATCCGTCACCGAAATCATCACGACTGCTTTGGCCGTTCCCCCAGGACCTGTCGCGAGAACGGTATCCGTGGCGGATGCCGACACTGCCGTCGGAGTTCCGGAAAGAATTCCTGTCGATGGATTCAAGATCAGGCCTAAAGGCAGAGGTGTGGAGGTGGACATCGTATAACCGGTTATAGCTCCCGTGCCCGTCGCCACCGCGGTATCCGGTATGATGGCCATGTTCTTAACGGCAGTAATGCTGGCGCGTTTGAAGCTGATTGCGGGAGCCGTGTCCGACACCGCGATGGTCACAACCGTTCGGCCCGTTCCGCTGGTTCCGGTGGCGATAATGGTATCCGTCGCGGACACCGATACGGTGGTCGGAATGCCCGAGATGAGGCCCGTCGAGCTGCTTAAGATAAGGCCGGCAGGCAATGGAGTGGAAGAGGCCATCGCATAGCCTGTGACCGCTCCACCCATCGACACCACGCTGTCCGGAGTAATCCCCACGTTCTTGATGGCGGAAATGCTGGCGTGCCGGTAAGAGATGGCAGGAGCCGTGTCCGAAACGGTCAATGTCAGGATGACCTTCCCGATGCCGCCCGGACCTGTGGCGTTGACAGTGTCACCCGCGGTCACTGTAGGCGCCGTCGGAGTTCCACTGATCACACCCGTGGTGGCGTTCAATGTCAGACCCACCGGAAGCGCGGGATTCACGGTATATCCCGTGATCGCTCCGCCCGTGGAAATCACGGAATCGGGAACAATCGCCACGTTCTTGCCATAGGTCGCGGGGTTGGTGCGGTAGGCAATTCTAGGCGCCGTATCAGCCACGACAACCGTCACCGTCGTGCGTCCCGTACCGCCCGGACCTGTCGCAATCACCGTATCCACTGCCGACACGGATACCGCCGCGGGAGTGCCGGATATAATCCCGGTCGAAGTGCTCAAGGTCAAGCCCGAAGGCAATGGCGTCGAGGACGCCATCGCGTAACTGGTGATCGCTCCGGTTCCGGTCAATACCACCGTGTCCGGCAGGACCGTCACGTTCTTGACAGCCGCGATGCTCGAGCGTTTGTAGGCGAGCGAAGGAGCCGTGTCCCCGACTGCGATGGTTACCGTGGCGCGACCGGTTCCGCCGGTTCCCGTTGCAATGATGGTGTCCACCGCCGACACCGAAACGGATGTCGGCGTTCCCGAAATGAGACCCGTGGAAGAACTCAGGGTAAGACCTGTGGGCAACGGCGTGGAAGAAGCCATGGCAAAGCTCGTCACCGTGCCGCCCGTGGACAACGCGCTGTCCGAAATGATGGCGACGTTCTTGATCCCTAAAATGGAGGCTTGTTTGTAGGAAACAATCGGAGGACCTTGGACGATGGTCAGCGTGAGATTGGCAGCGCTGGTTCCGCCCGGCCCTGTTCCCGTCACCGTGACCGTCACCGTGCTTACGGCCGTGGTGGGTGTTCCGGAGATGAGGCCCGTGGAGGTGTTCAAAGACAATCCTGAAGGCAAAGTTCCCGATGTCACTGCATAGCCCGTGACGTTTCCGCCGCTCAAAGAGACGGCGTGGGACGCTGCCTTGCCCACGGTGTCGGTCACGCTGCTCGGTGAGTAGGAGATTACGGGAGCGGTCCCATTCAGGCTCTGCGTGTAGTAGCTCAGCTTGACCCAGTTCGAGTCCCGCGCCACGTTGGAGAACTGCACCTCGTCGATGGCGCCGGAGAAGTACATCCCGTTGCTCGCGGAAGGAGCGTAATCGGCGCTGGCCAAGGCATGGTTGTCCCGGCCGATGCCGGCGGATTTCGGGGTCACGGTAAGATTCGCGGTTTCCGTGACAACGTTGGAGGAAGGAACTCCGTCCACGTACAAGGTCATGGCGGAACCGTTGCGGACACCCACCAGGTGATGCCAGGTCCCCGGCGTCAAGTTCACGTCCACCTTCTCCTTGCCCACACCGTTCACATATTCACCCAGCTCCCAGACATAGTTGGAGCCGCTCAAGGTGTCCGCCAGGATGAGACGGCTGCTTTCGCAGAAGATCATGCCCGCCGCAACCGTGCCGACTCCCGCATGGGCGTTGGCCCACGCCGAAACGGTGTAGTTCGAACCCGCCGGCAAATCCAGCGCCGTGCTGGAGCTCAGCGTGTAGGAGCCCGCGTTGGTGTTGGAACCCTGACCTATGAAAGCCCCGTCAAATGCCGTGATCCCACCTGGCAGGAAGGACAGCGCGCCGCCGATAACGCCAGTGGTGTCCACGGGGAGTCCCGTCCCCGTGCCGTTCTGCGCCAATGGCCAGTTCTTGACGGTCGCGTCGGTGGGCGTGGTGTTGTTCAGGTGGGAGACGAACTTGTACCCGTTGGCCGTGGTGTCGAACACCTCGGTGCCGTTGGAGCTGTCCGGTGCGCCGCTCTTTCCCCAGTACATGGTGAAGGACTGCGATGCGTTGTTCGCGAAGACGGTGTCCACCGACACCCAGATCTGGGCGTTCTGTCCGCCGGTGCTGTCGAAATGGTCGACCTGGTACTTGAGCTGGGTGGTTCCCCGCGCGAACCGGAGGCTGGCCTCGGTGCCCGGAGTGGAGAACGCGGAGAAGTTGCTGGAAGTTAAACGCACCAGCATGGGAAACTTGGTCTCATTGGCGGAGGTGTTCGCTCCGGAGGCCGAGGTGTTGATCGGGATGCTCACTTGATTGGACCACTGCGTGTAATCTTCCTGGCCCGGTGTGACCGTGATGGTTACCGTTGCCTTGCCCGTGCCGCCGGGGCCCGTCGCAATGACAGTGTCGATGGTCGTCGCATAGGTTACCAGCGGCGTACCGGAGATAATGCCGTTCGAGGTGTTGAGCGTCAACCCTGCAGGCAAAGGCGTGGAAGCAGCCATCGCATAACTCGTGATTGCTCCCGTGCCGGTCACCGCCACTGTATCCGAAGTGATGACGATATTCTTGTACCCGGTGATGTTCACATTCTTATAAGAAAAGGCGGGAGAGGTGTCCGCAACCGCAAGCGTCAATGTCGTACGGCCTGTGCCGCCGGGACCCGTTGCGATGAGGGTATCGGTAGTGGAGGTCGAGGTTGCTGTGGGTGTTCCCGAGAGGATGCCCGAGGAGGTGTTCAAACTTAGACCCGCTGGCAGAGGCGTTGAAGAAGCCATCGCATAACTCGTGATTGCTCCCGTGCCCGTCACGACCACCGTGTCCGGAGTGATGGCGACGTTCTTCACTGCGGAAATGCTGGAACGCGCATAGCTGATCTGAGGCGACATGTCGGCCACCGCCACCGTCACCACGGTGCGGCCCGTGCCACCGGGACCCGTCGCGATAATGGTGTCGACAGTCGATCCGGATATGACCGTGGGCGTCCCCGAGAGAATGCCTGTGGAGGTGTTAAGTGTGAAACCGGCAGGAAGAGGTGTTGAGGGGGCCATCGTATAACTGGTGATGCTGCCCGTACCCGTCGCCACCGCCGTATCCGGGAGGATGGCGACGTTCTTCACTGCGGAGATGCTGGCATGCTTGTACGCAAAAGCCGGAGCGGTGTCCTGAACGGCGATCGTCACGACCGTGCTGCTGCTGCCGCCGGAACCCGTGGCGATGATGGTGTCGATTGCGGAGGCGGAAACTCCGGTGGGCGTGCCGGAAAGAATGCCCGTGGAAGTGTTCAGACTGAGTCCTGTCGGCAGAGGTGTCGAAGCCGCGACGGAGAAACTGGTCACCCCTCCCCCCGTCGACACGAGGGTATCGGGAACAATGGCAACGTTCTTCACCGCGGAAATGCTGCCCTGTTTGAAAGCGACGATGGGTGCGATATCCTGAATCGCAAGAGTCAGGAGCGTGCGGCCCGTGCCGCCGGGCCCGGTCGCGATCACGGTGTCCACGGCGGGGGCCACCACGACCGTCGGTGTCCCGGACACGATGCCCGTGGAGGAATTCAGCGTCAGACCTGCAGGCAAAGGCGTGGAAGAAGCCATGGCATAGCCTGTGATCGCCCCGGTTCCCTTCACCACCACCGTATCCGAAAGGATGGCCGAGTTCCGGGTTCCGGAGATGCTTGTTCGCACGTAGGAAAATGCAGGAGAGGTGTCCGCCACCGCAAGCGTCAATACGGATTTTCCGATGCCGCCGGGGCCCGTCGCAATAATGGTGTCAGCCGCAGATGCAAAAGTCGAGGTAGGAGTTCCGGAGATGATGCCGGTGGAAATATTCAGACTCAAACCGGGCGGGAGAGGTGTCGAGGAAGACACGGCGTAGCTCGTGATCGCGCCCGTGCCCGTCACCACCACGGTGTCAGGTAATATGGCCACGTTCTTGACGCCCGGAATGCTGGTGCGCGCGTAGGAGAAGGCCGGCGAGGTATCCGCGACCATGACGGTCACGATGGCATGACCCGTGCCACCCGGACCCGTCGCAATAATGGTGTCCGTGGACAGAGACGAAACGGCCGTCGGAACTCCCGAGATGAAACCCGTCAAGGGATTCAGGTTCAGGCCCGCGGGAAGAGGCGTGGAGGAGGCCATGGCATAACTCGTGATGCCCCCGCCCGTCGAGACCGTGGTGTCGACGGCGATGGACACGTTCCTCACTCCGGAAATACTGGCATGCCGATAGGAGAAGGCCGGGGCTGTGTCCGAAACCGTAATCACCAGGACCACCTTGCCCGTGCCGCCGGGACCGGTCGCGGTGACGGTGTCGGCCGCGGATACGGTAAGTGCCGTGGGCGTTCCCGACACGATACCCGTGGTCGGATTCAGCGTGAGGCCGGTGGGAAGTGCGGGATTCACGGCAAAACCGGTGATCCCTCCGCCCGTGGAAAGTACCGAATCCGGAATAATCGCCACGCTCTTGGCATAGGTTGCCGGGTTGGTGCGATAGGCAATGCTGGGAGCCGTATCCACCACGGCGATGGTCACGGTCGCACGGCCGGTGCCGCCGGGACCAGTGGCAATGATCGTATCCGTCGCCGATCCGGAGACCACAGTCGGAGTTCCGGAGATAATACCCGTTGAGCTGCCCAAAGTAAGACCCGCAGGCAGAGGTGTGGAGGGTGCCATGGCATAACCCGTGATCCCGCCCGTGCCCGTCACCGAGACGGTGTCCGCGAGTATGGAAACTTTCCTAATCCCCGAAATGCTGGAACGCAGATAAACGAAAGCAGGTGATGTATCCACCACGGCGATGGTCACCGTCGCACGGCCGGTACCGCCGGGGCCCGTTGCGATGACGGTGTCCACTCCGGAGGCAGTGACGGCCGTCGGGGTGCCCGAGATGATGCCGGTGGACGTATTGAGCGTCAGACCTGTGGGAAGCGGCGTGAAGGTGGACATGGCATATCCGGTGATACCCCCTGTCCCCGTCACCACGACCGTGTCCGGGGTGATGGCGATGTTCTTAACCGCGGAGACGGTGGCATGTTTGAGTGAAATGGCCGGGACGGTATCCTGAACGGCAATCGAAACCGTCGCCGCACCCGTTCCTCCCGAACCCGTGGCAATCACCGTGTCCACGGTCGAGGTGGAGACCGCCGTCGGGGCCCCCGAAATGATGCCGGTGGAAGTATTGAGGGTCAGACCGGTGGGAAGCGGCGTCGAGGAGGCCATGGCATAACTGGTGATCCCCCCGCCTGTGGAGACCACAGTGTCCGGGGTAATTGCCACGTTCTTTACCGCGGAAATGCTGCCGTGTTTGAGAGAAATGTTCGGGGCCGTGTCTTGAACGGCGATGGTCACCGTCGTCCGACCGGTTCCACTGGGACCCGTGGCAATCACGGTGTCCGCACCCGAAGCAACCACCGCCGTCGGAGTTCCCGAAATAATCCCGTTTGAGGTGTTGAGCGTCAGACCTGCGGGAAGGGGCGTGGAGGGGGACATGGCGTAACCCGTGATGCCGCCCGTGCCCGACACCACCACGGTGTCGGAGGTGATGGCAACATTCTTGGTGCCGGAGATGCTGCCGCGTTTGTAGTTGAAGGCGGGAGAAGTATCCGCCACCGCTATCGTCACTGCGATGCTGTCCGTCGTTCCACCCTGGCCCATAGCAATCACCGTATCCACTTTCGAAGCGGTGATCGCGGTCGGAGTGCCCGAAATGGTGCCTGACGATGCATTCAAACTCAGGCCGGCCGGAAGCGGCGTGGAACTTTTCATAACGTAGCTGGTCACGGTGCCGCCGCTGGACGTCACCGCATCGGAAGCGATGGCCGTGTTCTTGACGCCGGAGATGCTAGGAGTATTGTAGACGATGACGGGAGCCGCGTATAAGGTGTCCGCGGCGGCGGACAGCTTTTGGGTGGCATAGTTTAAGGCGACCCAATCCCCGTTGCGGGCCACATTTTCCAAGCGGGGTTCGCCGATTAAACCGTTCAAATACATGTCCGGTCCACTGGTGCCGGTAGTGCCCGTGATGCCGCCGTCACCCGATTCATATCCCACGGAAACGGTCGAAGTGGATTTATGCTGGAATGGCGTCCCTCGGGTCGGAGTGGACAAGGTGAGAGCGCTTCCATTGACGGAAAGACCCATCGTCCCGCTTGAGGTATGCACCCCCACCAGGTAGTTCCATCCGGGACTCAGGCTCGCGGTTAAAATTTGAGCCGTGTCAGGGGTACTGCCCGCCGAGGTTACAATATCATTTGGATTGTTGTCGTATTCGAACTCCGCCTGACCGGAGTTGTTCAGTCCGAGATGATATTGGCCCGATTTGGAAATGATTCGGGCGGTGTCGACGCCGCCGACTTGATAGACCCAGCCGGACAAAGTGAAATTTTTAAGGGTAAAGTTATCAGCGCTGTCACTTTTGGACCCGTTGATGGAAAGGGACTGAAATGAGGTTTTGGTGAAGAGTTCCGCATCTCCGACAACACCGGAGTCAACCACCACGGGATTGGTGAGGTTGGACGCACTTTTGTTTTCCAATCCCAGGGTATAGTTTTTACTGGTAGCGCCATTGCCCGTGGTATCCAAAGTGGTGGAAGTGGCTTCCATGCTGGTGAAATTTCCGCCGCTGCTCGTGGTGCTCGGGATCCCCATGTGGAATACCGCCACAAATCCGCACGGCGTCAGGGCGCCGCTGCCCAGACTGCGGCTTATTTCGCATCCGGAGGAGGCCACATTGGATCGCGAAAACACCTTGGTGGGACTTTCGACGGTGGTGTCAAGAGTCTGACCGCTCATTCCCCAGAACATTTTGATGGTGGTAGGGGTGGTGTTTGAGATGCTCGGCACCGAAACCCAGAAGTCCGCCGTGTCCCCCACGCCGTTCCAGCGTGCGATTTGATAGTATAGGGGCGTGACGCCATCGCTGGCGGTGAAGCGGATATCGGCGCCTCCCGGCCCGGTGTAGACCGTCGAAAAAGGGACCGTGCTTACGCTCGACAGGGATTGTGAAAAATTGAAAGTCGCGGAGGACAGACGGACAAGGACGGGAAAGTTGGTGACCGGAGCCGTAAGACTCAGGGCGGTCGGGTTGATGACGATGTTTCCCGAATACGCCCAGCTCGAATAATTGTTCGCGAAGGTCGACACCGAACAGGCCAAAACCCCAAGTAAAATCTTCCAGATTCTCACGCGCACTCCGTATGGTTGATTTTTTAAACCCGACTCAGAACGACCACTATTAGGCGATGTACGGATCTTTCGAATGATCCGCTCTAGAAGGAAGACCCGGGAGGACCCAGGACCGGTATATTAAGTGGGGACAAGGTCGCCACATTTTGTTTCGGAGGGTTTAACGGAAGGTTACCGGGTGATTGCAGACTGTGAAACTGTTCACAAGACAATGGTTGACAAAATGTTCGTCATCCTTCTTCGCCTCATCCTTCTTCGCCGGAAGAATGTCGGAGCCGGCCGTTTGAAGTCCACCGGATCTGAAACGTCTTTTAATCAGGGGTTTGGACCATGAACACATCTTCCCTTCCAGAAAAACCGAGTCCTGAAGCCCTCCCAGTCCTGATCGTGGGAGCCGGGCCGACCGGTCTGGTGCTGGCCCTGTGGCTGACCCGGTCCGGCGTTCGCGTCCGCATCATCGACAAAACGTCGGAACCCGGGACGACTTCGCGCGCGCTGGCGGTGCAGGCCCGCACCCTTGAATTCTACCGCCAGCTCGGCTTCGCGGACGAGCTTACAGAAGGGGGGCATAAGGCTATCGGCCTGAATCTCTGGGTGGCCGGCCGCAAGAAAGCCCACGTCATCTTCGGTGAAATGGGCAAAGGAATCAGTCCCTTCCCCTATGCCCTCACTTTTCCCCAGGACGAGCATGAACGCCTGCTCGTCGACCATCTCGCCAAATTGGGAGTGCAGGTCGAGCGCCGAACCGAACTTATGGCCTTCGAGGAGGCAGGCGATCGCGTCATCGCCCACCTCAAACGGCCGGATGGATCCTTGGAGACCTGCGAGGCGGCCTACCTCGCCGGTTGCGACGGTGCGCATTCCATCGTGCGACAGTCTCTGAGTATGGGTTTTCCGGGAGGAAGCTATAGCCACCTGTTTTATGTCGCCGATGTCGAGGCAAAGGGCGAAGCGATGAACGGTGAACTGCATGTCGGCCTGGACCGGACCGATTTCCTCGCGGTCTTTCCCATGAAGGGCGACAAACGCGCCCGCCTGGTCGGGACGGTGCGGGATGAGCTGGAGCATGCCTCCGATAAACTGTCCTGGGAGGACGTAAGCCGCCGCGTGATCGGATGGATGCAAATCGACGTTGAGCGTGTGAACTGGTTCTCGACCTACCGCGTGCACCACCGGGTCGCGGAACATTTCCGAAAGGGCCGGGCCTTTCTGCTGGGCGATGCGGCGCATATCCACAGTCCGGTGGGTGGACAGGGAATGAACACCGGCATCGGCGACGCGGTAAACCTTGCCTGGAAACTCGCCGCCGTATTACAGGATCGTGCCAACGCCTCCATTCTCGACAGCTACGAACCGGAGCGCATCGCCTTCGCCCGGAGGCTCGTGGCGACCACCGATGAGGCTTTCACCGGAGTGACCAGCAGCGGATGGATAGCCCGTCTGGTGCGGCTGCACCTGGTTCCCCTCCTGCTCCCGCCGCTTTTCGCGTTCAGGAAGGTGAGACGTTTCATGTTTCGCACGGTCTCGCAGACGTCGGTTAATTACCGGGGCAGCAGTTTGAGCGAGGGTCGCGTGGGCCATGTTCATGGCGGGGATCGCTTACCCTGGGTGACGGCAGAATTACAGGGGAACCCGAAAGATGCTCCTGGAAACAGTAGAGACAACTATGCTCCGCTAAGGTCGTTGGATTGGCAGGTTCATGTATACGGTGAAGCCACGCCGGAGATCCGGACGATGTGCGATGCACGAAAAATGCCGGCACATATTTTCCCTTGGCGCCCGGAGATGAGTCAGGCTAGGTTGCAGCGAAATACCTTATATCTCGTGCGTCCTGACGGCTATGTGGCTTTGGCGGATACCTCTTCAAGAACCGCTGTACTCGCGGCCTACCTAGATAGGCACAATCTCACACTCATAAAACAAAAGGCCGGGTAATCAGATTCATTCACATTGCACGACCATTTGACCAAATCAATTTTGTTCCGATTCCAGTAAAAGTCTTTCTCAACCGATTTTAGATCGTGAAAGTAATGAAGTTTCTTGGACTTAAAAATGATTAGCCCACGCAAATCAAATGGTTTATTTGTTCACTGGAGTGACTGCTTTTTCGTACCCACGAGTACGTGATTCACGTACTAAGGCTTTTAGGACACTTTTCTTCCAAAAGAGAGAATAAATGTCGAAATTTCGGGAATTTCGAAATTGACCCTCAGCTGGCTTCCAAAAATAATGTGAGTTTTGGCATATAAAGAAATGGTTTTTTTAGAGAATTCATGAAACTCGTCTCAAAAAAATGGGATCATCCAAGGACACACTTTCCGTCCAATACAAACATAAAAGGTTCGTCATTTTTCCGCAATAGGTTTAGTCCACTGGGAAATTTTAGGCGCACCGGAAGAAGCCCTTCGACCCCAATTTTCTTTATTAGCCTGTGGCTTTTCGGATAACTGTGGTTTTTGATTGCTTCTAGTGTCACTCTTATGACGAGGATGTTCAGACGCCACGTTGTTCTGTCCCCCACCCTGCCATGGCTTCTGAGGCAAACCTGTATCCACGGGTTTCGCTTTTCTTAAAAGCCTTGCTTCGTGTTCCTTCTGCGCATCACCGATGACGGTCAAAACGCTTACAACGTCGACTTTCTTAGTGCTCTCCTCGAACACACCTGTAAGGTTCACCTCGGGCGTCAGCTTGCCCTTTTCATAAAGAGCCCAGATTTCCTTCGCGTACTTCAGAGTCAAAATCCCGGGCTCGAAACGGCTGAAGTAATGGGCCAAGTTGTTGACGTCACGAGCAAACAGCACGCTTGCATTGCTGTTACCGGCGGCATTCACGGCCTGGGGTAAATCGATGATGACAGGGCCATATGTATCGACCAGCACGTTGAATTCAGACAAATCCCCGTGAATGATGCCGGCGCATAGCATGCGGACCACTTGAGCAATGAGATCCTCGTGATATTGGAGCGCCTCGTCCGGGGTTAGACTTAGATCATTCAGCCTTGGAGCGGGATGACCGTCAGCATCAACAATAAGTTCCATGATAAGAACACCATCGAAAAGGCCGAAGGGCTGAGGTACACGAAGGCCTGCGGCACTGAGAACGTTAAGAGCTTTCACTTCGGCATTCATCCAGGAAGATTCTGCTTCTTTCTTGCCATACTGGCTACGCTTGGCCATGGCCCGAGCATCGCGGCTGCTTTGGGCCTTGCGACCTTCCTGGTACTGGACTGCCTGACGGAAGCTACGGTTATTGGCTTCCTTATAGACCTTCGCGCAGCGTATATCCTCGCCAATCCGAACAGTAAAGACATCGGCTTCCTTGCCACTTTTAACTTGGCCAAGAACTTCGTCTATGATACCGTCATCGACAAGAGGGAGGAGTCTGGATGGAATTTTCATGGAAACCGAGACATAAAAGGTAACCACCCGCCCAGCCTGTTTCGGTCTGTGCAGCTGGCCATCTCAAGATGGGTCACTCAACTATTAAAACATCTCTAAAAGGCAGATCATTGAAATTGTCGCGGAGAAGATCTGGTCCGGCCCGAAATTTCACAGTTTATCCAGCCACTCTCCTGCCTTGCCACCGAGTCCATTAATTAACTCCAAGTCCTCCAAAAAATCCGTATATCGCAAAACCCCAAATCCGCTCTGTTGAGTCCCATCCAGACTCCCGGCACCTCGACTTCGCAAATCCAGTTCAGCAATCTTGAACCCATCCTCGGTGGACGCAAACTCCCGCAACCGCTCCAACGTTTCCTCAGGGATTCCATCCTTCGGCAACAACAGAAAGCACCAAGCCTGTGCTTGGCCACGTCCTGTGCGTCCACGCAACTGGTGAAGCTGCGCGAGTCCAAAGCGATCAGCACCCTCAACCACGATAATGTTTGCTGCGGGCACATCCACCCCCACTTCAATTACGGTGGTTGCCACCAAAACGCGACATTCTCCACTCCGAAAAGCAGACAATGCCTTTTCTCGATCTACCGATGACATACGCCCATGCACCGCTTCTACTCGCCATTTTCCAGCAGCCCGCAATCGCTTGAAGGTCGATTCCACGGCCGCGACCTCTTCCTGATCGCTTCCCTTTTCAGGAGGAACCTTGACAGGAACACTTGAAGCCGTGATCCTCGGAACCACCCAATAAATCTGATTCCCGACCTCGACCTCCTTCTTTAAAAACTCCAGCATGTCAGCCTGCTTATCAGCAGGTACCAATCGGGTTTTGATGGGAAGCCGCCCGGGAGGTTTTTCCGCCAAGGTGATCATTTCCAAATCGCCATAGATGGATTGCGCCAAGGTGCGTGGAATCGGCGTGGCAGAAAGAAAGAGTACGTGCGGTTCAATTCCCTTTGCCGTCATGGCTGCACGCTGTTCCACCCCGAAGCGATGCTGTTCATCAATGATGATGAACCGAAGTTCCTTAAATAGAACGTCGGGGGAAAACAAAGCATGGGTTCCTACAATCAAGGATACAGAACCATTTTTCAGACCTTCCAGCATGCTGCTGCGCTCTTCATTTGATGTGGACGCCGTCAATAAGGCTGCCGTGAATCCAGCTTTCTCCAATAGGGGCGCCACCGTGCGAAAGTGCTGCAATGCCAGGATTTCCGTGGGGACAAGAAGAGCCGTTTGCGCACCCGCAGCCAGAACACGCAGCGCCGCCAGCAAAACCACTGCAGTTTTTCCTGAACCCACATCCCCCTGCAAGAGACCCGCAAATTGCGCCTTCCGCTCCAGGGCTTCTCCAATCTGCCCCAGTACCTGTTCCTGACCCTGAGTCAGATTGAAAGGCAGCGCTGTCCGCACCACTTTCTCCGCCTCCGGTTGTGCTGGAAAAACCCGCCCCTTGCCGATGCGATCCCTTTTGGCGATGGCCCGCTTCAAACAAAGTGGCCAGAGTTCTCGCAGCTTGATCTCCTGCATCGCCTCCCCCACTTCGGTGAGTGTCGAAGGATTGTGCAGGATTTTCAGGACGGAGATTTCCGAGTGAAGGCCGCCGAGATAGGTCCGCTCCTCCGGCGTGAGCGGATCCGAAAAGGTGAATTTCTCCAAAGTTTCCAAAGCGAGGCGCTGAAGAAGTTTGTGATCGACCCGCGCCTCTTCCATGTCTTCGGTCATCGGATAGACGGGAAGGATACCACCCCGCGCATCCTGACCTTCCGCAAGTTCTTCCCACTCCGGATGCACGATTTGAAAGACGCGGAAATGGGTCACCGGTCCCGCAATGGAGATGCGTTTTCCGGGGCTCAAGGCCTGTTTGAGATAATGCAGCCCGCGGAAAAAGACCAGTTCCAGGCTGCCGGTGTCGTCGCTGACCTGGACGACCAGACGCGTCCCGATGACGGTGGCGGAATCGATGTCAACAGCAAGAAAGGCATCCATTCCTTCCTGCAAAGAAGAAATGGGCGTGATGCGGGTCCGGTCGACGTAGCGACGGGGCAGGTAATAAACGAGATCGCGGAGGGTGCGGATACCCGAAGACTCGAGAGCCTTCAGGCGCTTGGGGCCGACACCGGTGAGACGGGTGAGTTCAGACATGCAGGGTTAGCCGAGATGCAGTACAGGGTAAAGTTACCACCTTACCCCGTAATGCTTCTGTGGCAAACCCGCGCTGCTAAACCGTTTCTTTGACTTCGCGTTCCTTGATGCGGGACGCTTTGCCGGACAGGTCGCGCATGTAATAGATGCGCGCCTGGCGCACCTTGCCATGACGGCCCACCTTGAGGTCGGCGATACGGGGCGAATGGAGGGGGAAAATGCGCTCCACCGCGACGTTGTTGGAAATCTTGCGAACCGTGAAGGTCTCGGAAACTCCGGCGCCGCGGCGTTGAATCACCACACCCGTGAAGGTCTGAACGCGCTCCTTGTTGCCTTCGATAACCTTGAAGTCCACGCTGACCGTGTCTCCGGCCCGGAAATCGGGAACGTTTGCGCGCTTAACGCTGTTGTGAATTTTTGCGACTATGGGATTCATCTGGGCCTTCTTTCTTCAAACTCTTTGACTCTCTTCGACTCTTAAAACCTTTCAAACTCTTCCGATTTACTCTCGCCTGCTGTACTTCCGACCTTCGCTTCCGGCTTACTCTTCGCTCTCCAGAGGGAAGCGTCGCAGCAGCTCAAGCTCTTCCTCCGTAATTTCTTCTTTTTCCAGGAGATCCGGGCGATTCTTCCGAGTCAGCCTGAGGCTCTCGAGAAGCCTCCAAGTCCGGATGTTCTCGTGGTGCCCTGACAAAAGCACTTCCGGAACGGACCGACCTTCGAATTCCTGGGGTCGCGTATACACCGGCCATCCCAATCGGCCCGGTCGGTAGAAACTGTCCGTTTCCGCCGATTCCGAGTCACCCAGGACGCCCGGTAACAGACGCGCCACAGCGTCGATCAGGACAATGGCCGGAAGTTCGCCTCCCGATACCACGTAGTCGCCTATGCTGACTTCTTCGTCAACGTAGGCGTCGCAAAAGCGCTGATCGATGCCTTTATAATGGCCGCAAATGATAAGAAAATTTCCGATTTCAGCCAATTCCTGGAGCCTTTGCTGGGTCAAAATAGGCCCCTGGGCGCTCATCAGGAGCACCCGGGGCTTGACCGGCCCCAATTCCGCGCAGACCTTTTCGTAGGCCGCCTTGAGGGGTTCCGGCCGCAAAACCATGCCGGCCTCTCCCCCATAGGGCGAATCGTCCACCTGTCCGTGCTTGTTGATGGCGTGATCCCGGAGCCTATGCTTGTGCAAGGACAGGGATCCAGATTTCTGGGCCCGGCCGGGAATGCTGGTTTCCAGGAGCTCGAACATTTCCGGAAAAAGGGTGATGATGTCGATGCGCAAATGAGCGGAAGATGGGGCGGAAGGTTGAGCTGAAGGTTGAGCTAAAGGCTGGCCGGATTTAGCGGAAGAATCGGAAGACATCAGAGCAGACTCCCCCTCAGGGACGACAAATCAAGCTCCACAATTTTCATCTTCTTATCAATGCTTTTCACGAAGGTGTCGTTCCAGGGAACCGGGATTTCTCCGCGGGAGGTCCCCACCAGAAGGTATTCCAAGGCTCCGGTTTCCATGACCTCGATGACCATCCCCGCGTTTTCGCCCTTTTCATCGATGACGCTCATGCCCGGGAGATCCGAGTAATACACCATGCCTTCCGGCAATTCCAGGCGATCCTTGGCGTCCACGCACAGTTCCATGCCGCTGAGATGCGCCACGGCTTCCGGGGTTTTAAGGTTCTCGAACTTCAGATACCAGTACCGGTCATCCGCCCGCGTCGCCTTCACGGTCAGGACTTCGGCTTCCTGGCTGTGCCGCTTACGGCAGTAAACCTGCTTCAGTCTTGCATGACGCTCGAAATCAAAGGTCTCGGGTTTGACCTTGATTTCACCCAGCAACCCGTAGGGTTTCTGCAGAACGCCGACGAGAATGAGGTCTTTGGGAATATCGGTATTTGACGGCATGAATTCGAACGGGGTTTAAGGTGGTTTCTTCGGTGGATCCTTAAAGTGGATTCTTGAGGTGAATTCTTGAGCTGGATTGGGGTCAAATCTAAATCTTTTACCCGTCTGCATGATCGCAGCATGAATCACGATCCATAGGATTTTAGGCCGCTGTCGGGATAAATTACACAAGATACTTGCACAAGTTACTTGTGTATATTATCTTGCAGAAATGAAAAATCGCAAACACACTCCGGCGGCCCTTCCGACGGCCACAAGGCTGGCGGTGGCAATCAAAAGGCTGCGAGGCCGGCTGCGGGAGGTGGCTCCCGCCAAATTGACGGGCCTTCCCATTTCACAACTGGCCATTCTCCAGCGTTTGCGCCTTGAGAATACCGCCACAGCGGCCTCCCTGGCGGCAGCCGAGCATGTCAGTCAGCAGGCCATCGCCCAAAACCTCGCAATGCTGAAGCGCTCCGGGCTTGTCCAGGCGACCCCCGACCCGGCGGATGGCCGCAAGAGTCTCATCAAAATGACGACCGCCGGTCGCCGTCTTTTCGAATCGGCCATCGCATCGCGCGATGTCTGGCTGGTGCAGGCCATCGAAGCCACAATCAGCACTCAAGAGAGACCCGCGCTGGGCAAAGCCATAGAACTTTTGGAACGCCTGGCCGATGCCGGCAATCTCGCCTCATGACAGACTTTCCTCAAACGACGCCGCCTTCGGAGACTCCCGGACAGCTCGGCCCGTTCAGCGTGTTCGACAAATTGAACCAAGCGCTCGGCAAGACCTTCTCCTCCCTCCGGAACCGCAACTATCGCCTGTTCTTCATCGGGCAGACGATTTCAAACACCGGCAACTGGCTGACCAACGTTGCGCTCACTTTGCTGGTCCTCAAGCTCACCCACAACAGCGGCATTGCCATCGGTTTCCTTGCCGCCTGCCAATATGGCCCGATTCTTCTGCTGTCGGCCTGGGCGGGAGCCATCGCGGATCGATCGGACAAACGCAAGATGCTGCTGTTGACGCAGGCCCTGGAAATGGCACAATCCACGGGGCTCGCCATATTCGCCTTCTCGCCCCACCCGTCCCTCTCCGGACTGTATGCGCTCGCGCTCTGCGGGGGAACGCTGCTCGCATTCGACAACCCTTTGCGCCGATCCTTTGTCACCGAAATGGTTCCCCGCGAGGATCTCCCCAACGCCGTGGTGCTCTACAGCATGATTGTCAGCGTCTCCAGCGTGCTCGGCCCCGCTTTGGCCGGGCTCCTCGTGGTGACCTTGGGGTATGGCTGGTCCTTCACCTTCGACGCGCTTTCCTATCTGGTCGTCCTGGTGTGTCTCATCCGCATGCGAACGTCCGAACTGTACCGCCAGCCGCCCAAGGTGCGGGCCAAAGGGGAAATACGCGCAGGCCTGCGATACGTCCTCTCCGTGCCAACCTTGTGGATCTCCTTCATCATGTTTGCCGTCATCCGAACCTTGACCAATAACCTCAATGTCACCCTTCCCCTTTTTGTGACGGGTGCCCTGCACAGCACCGGCGGCATTTTCACCATCCTCTTTTCCGTGACCAGCCTCGGCGGGGTGGTGGGCGCTCTGCTGGTCGCTCACAGGAATCTGGTGGGCATCCGTCACGTTCTCCTTGCCGCCACGATGCTAGGATTTGCCACGCTGCTGCTTGGGGTGGTTCCCGGGGTCCGAACGGCCGCGCCGGCGGCCTTCCTTATAGGCATGGCCAGCATCTTTTACATGACCACAACCACATCCATCATCCAGGTCGAGGCCAGACCCGACATGCATGGACGGCTCCTCTCATTGCAGACTGTCATTCTGGGAGGCGGTCTTGCCATCGGCGGCCCGCTGCTGGGCTGGGTGGCGGATACCTGGGGAGCACGCTGTCTCATGGTGTTCGGCGGCGCGGCCTGTCTTGCGACCGTCGCCTTTGGCATCTTCATTCTTCGCCGCCAGGGAGCAAAGCCTGCATAAGTCCTAGAGGTGGCCTGGAGGTGGCTTGGAGGTATCCTTAGGTTGACTTTAGGTCGACTTTGTTGAATGACGCTTCGGCCCTGATCCCGATTTACCTGAACGTGCGCTTTTTCTAAGTCTGGGATTGAAATACTTCCCGCAAAGAGGCTGCTGATGGCGCGGATTACGGCATTGGGTGGGGTCTTCTTCCACAGTGCAAACCCAAAGACACTTGCCGCGTGGTATCGCGACACGCTCGGACTGAATGTCGAAGATTGGGGGGGCGCCATGATACGCTCGGAGGGTGCCGCTCCCCCGTTCGGGGTATGGGCTCCGTTCAACAAGGACACAGGCCACTTCAAGCCCTCCTCACGCGAGTTCATGATCAATTTCGCCGTGGACGACCTGGACGGATTCCTCGCCGGGCTTGAAGCCAAGGGCGTCGAGGTGAACGGTCGTCAAGAGATGGACGGCATGGGCAAGTTCGCGTGGATTCTGGATCCTGACGGAACGAAAATAGAGTTTTGGCAGCCGCCCCCAGATCAGGATACAACTTGAAACCTGAATTCCAGGCTCAAATTTCAATTTCCAATTTGGACCTCGAATTGAATTTCTGTGAACTAGAGGGTACCGTGAAATCTGACCCATGAAAGCTGAAATCCTCTCCCTCCTATTAAATCACATTTCGGTCATCATCGGGTTCTGCCTGGGCTTCTGGCTGGTGGCCCGCGTGCTGCGGCAGCATCTTCGCCCCTCGGTGTCCATCGCCTGGCTCCTGTCCATTATCCTCATCCCGTACGTGGGCGTGCCGGTCTATTTCCTGTTCGGCGGCAGAAAGCTTGCCTCCAGGGCGGGCAGGAAAAAAGGACTTTATCCCGAATCCACCCCCCCTGGGTCCGGCAACAAATCCGTCGAAACTTCGGGGCTCGATCCTTTGGAGTGCGTCATGCTGGCGGCGGGAATGCCGCCAAGCCGGCACGGGGGACGCATCGAATTCATCGCCGACGGCAAAGAAGCCTATACGACCCTGCTACGCCTCATCGGGGAAGCCAAGCAGTCCATTCACGTCATGACCTTCATTCTGGGGCACGACGAAGTGGGAAGAAGCGTCGTTGAGCAACTGACCGTCAAGGCAAACGAGGGAGTCAAGGTGCGGCTGCTTTTGGATGCACTGGGCTGTTTGACAACCCGCGGGTATTTCGTCCGGAAACTTCGCAGGGCTGGAGGCATGGTCGGCGTTTTCTCACCCGTGCTCCCCTTGCGCCGGAAATGGTCCGCCAACCTGCGGAATCACCGCAAGATGATTATCATCGACGGCAAAACCGCGCTGATAGGTGGGATGAATCTCGGCAAGGAGTACATGGGGCCAAATTCGGATCCCAAGCGCTGGCTCGACACGACACTGCTCGTGGAGGGGCCCGCCCTTCAGGACATGGAAGAGATTTTTGCGAACGACTGGAATTACGCGACCAAGGAAGCGCAGTGGATTCCGAAATCGGACGCCCCGACTCCTGTCGAGAACCCTTCCGCCCCTTCAGATCCATCCGCACCCTCTGCACAGATCGCGGCGAGCGGACCCGACGTGGCGGACGATCCGATTCACGACGCCATCCTGACGGGCTGCATGGAGGCGAAGAAGCGCATCTGGATCGTGACCCCCTACTTCATTCCCGACGAGAGCATTTCGCGCGCCATTTTGCTGCAGGCCCGTCTGGGACGGGATGTCCGGGTCCTAATCCCCAAGAAATCCAATCACTCCCTGGCTGATTTGGCCCGCGGCCCCTTCCTGCGGCGGATGAAGGAGTGCGGCGTGAAAATCCATCTCTACCCGGTGGGGATGATTCACGCCAAGCACATGATCCTCGACGACAACGTCGTGCTGGCGGGTTCCATGAACCTCGACCTGCGCAGCCTGTACCTTAACTACGAAATCGGCGTCTTCATCCGTTCCAGGCAGGACATCCAGGTCGTCGCCGACTGGGCGCAATCGCTCATGGACCGATCCGAGGATTTCGTGGAAACCGAAGTCGGAAGGGTCAAAGGTTGGATGGAGGACTTGAGCGTGCTGGTCTCGCCGCTGCTCTGATAAAAAAGGATATTGCCTCCCCTACCCCGCATGGTCACTGATGACTCCTCCCTCACATTCGCCTCCGCATCATCCTCTCCCTCTTAAAGTTCTGACCTA